>Ga0099364_10010261_pt1 | contig 12889 bp, 11 predicted proteins | sample TergutTh196P3_FD_73070 | JGI IMG/M metagenome (GOLD analysis project Ga0099364, IMG submission 73070) | Microcerotermes parvus P3 segment gut microbial communities from Pointe-Noire, Republic of the Congo - Th196 P3 | ecosystem: Host-associated > Arthropoda: Insects > Digestive system > Gut ...
GAGCATTCTTCAAGTAATCACGGTTGAGCGACATTTTGACGCTTGCGCCGTCGTAGCCGGACTTCACAAGTCGGAGTTCCGTCGCGGTCTGCATGGCCGTGTCGTGTCCGCGAACGGCCACGCCATCGTTCAGCCCGATGTATACCGGGCTATTGTACTTGTCCTTGCCGGGCAGGATATTGAGCCTTTCCGAAACGAAAATCGCATCGGTCGGATCAATGTTGAGCCAGGTGTATCCGTCAATGTCCTTCGTGAACTGATCCATCGATGGAAAACGCCCATCGACTTTCTGCAACCAAAAATTCACGTTGCCGACATTGAAGTACACATAATCACCCTCGGCTCCAACCTTGACGGTCTCGCCGATCTCACGGAGTTCCTTCGACGCAAAGATTTTCGACACAGGACAAAGCACGTCATGGTCGAACGGAAAGTCGAATCCATCGTTACGAATTTCGACTCGGCGTCGAACATGTCGGCAGCGAGATGTTTCTGCGAATTGGCAACGCTTCGACTGGTGCCGAACCATTTCAATTGCAGACGTACTGCCGCCATCGACGCTTGCAATTCCGCTCCGAACTGCCGCGTCGTTGCAGCCGGAGTTTCAAGGGTATCGAGTAATGTAGGCATTCTTGATCCTTTCTGAAAATGGGTTGATGAGGGAGGAGTTGTCAGTTTTCAGTTTTCAGAATCTGACAACTGAAAACTTGTAACTGAAAACTCTACTTCTACGATTGAGTGAGTCTTACGGCAATGCTGCCGAGGACTCGGTCTCGTCGCTCCTGCCGCCATTGCCGCAGTCGCCGCTGCCGTTTCAGTTCCTTGCGGTCAGGTGCAAAGGATGGGACTTTCAACTCGAATCCGAGTTTTTCAATCGTTGTGATGTCGTCGCCGGTCTTTGCAGCGAGACGTTCGTGAAGTTCCTGTCTGGTCATATTGGCCTCCGTGTAAGGGTTGGTTAATGGAAACGAACGAAAGGTAGGTTGCCCACCGCCGGGGGGCAACGTCGGCGGTAGCCGACAAGATTTTGTGCGAAGTATCGCACGTCGCCGCCCGGCGGTCGGCGACCTACCAAGATGGCGACTTGTCTTATGCAACCGCCGCCGATGGCGGATTATCGTTGCGCCGGATGCTGCGACGTGTCGGTTGACCGTAACGATAAACACCGGGTTTGGTAGCGTCAAGACAACGGCCTGAAGCCCATGTCCGCAGGGCGTGGATCGACTCCGCTGCCGTTTGCGCAACAGGAACGACATTCAGAGCCGCCTCTGTCAGAGACACGTCCAGCAATTTCGACAACCGACAGCAGGCTTTGATCTCGGCACCCGTCCAGTCGGTGTCATCGGGGCGTTTGGAATTCTCCACACCGTATTCGTGTTCGTAGATGTTCCAAATCTGATTCCGTGCGATTATGTCCGGCAAATCGACAAAGAATATCCCGTCGAAACGTTCGGCTCTCGTCAACTCCGCAGGAAGTTTTGACATGTCGTTTGCCGTACAAACAACGAAACAGTCGCTTTCGCGGTCGTTCAGCCACGAAAGCAATGTGCCGAGTATCCGTGCGGAAACACCGCCGTCGTTGCCGCTGGTCGTGATTGCCTTTTCGATTTCGTCGATCATCACGACACACGGACTCATCGCATCGATCTGCTTCAAGGCTTTTCGTAACGCCGCTTCGGTCTGGCCGACGAGCGATCCCATCAAGGCACCGATGTCCAAAACAAGCGTCGGACGATGGACGTTGTAACCGAGACGCTTGCAGAATGCGCTCTTGCCGCTGCCTGAAACGCCGAGGAGCATCACCCCTTTCGCCCGTTCATTGTGGCCGGTCGTGGACAACGCCCGATTGCAGAACAATGTCAAATTGTCGAGACCGCCTAGACAGGGGATTTCGCCACGGTACAATCTCAACGCTGACGATTGCCGTAACATGTTCGCTTTCAACGCCCAAATCGGTTCGGGAAGAAGGGCATCGTGTTCGACCATCGACAACGCAAAAGCACCTTCTGCCTCGTAGCGTGTCATTCCGGCAGCGGCGTCCAGCACTCGGTACGTGTTCGGTTCGTCAGGCAGTTCCCCGGCGATCTCTTCGGCGATCTGTTTCAGTTGCACACTGGTGGGCAACTCATGCTCAACGATCACAAAGAGTTTTTCGAGTTCGGCAGGAACCTGCACCACTGGAGCCAGAACAACGATGAACGCCCGGCGGCTCTTTCCTTGGCTGATTTGCCGCTCGACCGCCTGCACAATCTCGATACTGCTAAGGAACCTGTGAAAGTTCCGCAGAATAAGCAGAATTGGCGTCTCTCCGTTGGAAAGGGAGCCAAGCGACTGAACAACGGTCAGCGGGTCCATTTGTTTGACTTCGCCGTTGTGTTGAAGTCCTTGCTCAATGTCCCAAACAGCACAGTTCCACTTTTCATCCCGGCACAGCGTATCGATTTCCTTGATCGCCTCGTCCGGCTCGAAGGTTTCGACCCAGATTCCCGCGAAGGCGGCATCGATGTAGTTGCGCAAATTGTTAGTCAACATTGGATACGTTCCTCCTGCTGAAGGTTGTGGTTTTCGTCAAGAAAATACTCGGTTTTGAGGCGTTCGACGGTTCCGACACCGAGGGCATCTTCCAGAAAACGCGAGGCTTCGCGACAGGTCGATCCGGTGTAACCGTGCGTCTCAATTTTCGTTTTGCCGTCAGGCGCAACGGTAATTGTGATGGTCTTATTCATACGACACCTCCCATATTGACGGTGAGTTTGACGGAACCATCGGCGAGTGGTTGTTCGACGACACTGTAACCCTTGCGTCGGGCTTCGAGGGTTGCCTTTTCGATGCAATAAGTCTGCACGAATTGGTCGAGGTGTTTCTGGTCGCCCCACTGCTCATTGAAGTTGTCGTACTTCAATTCGCCGGTGTCGAGGATGCAGACGACGGGATAAATCCAATCGGGCAGTTCGACGAGGATGCCTTCGATTTCCGTCTCAAAAACGACGGCTTTCCCGTGAACGGGTTCTTTGAGATTCAGCCGACGGGCTGCCGACTTGACGGCTTCCAAGTCACGGACTTCGACTTGGATTGTTACGATGTGTGACATAAATCGTTCTCCTTCAAGAAATGAAAAGACCCCGGCATCGAATGATCGCACGGTGCGACGCTTCAACGCCGGGGCAATGGCAAGGTCGAGAATCTATTCAGGTTCTCAATGATATATGCCACAAATATCGCTGTTTTTTAACGGTTTGCAGTCTCCGAAAATTTGGAACGGGTAAAACGTCAAAAACCGCCTTTATTTTTGGTTGCGCCAAAACCATTGGCGGCGCTTGCCCTGTAAAACACGGCTTGCCTTGAACAAATTGGATGTGTTTAATGGCTTCCTGTACAACAATAACTTATTTTTTTATTTCCGCATTTTTCAGGCGTGTCGATGACGGAGGTTCCGCTAACTCTTGGACTCCATCGAATTTCTGTGCGCCGAATAATCGATTCCACCCGCACAGTGCAAGGGCTTTCGACTCGTTACGAAATTGGCGTCCAAGGAGACGGTTGCCGCCAAGGGTACAGCGAGTTTCCACTTGAATGTTATCGACTGTTAGAAACCCCTCATCAGCAGTTTGCTCGTTGTAGACAAAAAGACGTCGTTCCTCAAGAATCCGTCTGGCACAAGTCCAACGGCTGATGCCGCTTGGCAAATAACTCAGCAACAAGTTCATGTCCATTTCGTTGGTCACGCCTTCCAATCGGGTGTGAAAGTAATCGCTGGCGATGCCGAGAAGCGTACCGCCTTCCATGACGATCATCGGACACGAATCGCCGCCTTGCAGGTCGTGCCAGAGATATTTCAGTACGCCGAAAAGAAAATCAACGATGTGCTTGCAACGGCGCTCGTATGCAATGTCCGGTGTGATTGATTCCAATTCCGGTGCATGGACAGCAGTTTTGACATGGTAATCAACGAAAATGACACGCTGATCGTTGCATAGCGACTCTGTCACATATCGGTTGATGAACTCAAACTGCTTGTCTTTGGGCGTCGGTCGGTTCTTGGGAATTCTGACGGTCGGATGTGACCGCAAGCCTGTTCGATGCAGGAGAGGCGGAATACTTGTAGCGGAAATCTGGAACCCTTCCTCGCACAAACGGTTCGCGATTTCCTTGTCCGTGAGTGTGGTCCACTGAAGCGGCGGCACGAATTCCGATGTTCGTTGCGGCGTCAACATACCGTACAGAATCGAAATGATGTCAGGATGCTTTTTCAACAATGGTTTACGACCACCGCCCGGTTGACGCAGACGACCCGGCGGCGGTAGCGGTTTGCCGGCGGCAACGGCTCGAAGACGGCACTCTTCTTCACGCTGCAAGCGAACGTGTTTTTTTGTATCGCATATAGCTTGATAGCGGTTCCGATAGAACGTATCGAGTAACTGTTCCGTATCGGGTATCTCAATCATCGGCGGCGGCATCTTGAAGATCGTTGCCGGATGCGGCGGCTTGCGAGTCATTGTTCGGATTGGTGTCGAGGAATAGAGGACGAAAAATACGATTCCACGAAGTCGGGCGAAAGTTACCATCTTGCGGATTGGATGGTGAGGACGAGGCTTTGACGCTGCCAATCTGAAGGTGAATCGTGCCGAGTTTCCATTGTTTCCATGTCAGGGACAATCTTTCTTCAATCAGCCAGTCGGTTGAGATACGGGACAGACCGGGTGGCAGATGACTCAGGAAAACGGTGATTCCTGTTTGATCGGCAAAGAGTTGAAGTGTGCGGGGGAAATTTCTGTTACGCAGTCCATGCAGACCACCGCCTTCGACGATGAGCATGAGTTCGCCTGTGTTTTTTGCCGAGAGAACGGCTTTTCGTTCATTGAGGAAATCCCGAATATGGGCAACAAGGACTTGCCCTCGCCATGCCTCCAAGCGATCTGCCGGACAGTTATGGGGTGTTTGAGGAAGCGGGTCGGCGGTGATGTACAAAGCGGCCCCGGTGGCCTTGCTCAAAATGTGTTCGAGCCTGCGACCGATAAAATCGAACTGGTCGGCAGGTTTGACCGGTTTGATTCGCGGCGATGGCGTGATGCGGGAATGAACCCGTAGTCCGGCGGCTCTCGCCAGTTTCGGGATACTTGAAGGGCTGCATGAAAAGCCTTTGAGTTTCATCGCGGCGGCGATTCCGCGAGCAGACTGAATACTGTACGCAAGCGGTGATGCCGACGATTGAAGTACCATGACTCGTTCCAGTGCGGCGATGTACTCCGGTCGTGTTCCAAGTTGCTTGCGACCGCCGCCGGGTTTTCGTTGCCGACCATTGCACAATCGTCGTTTGGCTTCTTTCAGTGGCTCCGGAGCCAGGCGTATGAACTCGGATTCCTGAAGGAGAAAATGACGTTGCGACGGTGTCAACTTGTTGGTCAATGCCAAATAGTGTAACGGTGCGGCGGCACGTTCTTCCGTATACAACATACGCTTCGCTTGCTCAAACACTGCCGCTGTGGACATGGGAGTTTATGAAAATAGGGAGTCTGAAAATCATTGTCGTCGTCAGTAGTTTATTATATCGTGTGTCGGTTAGTCGCAAAAATTATTTTTGGGCACTGTTCTCTCATCGGTTTTGGAAATTGTTTCGGGAAGGCAGCAGACGGGGATGGAGAGTTACCCCCTCATCCCCGTCTCCGATAACGGCTAGCCGACATACTACGCTTGGCCATCGCCAATGTCGTCCGTTATCATGGTGAGTATGTAACCCAGACGATCCCGCACATCCGAAGTATACGTCTTCAGTTGTTGTCTGATCTTTACGTCAAACCATTGCACCTGTTTTGCCGCAGGCAGGTTTAGCACGTCCTCCCAAGACATATCTTTGAGTTGGACGGTCTTTTTTCTCCGGTTGGCAGTCGAATTCGGCGGCGTTTCCGAATTTGGCTCGTCTGCGACCAACTTCGCCACCGGATCGGCATACTGCTTCATGGATGCGATTTCGATAGCGGAGGCGTGTGAAACAACGAGCCGACCATCGGTATCGTACTCTACCTTGGCTTTGGCCTCTTTACTCCAACAGTGAGCAACAGCATATTCGACACTTATATTCACATCCGTGACGACTTCTTTCATCCCTTCGATCATCAGGCGTTTGACCGCCTCGGCTTCCTTTGCGTGATTTGAATGCTCCTGAACCTCGATAAGGAATTCATCGTGAATGAAATTGACAATCCGGAATCCGTTACGCCACAGTTTCCACATCGCCAACTTTGCGCCATCGGCGGCGGCCCCCTGAAAAATCGAGTTATGACCTGCGCAATATGACGCGGAGGCACGAAGGCGACCGGTCAGTGTCAACACGTCCGCTTGCCCGGCGAGGTCCGAAACGGCAGATGCCAAACCAGGTGACGGGATACGGTCTCGAACAGAATCACGATGCTTTTTACTCAAACGGTTTACAACGGTATCAAGGCGTTTCCAGAAGTAATCGCACTCGGCATCTGTGTAGAAACGCCCTCCTTTGGATTGTGGCGACTCTTCACTAAACACCTTCCGTGCCATCCAACCAAGCGTCCCGATTTTATCGACATCAGTTGCCATATGGTTGCTGGTTACAAGTGCATAATCCGTACCGTTGATTTGGAGAATACGGGCAATATCCTCGCCGAGATCGCCGCCTTTATCGAGGAAGCGTCGCATTTCGGGAAACGTATCGAACCAAACATTCATAAGTTGCTCGGCTTCAGTCTCGGTCAGATCGGTCTTGTAGTTGGTCTTCGCGTATTGCCGAAGAGTGGTGACCCCCATGCCGCCGGGAAGTCCAAAATTAACGGCTTTCGCCTTTTGCCGCTCTTCCGCCGTAATCTCCTTCTCCGGTTTTCCGGTCAACCGCGACGCGATCAAACGGTGTAAATCCTGCCCGTTATTGATCGCCTCGGCCATCGCAGAGCAACCGCCAAATTGAGAAATCATGGCTTGACCAAGTGTAGCCATCTCAATCGCGGCGTAGTCTGCGTCGATAAAAACATTACCGGACGCCGGTATAAACAAACCGCGAACTCGTTCATCGCGGGGCAAATTTTGGGCCGAAATATCACCGAACGCCGAAGTGCGTCCCGTGTTTTTCAAAATGTCAAACGTAGGATGTAAAATTCCCTTTTGCATTTTGTCGAGAAAAGAGCCAAGCAATTTTTCGATTGTCTTGAGCCGCAGGTACAACCCAATAAAAGGAATGTCGGCTGCAAATTCCTCAAGGGAATCGGCCTTTGTCGATATTTTCCCGGTCTCCGTCCGTGGAAATCGAATCTCCTTATTATTTTCCTCTTGCCGGTTCAAAATATCCTGTAATGCCTTTGAACTGCCGACACCGGGACGATACCCATAGGCGAGCAACTCCTTCAAAACATCCTTTCGCCCCGCTTCCAACTCTTGGCGAAACGCTGCAAGTCGGACCATGTCTATATGGAGACCGTTTCGTTTCACGGCATCCAAGACAATGGCGGCCTTGAGTTGAAGGTCATGGGTCAACGGACCATACTTTTTCCACGCCTCCCGAAGATGTTGCTCATCAACGAAGCCGAACGGGTGTCCACGTAGGATTTGGCACCAAAGTTCCCGGTAGAGCGTTTGAAGCCGACGATAGAGCCGGTAGGTCGCATCGATGTCACCGACCAGATAGTCAATATATTCCTTGGGCAGTTCCTCCTGCCTGTCGATCCACTCGCCGAAATTGGTACGAACCGTTTTTCCAGTCGTATCCTTTTCCTCCTTGGCCACAGTAAGGTTGAGGTGCTTGCGGCAACTGTCGGCAAGGGACGAACCGGCCATGCCAGAGTCGCCGCTCGTCGCCAATTCGTAAAGGCGATGCAGGATCATCGTATCGCGAACCCGGCCCATCTCCACGAGCGAGTACACGTCATATTCCCCGCCAACCGCTTGGCTCAGGGTGGCCAAGTCGAACGCGGCGTTGTGCATAATGATCGTCAGGTCTTCGTGGAGACGAAAAAAATCAACGAGAGTGCCGCCGGTCAGGAGATACACGCTTTTGCCATCGCAAACACCGGCAATGACGAACCGGGGGATGCTTTCCGGACGCCGCTCGTCGATAAGTTCCGTTTCTGTATCGAGGGCAAAAGCGTCACTCTCAAAAACCCGACCGTCCTCCGGCTTCCAAAATCGGGCGCAAATCTCTTCCTGATTTTCGTGCCGCAAGTGCGTGATGATTTCCGGTTTATATTCCCGGAGTTCGGCCAGTAATTCAGTGTTCGCAATCCCTGCGGGACAGTCTGCCACGAGGTTACAATCAGGTCCGAGCGTTAGGACAATTCCCAACGAGCGCAGCCTGTCCATGAACGAGGTAAAATTGAGACTCATATCGTAAAAATCTCCCTGTTTGTTGAAGTTGGTGTTTCCGTGAAATTCGCAGGTGCATCAGAATTGCCCTTCTCTTGTACTCCTGCATTTTTGATGCACCTATCAAAAAGAGTGTTTTCAGACTTGAAATTACGCTTATTAGGTGCCTCAGAATTCCAAGGGCTATAAGAGACGGATAATTCTGATGCACCTAAATCTCCTGTTGGAAGGTTCCAAAAATAGGCATAGCCCTCGCGGTGTTTTCTGATTCCGAGTTCCTTTTCGGCCCTTTGCAACGTACATGCCGATATTCCCTTTTGCTTCGCTTCATAATAGACGGTCCCCTCTGCCGGATTATTTCGACTGCCCACCGGCTTGCACCCATCTCGCAGGAATTCTTCCAACCAAGTCATTGCTTCGTTCAATTGCTCCGGTTTCCGGCCTTTGTTAGACCGTGAATCAATCTCGGACTGTAGCATTTCGTCCGCCGAAACATCTACCTCGCTGTCAATGATCGTAACCTTGCCTTCGATAACGCGAAATGTAAAACCCACCTTGTTTTCCGTCACGTTCCCCTTGATGAGCGAAACCGTCCTCAGCCCGGTGTCATTTTGAGTGAGCAACCAGTTGGCTCGTCCCGCCGCTGGGAGACCACCGGAACCTGTGATCCGGCTACCCGAATCAGCACTGGGCATTTTGTTCAGGTGCGTGACAAGAACAATCGCAACGTTAAACCTTTCCGCCAACGCTTTGAGCCGGGCCATAATGACGCGAACCTCAGCGTTTTTCTGGTCGTTGGTATTTCCCCAAAACGCGCTCACCGGATCAACGATCAGCAATTGGCAGTTGGGATTTTCCTCAAACGCCTGCTCAAAGGCACCGATCATTTCCAAAGTGATCGGTACTTCGACGGCAACTGTTTTTCCACCAGAGTCGCGTCCGGGCATGATGACGTGAGGAATTGTCTTAACCTTCGACATGTTTGCTCCGTTCCACCGCAGCCGCTTCTTTATTGTTTGTGACGCACTGTCTTCGGCGTTACAGAGGATAACCTCCCCTTTCGGAATTGGGCTGCGTCGGAAAAACACCGTATCGTCGCACGATACCATCGCAGCAAGCCAGCACGTCAAAAACGATTTACTTTGCCCCGGCTTTCCGGCCAAAACAGAAACCATGCCCATCGGAAAAATATCTTGAAGCAGCCAAGACACCTCTTCCTCTTCGATCTCCTCAAAAGATACGATGACTGGTTTGACCTCTGACAAAGACGTTATATTGGTTCTAACCGATTTCTGTGTAGTATTACTGCCTGAATAGATGAATGGCGTCCCGTCCCAAGTCGGCGTTTTTTCGATGATTTGTAGGAGTTCAGGTTTTGTGCCACCGCGTTCGATCCAGTTAGCAACATCTCCTTTCTCTGAAAGGCCGGGCAAATGCACAATTTTAATTCGGTTTGTGCGGTACAAAGAGTCGGCAACGTACAACGCATACTGATAGCCCGCCTTGTCTTGGTCAGGCAAGATAACAACATCGCGATTTTGTACATGCTTTGGCCAATGGAGTTTTTCATTGGCTGTTCCACCACTTGCCGTCGTTGCCAAGAGTCCCAGTGAGATAATGGCATCACGGCACTTTTCACCCTCAGCGATGAAGAGCATCTCCTCTTTCCGCTTCAAAATATCAGGCAAGCCAAGCGGAACACCTCCGGACTGCTTCAATGAGTCGCTCAAGCCGGGCATATATTGACCGTTTGCATAATGCTCTTGCACGAAGGATTTTTTCTTGACACCGTTTCCCATCCACTCAAATCTTTTGACGCGATAGAGTGGAGTGCCTTTTTCGTCGGTGTATGTCCATTCCCCCGCGAGCGTTTTGGCCGTATTTTTCGGCTCCGCCGATTGAGATTCGGCTCCGAGATAATCACCGATCAATCGCAGGGCTTCTGAAAAACTAACGCCTTGCATCCACTGGATGGCGGCAACACAATCACCGCTTTTTTTGTTGAAACATTTACGGCAATGCACCGCGTCTTTTGATTTGAGGAGGGCGAATCGATCATCTCCACCATTGTCAGGACAATTCGGATGTGGGCAGGGATGTCCTTTCCCGTCCAGTTTATTGACGGGAATCTTAGCGACATGTTCAAGTATTTCGAGTTCGCGCCCCAAGACCAACTCTTTGATTTTATCAAGAGAGTATTGCCCCTTGTTCTGCGATTCATCGGGGATTTCGGCACTGTACCGATATTGTAATGATTCTATGCTCATGGTATAATGTATTTGTTAATTGTGTTTGAGTTTTGCTCATTCTATGGCTGGTAGGGGAGTACCAGTCCCCTACCGGCATTCTCGTTTCCTATCCTGAACATTAAAGTTTTGCATCCCTCTTTCGGTTTTGCGGCTTGATCGGGATGCCGTGCTTTCGTTCAATTTCAGCCAAGGCCGCGTTATGCCTCGCACGTTGTTGAGTTGCCGATTCCAATTGTGGGACGTTGACAACTTGCTGGTTTTCGTTCAAATACATCTCTACGGAGTCCCGGCTCCAAATAAGCTTTCGTCCAGGAGTGTTGAGCGGTTGGGGAAAACTATTTTCGCCCCGCTTTGCATCACGCAACCAACGGGCCACGGTTTGGGGAGACACGCGAAAAATCTCTGCGATGTCCTCCATTTGTAGAACTGGTTCGATTCGATTCATGCTGCACCTATTACGTTGTGTTTTGACAGGAAACTAGATGTTTGCGGCGTCTAGGGTTCAAACAATTCGAGACATTACTCGCTACCAAGTTACTGAAGTAGCTTGTGATAGCCGTTTGAATTGCTATGACGGGCTAAGATACCCGACAATCGAAAAAGAAAAATACCAACAATACCGACATAAGAATTTGGCGGTAATGTTTGTATTGTCGGCAAAAGAAATGTCCCCGAAACGGGACTTGATGTGTTTTCGGGCTACCTATTGGGCTTACGTCCCACTATGCGCGGAGGATACTGCGGTTGATTGTGTTTTTTTGGTATCGCTCAGCAGCCTTTGAAACCTGCCCCGGACTTAGCTCCTCGTCGAATTCTTCACCGGCGATCACGGCAATTTCACCCCATGTCAATTTCGCATTACAAGCCAATGCGTAAATCCTACCGTCTCTCTTGTCGTTCGTAGCCCGTTTTCTTTCCGGTGGCAACTGCTTCGCGTTTACGGTGCTTTGGGGGACGGGTTTCTGATGTGTATACTTCGCTTCACCCTTCCTGATGTCGGTGGCGAGCCGCTCGCATTTTTTGGCAAAGATCATATAGTACAATTGCGGATCATCTTCGTCAGGGTTGTACTTTAAATTTTTTAACTTATGGAATTCACTAACCAGTTTATAATGGGTAATTCTTTTACTAACGTCTGATAAATCAAGCCCCTCTTCTGAAAGAAATGTGAGGCATTCGCCATCCCCATCCTCCTCTACCATTTCTGCTTCAAAGATCGGTTTTGCTTCGACAGGCAATTTCCCCAGAGGACACCGCCATTCTCCAGCCTGTGATAACTCAGGGCAGGGTTCAGTAATACAAGTGATTCGACGTCTCCCCCGACATTTCGGAACAGGACACACATTTTTTGGTGGATTGCAAAATACATCGCAGTCCTCTGTGCAGACCACATTGTCCGGGCAGTTTGCAACCTTAAAACAGGGTTTCTCTTGTTGCGCCATGTCTGGGTCTAAAGACCCGTACTTACACTCTGGAGTCCTTGTATGACCGTAGGTGATAAAATACTCCCTTGTTTCAGACTCTTTCATTTTCCCAGACTCTCGAAGGTTCAAAAAGAATCGGGCTGCTCGATCCGGCATACGCTTCGAGACGCAACCGGACCAAACAAACGGGGCTTGCAATTCCCCTACCCGGAAACAACCGGCAACTGTCGCCGCCAGTTGGATCATTGTACCGTGCCCGCCCACAATCCGCAATAGATTACTCCGCAAAGGGATTCTCTTGTTTCAGAGCAACTCGTTTCTGGATCGCCTGTTGCCCCTTCGCATATCGTTTCGTCATGTCAGCCGACGTGTGACCGAGAACCGCTTGCGATTCGTCCAGCCCTTGCGTTTCCTCTATGAAAGTCGCCGTACTGTGCCGAATCTGATAGGGATACCAAACTTCAATCTGTTTGTCGGGCGGTAGGGTCTTGTTTGCCCTTTTGATGGTACGTTGGATCGCCCTGCGGTAACTATCTTTGTCGTATGTTTCCGCAAAAGTCACACCGGGATTCGCCGTTCGGTATTCGTCCCGTGCGATTTGCGACGGAGTGAGTTTCGACTTTCTCGCCGCCCGTCTCGCCGCCTTCAGTTCATTCACGGAGTCTGCAACCGTAAACAGTGGATCAGTCAGACTTTTACCCTCCAGATACGGACCGATCAACCTTTGAACCGACACGGATAGGTATATCTTCCGTTTTCCCACGCTCCCCTTTGTCTTGTGGGCGGCCAGATCGTAAATCCATAGGTCTGGATCAGAAGTCCGATCAATTTGACCCACCCGCACCTTGCAGACTTCCGATGGCCTCAACCCGGTCAACCACTGAAATTCTACCA
>Ga0099364_10010262_pt1 | contig 12888 bp, 11 predicted proteins | sample TergutTh196P3_FD_73070 | JGI IMG/M metagenome (GOLD analysis project Ga0099364, IMG submission 73070) | Microcerotermes parvus P3 segment gut microbial communities from Pointe-Noire, Republic of the Congo - Th196 P3 | ecosystem: Host-associated > Arthropoda: Insects > Digestive system > Gut ...
AACATACGAAAAAACTTATCCACCATCTCAATTGAGTATAGATAATGTGGATTACGCAGCATTTACAAGCTCATCCGCTGTTAATAGATTTGCTGATGCAGCAAAAAATATAGACATTAGTTCAATAAAAGCAATATGCATTGGCGACCAAACCGCAACGACTGCAAAACTATATGGAATGGAAACGTTTATTGCTGCTGAAGCAACAATTTCAAGTCTAGTTGATAAAATCAAGGAGCTGACATCATGAACAATCGAACAAGAAGGCTTCGCAATAATGGAATAGTTCGTAAAATGACGCGGGAAACTCGATTATCTTGCGACTCGTTGATCTATCCGATATTCATTCGCGAAGGAACTCAAATTGAAGAAGAACTGCCCTCTCTGCCCGGGCAGTTCCGATATAGTCCTGACAGATTGGCAAAAGGTATCGAGAGAGGCTTGAACGCAGGGGTTAGCTCCTTTCTCCTATTTGGGATTCCTAATGACAAAGACGAAACGGGTACAGGAGCATATGACGAAAACGGGGTTGTCCAGCAAGCGTTAAAACATGCTCTTAACTCATTTGGCAGCGACATATATCTCATCACTGATGTGTGCTTGTGTGAGTACACATCACACGGTCATTGCGGGTTAATCAAAGGTAGTAAGACACTGCTCGATGAATCATATCAAGGTTGCCTCACCTCTCCCCTGCCAAAAACCGGAACTAACTCCGACCGGAGTTTTGTAATTGACAATGATAAAACGTTGCCGCTGTTAGCAAAGACAGCATTATCGCACATTCATGCCGGGAGCGACATGGTTGCGCCTTCGGGAATGATGGATAGTACTGTAGCCGTTATGAGAGCCGCAATGGATGCAGAAGGTTTCACAAATACTCCAATAATGAGCTATAGCGCGAAATATGCATCAGCGTATTACGGCCCGTTTCGTGATGCAGCGGGTTCAACACCGCAGTTTGGAGATAGAAAAACATATCAGATGGACTATCATAATTCACGTGAAGCACTAAAACGTATAAAATTCGACATTGATGAAGGTGCTGATGTTGTAATTGTTAAACCCGCTCTCCCATGTCTAGACATTATATCGAGCGCATATAATATAACCGACATTCCTATTGCAGCATATAGCGTCAGCGGCGAATATGCTATGACAAAAGCAGCAGGGGTCGCAGGTTTAATCGATGAATATAACGTAATGTGCGAGAGTGCTGTTAGTGTTTTTCGAGCGGGAGCAACTATGCTCATCACGTATTATGCCATAGAACTGGCAGGAGCGATTAATAGAGGAGATATCGGATGATAGACAAATCTAAAACATTATTTGAAAGAGCTGTTGATGTGATTCCCGGAGGGGTAAATAGCCCGGTCAGAGCCTTTAAAGCCGTTGGCGGAAACCCATTATTCATATCAAAAGCAGACGGTTCTAGAATCTATGATGCTGATGGTAATGAATATATCGACTTCGTGTCATCATGGGGACCTCTAATACTAGGGCACAATAACTCTGATATTCGTAATGCTGTTATAAACGCAGCGCAAAACGGCATGAGTTACGGAGCACCTACCGAAAGCGAAGTTATTTTAGCAGAGAAGATAACTAAGCTTACAGGCATAGAAATGGTGAGAATGGTGAATTCGGGCACAGAAGCTGTGATGAGTGCCATACGACTAGCTCGGGCATATACGGAACGTGTAAAAATCATCAAGTTTGATGGTTGTTACCATGGACACTGTGACAGTATGCTAGTCAAGTCAGGTTCAGGTGCCCTCACAACAGGACAACCTGACAGCCTCGGAGTACCGGATAATATTGCAGCAGACACGCTTATTGCAACATACAACGACCTGGATGGAGTTGAAGACTTACTTAAATCGTATGATGTCGCTTGTCTGATTGTTGAGCCTGTCGCTGCAAATATGGGATTAGTTCTGCCAAACGATGGATTTCTGCAAGGTCTCAGGGAATTATGCGACTTATATGGCGCTCTTCTCATATTTGACGAAGTGATTACGGGTTTCAGGCTGGGTACTGGAGGAGCGCAGGAATTCTTTGGAGTAAAAGCTGATCTGGTAACGTATGGGAAGATTATCGGCGGTGGAATGCCTGTTGGCGCATATGGCGGCAAGAAAGACATTATGCAGTATATTTCTCCCAGCGGTGCAGTATACCAGGCAGGTACATTGTCCGGAAATCCCATAGCAATGGCAGCGGGTATAACACAGTTGGAACTGCTCGAAAATTCTGATGTTTATGCCCATATAAGTAAACTGGGAGAAAGACTTGCTAATGGTTTCAGAGATATAACCAATCATGCGGGTATCAAGTCATGTGTGAATAGTATCGGCTCGCTTGCGTGTTTGTATTTCGATGTCGATTCTGTATGTAATTTATACGATGCACGTAAATCAAACACGGAGATGTATGCATCCTATTTCAGAAGCATGTTGAATATGGGAGTTTATCAAGCTCCATCGCAATTTGAAGCGATGTTTATCTCAAACGCTCACTCATTGCAGGACATCGAAGACACACTAGATAAAGCAGAGTCCCATTTAAGGAGGGTCAGATGAAAGGTGTATTAATTATCGCGCATGGCAGCAGAGCGCTTGAAACAGAGCTTACTTTGGATTCCATTGTTTCAATGGTGAAAACAAAACTGCCCGGTATAACCATTGAATGTGCATTCATGGAATTTTCCGACAGGACAATAAACAATGGGTTGTCACTCTTAGTGGATAAAGGTATCAAAGAGATTATCGTTATCCCATACTTCCTGTTCATGGGAAATCATTTGAAGAAAGACATCCCGGACGCTCTCAACGATTTCATTTCCGAACACCCCGATGTCAACATATCGTTGCAACCACCCCTTGGCGACGATGCACGTTTATGCGATATCATTGTCGATAAAATACAAACGGCAAATAACTAACTATTAAGTCGTGGAGGCGTTTCTGTTGTGTATAAACTATATTTGATTGGGTGCGGACCCGGAGATGAATCACTATTTACAGAAAGAGCAAAGTCGCTAATAAATCGTGCGCGAAAAGTGCTATACACAAGAGAAACTCCACTCACTGAGATTATTTCAATCTTAAAAGACAAATGTATTGACGAAATCGCGGTACTCGTAAGTGGCGATAGCGGTTTTTACAGCATATCAAAAACCATTTGCGACGAGTTTTCGGACACATACGATATTGAACAAGTCCCGGGCATTAGCAGTATTCAATACATGAGTTCAAAACTAAAGATCCCATATGATGATGCTAAACTGCTCAGTTTACATGGCAGAGAAGGCAGCATCGTCCCAAAAGTCACATATAACAGAAAAGTCTTTGTTTTGACCGGAGGATCGAATGGTGTACACCGAGTCATCGACGACCTTTGCAATCATGGGCTAGATGATGTATTTATCCACATAGGAGAAAAGCTATCGTATCCTCAAGAACGAATTATCAATGGGAGAGCATATGAGCTTATTGATATGCAGTTTGATACAATGTCAGTTATGTATATCGAAAACATGTCTGCTGTCAGCCCTCATGCTCCGTTGTTCGACAATGACTTCATACGCGCTGATGTCCCCATGACTAAGGAGGAAATACGCTCTCTGGCAGTGCAAAAATTAAGGATATCACCAAATGATGTCGTATATGACATCGGAGCGGGCACAGGCTCAGTTTCTATTGAGCTTGCTCGAAAAGCATTTGAAAGTTTTGTATATGCGATAGAAAAAAACGATGCAGCGTGTCGCTTGATCTCGGAAAACGCATCAGTCCACTGTGCGCATAACCTTGAAATCATCAACGGAACAGCTCCAGATGCTCTGCATGGTTTACCTATTGCTAACAAAGCATTCATCGGTGGCAGCATGGGGAGCATGAAATCGATTATTAGGCATCTGTTTACAACTAATCCGAAAATAACCGTTGTCACTACGGCGATAACCATACAGACTTTAAATGATGCTATCGAAGGATTTCATGAGTGTGGCGTATCAACTCCGGACGTAATATGCGTAAATATCGCTAAACTAAAAACGCTTGGCAATTCCGACATGATGATTGCACAAAATCCCATATACATCATATCCGGAACAGGAGGTTTGAATAAATGAGAAATAAAAATGCAGAAATGAGAAATATGGACTTCATTACTGAACCAACGGAAATAGAGAATAAGAGTTTGCAAATCATCTCAGATAAACTGGCAAATCGACAATTCCAATCGGAGAACATGAGTATTATTAAACGAGTAATACATACAACTGCTGATTTTGATTATGCGGATAATCTTGTTTTTTCCGACCGTGCTGTCGATATTGCCAAAGGAGCTTTACTCTCAGGAGCGGTCATTGTCACCGACACGCAGATGGGTAGAGCCGGTATAAACAAGAGAACCACTGCGCTCATCGGGTCTGATGTACATTGCTATATTGATGATCCAATAGTTGTGGAAACAGCAAAAATGAGTGGTATGACCAGAGCCAGAGTTGCCATAGACCGAGCTATCGAAATGCTTAACAAACCAATAATATTCGCTATCGGCAATGCTCCGACTGCGCTAATACGGTTATATGAATTAGTAACGTCTCAAGCCTACATACCGGTAATGATCATCGCTGTGCCGGTAGGATTCGTCAATGTAGTCGAGTCAAAAGAACAGATATTGAGCCTGCAAACCCCTCATATTGTCGCAAAAGGTCAAAAAGGCGGCAGCAATGTCGCTGCCGCAATCTGTAATGCAATATTATATGAAATTAGCCGCAAGGAGTAACAAATGAGTAAAAACATAATGATACAAGGCACAATGTCAAATGTCGGCAAAAGCATAATAGTAGCGGGACTATGCCGACTGCTTGCGCAAGACGGATATAATGTCGCACCATTTAAATCACAAAATATGTCATCAATATCCTACACTGTCGATGGACGCCTGGAGATGGCACGCGCACAAATGGTTCAAGCAGAAGCAGCAGGAATATTGCCAAATGTATCAATGAACCCGATACTGCTTAAACCGGTTACAGATATCGGCTCAGAAGTAATCGTAAACGGAGAATCTCGGGGAGTAATGAACGCAAAAGCATATTATGACTACAAAACACAACTCATACCGGAAATATTATCAGCATATAATACATTAGCCAAAAGACATGACATAATAGTAATCGAAGGCGCCGGCAGTCCCGCAGAAATCAACCTGAAACAAAATGATATTGTGAACATGGGATTAGCTGAGTTAGTAGACGCACCCGTAGTGCTTGTTGGAGACATAGACTGCGGAGGCGTATTCGCGCAACTTGTTGGCACACTAAACTTATTGGAAGAAAAAGAACGCGCAAGGATAAAAGGTTTAATAATCAACAAATTTCGCGGAGACATAAACCTACTGAAACCCGGGATTACGATGCTTGAAGAAAAAGCCGAGAAACCCGTATTGGGCGTGGTTCCATATCTATCGGTTGACATTGAAGACGAAGACAGCTTATCAGTTAGGTCAAGAGACAAACAAAGCCTCGCTACTCATATGACATACGAAGAAAAAAACCATCAGTATGATATACTGGCAACCGCTCTGCGTGAAAACCTTGACATAGATATGCTATACGGACTATTATGAGCTAACGTATATTCAGGACCTGCAAGGAGACATCACAGCATCGGAGGAAAAGAAGATGAGCGACATAAATGAACAAACCGAAAACTGGCGTGGGAAAGAGTATTCATTTTATTCACATATAAAATGTGAAGCATTTCCATGCCACGAAATATCAAACATCGAAAACTTCAACTGCCTGTTTTGCTATTGCCCTCTTTATGCACTCGGGAAAAACTGCAAAGGCAACTACACATACCTACCATCGGGAGTCAAAAACTGCACGAATTGCTCCTACCCGCACGAAAAAGAAAACTACGGAAACATAATAAACCGATTTGAAGATATAAAAAAAGTAATGTCCTTATAGACATAACAACGAATGGAGAAAAGTGGTGGAAATAAAAGAAAACATGACATTCGTAGCATCATACAGCGGAGGAAAAGACAGCATACTAGCCATACATCGAGCGAAAAACCAAGGACTAACGCCAATAGGACTAATAACAACCCACAACACAAACTCAAAACGAACAACAAACCACACAACAGATGAAAACCTGCTAAAAACCGCAGCCGAATCGATGGGAATACCACTAACATATATAAACACCACAAGCGAAACATACGCAGCAGACTATGAAAAAAAACTCCATGAAGCAAAACAAAACGGAGCGCAAATCTGCGTATTCGGAGACATAGACCTCAAAGGACACCTCGACTGGTGCACAGCACGATGCGAAAACACAGGACTGATCCCATACTTCCCATTAAAAAACGAAAAACGAAAAACCATCGTATATGAATTCATAGACGACGGTTACTCAGCAGTTATAAAAATCGTTGACACAACACGCCTGAACGAAAGCTACCTCAGCAAAACACTGAGCAGAACACTCGTCGAACAAATCGAACAAGACGGTGCCGACATATGCGGGGAAAACGGCGAATACCACACATTCGTCTATGACGGCCCACTATTTACTCATAAAGTCCAATATACGGTACAAAACAGAGAACAACAGGGAAAATACGCAGTCCTACACCTAGCTGAGAAACCTGTCTTTATATGACAGAATTCTCTGTAACGCCTATTAATCAATGGAAAACTCATCGCTCCCGAATTCCGGAGTATCAGCGACACCAAACCACCACTTCGACCCGGGAGCATCATTACGCTTAAAATCATTGCGCCTTAGTTCATCAGCGCGAGCATCAACAGACGCAATCAAAGCATCGACACTGCCATCCCAATCTTTGAAATCACCTGGTAGCGTATTTGGACGAGTCCAAGGACACATCATTATGCAAACAAAGCAATTTGACCCACCGTCCATCTCAGCCGTCGAAACGAAACACTTATCAGCATCAACAATATACTTCTCATAGCCATTGTAAATTTCTTTCTCACCATGTGACAACGCTTTACCCACGCAAAACCTAGCACAAATACCGCAACGCTTACAATAATCCTGTAAACCAAAATCAATTGGCTTGTCAGAAAGCAGTGGCATATCCGTAAGAACAGAACCTACTTTGAAATCAGCGCCAAAAAACGGATTAAGGGGAATGCCAATCCTGCTGCCCTCACCTAACCCCGCAGCAATCATTAGCGGAGCCATTAGAGTCGAAAAATTGTGAAGACTGTTGTTTGTCGCCTCGAATCCAAGCATACGAATATATGAAGTCAATGTTTCAGATATGACATTCGTGAATAAGTATGTACGCTGTGCCGTTGCATCAACAATCCAATCTCTACCATTTGTCGCCCACGTCGTTGCAGGGTCATTTCGTTTGAGGAAAACAACCGCATACTTCCACTTTCTCTCGTTTGGATTGCCTTCATTGTCTTCGATGAAGTAGCTATGCGGCGGAACTTCGCAAACACCGACAGCATCAGCTCCCATGAAATATGCAAGTGCTTTCAGATTCCTGCTTAAAGCTTTTGGATCAGAGGGAATGTCAAGTTTTGGAAGTGGTGTTCCATCAAATGTTGTGAACTTCCCGCTAAGAGCAGACTCCGATGCTTTTGTCATTCTGGTTCGCACATCACCAATGACTGACCCCAATGGGTAACGAAAGAAAAAACCCGCAGCTCTATCTGCGATTTCCTGTCCATAATCTCCTCTTCTCACATGCGTTCCTGCATTATCCCTCTGGCTTCGGCGCTCAATCGGTCCGGGCATTGCGACTGTCGGACTATCGACTCGCTTTAGTAAATGATCCGGATATGGTCCCAGTTGCATGGTGTCATCATATAATATAGCTCTCTCGTCTCTCTCTGTCATAATATTGGTCATTCCTTTCATCAATTTTCCTGCCGGTATTATATCAGGCTTGCACGATTGATTGTGAAATAATTACCTTTATCGACTATTTTTCTTATCTGCGTCAGTTTCGTGCTAATGTCAACCATGTAATGCAGCTCAGGTACGCACAGCCCCGTCATATTAAACTCTCGCATATGGTTCAACCTCAATCTATAAACAAATACTGCCTATGATTCTATCATAATTTGCGTAAAAGAGCAAACAGTCCATGTCGTATGATCAGAAATAGCGTCGCCTTGGAGCAGCCTTACTCCCGAACTTGCAGCAGCTCGAGCGGAGGGCGCATTGTCACGAACATAGAGCAGACTATTCCGCAAGAAAGCATCATTGCAAAGTACTGCATCACGAATATCATAATCTGCTCAAACACTGCATCAACAATCATCTTTCTAACAACCAGCATCATTGAGATGCCGATTGCAATCCCCATAAAGCATAACGCACACTGTGTAGTGACAAGAAATGCGCGGGTTCTCGATTTTGTCGTGCCAAGCACCCTCATAATGGCTACATCCTTCGATTGCGAAATAATAACAAGACAGGAAAAGAATCCGCCGATTAACATTGCCCCGGCAACCGCCATCGGGTACATCATATCAATGAGGTCATAAGAGCTGCGGACAGTATCAAGCGTACTCGTATCCATGATAAAACTCACAGTACCTCCCGCATAAGATTCGAAAAAATCCTTGCACTCTTCCGAAAGCATATTATCCGCCAGAGTGAACTCGACTACATCCAGCGGCGGATAAAGCATGACAAACTCTGAAGGACCCGGCGAAAAAGCATAATACCCGTACTCACTGTGATCTGAATGCATTATACCAGCGACTTTGAACACATGCGAGTTCTGAGAGAGAGTGTTTTCGTATTGAGCGGCATAAAGCGCCAGCAGCTCATCATCACTTATATCATTGTCTTGGGTTCGCGCTCCATTTAATCGTCTAATTGTTTCAAGAATCAACCTTTGCGTCAGTTCAGGAGCAACAGCAATATAGTCTCCCGGCTCAAGCTCATATGCATTCGCAAGCGTTTCGCCCAATATTACAATGTCGTCAAACCTTTCCATGCACGACAAATCATACCCATCCGCGAAATCAATGCGGATATCCTCGCCGGTAAAACGGCTGATATCGTTCGTCAGCACAAAACTCTCCGGATTTGAGCTGTGAATGCTATTTATAAGGCTCTCCCCGCTTAAACCTTGTGTTATTATCTCGACATTCTGCATTGCTTCGTAATAATGCTCTCCAACGTACTTGGATTCCAGTATGTCGCCAAGTATGCTGTATCGTAGCCCTCCGGTGAAGTAGCCGGTTATCTCAGTGTCTGACACAAGGTCCGCGAAACTCTGTTTAATGCTTGCGAGCTGTCCTGTGGCATAAACCAAAAGCACTGCCATTACCACCAGGAGCGTAGATTTAACAACCGTTCTGTTGATGTGTGTACATACATGCCGTAAAAGAAAAGTAATGCGGCGTATCGTCTGATTAAAATAGCTGCTACTCAGTGGAGCTATCGGATGATACGTGCCGGTCGCACCCGTGCTGTCGCGCCCCTTCAGAATAAGCTCGTGTATTTGAGGAATCGTGTTGTTCCGCAAATCGTTTATTGTATTCACATCGGCTTTTCCTGAGAATGTTATTTTTACAACATTTTTGCCTTTTGATACACCGGCTTGCTCGTTTCCATGCAGGAGCAGCAGAGGAGGTATCTTTCCAATGTGTCTCAGTAATGCGGCTGCAAAGGAAAAAGTCAACAATAAAGACCCGCCGACACAAGCTATTATAAGCCATATTGGAACAGCAACATCAAACTCATTCATCCCGACAAACAATAACGCTATCTTGCTCCCAATCGTTCTTGCAACATAGACCCAAGATAAACCGCTGCCGATCAGCACCGAAATGGCGGCTACCCTCATCAATGGGATCAGCAACGCTTTCGCTGCCAGCTTGCGCTCGGCGCCAAGCGCCCTCATAATCGCATACTCTTTCGCTTTTCGGCTAATATAGAGATAGCCGGAGAGAATCGTTATGGCAACCACAGCTAACAGATATGCCCCAATCTTTATGTAGGACAACCGCATCGCATCTTGATATCCATCAGAAATCTCGAGCCAACCGGAGTCCGAGAAGAAAAGAGTCATGCCCAGTGCATCAATCAATGGCACGGTTTCATCAAGAAATGCGCTGATGTCCCATGCGTTTCCAACTTTGAAGCTGAACTCACCCGGCGCGAACTTATGGTTTGCAAGAGCCTCATCGCTAATTGGCAACAACGACCTTGGCACGAATATCGTATTTATCGAGTAGCTCATATGAGGGTCTTGCGCCATTCCTCTACCGCCGTCGGTATTTGAATAAATGCCAACGACCTCAAGCGCCATGGATATGACAGGTTCCGCATACCGCCCGGGGGTTGACGCCACCGCGCCCAGATTTGCGTACTGCTCAAATAACGTATTGCCCAAGTTCATTGTAATCATGTCACCGATGCTCATGTGGTTTCTGTTAGCAAATTCGATGCTAACGACGCATAGCGTGGATTTGTTTTCGCTATCCTCTTCGGTCAATGCTCTTCCATTAACAATCGCCATTCTGCCGTCCGAAAACCTTGGGATTGCGCTCATGTCCTCCGTATAGACGATGTCAAATTTCCTGTTGTCGGCGTTTGTGATCTCAACGAGGGTTGACAATGGCTTGAATCTCTCAGTCTCAAGATAATCGTCAGGCTCGCCATCAAGGTTCCATATGGCACTGCACCAAGAATCGGATAGATGGTCGCCGATTATCTGAGAATATTCAACTCTCGGCTCATATCGCAAGACAAATGCATATCGGCTCCCGACCGTTAGCTCGTTTATTTCTTCCGCTCCGTGGCTCTGATTCGCATTATAAATATAGTAAACCCTGTTTCTGCCGATCGCGCTGCCATATCCCGTTTGTTTTATGACAGTATTCCCTCTTAAAACTGTATTTACTCCGTCATATATACCGAGGGGATTTCCTGCCAGCACCTTGACATCGGACACTGCGAACCTTGCCTGATCGGACATATCGGCAATAGGTTCGCTGTATACGGTCGCCTCGATGATAGCTCGAGCCGTGTAGTTGAAAAACCAGTCCCCATCATCCATTCGATTATATTCATCTGAAACGCCCGCAGTCATATACCGCATATCGGCTGACGTTATGTATGGCATTGAGACAATTGCGTTAATCTGCTCATGAGAAAGAAGCGCATACTGCTCGGATGCGCTTCCGTCAAGAGTGAGGTGATATGGAAAGCCGGGGTTTGCGTTTATGGGGGTATTCGGTGGAGATATTTCAACTGAACCAACTCCAAAATAGTGGCCGGCAGCTTCCATTAGCCCTTTATGCGTGATGTTGTGCTCGATTGCTTGCGATAGTAACACGAAGGATACAAGTGAAAACAGTATCCCCATAACAACTGTTTTGACACCGGAACGATATGATGATTTTAACATTTTTCTAACCTTCAATGAACATGCACAATACATGACTTAGAGTATATGTATTCAAATGTTATGCTCCCCAGACGGTTATTTGTAGGTCTCCGTGAGATTCTTCGCGTTGCCATATCTTCGTGTCCCATGTCCGCCCGGGGTCACGGTCAAAAATCATCAGGTGCGATTCATCTGCCCCGACTCTTGTGGCGTAATCTGCGGTTTGCGCAAGCCCGTCCGCGATGACAGTCTCCAAAGCTCCATGCCGAATCTTGACCTCAATCACGACCCGCTGGAGAGGTCCGTGCATCCCCTGTTCTTTGTCAAGAGGCCATTCTATTAGAAGGTCAGTCCGCTTACGCCCAAGGCCATACTCCCTGTTGATGTGGCCGCCGCCGTTCACTATCCGCTGCAAGAATGCCTGTAGCAGGAGCTGGGGTCCCGCCTCCTTGTAGCTGAACACCTCGCTCCAGCTCTCGGAGTGCTCGCAGAAGAACTGCTGGAACGCGGCTAGCAGCTTGCGCATATCAAGTCTATGATCGTCGGTGACGTACCACTCTGTCTCCTGGTTCGCTATCATCACCTGCGTTGACCACGTCAGCTCACGTGGTATCACTTCGCGGTATATACGGTTGCTTATCCGTATGGACGGCCGCGTTACGATCAGCCCAAGGTCGGCGACGTACTCTATGTCAGATGGCGGTGCATGGATTGCATCCGCCTCCGATGCGAGCAGTTCGCTGATCACGCTATACACTCTCGGCTCCTCCAGCTTGTAGGTAAGCTGGTCTAGGTGCGTTGCGCGTGACTGGATCAGTTCTTCCCTCGCCTCTGCATAGTCCGAAAGCGTTATTTCGCGGCTGCGGTCGCGGTTGCGGCGTAGTTTCCACGTTATCTCATAAGCAAGTGCGTTCACGAGCCAGGGTTGGCCGTTTGTGTCCTCCCAGAGCTCGGGGAATATGGAATCATCGAACTCTTGCCCGGTCTCCTCCGTATGTTGCAGCCACAGACCCTTTGCTTCCTCAAACGAGAAGTTCCCCATCCGCAGTGATTCTGTCTTGATGTTGAACGCGCTGCCGCCCGTGATTATCTCCCCATCGCCCTGATGTATGCGGTAGTCGCGCACGTCGCGCACTCCGCAGAGAATGACACTTTGGGGGAACTCCTCCGGCCGCTTGTTGTATCCGGCGCGTAGCTGGCGCAATACGGACACCAGCGTGTCGCCGACGAGCGCGTCTATCTCGTCGATGAACAATACGGTCGGTTTATCGGTGGTCAGAGTCCAGCGACGGAGTAGCTGAAAAAGCTGGTCTTGTGGCGGAATAACCTTTAAACAGTCGTTCAGGAACCACTGTCGCAAATCAATGCGGCCAAGGCATGATTCAAGCGCTCCGGACACTGCGCTGCACACCGCCGGGATACCACGGTCTTCGTCTCGGGCGGTCTGGGCGATTTCTATGTTTGCATATGCACAGGCAT
>Ga0099364_10010263_pt1 | contig 12888 bp, 10 predicted proteins | sample TergutTh196P3_FD_73070 | JGI IMG/M metagenome (GOLD analysis project Ga0099364, IMG submission 73070) | Microcerotermes parvus P3 segment gut microbial communities from Pointe-Noire, Republic of the Congo - Th196 P3 | ecosystem: Host-associated > Arthropoda: Insects > Digestive system > Gut ...
AATCCCTTGGGCTTCGCTGTTGAGGCCGTGGGCTTCGCAGATTGCCTGCATTATTGCCGTTTTTTTATCGCTTTCTGTCAACATTAGAATCATTTCCTTTTCGTCCTGGACGGAAACGCCGAAAAATTTTACCGCCCCCTGATGGGCAGTGCCTCGTGTATGTATTACTGTCCCGCCTGTAGCCCCTGCCGCACGGGCAGTATCCATAACTTCATCGCTGTTTCCAAAGTTCACAACACATACGATAAGATCGTTTTTTATTTTATTTGCCATACTACCCTCTTCGCCTATAACTATTTTTTCGTTTTTCATAATACTTTGCTTAAAGATCAATAAAATCGGGTCATTAATTGCCGATAAAGGCACTGTAAAAGCAATGCCTGCGCCCGGCCCGTGGTTTTTTAGCTTTTTTCTTACTTCTTTTAGCAAGACGGGAACGCCGACTTCCTGTTCAAGACAGGTAACAACCGCCTTATCGGAAGAGCCAATCCCCAGAAGGTCAAGAATCTCCGAGTTTGCCGTTCCCTTCCCCATATTTGTAAAATGAAAGCGGACATTTTCTTGTGCCAGTACATCATTCACCAAATTGGCTCTGTTCCATTCTGTAATAAAAACAACAAATTTAAGTTTTTGGGTTTCTTTCTTTTCTAACTCTTTTTTCCTTTTCTCGGAACCTTTCCCCGGGAACTTTGCCAGTATCTTGGATACAATCGATTTCTTTGCCATTTACTTAGCCCTGTTTCTAACCGCTTTAGCGGGGATGTCAATCTGACGGCTTTGCTCATTCTGAGACGAAAGCTCAAATACGGTAATCTTGCTCCATTCGATAACGCCGTCTTCTATGGCGATTGTTTCTGTTTGCAGTTTTGCCATTGCGGCGGCTTCTTTGGCTTTAAATTGATAAATAAGCCCCATTATTTGCACAACAACAAGCGGCGTTAAAGCGACTATCGCTACGATGCCGAATGCATCGGTCATTAAATCGCCGCCTCTGCCTTCACAGACTCCCATTGCAAAAGGCAGAAGAAAGGTTGATGTCATAGGGCCGGAGCAAACGCCGCCCGCATCAAAGGCGATTCCTGTAAATATCTTGGGTACAAAGAATGTCAGAATCAGAGCGAATACATATCCGGGAACCAAAATCCACATTATGGGTATCTTTAAAAGTATACGCAGCATTGTAAGCCCAAGCGCCAATGCCATTCCTATTGCAAGCCCCCGGTTCATCATTTTTCTGGTGATAGCGCCTGACGAGATTTCTTCGATCTGTTTGTTGTGAACCTGAACCGCAGGCTCTGCCGCAACGATAAAGTACCCGAACAGCACTCCCATCGGTACAAGCAGCCAGCTTATTCCTGATGATGCAAGCTGGCTCCCAAAAAGATGTCCAACGGGAATAAAGCCCACATTCACGCCGGTTAAGAATAAAACAAGCCCGATAAAAGTATACAGGAATCCCACCAGAATACGCCCAAGCTGATGCCTGTGGTATCGTTTTGTAACAAGCTGGAATATAATAAAACAGACAAGAATGCTTCCCATAGGTATTAATACTTCAAACAGATAATGAGGAAGAGCGGTTATAAACCTTATGATTGTTTCGTGAAAGTAGTGTGCATTTTCGAAAGAGTAAAGATCAACTTGTATGCTTTCCGGTTTGAAAAACATCCCCAAAAGAAAAACTGCAAGTATCGGCCCGATGCTGCAAATCGCCACAAAGCCAAAACTGTCTTCCTGCGAATGTTTGTCGCTTCTAACCATTGTAAGCCCTACGCCCATCGCGAGTATAAATGGCACCGTGATGGGGCCTGTTGTAACGCCGCCGGAGTCGAATGCCACGGGGATAAAGGAGCCGGGTATAAATGGAACTACTATAAAAATGATTGAATAGAAAACTATAAGCACAAGCGAGAATGGAATGTTAAAAAACGTCCGCAATACTCCTATTACAAGAAAGACTCCCATACCTGCCGCAACGGTAACGACCAATGTTATTTTTGGGATAGACGGTACCTGATCCCCCAGCACTAACAGCGGCGGCTCTGCGATTGTAATAATTACACCCATCACAAAGCTGACCAGAATGACTGTCCATATCTTTGTACTTTTTGTCAATTCAATGCCGATGCCTTCGCCCATCGGTATCATGGCAATGTCCGCCCCTAGCGTAAAAAATCCCATTCCCACGATTAACAGCGCCGCCCCGACAAGAAACATCAACACTGTTCCGGACGGCAGTTCCACGGGGGATAATACAACGCTTGCTATAAGTACAATTACCGTAATGGGCAGCACTGAGGAGAAGGCTTCTTTTATTTTTTCTTTGAGTATTTTATTCATTGGTGTTTAATATCAGTATAGAGTTTTTTGGGGAAAAGTGATAGCCCAATAAAAAATTATTAATTTTTTATTATACCCCCATTGACACAAATGACAGTTTTTTATAAATTGTCAATATGGAAAAGCATACACCGGGTAAACGTATTGCCGAAATACGAAAAACTTATGACATCAGCAGAGAAACTCTGGCTGAACGGAGCGGCATAGATGCTGCGTTAATCTCTAAAATCGAAGATGAAGGACTAATTCCTGATCTTGCGCCTCTCATCAAAATAGCCAGAGGGCTAGGCGTAAGGCTGGGAACGCTTCTTGATGACCATGAGCAGCTAGGACCTGTTATTTGCAGAGCAGGTGAAGCAGCGTCTGGCAGCCGTTTTAAAACCGGGCTGCCGGAAGGAACAGAAAAAGAAACAGGTCATCACGGAATGAGCTTTAGTGCGCTTGCTTCGGATAAAAACGGCCGTCACATGGAGCCCTTTATTGTAACAATTCAGGCCGATGCAAAACAGGATAAGTCCGCCCATGAAGGCGAAGAGTTTATCTATGTGTTAGATGGAACACTTGCGCTGGAATATGGCACGGACAAACAAACATTAAACACAGGGGACACGGTTTATTACGATTCAATAGTGCCGCATAAAGTTTATTCGGCAAACAGCAATCCTGTGAAAATTTTAGCTGTTGTTTATACACCAGTGTGAGAATAGGGAGTAGGGAATGGGGAGTAGGGAGTAGGGTTTTTGACAGAAAGCTTACAAACAACAACCCCCACTCCCAATAATAATAAAAGGAAAAAATATGGAATATATAGAAAAGACTCTTAGTCAGGTTTTACGAGAAAAAACCGCAGAACATCCTGATCAGGATTTTATTGTTTACTCTGATCGTAATTTGCATTTTACATACGCAGAATTTGATAAAAGGGTTGATGACCTTGCCAAAGGTTTTTTGGAAATTGGAATTAAGAAAGGCGATCATGTGGGTATTTGGGCAACCAATGTGCCGGACTGGAACACCGTCCTCTTTGCGTGTGCGCGGATTGGCGCAGTCCTTGTTACCGTTAACACAAGCTATAAAACCCATGAGCTTGATTATGTTTTAAAACAATCGGACATGGTCTGCCTCTGCGTAATTGACGGCTGGCGCGATTCCGATTATGTGGGAATGGTAAACGAGCTTGTTCCTGAATTAAAAACTTCTCAGCGCGGACATATTAATTCGCCAAAGTACCCGCACTTAAAATATGTTGTTCATGTCGGGCAGCAAAAGCACAGGGGTATGTACGCCTTTAATGAAGTTCTGCTTTTAGGACAGCACACAGATACTGCGCAAATGCTTGCTATTGAAGCCTCGCTTGAAACAAACGATGTTGTAAATATGCAATACACAAGCGGTACTACAGGTTTCCCCAAGGGCGTAATGCTTACTCACAGAAACATTTTGAATAACGGTTGGGGCATTGGAGCAAATCAACGGTTAACAGAAAAAGATATTGTTTGCCTTCCCGTACCATTGTTCCATTGTTTTGGCCTTGTATTGGGTATGATGGCAATTCTTACGCATGGTTCAACTGCCGCCATTGTAGAATGGTTTGATGCGCTTTTGGTTTTGGCAACCATCCAAAAAGAAAAGTGTACGGCAGTTTATGGCGTGCCTACAATGTTTATTGCAGAATTAAATCACCCCATGTTTAAGATGTTTGATCTTTCAAGCTTGCGCACGGGTATCATGGCAGGTTCTCCCTGTCCAATAGAGACAATGCGCCAGGTTATAGATCAAATGTACATGAAGGAAGTTACAATCTGTTACGGGCTTACAGAATCCTCGCCTGTTATGACGCAGACCCGTTATGATGATGACATCAATGTAAAAGTTGAAACGGTAGGCCGCGCATTGCCCGGCGTAGAAGTATCAATCCGTGATCCTGAAACAGGAGAAGAATGCCCGGACGGTACTCACGGCGAGTTCTGCTGCCGAGGATATAACACCATGAAGGGCTACTACAAAATGCCGGAAGCAACCGCTCTGTGTATTGATGAAAAAGGCTGGCTCCATTCAGGCGATAGAGGCGTAAAAAACCCTGACGGTACTTTTAAAGTTACAGGCCGCATTAAAGATATGATCATCCGAGGCGGTGAAAATATTTCGCCTAAAGAAGTGGAAGAATTTTTGCTTACCATGCCCGGAATAAAAGATGCGCAGGTTGTCGGTATCACAAGCGAGAGGTATGGCGAAGAAGCGGGTGCGTTTATTATCTTGAAAGACGGTATTAAAATGGAAGAAGAAGAGGTAATCGACTTCTGCAGGGGTAAAATCAGCCGTTTTAAAATACCAAAGCATGTTTTCTTTGTTGACAGTTATCCAATGACGGCAAGCGGAAAGATACAGAAATATCTTTTACGGGAGCAGGGTGATAAAATAGCTTCCGGAAAAGAATCAAAATAAAAGGATTATTTGTTGTAAACTTCTACGCGGTTTCTGCCTAATTCTTTTGCTTTGCGTAAAGCTTGATCAGAAGTTTCCATAAGCTCTTCCAGTGTGCTTGCATGAAGGGGCGCCATTGCAATACCAATACTTGTTCTGGTACTGATATTGGTTGTCTCTGCGGCACCGGGGCTTGCGGGAACTTCTATTTGTTTTTTTTCAATTTTTTCTCTAATTCGTTCTGCGACAATTACCGCATTTCCTAAATCCGTATCCGGCATTAAAACCGCAAACTCGTCTCCTGAAAGGCGGGAAGGAATATCACCGGGGCGCAGACAGGATGTAATCATTTCCGCCGCTCCAATAATTACATTGTCTCCCCCTTTTGTTCCGTGGCGGTCATTAATACCATGAATTTTATCCAAATCCATCATCAAAAGACTCATTACGCGCAAATTCATGGATTGATTATTGAATCGTTCTTTTATTGATTCTTCCAGGAAGGAGCGGTTATACAAACCTGTCATTTCATCTGTAATGGCGCGCTTTCTTGCGGTTTCGCCCCATCGAATAAGATCGCTGTATGATTTGGAAGATTGATCCAGCCACTGATTTTGAGTTCCCGATATTTTTCTTAACATTTTAAAACCGGCATTTGGATATTCTGTAATTATTCTGTAAAAATCCGCTTTATGAAGCTTCATCACAATGGAATCATCTATCGCAGTTATTGTAGCGGAACGCGGTTCGTGCGCAATTATAGACATTTCTCCAAAGAAATCTCCAAGCTTAACATCAAATAATTTCCTTTGGTTTCCATCGGACTGCATGGCGTATGCGCTTAATAATCCGAACAGGAAGATGTACATATCTTCTCCATCGTCGCCTTCTTTAAAAATAGATTCTCCTTCGTTTAACAAGATAGGTTTTAGAAAATGTTTAACAATATTAAAATTATTTTTATCCAACTCAGAAAACAGCGGGAATGAGGAAAGGGCATCAATATTTTTTATTTCATTAATATCAATTTCTTTCATGTTTATTCGCTGCCTTTTTTAATATATTGAACAATTTTATTGCCGCCGTTTTTCCATTCGTCTAAAAGATTTGCGTAATTGCCGCTGAAAAAACTTCCCCATTCATTGTCATCGTCAGGCCAAACAGACCATGATATAGCTGCGCTAAAATTAAATTCGGGAATATCATCTTTGGCAGGAACAGGCTCCATTTCGGCAATTAGTTTGTGCAGACTGGAAGCAATTTCTTTTGCCTGAGCGTGATTGCAGTTGTTAAAAATAAGCGCTACTTCATTGCTTTTAAGCCTAAGCGGCCAGCCATGCCCTGTAATTCGCGTAATGTTTTTTAAAATTAACGCTATCTTTACCATTGCTTCATCACCTGCGGCGTGCCCTCGTGAATCAACCAATATTTTAAATCTGTCCGGCTTTAACATAATTAAAGCGGCAGGCTTTTTTAACATATTTTTTATTTCATCGTTAATAAGTGTATGCTTCCAAAGTCCTGTACCTGAATCTTCATAAGCGTGTCTATGAAGTTCTTGTACCCAGCTCATATTATCTAAAATTAATTTTCTTGTGGATTTTATTCGTCCTGTTATCAATATAATTGCATTTAGAACAATACTGCAGACTGTGTGCGGGTCTTCTTCGGCAAGTTCTTCCATAGATAAGTTTGTATCCGGAAAAGTAACTAAACGGGAGTCTTCGGCAGCCTCGGCATGGGCATCATATTTTGCCCCCCTCGCAAAGTCGAAGTCGCCGATTGTATCGCCTGCCGTAAAAACCGCCAATTCTTCGCTGCCGTCATCCTTTGGCTTGAATACTCGGATTTCTCCGGCTATCAAAAGGTAAAAGTGCCTTGCCTCTTCCCCGGAAGAAAACAGCGGTTTGCCCTTTGGCAGATTAACAATGCCGGAGCGAGATACTACAAAAGCAAGCTCGTCTTGCGAGAGGCTGGAGAATAGCTCAGTTTTTTGAACGAAATCAATATCGATTTTGGCCCCTGCCATTCTTAATATTATACATATATTTCTTTCTTTGTCGAGTGTATAACACCACTTGCCAAAACATTTCAAAAACGGTAAAATACTCCCATAAGAAAGAATTATTAAAACAGGGGGGCATATGGCTTGCGCTTGTAAAACAGAGGATTTTACCTTTTCCGGGGAATTATTATCATTTATAGATGAATGGAAGGTTAAACCGGGGAGTCTTATTATGATTCTCCATAAAGCTCAGGAGCATTTTGGGTATATTGCCCGTCCTGTAGCGGAAAAAATAGCGGAACTTACGGGTATTTCGCTTGCCCGTATCTATGGGGTAGTTACATTTTATGCCTTTTTTAAGCTGACCAAGCCCGGAAAACATAAAGTTTCGGTATGTTTGGGTACTGCCTGCTATTTAAAAGGCGCTCAGGACCTTTTGGATGAAACCCGTAAGATTTTAGGCATTCAGCCGGACGAAGTTACAGAAGACGGTCAATTTTCCGTTGAAGCTGTCCGTTGTGTAGGCTGCTGCGGTTTGGCTCCGGTTCTTACTGTAGGAACCGATACTTACGGCAAACTTACCAAAGATATGCTCCCCGGCATTATTGATAAATACAGGAATGTGTAAGGGAAGCAGATGCATTTTGAGCTTGCGGATTTGGTAACTGATATTACGCAGAATGCCATTGAAGCAGGAGCAGAACTGGTTGAACTTGAGATAAGCCAGGACGATAAAGAATTCCGTTTCTTAATAAAGGACAACGGAAAGGGAATGACAGAGGAGGAGCTAAAAAAAGCAATAGACCCCTTTGTAACAGACGGCATTAAGCATCCTAACCGCAAGGTAGGACTTGGGCTGCCGTTTTTAATACAGACCGCAGAGCTTTCGGGCGGCGGTTGGGATATTAAATCAGAAAAAGGGAAGGGAACAACCGTAACGGCGTGGTTTGATTCAGGCAATGTTGATATGCCTCCGGCAGGCGACATTCCCGGAATGTTCAGATCGATACTGATGTTCCCAACCAGCGCGGAAATCAAAATCCGCCGAAAAAAACTTAACGATGAGTACGAAATAATAAAATCCGAACTCATCGACGCTATTGGAGATTTGGCAGAAGCCAGCTCACTAGTAATGCTGGGAGAATATTTAAGAGGCTTAGAAGATGATGACGAAGAATAAAAAACAAAAGGAGTTTATATGGCAAAGATGAGTCTAGATGACTTGCGAAAACTTAGAGACGAAAAAAAAGGCGATCTAAGAAAAAGAGAAGTTGACGGCAAGGAAATTCAAATTATTATCGGCATGGGAACCTGTGGTATTGCCGCAGGAGCAAAAGCAGCTTTGGATTCCTTTCTTGCGGGTTTGGATAAAAACAATCTTGTTGACTCCGTGTTAGTAAGACAAACAGGCTGTATGGGTCTTTGTCATTCGGAACCCACTGTAGAAATTATTGTTCCGGGAATGCCATCGGTTATTTATGGCACAGTAAATAGTGATGTTGCGAATGAAATTATACAAAAACATATAATCGGCAAAGAGCTTCTTAGCGGTCATATTTTGGATCGTCCTGCCGTTGATATTTTAGCATCAAATTAAGGGGGAATTATGGCATATAACCATTATATACTTGTTTGCAGCGGAACCGCCTGCGAATCTAACAAGGGAGCACAGCTTTATGCAGAGTTGAACACGGAAGCGGAAAAAAACGGAGTAACTGATAAAGTTCAAATTGTAAAAACCGGCTGCTTTGGTTTTTGTGAACGCGGACCTATTGTAAAAGTTCTGCCGGAAGATTCTTTTTATGTGGATGTTAAACCGGAAGATGCAAAAGATATTATTGCAGAACATATTGTTAAAGGACGGGAAGTAAAACGGCTTTTGTATCAAGACGATCATGAAAAAGCCGCTAATGCTGTAGAAGATATTGAATTTTATCAAAAACAGTTCCGTGTAGTATTGCGAAACTGCGGCGTTATTGATCCCGAAAGTATTGATGAATATATAGCCCGTGAAGGTTATTCAGGACTTGAAAAAGTTCTTTTTGAATGGACTCCTGAACAAATAATAGAAGAAATGAAAGCTTCCGGATTGCGCGGAAGAGGCGGCGCGGGATTCCCCACATGGTTAAAGTGGGATCTTACCAGAAAAGCACAGGGCGATGTTAAATACATTATCTGTAATGCCGATGAAGGAGATCCGGGCGCTTACATGGATCGTTCTACAATAGAAGGCGATCCCCATTCAGTTATAGAAGGTATGGTTACGGCAGGTAAAGCAGTCGGTGCTAATCAAGGCTTTGTTTATATCCGCGCTGAATATCCGCTTGCTATTGAAAGATTAAAAATAGCGCTGGAAAAAGCCAAAGAATACGGCTTGTTAGGCAAAAACATTTTAGGAAGCGGTTTTGATTTTGATATTGAAATCCGTTTGGGCGCGGGAGCGTTTGTCTGCGGTGAAGAAACAGCGTTGATTAAGTCTGTAGAAGGAAACCGGGGTATGCCGGTTCCCAAACCGCCGTTCCCTGCCAACAAAGGGCTTTGGCAAAGACCAACAGTTATAAACAATGTAGAAACTTTTGCAAATGTTCCGGTTATTACCGCTAAAGGCGGCGCATGGCTTGCAAAAATTGGAACAGAAAAATCCAAGGGAACAAAAGTTTTTGCCCTTACAGGAAAAGTAAGACATTCCGGTCTTATTGAAGTTCCAATGGGAACAACCTTACGGGAAATTGTTTTTGAAATTGGCGGCGGCATAAAAGACGGCAAAAAGTTCAAGGGTGTTCAAACTGGAGGTCCTTCCGGCGGTATCTTAACGGAAAAATCGCTTGATCTTCAAATTGACTTTGATACATTGACAGCTAACGGCTCTATGATGGGCTCCGGCGGTATGATCGTCATGGATGAAGATGACTGCGTTGTTGATGTTTCCCGCTTTTACATGGAATTCTGCGTAGAGGAATCCTGCGGAAAATGTTCTCCGTGCCGTATTGGAACAACCCAGATTTTAAAACTTCTGGAAAAAATTGCAGACGGCAAGGGTGAAATGGAAGATTTAGATAAACTGGAAGCAATAAGCAACGCCATAACAAAAGCATCGCTTTGTATGTTAGGCTGTACTGCCGCTAATCCTGTTATGTCAACTATTAAAAATTTCCGTGAAGAATACCTTGAGCATATTCAAAATAAAAAATGCCGTGCCGGCAAATGCAAAAACCTGTTAAGTTATACAATAGATGCTCCAAAATGTATTGGCTGCGGCGCATGTGCCAAAAAATGTCCTGCAAATTGTATTACTGCGGAAGATGCGGCAAAGTATCCTGACAAGAAAAAACCGCCGTACATTATTAATCAGGCGGATTGTCTAAAGTGCGGTGAATGTATGACAGCCTGTAAATTTAACGCGGTGCTTAAAGGTTAAGGGGGTTAAAAATGATAAACATAACAATTAATGATAAAAAATTACAAGTAGAACCGGGAACATCAATTTTAGATGCCGCAAAAAAGATGAATATTAAAATTCCAACTCTTTGCTATAATCCCGATCTTCCGCCATGGGCAAGCTGCGGTATTTGTATTGTAAGAATGGCAAACTCTGCAAAAATGGTTCGCGCCTGTTGTACGGCATGTGAAGAAAACATGAACATTGTAACGCATGACCCGGAAATTATTGCGGTAAGAAGATCTGTCCTTGAACTTATTCTTTCTAACCACCCGGATGATTGTTTGCAGTGTCCGCGCAGTCAATCCTGTGAATTGCAGGATTTAGCGGCTGAGTTTGGCATAAGGGAAGCACCTTTTAAAAAGATAAAAAACAACCTTCCTATTGATGATTCTAACCCCGCTATTGTTTTGTGTCCTGAAAAGTGTGTCCGCTGCGGCCGCTGTGTTACTGTGTGCCAAAATGTACAAAATGTTTGGGCGTTGGAGTTCCTTGGAAGGGGTATTACGGGGAAAATTGCCAGTGCGGCAGATGCTCCGTTAGGTGACAGTCCGTGTATTAAGTGCGGACAGTGTGCCGCTCATTGTCCCGTTGGCGCAATTTACGAGCGCGATGACACAAAACAGGTTTGGCAGGCTTTACAAGATGCGGATAAACATACCGTTGTGCAGGTTGCCCCCGCTGTTCGTGTTGCAATTGCAGAGGAATTCGGCTTGCCGCCGGGAACAGTCTTTACAAAAAAGTTGTATGCCGCTCTGCGCCGTCTTGGTTTTAACACAGTCTTTGACACAAACTTTTCCGCAGACCTTACCGTAATGGAAGAGGGAAGCGAGCTTGTAAAACGCCTGACAGAAAAAGGCAGCCCAATTCCGCTTATCACTTCCTGCTGTCCTGCATGGGTTGATTACATGGAAAAATATTACCCGGATATGATTCCCAATTTTTCTACGGCAAAATCCCCTCAGCAAATGATGGGTGCCATGATAAAAGCCTACTGGGCTGAAAAAGCAGGGGTAGATCCTAAAAAAGTTTATTCAGTTTCCATTATGCCGTGTACCGCTAAAAAATGGGAAACTCGCCGCAACGACGACATGAAGAGCGCCGGTGCCGGTTACGATGTAGACATTGTTCTTACAACCCGTGAGCTTGCCCGTATGATTAAGCAAGCCGGCATTGAAATACTGGAGCTTGATGATGAAGAAGCGGACAGCCCAATGGGACCGTACACAGGAGCAGGAACTATCTTTGGCGTAACAGGCGGTGTAATGGAAGCGGCAGTTCGCAGCGCCTACTTTCTTGTAACAAAAAAAGAAATGGGCGATGTCAATTTTAAACCCGCCCGTGGGCTTGAAGGCGTAAAAGAGGGCGAGGTTGATTTTGGCAATGGAACAAAAATAAAAATTGCGGTTGCGCACCAAATGGGCAATATTGCCGCCGTTCTGGATAAAATCCGTGAAGCAAAAAAAGCGGGAAACCCACCGCCGTACCAATTTGTAGAAGTTATGGCGTGCCGCGGCGGATGTATTGCAGGCGGCGGACAACCCTACGGCTGTACGGATGAGATTCGCAAACAACGCACCGCAGGGATTTATTCTGATGATGAAAAATCTCAGTACAGATGCTCGCACCTTAATCCGTTTATTGCTCAAGTTTACAAGGAATTCCTTGGAGAACCCGGCGGCCACAAAGCGCATAAGCTTTTGCATACTAAGTATGTAGAACGACCGCTTTATGTAAAGTGAGATTACCCAGCACTTAAGAATTTAGGTGCTGGGTTTTTAAATTTAAGGAGGAAACTATGGAGAAGTTATTTAAACTTCAGGAAAAAGGAACTACGGTTTCACGGGAGATCTTTGCAGGTCTTACCACATTTTTAACAATGGCTTACATACTTGCGGTTAACCCCAGTATGTTAAGTGAAACAGGAATGCCGTGGGGTGGAGTATTTACCGCTACTGCGATAGCTGCTGCAATTGCGTCAATAATGATGGCATTAACTGCAAATCTGCCAATAGCACTTGCACCCGGTATGGGACTTAACGCATTTTTTACCTACACAGTTTGTTTGGGGATGGGCGTTAGCTGGCAGTTAGCTTTGACTGCTGTTTTTATTGAAGGTATTATATTTATTGTACTTTCATTGTTTAATGTACGGGAAGCAATTGTAAAAGCAATTCCGCCAAGTCTTAAAAAAGCTGTTGCAGTTGGTATTGGTCTTTTTATAGCCTTAATTGGTTTTAGCAATGCGGGGATTGTTGTAACAGGAGCTACCGTTTTACAATTAGGAGATTTAACCAGCGGCACAGCCCTTTTAGGAATGATTGGCTTAATTATTATTGTAGTGCTTTATACTCTTAAAGTTCCGGGTTCTATCCTTATTGGTATTATTCTTACTACGATAATTGGAATTCCAATGGGTATTACAGCAGTACCTGAAAATTTTTCAATAGTTAAAGCACCTGCCGCTCCTCTTTTATTCCAATTTGATTTTAATACAGAAACCCTTTTAAGTTTTAAATTCATCATTGTTATTTTCACTTTCTTATTTGTTGATATTTTTGACACTGTTGGTACTCTTGTTGGTGTTACAACAAAAGCCGGTCTTGTTGACGGAAAAGGCGGTATTCCCAGAGTAAAACAAGCTTTCTTGTCTGATGCTGTTGGTACTGCTGCAGGTGCT
>Ga0099364_10010264_pt1 | contig 12888 bp, 16 predicted proteins | sample TergutTh196P3_FD_73070 | JGI IMG/M metagenome (GOLD analysis project Ga0099364, IMG submission 73070) | Microcerotermes parvus P3 segment gut microbial communities from Pointe-Noire, Republic of the Congo - Th196 P3 | ecosystem: Host-associated > Arthropoda: Insects > Digestive system > Gut ...
TATAAACAGACGAGGATAAACGAATCCTCCAACGCATGAACCAACTCCTACTATATGATTAAAGTTCTTTTTTCCCCAGTTAAATACATCTCCCATGCCATTACGCCGTATGGAACTGAGCATGTAATTGTCCCAATCTACGTCAGTTTCTATTTCATAAAAATACTCAACTTCGTTGTTAGGATAAATTAAAGCAATATCACATTTGCTTCCTTTGTAGTTTCCAAAATACAATATATGTTCTTCGACGACCAGCTTGTCCGGCAATCCATTTTCTTTCAGCCACATGGTGTAGGATCCGTCATATGTGTTATTATTCGGTTTGTAATACAGGCGAGTAGGTATATCGGTTTTTTCATCTACGCTGAAAAAAATACTTGACCCATCAGTAGCAAAAACCATATAATCCCAATTTCCTTCAGACAGTACGCTTATATCCAAAAGAAATATTTGGTCTATTTCCAAATCGTCGCTATTGTCGTCATTATCTTTGTCCTTTTTGCACGTAGCAAATACGAAGGCGCTTGCTAACAGGATAAAAAGAGCAAACAACTTCCTGTTTTTACCGCTCACACGGCTTTTCAGACTCGCCCCGCTACAAGTGGCAGCGGCTTCATTGGTTTTGAAAAATATTCTTTTCATGGTGTTAAAAGCGATTGACCTGTACATCGCGAGGTTTTTGATTTGGTTATTGATTATTGATTATTGATTATTGAATAATTATTATTTACCTTTGTCGCAAAATTTTTCTGTTATGGTTTTAGATACGCAAGTTGCAGCCGCCCCATCCGTTCCGGGTGTGGAATATGACGAGAGCGGTTGTCCTGTCGGGATAACCGTTGAGGAGTGGATGGACAGGTTAGGGAAAAAATTGATAACCCTTTATGGCGATGATTTTCGCGATATGTTGAATCGGGCTCGCGCTGAACGCGGCTTATTACCGCTTTAGCGCTATGCGGACTTATCGCGTAGTTACCGTCGATGCTTAATTTGCGAATCATTTATGAATTGTGATTAATTGATTAATTGATTTTGGTCCACGAATTTACACGAATTTACACGAAATATTCGGATTTTTAATTCCTTCAAACTTGAAACTTGAAACTTGAAACTTCAAACTTGAAACTGTAACTCCGCTTTAATTTAGGTAGTCTATTCCGATTTTAGCGAACAGCCTCCGCGTTTTCTCGGTTAGTTCCGATCTATGCCATGCACCTTTGATTTTCATTTTATGGATTGCTTTTGCCTGTTCGATAATATCCTTTGGCGAGTATTTGGACAGGATTTCTGCCTGCCTTAATCTCACGTATAATTTGTAATATGCCATCATGGCGATAAAATTTGCAAAGAGCCACCCTTCCAACACATAGCGGTTTTGCATGTAGGAAACATCTGCATCAAGATAATTTTTATAACTGTCGAACATCGTCTCTATTTCACCCCGTTGCTTGTAAGATTCGTAAACTGTTTGTTCGAGTGGTTTTTCTTTTTCCGGTTTTTTCTTTTTTGATTTTTTGCCTGTCTCTTCCTTTTTTGGAATGTCCATGTCATAGATCATGCTCAAGGTTCCAAAGTGGTGTAAATTTTCATCAAATTTGTTTTTGGAATACTCCTCCGGATGGCTCTCTATCCGACTTAAATAGTCCCTTTCTTCCTTTATTCTCAACGCCTCGTCAAGAAATGTAATCAGTTTATAATTTCCCTTTTGATAGGCATAGTACCAAATAATTCTGTCTTGAAAGATAAAATACTGCATCTCTTTTTTGAAGTCCCCCCGTTTTAATGGCGAAAAATCAATGAATGAATTATTTCGTTTCAACGGAATGATATACGAAAGTTTTTCTTCTTCCATCATAGCCACATTTTCAGCGCTGAAAAAACCCTTGTCGGCAATGAATACAACCTTGTCTTTAATATTCATCTCCTTTACAGACAACATCATGGACTTTACATCTGTGATATTACCATTGATGAGACGATAATAGACAGGCTGTTTCATTTGTGCCGAAAAAAGATACATCAGACGGATTTGTTTGTCCAAATCGAAATCCGGGTTATAGCCTTTTGCGTTGATGGACAGATTTTCAGATACGCTTACCGCATGTGTGGAATCCATCAACACAAAATTTTGTTCATCTTCGGGTACATCGCTCAGCAGCGTTCTCATCCAGCCGACAACTTTTTCGCGATTTTCTCCAAACCATCTCAAATTCAATGAAATGGTTTTGTCTGACATGTTTTTGGTGCGCCACTCTTCGGAGCAAAAATCGTGTGAATGATAATAAGTAGCCCGTTTTATCGGCGTTTGATAAGCCCAGCGCATCATCGAGAAACTCAACAATCCTTCTGACTGTTCATCGACAAAGGCTGCTTTCAATGACGCAATTTCTTCTTTCATCAAATCTGAAAAAAGATGGTAAACGCCAAAGGTTTTGATGTCAACCTGTGGCAGTTCATCGCTCATGCGTCGCAATCTATCTTTTGACGAAGGTATAAATCCATCCTTTTCTGTGAGTTTTCCCAACAGACGAATGGTTTTCTTTTCTGTGCGCTTCTTTGTTTTACTGTAAACAAAGGACACTTCATACTTATAGAACCCGTTTCCTATCCTCCTGATATCGGTATGCGGTTCTTTATACTTTTTAGTCCAATCCGGTAAGTGCATGATATTTAATATTATAATGATAATAAATAGCCTAATTAGGCTACTGCAAAGTACAATAAAAAAAACGACACTACCAAATCTAATGTCGTTTTTAGCATTTTTTTTATTAGACGGGGTAATTTTTAGCGGAGTTACGGTTTAAAAATGTTGGTTATGAAATATACGTTGGTTATAAAACAAGGACAAGACGGTTTTCTAATAGGACAGTTGAAAGAATTGCCGGCAGTGTTTTCACAAGGGTTGACTATATCCGAGTTGAAAGAAAATATTGCAGATGTGCTTGAGATGTATTTGGAAGATATGCGTGAAAGGTATATTCCACAAGGAATAATGCTGGATGAAGAAGAGATTGTTTTTGCATAAAATAAGGAATGAAAAAAGGAAAATTCATACAGCATCTTAATACTCATGTATGCGGTTTTGTAAAGCATTGCAAAAAACATGACAAGTACAAGAACCATATAAACGGCAACTGTACTTACGTTCCTCGTCATGCAGATATAGACACTGATTTGTGTATTCTTATCTGTAAGCAATTGGACATTCCAAAGCCGGAAGGGAAATAACCGCTCGTAGCCAAGCTATTACCTTGACATTCCGTCCAATTTATCCACCGCCTCGCGCTTGTTCTTGTCAATGACCTTTGCGTAAATCTGCGTTGTCTTTATATAGGCGTGTTATTGCGTTTCAATCGGCGCTTCCCTCGAAAATTTTGTGGAAATTTTTAAAAAATTTTGTGTTATTGTAAAATTTTCGTATTTTTGCGGCGTAATTTAAAACAAGGATATTATATGTCAAAATACACAAAAGAAGAGTATACACTTGCAAAAAAGCAGTCTGACGAATTATTGAGGTTAATTCTAGAAAAGACAGGTGTTTCACGCAAAAGAATTCACGAACTTGCTGAAAATGAATTTGTCACAGCAAATCTTGATGTTGTCACGCCTACTGAAAGGAAACGCTTCGATAAGTTAGTTTTTGGGGTATGAACACTAGCAAAGTAATACGCATTTACGTTGATACAAACGTGTTAATCAACTTTTGCACAAGACAACGAGACGATGTAAAAGCATTGCGTTATGTTTTTTCAAAACGCCGAAAAGAAGTACTTTTTACGTCTTCTTTGGCGGTTGTGCAAACTATTTCTAAACTGCAATCGACAGGCAAGTCAGATAAACGAAAGGCATTTTCGAGAGAAACGACCATAAAAAAACTGGATGAAATATTACCCAAATTCACGGTTTTGGACTTGTCTTTTTCTGATATCAAAACAAGTTTTATTCACTTGAACAGTGATATAGAGGATAATGTGCATTATGTTTTAAGTCAAAAAATGAAATGCAATGCTATTTTGACAAACAACATAAAGGATTTTACATTTTTTAAGGATATTACTGTGATTGAACCCAATTTAGCCCTATTAAAGCAAAAGATACAATGACGTTGAACGTTGAACACGGCAGCGAACCTATCTTCACCGTCAATCCGTCCAATTTACCCCCGCCTCGCGCTTGTTCTTGTCAATGACCTTTGCGTAAATCTGCGTTGTCTTTATATCTGCGTGTTCAGGCAACTTACTGGCAGTTTTAATCGGCGTTTCGAGGCTATAGAGGCGTGTAGCGTTCGTGTGTCGCGACATTTTTTGAAAAACACAAAAAAAAAATCAAAAATTTTGTTGGGATGGAAAAAAGGTTTATCTTTGTGGCGTAGTTATTTTAATAAAAAGAATATGACAACAACAGTTGAAAGGAATATAACCAGCGGCGTATTGACGTTTGAAGAGATAAAAGCGGTAGCTGGCGAAGGGTGGGCAATCATTAAGAACCCTGTGCGCGAGCGTGGCGTACTCATAAGTGGCGAACTGTATTTTCACAGCCACGACTACGAAGAAGCGCTCGATGCGATGAGTACAAGCGGAGCAAAGCATGTAGCAATAAAGTTCTGTGGTAAACGCGATCCTAATGTGGTTTATATATTCTAACATATGATAGAGAGTTTTATCATTAAGGATGAAGTAATTATCATTCCTGTTGCTATAGAAACAGAGGATATGCTAATAGAGTATGAATTTGTTGTAGATACCGGCGCATCGCAAACGCTCATTGACGAGAACGCATTGAGGCGGATAGGTTGTATACCGGCAAACGCAGTTAGATATTTACCTATTCATGGTATTGGTGGACAATATATGGCTCCAGTGCATAAAATGATTAGCGTTTCGGCATTGGGCGTAGACAGGCTTGACATGGAAGTGTTATCAGGCACGATGCCCCAAAAATCGGGTGCGCAAGGACTGCTCGGAAACGATTTCTTCAAAAACCATGTATTGACAATAGATTTCGACATGGCTGAAATAAGTTTGCAATCGGCAAGCCAATACAACAACTGCTCCGAATGTCATACAAAAAACATCGAACAAGCAATTTTCTGTCATCATTGCGGACGAAAATTGCATTAAAAATTGAGTAAACTAATTTAAGCAATTCCCCGTCAATCCGTCCAATTTCTCCATCGCCTCGCGCATGTTCTGGTCAATGACCTTTGCGTAAATCTGCGTTGTCTTTATATCGGCGTGTTCCAGCAACTTGCTGACCGTTTCAAACGGTACTTGGAGGCTGATGAGGGGTGTAGCGTTCGTGGGGTCGCGGCACGTTGAACGTTTACCAAACTATAACCCCGTCAATCCGTCCAATTTATCCACCGCCTCGCGCTTGTTCTTGTCAATGACCTTTGCGTAAATCTGCGTTGTCTTTATATCAGCGTGTTTCGGCAACTTGCTGACCGTTTCAACAGACGCTTGGAGGCTGAAGAAGAGTGTAGCGTTTGTGTGTCGCGACACTTGGAACAAAAAAAAAATCAAAAAATTTTGTTGGAATAAAAAAAAGGTTTATCTTTGTGCTTTATTTTTATTCGTAATTTCGTATCATGACAACAATAGTAAGTGATTTTAAAACAGGTGATAGAGCCTTGGTTTCGCCCGACCGTACCGGTTTAAATGATTGGCTGGAAGGAGTCGTCATAGATGTTGAAAACAATTCGTTTAACGGTATTGTTTTGACTATTAGGGCTGATGACGGGCGTATGTTTTTTGGGCAGTTGAGTTTTTTCAAACGAGTAACATAAGATGTTTGTTTATCTTGCTCGCAATGGCAATCTTGCATCTGTGTATAAAGCCATCAGCCGGCTGTCACAGATTTCTTGGTTTAGACATTCCGTCAGAGACATCAGAGCCTTTAAAGTTGAAGATTGGTCAGATTTTACAGAAATTGTCAAAAATCCACACTAACTCCGTCCAATTTATCCACCGCCTCGCGCTTGTTCTTGTCAATGGCCTTTGCGTAAATCTGCGTTGTCTTTGTATCGGCGTGTTATGGCAACTTGCTGACTGTTTCAATCGGCGTTTCGAGGCTGAAGAGGGGTGTGGCGTTCGTGGGGCAGCGTTGGGGTTGTCAATCTTGTCGGCTCTACCGGCAGGCTAATTTATTTGGATGAAGTAAAGTCGCTTTGGATTGACAAGCAAATAATATCATCTGCCAACGGCGCGCCCATTGATTTAATGATGTTTCCGTAATGAATCAATTTTTCATACCATTCCTTCCCGTATTTCCTTATCAAAGGCTCTTTCAGGAAAACATAAAGCGGCGTTCCTTCTTTTTTTCCTAATGTGAGTGCATCGTCGCAGATTTTCCAATAGTGAACGTTCACGGCGTCAAATTCTTTGTATTTTGTAATGCGCACCGGGTACAGATGGCATGAAACGGGCTTTCGAAAGTCAATTTCGCCGCTGGTAAATGCTTTTTCTATGGCGCAATAAACAATTTCTTTTTCGCGAAAAGCGAATGCGCAGTCTTCCGAATCGTTTATTAATGTGGTGACCTTATCGTTGTCAAAATCAATCTCATACACGCCTTTTTTTTCTATGGCGCTAATGCCGGCGGCTGTCATGAAGGGCTTCACTTTCGGTAGTATTTCCGTCAAGATTTCGATTTCGTCATCTTCGAGCGGCGCCCCCGATTCGCCAAGCACGCAACACATTCCCCTGCATTTGGCAAGGTCGCAAACGAAATGTTTTTCAACTATATCAAGCGAAACTATTGTCGAACCAATTTCCAACACTTTATTTGAATTATGAATTATGAATTATGAATTATGAATTATGAATTTTTTCGCAAAATTATGATTTTTTTTTTGAATTTATTTTTTTTTGATACTTTTGCGGAATTTTTTTTCAAAATGCATGTAATTATTGTAGCAGGCGGTTCGGGTTTCAGGATGAACGCAAATATTCCGAAACAATTTTTGGAAATATGCGGCAAACCTATTCTGATTCACTCTCTTATGGCTTTTGCAGGCTTCTGCGAAGTCGCTCATCCGGTAGTAGTGATATGCCCTTCGCAGATAAAAAGGTGGCATGAATTGTGTAAAAAACACAATTTTAGTATGCCGCATCAACTTGCCGAAGGCGGTTCAACCCGATTTCAATCGGTAAAGAACGGACTATCGCTGATACCGGACGAGGAGACGGGATTAGTAGCGGTTCACGACGGCGTACGTCCGTTAGTGAGCAGGCAGACCATTGAAAATTGTTTCAACGAGGCGGCAAAATATGGCTGCGCCGTGCCGAGCGTGCCGGTTGTTGATTCAGTGCGCGAACTCTGCGGTCAATCAAGCCGTATGTTGAACCGCTCGGCGTTGCGACTGATACAAACACCTCAGGTTTTCGACGTGGCGCTCCTGAAAAAGGCTTATCAACAAGAATATTCAACCTTATTTACCGACTGTGCATCCGTTTTCGAAAGCGCCGGAAATATTATTCATCTTGCGAATGGTAATGTTGAGAACATAAAGATTACCAATTCGCACGACTTGGCGGTGGCGGAGGCTTATTTTAACAAAAATTTTTCACAATGAACCGATTAAAAAGAATTGCAGCAATACATGATATATCAGGCGTTGGCAAATGCTCGTTGAGCGTAGCTCTACCGATTATTTCGGCTGCAGGAGTGGAGTGTTCTGTTTTGCCAACAGCAGTGTTATCAACCCATACGGGAGGTTTTGAAGGCTTTACTTTCCGCGACCTGACCGATGATATGCTTCCTATGGCGGCGCACTGGAAAAAAGAAAATATCCGTTTCGACGCTCTGTACAGTGGATATCTGGGTTCGCTCGCACAAATTGCCCTTGTGCAAAATATTTTCGATATGTTTCGCTCGCCGCAAACATTGATTGTAGTAGACCCCGTGATGGGAGATAATGGCGAACTTTACAGCCGTTTTACCAAAGAACATGTGAAAGAAATGGCAAAACTCTGCGGTCACGCCGACATAATTATCCCTAACCGTACCGAAGCGGCATTTATGCTGGGACGTGAGTATAAAGACCGCCCGATGACAGCGGAAGAAGTAACGGAAACGCTTTATGCTTTGTCGAAATTAGGCTCAAAACAAATAATATTGACGGGTATACATTTTGGCGACAACGACTTGGGAGCAGCCTGCTATGACGTAAAAACGGGACAGATTGACTACATTATGGATACCCGTATCGAAGGAATGTATCACGGAACGGGCGATATCTTCGGCTCGTTGTTGCTGGGAGCTATTTTGAGAGGAAAAAAATTGGCGGACGCAACAAAAATTGCCGTCCAATTTACCTGCAAAGCTATCGGATTAACAGCCGCCAACGGTACAGACCCAAAAATGGGAGTAAGGTTTGAATCAGTTCTTAACGATTATGGAAAATTGTTTTAAACTTTTTTGAATTAACAAAAAATATTATTTTTGCGGCTTAATTTTTTTTCAAATTTTTAATGAATATGAATTATCATACCTTTCACATTCCCGTTATGGGATTGGCTTACACGATTGATTCTCCGGTAAAGGTGGCGCGTTTTGGCATCTCATCGGTCGTTTCCATAATTGAGGACGCCCTTATCGAAAAGATGCGCCGTTACTACTATAGTAAAATCAACGAACCATACGAGCCTATCAATATCACTGATTCCGATTATCGCGCTCGCCGCATAACCGACTATCTGAACCTCCTGAACCGTATTGTAAATAAACAGATTGAGCGCCTCAGGGAATCAACTTTTGAGAAGGGTTCGGAATTGGCGCAGTATTTTGAGATGTTGCCCGAAGGCAGTTTGCTGAAAAAGAAATACATACAGTTCCAAACCATCCGCGACCGAAACGAGCGAAAAAAACTCGAACGAAATTTGCGTTCGCAGGTGCAGCCCGGATGCATCGACGTTAATATAATGACAAAATTAGACAATGACCGCTTCAATGCCGACGGGTCGGTGATTGAGAACGGCTCGGACGCTGTAACAGCTCTGAGAGGATATGCCAACAGCGATTTGGAGAACTCGTCGGTTATTTTTTCGGCAGGCATGAATCCGCGACTGTACGCTTATCTCGAAAATCTTGACGCTTTTACGGAAATGAAGAACGGCGAATTTCTCAAAAAAATAGTAGTAAAAGTTAGCGACTACCGCTCGGCTAACATTCAGGGAAAATACTTGGCAAAAAAGGGACTTTGGGCGTCGGAATTTCGCGTAGAATCGGGGTTGAACTGCGGAGGTCACGCTTTTGCAAGCGATGGACTAATGCTTGGACCAATACTCGAAGAGTTCAAGAACAAACGCAAAGAACTCACTAACGAACTTTTTGACATATATTGCAAGGCATTGATTTCAAAAGGCAAAACGCCTCCGAAAACTTGTCCCGACATCAGACTGACTGTACAGGGAGGCATCGGTACGGCAGACGAAGATGAATTTCTTCGCGAATATTACCGCTTGGACGCTACCGGATGGGGCAGCCCGTTCATGTTAGTTCCCGAAGTAGTTACCATTGACGACAAAACGCTCGAATTGCTGACCGCAGCCGGCGAAAAGGATATCGTTCTGAGTAATACCTCGCCGTTAGGGGTGCCGTTCAATTATCTGAAAGGCGCTTCGGGCGAAAAGGAAAAAGAGCGTCTGGCAAAAGAAGAGCGTCCCGGAAGCCCGTGTAGCGCTAAATTGTTGCAAGCAGACAAAGAATTTACAGTGAAAAATATCTGTACGGCTTCAACAACTTACATTAAGAAAAAATTGCAACAGCTGACCCAAAGCGCTATAAGCGAAGAAGAACGCCAATGCAAATGCAAAGATATTCTTGCCAAAGAGTGCTTATGCGTCGGGCTGAGCAATTCGGCGATACATAAATACGAGCTCCCGCCAATGAACAAGACAATAACAGGAGTTACAGCCTGCCCGGGTCCTAATTTGGCATATTTCGACAAGGTAGCAACGCTCGGAAAAATGGTTGACCACATATACGGACGCATTAACTTGTTGCGAAAGGCATACCGCCCGCACATGTTTATCAACGAAATGAAGATATATATTGATTACCTAAGAGAGCAACTGTCAAAAGCCGATTTGAACGACAGCAAACCCGTGAAATATTACCGTTCGTTCTGCAAAAACATGCAGGACGCAATAGAATATTACTACGCACTTGCCGACCGTATCCTTAAAACGAACTCAAAAGACAGAGAAATATTCATCCATGAACTACAAGAAATAGGGCAGGAAATAAGAGAAATAGAATCGCGCGGCAGCGGCTCAATATAAGAAAAAAAAAAATTATTCTCGAAAAAAAATGAAAATAATTTTTTTAATATACAAAAAATTATTATTTTTGCAAAAAAATTCATAACAAAAAAAATGGATAATTATCCTATAAACATACAAAATAACGAATATTCAGAAGACAATATTCAGGTTTTGGAAGGCTTGGAAGCCGTTCGTTTACGTCCGGCGATGTATATTGGCGACGTTGGCTCCAGAGGATTGCACCACTTGGTGTATGAGGTGGTCGACAATTCTATTGACGAAGCCTTAGGCGGGCATTGTACGAATATTGACGTTGTTATCAACGAGGACGGGTCGGTCACCGTGACCGACAACGGGCGCGGTATCCCCGTGGGCTACCACGAGGCGGAAAAGAAATCAGCGCTCGAAGTAGTGCTGACCGTGCTTCATGCGGGCGGCAAATTCAACAAGGATTCATATAAGGTATCGGGCGGATTGCACGGCGTGGGAGTGTCATGCGTAAATGCGCTGTCGTCATATTTCAAAGCCGAAATTCACCGCAACGGAAAAGTTTACGTTCAGGAATATTCAATAGGCAAACCGCAAACCGAAGTTATAGAAACCGGCGACAGCGACAAGACTGGAACCATAATCACGTTCCGTCCCGACGCTACTATCTTTACCCAGACGGTAGACTACAATTTCGAGATACTCGAAACACGCCTGCGCGAACTGTCGTTTCTGAACAAAGGCATCCGACTGTCGCTTACCGATAAACGCGCAATGGTAGACGTAACCGACGAAGAAGGCAAAACTGTCCAAGATTTCCGTAGAACAGATTTTTATTCGGAAAAAGGCTTAATAGAATTTATTCAATATTTAGATGCCGGACGTGTAAAACTGATTGAAAATATTATCAACGTTGAATCGGAAAAAGACGGAGTGCCGGTGGAAATAGCCATGCAGTACAACAATTCCTTTTCAGAGAACGTCCACTCCTACGTCAACAATATCAACACGATAGAGGGCGGTACGCATTTGGCGGGTTTCCGTCGCGGATTGACAACCACGTTGAAAAATTATGCCGATAAATCGGGCATGTTGGCAAAACTGAAGTTCGACATTAGCGGCGACGACTTCCGCGAAGGATTGACAGCGATAATTTCCGTCAAAGTTGCCGAACCTCAGTTTGAGGGACAAACCAAAACAAAACTTGGCAACGACAACGTTTCAAAAGCAGTTTCTCAGGCAGTTAGCGAAGCGTTGGGCAATTATTTGGAAGAAAATCCTCGCGAAGCCAAAACGATTGTAGACAAGGTTATACTTGCCGCTCAGGCACGGCATGCTGCCCGCAAGGCGCGTGATTTGGTGCAGCGCAAAAACGTTATGTCGGGCGCAGGGCTTCCGGGAAAACTATCCGATTGTGCCGATAAAGACCCCGCAAGGTGCGAAATATTTTTCGTAGAAGGCGATTCTGCCGGAGGAACAGCAAAAGCAGGACGCGAAAGCAAATTTCAGGCTATTATGCCGCTGAGAGGTAAAATCCTGAATGTTGAGAAAGCAATGGAACACAAAATTTTCGATAACGACGAAATTCGAAATATATATACTGCATTAGGCGTAACAATTGGCACAGAAGAAGACAGCAAGGCGCTCAACCTTTCGGGGCTTCGATACAACAAGGTGATAATAATGACCGATGCCGACGTAGACGGAAGCCATATCACTTCGCTAATAATGACATTCTTTTTCAGACACATGTCGGCGCTTATTCAGAACGGACACCTCTACATAGCCACCCCGCCGCTTTACTTAGTGAAACGCGGCAACAAGCGAGCATATTGTTGGACGGAAGAGCAACGGATAGCCGCTATGGACGAAATGACCACAGCGCGCGGCGAAAAACCGAACGTGCAGCGCTACAAAGGCTTGGGAGAAATGAACCCCGACCAACTATGGGAAACAACAATGGACCCAGCTCGTCGTACTTTGCGCAGAGTGACAATAGACAACGCAGCCGAAGCTGACCGTATATTCTCAATGCTGATGGGCGAAGAAGTGCCGCCAAGACGGCAATTTATTGAACGACACGCTAAATATGCGAGAATAGACGCTTAATTAATTTTCAGTTTTCAAATCAAAAATCATGGAAGATAAGAATAAAAATATGAATATTAATCAGAATCAGATTAATATAGAATTGAAGGAAGAGATTGCTCAAGGGTTATATTCCAATTTGGCAATCATATCACACTCATCGTCAGAATTTGTGGTGGATTTTGTCCGTATTATGCCCGGTATACCCAAAGCAGAGGTGAAATCACGAATTATCCTGACGCCCGAACACGCAAAACGCCTCTGGCTTGCTCTCGGCGAAAACATGGGAAAATATGAATCCGTTCACGGACACGTAAAGGTAGACGACCGTGGTCCCGCAGGATTTGGTCCATTAGGGCAAGTGGGATACAATTAAAGGACATCGCTCCAATTATTTACGCCATTTTTCCAATTCCAACAAAAAAATTCCAGTTTTCATCCCATTTTTAGAAAAAACGCTCTGAAAACTGAAAACTGAACGGAGTAGAAAAGAGAGTACCGCATCAAGCGTTTTTGCTAAACGGACAAAATTTTTTTTCATTTC
>Ga0099364_10010265_pt1 | contig 12887 bp, 13 predicted proteins | sample TergutTh196P3_FD_73070 | JGI IMG/M metagenome (GOLD analysis project Ga0099364, IMG submission 73070) | Microcerotermes parvus P3 segment gut microbial communities from Pointe-Noire, Republic of the Congo - Th196 P3 | ecosystem: Host-associated > Arthropoda: Insects > Digestive system > Gut ...
AGGAGTCTGGACCGTGTCTCAGTTCCAGTGTGGCCGTTCACCCTCTCAGGCCGGCTACCCGTCATCGGCTTGGTAGGCCTTTACCCCACCAACTACCTGATAGGCTACGAGCACCTCAATCAGCGCATTTCTGCTTTCACCCCTAGGCTTACGCGGTATTAGCGTTCATTTCTAAACGTTGTCCCCCTCTGATCGACAGCTTCTCGTCTGTTACTCACCCGTCCGCTACTGATCATTTTCTAATATTGCTATTATTCAAATGACCCGTTCAGCTTGCATGTGTTAAGCACGCCGCCAGCGTTCGTCCTGAGCCAGGATCAAACTCTCAGTTAATTCTTTATCCTCTGAGCTTTGCGCTCGGAAATTCTCAAATTAACGATTTGTTTAATCTTTTGCACAAGATCTTGCACTTGGCTTGTATTACTTGTTAATCTCTCTCTTTTTGCCTCTCTTGGCACGCTTGTAAATTTGTCAAGGTACTATTTGAAAAAAAAGCTCCGAACATCACAAAACAAACCTCTCGGCACTGCTCGCGCCCGTAGAAGTCGTGCCCGATGTCGCAGCGAAAGGTATAATACCACGCATTTAATATTTTGTAAAGGCTTTTTTTGAAAAAAATATTTTTTTGCTGACTTGACCTATGTTTTGCCCTACTGTTACTGCTTCTTGGACCTCAACTAGCAAAGTATGACGACCTCGGGCGGCAGGTTGCCGCCCCTACTACCAAGGTCTTACGTCGGGGTCAGCGTTTATTTCTTCAATAACTCGGTAATGCCCGGTTGACGCGCGCTTTAAAAGAGTTTCATCGGCGCAGGTAACCTCAATTTTCAATATACGGGCGACATATGCTATTTCAATAATTGAACCCGTCTGAACGTCGGAAGAAGGTTTGCATGGTTTACCATTAATTCTTACAGCGCCAACCTCTATCATTTCCTGCGCGCTTGTTCTTCTTTTACAAAGACGGGTTAGTTTTAGAAACTTATCAAGTCTCATTTATATAAGCTGACATCAAGGTCCAAAAGCCAATTAACCGCGTCTCTGCTGCTGGTTATGTCTCCTATGCCTACTAGTTCATCATGCTTACGCAGAATGTTCGTTATTACGTTACCGGGCGATAAATTCAATATCTTTGCAACTTCCTCGCCAGTAATATACCTGCTGTTGTCTTTTTCCATTTTATACCACATTTCCTGAAAGCGACGAAAAACTTCATAAAGCCTTCTATTATTCTGAATTATTATTTCATTACTTTTTGCGACATCCGCGCCCACGCTTGCTCTGATATTGCACAAACAAAAGTCGGAAATGGCTTTTATTGTATCAAAACCATTATCAAGAGCAAATAAACATAGTTCATACTCAGAACGCGTGGAATAAAACATTCGATATTCACGCATAATAATTAATATTCTCTCTATTACGTTATCAGTAGCTCCCCACATTTTTAAGTATTCTTTAGCAATCTCGGATGAAACGCTTATGTCAACCGGATTGTCCTGAACGCTTCCCATATGATGAAAAAGACCGGCGAGAGAAATTACTAAATCATTTGTAGTTGGCTTGCGCTTTTGGAAATAATCCTGTATTTCCTTTAAAGTATCAAGCGTATGCGAATACAAAGTTCCGCCGCCTTCTATACGAATCTCCTTTAAATCTTCGAATTTTGGGATAAAAAGCGATATCAACCCGTAGTAATCCGCCAAGCGTAGCATATCATGAGGTTTTACCCGCATACCAATAAAAATTTCGCGCCCCCAACGAGATGACATCGAATTTAATATCATATCCTTGTGTGTTTCTATGAAAATACGAGCGTCCATTTCCGATTTCCAGTATATACTCATATTAAGATTTACAGCAAATCTTATTAATCTGACAACCCTTAGAGGATTATTATTCAACAATTCAACATTATCTCCGGTAAGGCGAACAAGCTTGTTACGAATATCATGACGCCCTCCGAACGGATCCTCAATATGTCCATCATGGCGAATTGCGATAGCATTAATGGAAAAATCGCGAGATGCAAGTTCATCTCTAATTGTACCTTTAAGAATAGACATTTGAGAAGACTCTCCGCATACTTCAGTTTGAACATAAGGGTAAGTGCGATTTTTAATTACTTCGCCACCAAAAGTTTTAATCAATGATTCATATGAAGGAGCATCAACGACAATGCTTAAAGCAGCCGGAACGCGTCTCATTATGATATTCCTCACTGCGCTTCCACAAGCCAGCAGTAAAACCTTTTTCTTTAATATATCTGAGCGTTTCCAAATATTTGTTCATAAAAATCTCCCCCCTTTTCGTGTATTTAACACGTTAAGGAGGGATATTATTTAAAAGCTATTCCTAAATTAGTTATGAATCTATTAGAAGTCGTTCTAAGTCTTTTGGATCATAAGCAAATATGGTCGCCACATCTCGAGTAATTTCGCCAGCTTTAACAAGCCACGCCAAGCTTTGTTCCATTGTATGCATACCAATATTATTACCAGTTTGAATTAATGTTTTTATTTGAGTAGTTTTTGCTTCCTTTATGCAATTGCGTACAGCCGGGTTTGCTATCAAAATTTCGGTCGCGCACACGCGACCTCCTCCAAGTTTGGGTATAAGCTGTTGAGAGCAAATCCCAACTAAAACTGTGCCTAACTGTATTCTGACCTGCTGTTGTTGATACGCCGGAAAAACATCTATTATACGGTCAACTGATTGTGAAGCATCTTGAGTGTGAAGCGTGGCAAAAACCAAATGTCCTGTTTCAGAAGCCGTTATGGCAAAAGCTATTGTTTCAAGATCTCTCATTTCTCCGAGCAGTATGACGTCAGGGTCTTGTCGTAACGCTCGACGCAAAGCTTCGGAGAATGATTCCGTATCAACTCCAATTTCTCTTTGACGCACAATGCATTTTTCGGATTCGTACACATATTCAATTGGATCCTCAATTGTTATAATATGCTCGCTTCTGGTGCAATTAACTTCATTAATTATTGCGGCAAGAGTCGTACTCTTTCCATGACCCGTTGGTCCGGTGACTAAAAATAATCCGCGCTTTCTTTGAGCAATTTCCTTTAATACTGTGGGCAGATTCAACTCGTCAATTGTTCTGATTTTTGAGGGAATTAATCGAAACGCGGCAGCCTTCTTCCTTGATTCATAGTAGCAATTCCCGCGAAAACGAGCTTTTAGCCCGCCATGCAGATAAGTAAAACTAAAGTCAATCTCATGATTCTTCATATAAAGATCATATTGCGCTTCAGAAAGGATTTCGGCAAGCATTGTTTCAACGTCTTCCTTACTAAGCATTTTATCCGATATAGGTAAAAGTTCGCCGTCAATTCTAATTGACGGCTTCATATTATCCCCTATATGTAAATCGCTGGCGTCACGCTTGATGACTTCCGCTAACATTGATTTTAAATCCAAAGTTAAATCTCCTTTCGTAAAACAGTTATTAACTACTACTTACGAAAAACTATTATATAGTTGCCGAAATAACTTCCTCAATACTAGTTAGCCCCTCCAGAGCACTAGCAATACCAGCATCGCGCAAAGGCGTCATCCCGTTCGCGACAGCGCGTTCATACAAAGCCCTACCAGTTTCCCCCCTAAGTATTGTTTCCTTAATTTCATCATTAATAGACATTATTTCAACTATGCCTCTTCTGCCTTTGTAACCGTTGCCTCGGCAATCGGAACATCCAACAGCTCTCCATCCTATCGAGTGAGCTGGGATATTTAAATCCTCACATACATTTTCTGGAATCTCATACTGTGCCCGACATTTTGTACAAAGCAAACGAACAAGCCTTTGCGCAATAACTCCTACAAGTGAAGCCGAAAGAAGAAAAGATGGTATTCCCATGTCAATTATTCTCGCTACCGCGCTTGGAGCATCGTTTGTATGTAACGTCGACAAAACCATATGTCCTGTAAGAGCAGCTCTTATTGCCAGTTGTGCTGTCTCTTTGTCTCTAATTTCTCCAACCATTATTTTGTCAGGATCTTGACGTAGAATTGAACGCAACGCGCTTTCAAATGTAAGTCCAGCTTTTTCGTTAATCTGTATCTGGTTAATACCCATCATTGTATACTCAATAGGATCTTCAACCGTAATTATGTTTACGTCTGATTTATTTACCTGCTCAAGCATTGAATAAAGCGTAGTAGATTTACCGCTTCCTGTAGGACCGGTTACAAGCAAAAATCCCCACGGAAAATCGCAAAAGCCTTCAATTTTCTTCTTATTTTCCATTGAAAAGCCAAGTTTTTGCAAACCAACCATAGCGTTTTCAGAGTCAAGAATACGTAAAACAATTTTTTCTCCATACATTGTTGGCAAAGAGCTAATACGAATATCTACTTTTCGTCCTAAAATGCGGACAATTATTCTGCTGTCTTGAGGTTTACGCCTTTCGGATATATCCATATTGGAGAGTATCTTAAGTCTGGAAACAACAGGCGCTTGTAGATTAACAGGAAAATCATACGCGTTATAAAGCTTTCCATCTACTCTATAACGAACTCTGGACTCCTTTTCGTAAGGTTCTACGTGAATATCTGACGCTCCTTCCTGAATAGCCTGTTCCAGTATTTTACTGACAAGCTGAACCACCGGAGCATCTCCCGCACTAGTGAGACTTGTTTCTTTAACAATATCTTCGCCATCTTCAAGGTAAACTTCTACAATAGCGTCTTCTAGCGCGCCTTGAAAATTATAAATTCGCTCTAGATTAATACTTATATCAGTCGGAGATGTTATTCCAATTTTGATTTCCCTATTTGTAAGCATTGCAAGTTCGTCTTGAACGATCAAATCCAGCGGATCCGACATAGCAACTAAAACGGCGCCATTATCAACAATAGATAGCGGTACGACATTATACTTTTCAGCCACATTCATAGGCAGAGCTTTTAAGGCTTCAGGATCAGGACGATATCTTGCAAGAGAAACCATTGGAAGCTTTAACTGAATTGAAAGAACTTCAGCAATCTTATTCTCGGATACTATGCCATCTTCAATAAGAATTTGACCTAACCTCTTACCAGTAGCCGCCTGACGTTCAAGAAACACGTCAAGCTGCTCCTGAGATATTGCGCCTCCTTCTACTAAAATATCTCCGAGGCGTTTTTTAATTTGTCTTAAATTATCCATTTTATCTTCTAAAGAGAAGCGCATTCGCTTCTATTCTGGAGTCAGGAGTTTCCAATATATATGGAATAACCAGCATTACGACCTGTGTCTTATTTGTCACGTTGCTTTGATACCTGAACAAGTTCCCCAACAATGGAATATCTCCAAGAATTGGTACCTTTGCTCTTACTTTCGTTTCAATTTCTCTGTGCAGTCCTCCAACAACAAAAGGTTCTCCGTTGCGTACTCTAACGCTTGTTTGTACCTGACGATTTGATTTTATGGGTTCACCCGTTTGTAGAAAACCAATAAACTCGCTTGCCTCAATATTAAGCTCAATTGTAATAACTCCGTCCCGTCCAATTATTGGTTTCATAGACATTATAGGTCCTGCTTCAGCAAACTCAACAGTATAAAGCGTATCTCCGCCACCAGGTTGTACCACTCTGTAAGGCTGCTCCTGCGTAAGTTGAATCTTGGCTTCCTGCCCGTCATAAGTTATAACCGACGGATTAGCAAGTATTTTTCCAATATTCTTCTCTTCAGAGAATTGAAATGCTGCGTCAAAGATTCTCCAGGAACCGTCAATAATTTGTGGAAGAGGCGAGATAGGTCTATCGCCTCCAGTGACAGGCGGCAGGACAGTGCTTCCCTGGGAAGCTCCATCAGTAACTATAGGACGAATACCCGAATCTGTAAGCATTCCTCCAAAAGTATTTCCTCTATTATAATTGAACCACCAATTGTCATATATTGCGCTTATCATGGTGTCAACTTCATTTGTATAAGAGTCGTTAAACTCGAATATTCTGGCGTGGAGCATAATCTGTTTTCCTGGATTATCAAGGCTTTGAAGCGCCACAGCAATTTCTTCCAATCTTTCGGGTGATGATGTTATATATACCTCTCTCAACCTTTCGTCAACGGTGATATTTCTCATCTCCATATCGCTAAGCCGCATAATCCCTGTAAGCAAAGCTGGAATACTGGTAACGTTAGCGTAAGCAATTTTAAAAGATTTAGTGACCTCGCGACCTGTCATGCGAGCCAAACCGCTTCTGCTACCTGCCATAATAGTATTATTACCCATCATTGCAAAATCAATGTCGTACATATTCTTAAGATGCTCAACAGCAGTATTAAGCGGAACTCTAATTAACGTCATAGTAACATATTCATTTGGTAAAGATCTATCAATTACGACATTTCTTTTGGACGCTTCAGCAATCATCCTAATAACGTCAGTTAAATGAACATCACGAACGTCAATTGTAACGGGAGAACTCTTCTGAAAGTCAGGAATCAACGGTATTGGCGGAAGGCGCGTTTGCTTGAGCTGATTTTCCAGATTGATCCTATTCTGCAATTGTTGTGTTGCGAACACAATGGTAAATTTACTTGAAGGTCCCGTCCCTCTTAAGTCTTTTACAATAAAATTGTCTTCATATGACTTAATAACAATTACGGCGTCATTCTCTCTTTGTTCGAACTCCATATTCGAAATAATTGGAATCTCAGTCACAAACTCATGTGAAACTAAGCCATTAAACGAATTCTTAAATGTAATCTCCATACTATTAGTGTTATTATTTAAAACAATTTCAGGCGTCGGTAATTTGCTTCCATATAGCATTAAAAAAGCTTCACTATCACCCATTTGGTTTACCTGATATTTATCAAGCGAAGCTAAAATTACATTATCTTTAACGCTATTTCTTGGGGCAGCCCAAGCCTGTCCTGAAAATATAAAAATAATAAGCAAAAAATAAAGAGTATTTATGGTATATTTTCTCAAAACCGCACTTCCTTTCGTATGCGTAAAGTAGTCTTATTTAGAAATTAGCCTTTGCGAACAAAAACTTACACAAAATTATGGAGTATAAATAAATTCTTTACCTTCATAAAGTATTCTAATCCTCCCTTGGGTTATACTAGTTATTCGACCCTTTCTTTCGGAAAACCTATCTCCAATTTTGTATATTTTACCAGAAGGCTCTCCTTCAATATCAAGTACAGCAACAGCCCTTCCTTCAAGCTGCATAGTAGCCTTAACTTGTATAAACGGCGGAATTATAATAGTTTCTGGAATTATGTTCGTAATAGGGTCTGGCGCAACAATTCTCTCGGCTACAAAAGGATAACGAGCCATATTGGACATAGATGTCGCTACCTCCATACTCTGTGTTCTTGCTAAGTTTGCCGCGTTAATGCTTTGTATCATCGTGTTTAGTCTATCAATATCCGCTTTTGCAGGTTGAGGCGTAGCTTCAATTATTTCTGGCGGAATATAGTGCATGTTTGTATAAATAACATAACCTGAAAGACCAATGCTAATAATCAACAGTAACAATAATAATACTCGCAACTGAGCGCCGTCGGAGGCATTCTCCGAAGTACCCATTATTAAACTCCACGCTTTTTTCCACGAATTCTCTTCAGTCATATTATTCACTCTCTATCTGCTGTAGGCTATAGCTTCAAGTAAGACATCTACCATTATCTCACTATTCACTGATCTATCTGTATTTGTTGGAGTTAAGCCCATATTAACCACTCTAACAACATTCGGAAGACCTCTTAGCTCTGCAAAAGCTTTAATTATCGAATAATAATCGCCAATAAAAGACATTTTCATAGAGATCCTTCCATCTTTTGGCTGATTTGGAGCATTTTTGAGCGCCCTTGCTCCTCCTCTATGAATTGCCTGCTGGACTTCGTGATAAAAGTCAACGTTTTCACCCACACCGACTTTCAATTTATCAAGTTCATTAAAAGCAGCAATAAAAGCTTGCTTTCTCTGTTCCATTATCGTGGTTTCATTACTTAAACCATTATATTCAGAAGTACGATTCTCATAATCTATCTTAAGTTCAGTTATCGTTTTTTGGACGAAAAAAATAGAACCTGCAACCGTTGCGCAAAACAGTACAACTAAAAAACATATAAGAGTTACATTGCGGTTCATCTTTGACCACTCTCCCCAATAGATTTTGGCGTAAGAGTTAATGAGAACTTAAGCCCTTCAGGTCCCATATTTTCCCTTGTTACAACTGGAACCTGCGCAACACTGAACGCTTCGCTGTCAAGTAAGTTGCGCGTTGTTGTTACAATGTTATCCTCGGTGTTAGCTAAACCGTCAAGTTTGAGTTCTTTTTGATTAAGCGCTATAGAAGACAATATTACGCCTCTTATAGTGGATTTATCTATAGATTCAAAAATTTCGATAGTTGGAAGCTCTTGTTGCATTATACTCAAACTCGAAGAATACACGCTTTCTTGCCTTGATAGTCTTGTAAGTTCAGCCGTTAAATCAGTTCTTATTCTAATAAGTCTACTAATCCTAATATTCAGTTCGTGTATTTCTCTTTTTAGAAAATAATAGTCTGACACTAAACTATACGACGCAAAACCACAAACTGCCGCAAAAACTAAAAACAAACATAACATAAACAAACCAGTTTTTCTTGTCTTGGGAGGCGGAACATTTTTTACATTCTCAGGCCTCAGATCCAGATTAACTCTCAATTAAATTCACCGCTTTCTCAAGAAACAAGTAATTTTAATAAATATTAAAACATACACAAACCAAGAGCAGGTTCAAAACCTACTCCCATATTGGCGCTATCGCTGGGATTGATTCCGCATTGTTCATAAACGTCAACTGCTTCTACTCTTAAATCTATGGAACTTTCTATTTCTCTAATAACATCTGAATTTTTTGCAATTGCCCCGCTTAAAACCAGCAAATCTGATGGTATTCCTTTAAACTGATTAGCAACAAAAGATATTGTTCGTTGAATCTCGGATACAGCCCTTTGAAATTCTTCTTCATTTTTTGTATCAAGTATTCCATTAATTCCTGACGGGCTTGATCGATAAAACAGTCCGTTATTGTTATCAACAAAAGCAAAATGAAGCCCTTCGGCGTCTGCATATATTGAATGCCACGCTCCATTTCGGCTTATCGGTCCGATTATCGCTCGTAACACGGCTACATTCATCGGTTCAATAGCTTTCAAATCCAAATTTGCCCTCTCGGCTATTTGTAATATTTTAGAAATATGCTCGTTGCGGCTAGCCGCAACGAGCATTGACATATTATCTTTTGACGACGTAAGCGGAGATTCAACTTCGCTTACGTCGACTGTGCATTCGGAATAAGACCATGTAAAGTGTCTGTCAAAATCGAATTGCAAAGCTCTTAGCGCATCCTCAATCGGCATACGAGGGTATTCAATTACTCGAATCATACACTCGCGCATAGGTAATCCAAAAACAACAGGAACACTAAAACTACCTACTTCCCTGTTCAAAAGGGACGCTATACTATCTGCATTTACAACTCTGGAAACAGGAATTACAACTTGCCGCATTACTTTATATGCGCCTATGTGACCACTTACCTCAAGATATCTCAATCCTGACGCATGTAATGTTACCGCTGCAAAGACCCCGCTATGATCTCTTCTGGAAGCTTTTTTTTTAACCATTTTTTATAGTCTCTTTCCGAATCGCTTATTATGTCTTTCTTATCTTACGCGCATGTACACTTCAAGGTCAGTACCTGGTGTAAACACGCCGGCAGCATCGTTAAACAAGGATGAGCCAGCCATGCCGTACATCTTCTCAGCAACGAGCGTATCAGGAACTTCTTTGCCAATGAAGAGCGCTTCTACGGGATTACCAGCAAGTGTAGTCACTGAATCTGTGTAAAATAGAAGCTGCGCAACCTTTTGGGGGTTGTCCATATACTGGTCGAAGCTTGTGCCAGCGCCAGTCATTGTGGCGGTTGTCCACCATGTTTCAATTGTTGCCATTGGGATATCAACATGATCAGCCAAGAACATTACACCCGCCGCTTTTGCGCTACGAAGCTCTGAAAGCAACGTCGAAGCTCTCGCAGAATCCGTGGCGCTGCCAGACGCTAACATCATACCGCCCGCAAGAATACCAATAACTATGATGACAATCAACAACTCAACTAAAGTAAAACCCTTACGCTTTGAAAACATTTAAAACACTCCTTTTTTTATAATTGCAACAATATACATTGTTGCTTAACATGCGCTATAGCGCATTGTTACAAAATAATAAATAAAAACATTACTTAACTCTAACACAAACCGTAGAATCGCTGCCTAATACAGTAAGAACAGCTCCAAACTCGTCAAAAAGAATACTGCCTGACTGACCAACCGCCTTTTCAATAATTGAGCGAGGTACTCCCGGTTCTCCAACTAAAAACCCAACGCCTGCTACATGAAAAAACTCAAATCTCTCTATTAAACTATTATCTACGTGTTGCCTTAAATTGTCAGCCATATTTGCGCCTGTCCATTCGTTAATCAAATCTATGTCACTTGAATTAACATTATCGGCTAACCACACTATTCCCGCTGCTTTAGCGTTACGTAAATTTGAAACAAGTACTGCCGCTTTTGCCGAGTCAGTGGTTGAATATGAAGCATACAGTAATACGCCCGCTAGTATACCAATAATACAAATAACAATCAATAACTCGGCTAAAGTAAACCCTACTCTGATCTTCCCCATAATAACCCCTCCTCTGCAAACTGTTTAAACCAAAGAGGAGAAGATTACAATAAAATTTACTTTGTCATCTGCTCTAACGCTCCTATTATAGGACCATATATAGAACCGGCAATAATAGCCACCAAGAATCCAACAACAATTATCATCATCGGTTCCATCATTGAAGTAAGCGCCTTAATTTGCTGCTCAAGCTCGTCGTCGTACCAGTCGGAAATCTTAGCCAAAGTTTCGTCAAGCTTACCAGATTCTTCGCCAATACGAATCATTTGAATTATCATAGCCGGAAAAATCTTCGCCTCAACTGCTGAAATAGCAAGGGTGCGCCCCTTTTTTGCTCCATCAATCAATATATCAAAAGCTCTTTTTACAACCGTGTTATTTGAAACCTTCCCGGACATTTCCAGCCCATTTATTATAGGCACGCCACAAGATACCAGCACGGATAGTGTGCGCATTGAGCGCGTCATTATCGCGCGAAAAATAACTCCCTTAATTATCGGCACCCTAAGCCAAAACCTATCAAATAAATCCCGTCCAATTGGAGTAGTGCCAAAATAAAATAATCCTGCAATCGTACCAACTATTCCAACTAAAACATATAACCAATTCGCAATCATAAAATCAGAAAAATCAATCATCGTAAGCGTTAACCAAGGCAATGGGATATTCATTTGTCTAAATACCTCTTGAAACATTGGCAAAACGTATACGATAAACACATACATAACTATTATTGCCGCTAGCATAATTACTGCAGGATAAGTCATAGCGCCTTTTACTTTGCGCTTGATAGCTTCATTTTTCTCTAAAATAGTAGCCGCCCGATCAAGAGAAGAATCAAGAACTCCTCCTTCTTCTCCCGCTGCCGCAAGAGCTACAACCAGTGTAGTAAAATGCTTGTTCGCAGCCATTGCTTTACTAAAAGAAGTACCGCCTTCAATTTTTTTTCGGACTTCGTAAATTGCGTCTTTAAATATTAAATTAGTCTCTTGTTTTTCTATTATATCAAGAGCATTTATTAATGTAAGCCCAGCTTTAAGCATCGTAGTCAATTGACGGAAAAACAACATTTTTACTTTCGCCGGAACTGTGCCAATACGCCCTAAAGTAGAAAGTATACCCTGTGATGACGAAGCTGCGCTTCCTGAAGTAGTAACCTTTACTTCGTCAATTTCAACGGATATTGGCATCAGACCCTGAGTACGCAAAGCCCTTACCGCTTCATCCCTGTTATTTGCTGATATTTTATTTGTTACAGTTTTTCCAGTAGAGTTCCTTGCCTGATACTTAAAGTCCATTTATCTTCCTCAAGCTCTCAAGAATAAAATAATGTTAAAGAATCCATAATCGTAAAAGTTTATAACACATAAATAAAAAAATATCAATACATTTTTTATCAAAAATATAATAATGCTCAAAGAAAAATAAAGATACCACAAAAATACTACTCAGTTTCATATTAAGTTAATTCAACAAATATACATATTTCTTACTTGAAGACCTGTCTACTTTATATGTCTTGCAGACACGAATCTATAATGTAACTTCTTTGCCTCAAAGCGTAGCTCCTGTTTCTCCCGAAGTATGAAACATGACCAGAAGCTGGAAACAGAAGTCGGATGCTAGAAGTGGCAGATGTTGGAGGACAGAAGCTCCGCTTTGCTGCTCTTTTCGCGATTATCAAATGTCAACCGCACTTGTTTGAATCTCATGGACATTTGTATCGCTCTATATTCTGAAATCAAATATCCTTTAAAAATAATATATCTGATTTCTTGCTTTATATAATAACAAAAGGGAGTCGCTCTTTTGTCGCGCTAATGGAGCTTTTCAAAAAAAAGTCTGTTTTTTTTACTCATACCCATCTGGGTATATTATATTACATATTTTTATTTTTTAAAGTATGTCATTGACTTTTTTTAAAAAAATTTTTTGCGTTTATTAGAGCCCTTAACTGCTTTACGACGCTTTACCTTTGCCAATTAGGTTTCTTATCCTTAGTAGAATGATTTCAATCATTGCGCGAGGTCTCCACGATACGGGAACAGGTTCAAGCCATCCGAAATATTCGCAGGCGAACAAGTGAACAGGAACCATCAACATACCCAGAATAATAGATATTAACGTCTTATCGGAAATAAAAAACAACGCTAAAGCCCATGCGGAAGAAAACAACGCCTGTTTTACGATTGATGGG
>Ga0099364_10010266_pt1 | contig 12887 bp, 7 predicted proteins | sample TergutTh196P3_FD_73070 | JGI IMG/M metagenome (GOLD analysis project Ga0099364, IMG submission 73070) | Microcerotermes parvus P3 segment gut microbial communities from Pointe-Noire, Republic of the Congo - Th196 P3 | ecosystem: Host-associated > Arthropoda: Insects > Digestive system > Gut ...
GGAACGCTGACATTCGAGGCGTTCACGTCATACGCCGGATGGAACGTGGTGTATGAAATGAACCTGGACAGCGCGCGCGGCTTAATAGACGCGAAGATGAACGCCACGGCCTGGCAGCATACGGGCGTTAATATCGAAGGGGACGTGGTTTTCAACACAAGACAGCCTTCATACTCGGTTGCTCCTCCGCAAGTGCAGCCGCTGACAGTGGGGATCAGTCAAAGAAGCAATAACAATGAGCTTGCAAGGGGAGGGAGAATGGCTACGCTCGCCGAATACGCCGCGGAGGACTCAATGATGATGGATATGGCGATGCCAGCCGCGGCTCCCAGGCAAGCGCCGAATGTTATATCCACGCTGGCCAACGTCAGCGTTACGGGCAGCGGCAAAATAGAAGGAGACGGCAGCCAGGTGCGCGTCAAGCTGGGGGATTTCGAAATCGAATGTGTCCCGCAAATCATTTCGGTGCCTGAGCAGAGCCGCGAGGCTTGGATAGTCGCGAGCATAGACGTGGTGCCGGATGCGTTTCTGCCCGGCGCTGCGGAGCTGTCGGTGGACAACGCCGCCACGGGGCGGACCAATATCGCCGAATCTATGGTTAGCGCCCGCGTCCCGTTCGGCATGGCCTCGCGGGTAACGGCGAAGAAAGAACCGTATGTAACCGAGACGGGCAGCTCATGGCTGGGGACCGGCACGCGAAACGACGGCTACACGCTCGAAATTACCAACGGCATGGATACCGAGCGCGAGATAACGGTAATGGACCGCCTCCCGCTCCCCATCGTCGACAGGGTGACGCTGGAGATCAGGAAAATCGACCCCGCGCCGGACGAGCGCGACAGAGAGAACCGGCTGATATGGAATATAAAGCTTGCCCCCGGCGAGACCGGGAAGATAACCGTTGAGTACGCGATAAAATACCCCGGCGACGAAACGCTGGAGTACAGGTGAGAGAAACACATCCGCGAAATTACAAAGCCGCCCGTTTAACGCAAACGGGCGGCTTTTATTTTTGGGTTGTCTGCGTGATCACTTCCCGTTATCGTCGCCGGATACGTCGAGGAAGGCCATGAAGGCTTCCTGGGGTATTGACACGCGGCCAAGCTGTTTCATGCGTTTCTTGCCCTCTTTTTGTTTTTCGAGGAGCTTGCGCTTTCTTGTTATGTCACCGCCGTAGCATTTGGCGAGCACGTCCTTGCGGACGGCCTTAACGTTGACGCGGACTATAACCTTCTTGCCGATGGCGGCCTGGATCGGAACCTCGAACAATTGGCGGGGGATCAGCTCCTTCAATTTTACGGCGACGGCGTGTCCTCTGTTATACGCGGCGTCCCTGTGGCAGATGAAGCTGAACGCGTCCACCGGCTCCTCCTGGATCAATATGTCGACCTTCACCAGATCCGACGGCCGGTAGCCGATGTGGTCATAGTCGAGCGAGGCGAAACCGCGCGTCGACGATTTCAATTTGTCGTGGAAGTCCAGGATGAATTCCGCAAGCGGCAGTTCGTAAACAAGGCGCACGCGCTCGGGAGTGATATAGTCCATACTTATATATGTGCCGCGCTTCTCCTGACACAACTGCATACAGGCTCCGACGTATTCGTTGGGGAGGAACAGCGTCACCTTTATGTACGGCTCCAGCACCTGTTCCTGCCTCGTCGGGTCCGAGGGGAAATCCGACGGGCGGCGAGCCTCCGTTATGCTGCCGTCTGTAAGTTTTATCTGATAGATGACGTTGGGCGGAGTCGCCACGAGTTCGACGCCGAACTCGCGATACAGGCGCTCTTTCGCTATCTCCATGTGGAGAAGCCCCAAAAAGCCGCACCGGAAACCGAACCCCAGCGCAGCCGATGATTCAGGCTCAAACGTTATCGCCGAGTCGTTTATCTGTAATTTTTCGAGGGCCTCGCGCAGCGCGTTTATCTCCTCGCGCTCTATCGGGTAGTAACCGCAGAAGACGACCGGTTTGACCTTCTTATATCCGGGCAGCGGCGCGGCCGCCGGTTTTTTCGCGTCCGTTATCGTGTCGCCCACATTGGCGTCGGAGAGCGACTTTATGCCGGCCACGATGTAACCGACCTCGCCCGGTCCGAGCGAGTCCACGGTCTGCATCGACGGGGCGAACACGCCCGCTTCCTCCACCTCGTAGACGTCGCCTGTCGCCATGAAGGATATCGCCTTGCCCTGCCTGATGGTTCCCTCCATTACGCGGACGTAGCTTATGACCCCCTTGTAATTGTCATAGACCGAGTCGAATATAAGCGCCGCGAGCGGGGCGTCCGGATCACCGGAGGGCGGCCGGATGTCCGTTATTATCCTTTCCAGTATCTCGCTGATGCCTGTGCCGTCCTTCGCGCTTGTCAGTATTGCTTCCGACGCGTCCAACCCAACGACTTCCTCTATCTCGCGCACAAGGCGCTCCGGCGACGCGGAGGGCAGGTCTATCTTGTTGAATACGGGGATGAGGTCGAGGTTCTGTTCAACGGCTAGATACGCGTTTGCAACAGTCTGAGCCTCCACGCCCTGTGCCGCGTCCACCACGAGAATCGCCCCCTCGCAGGCGGCGAGCGACCGCGACACCTCGTAGTTGAAATCGACGTGTCCGGGCGTGTCGATGAGATTCAGCGTGTATGTTTTACCGTCGCCGGCCTGGTATTTCATGCGGACCGGGACGAGCTTTATCGTGATGCCCCGCTCGCGCTCCAGTTCGAGAGTGTCCAGAAGCTGCGCTTTCATATTGCGCTTGTCCACTGTGCTTGTGGCCTCGATGAGCCTGTCGGCGAGCGTCGACTTGCCGTGGTCGACGTGGGCGATTATGCTGAAATTCCTTATCAGTTGACGATCCGTATCCATTGTTTCACCTCAGTGACAATTTTATCACTAGAAACCGCAGGCGAGCATGAAAATCCGCCTGCGGTTGATGATTTGATGAACGTTTATTCAGCGATTCCCTGGAATCGGATTACGCGTGTTCTTTGCATTTGGAGCGGTATTTATTAATCACTTCCGCGTTATCCGCAACTTCGATTTTGGTTTTTAAGAGAATTTTTTCTCCGGGTTGAATGTATTTCACAATACCTTTTTCAATGGCGTTTTCGAGTCCCCAAAATCCCGCGACGCTCGGCTCAAGGCCCAATGCGTAGTCCCCGGCAAGGCAGCACTTCCATTCGCACATAAACGGCATCGCGTCGGCGTCATAATGAACGATTACGGCTAATCCGAGTTTCTCATTATGCAGCATCGCGAATTGATCCCCCTTGCCGCCGGTGTGAACGAAACACTCCTCAGGCCGCCCGATTTCCGGAGCTTCCATCAACGCGTACTTATCAAAATGTTTTTTTGCGATCTCGTCTCTGTACGTTACATCCGTTGCGCTGAAATAACACTTCGCTCCGCCGTCCAGCATGGGATACCCGAAATTGTAATGGTACAGGTTCATTAACGGCTGCCGCGCAAAGCCGCAATTTTCCACGACATCCTCGACTTCGATGATGTTTTGTTCCGTTCTCATGCGTATTGTGCGGTGCAAAACCAAATTTTCACCGAATACGCACGTCTCGCGAACATCTCCGCTGACACAGAGCGCGACTTCATTGCCTATGACCTGTTCATATTTATTTACATTCTCCGCCGGCAGGTTGCCGATGTCGCCATGCAGACCATACGCGCGGCCGTCGACGGTGCTTGGCGCTCCGGCGGCAATAATTCCGCAGGTCGCGAGCAGCCCGCCGTTAAACTGTTTCAGGAAACCCCGCACGCCTTCTTCCTTATAAAATGCCGGAGCGCTGATCGCCACCTTGTTTACCAACCCGATGTTGATCCCCTTGTATGAGAAATATGACAGATCAAGACAACGATCAACAAGCGCGGTACATTCAAGGCCCTTGTCGTTTCTCATATCTATCGCGCGGACGCCCTTAGCGCGGCCCTCGTTGAAAGTATAGTCCCTCATTCCATACAGCCCCGATAAATCGCCCGCGTACATGCGCAAAAATTCCTTCTTATCCTGATACATTGCGTTCCCTCCTATTTTTAATATTTTTAATGCCATACGTTCAGCGGCGCTTACTCCCGGTTTGTTAACAGGTCTTTCAATTCGGCAAGAGTGCGTACCGCGGATTCAAAGTCGTAATCTTCTATCTGCCGCGCAAGTTCCTCCGCGCCGGGGACGGCGCGGATATCATCCAGCAGCTTCACGCACTCGGGGTTGATATTTCCGAGCAAAGGCTCCAGTTTCATAAACAATGCCAGCGCCTGTTCGGTATTCAATGACTTAGGTTCTTCCCGCGTCGCGAATTTATTAAGCAGAGGTCTTAATTCGGCGAGAACCGGCATTAATTCGGCTTTGAGAATGTTCATTTTATTCTCCCAGATCGAGATGCCTTCATCTTTAAGCAGAGCTTCGACCTCCGCGGCGGCATTTTTCAATTCGGTTTTACCGATCAGCCCCGCGCTTCCCTTCAAGGTGTGCGCCAGTCTATGGGCAAGGGTTAAGTTACCGGCGGCGAATGTCTCGGCGATTTCAGCATGTATGTTTTGATTGTTTTTAACAAAATTGAGCCTCAGTTTCATCTGAAGTTCATCATTATCCTCAAATTCGCTCTCATCTGCCGGGCCGCTGCTGACAGGCGTCAGGTATTTTAACAGGACGCGCCACAATTCCTGTGAGGTGAAGGGTTTTCCCAAACAGTCGGGCATTCCGCTCTTTCTGTATTTTTCCAGTTCGCTGACCATTACGTTTGCCGTCATCGCAACTATAGGAGTTCCCGTATCCAATGCCGTTATTTTCGACGCGGCCTCCATTCCATCCATAACCGGCATAAACATATCCATGAAAATCAGGTCAAAGGGCTTTTCGTTTTTGCGTATTCGCTCACGGACCATCTCCACGCCGATTTTCCCGTTCTCCGCTATCATCGCCTGAAGCCCCACTCGCGCAAGATGCCCGCATACGACTTCCTGATTCAAAAGGTTATCGTCACAGACCAGAACCAGGCCGTCGAAATGCGGTTTTTCCAGCACGTTGAATTGCGAATGATCAGGCGCGTCGTCAGATGAATCTATCGTCTCAAATGCGATTTCAAAGCTGAATGTGCTGCCCGCGCCGGGCGAACTCTCCACCGCCAGACGCCCACCCATCAGCTCCACTATGTTTTTTACTATCGCAAGCCCCAGCCCCGAGCCGCCATATTCGCGCGTTGTGCTGGAGTCCGCTTGAATGAACGGCTCGAATATCTTTTCAACCTGCTCGGGACTCATGCCGATACCGCTGTCCTTTATTTCAAAATATACCGTCGCGTTACCGTCGTCTGAACTTATTACCGACGATGAGAATTTTACTGTTCCGGTATCCGTAAATTTAACGGCGTTAGACATAAGATTCATGAGCACTTGATAAAGCCTGACCGGGTCGCCCAATGGTTTTTTGCCGATTAACGGTTCAACATAAACCCTCAGCTCAAGGCCCTTGTCTTTTACGTCCGGCAGGATGACGGATTGACAGCGCGAAAAAACCTCATGCAAGCCGAAGGGTATATGTTCCAATTCCATTTTGCCGGCTTCTATTTTTGAAACGTCTAAAATGTCGTTAATGATATGCAAAAGCCATTTTGAACTGTCTGTGATTTTTACCAGATAATCCCTGACCTGAGGCGTAACGGCGCTGTCCAGCGCGAGCTCCGCGAATCCCATGATGCTGTTCATCGGCGTCCTGATTTCGTGGCTCATCATCGCGAGAAAATCTGATTTAGCGAGGTTTGCGGCCTCCGCGGCCGCCAGCTTTACGCTCTGCTCATTGCGCGCGTCGTCCGATTTTTTCTTTCTAATCTCAAGGCGCGTCAGCATTGTTATCATCGCCGCCGCCAGAATTGTACCCAAAACGCCGGTGATCAGCACCATGCTGTACAGGTCTTTATAATATTCTCTTTCGGGGACAATCATGCACATGTACCAGCCGTTATCCATTTGCCGTCCAAATAGAATTGAATTTATACCCAGATAATTCCGCATCCTTTGCGACGAGATGTCGAGACCTTGTTCTATAGGGTCGGAAAATCTTGCCATATCATTTGGGCTTTCACGTATATACTCGCCAAGGAGTTCATCGGTTGGGTGGATCATCACATTTAACCGCTCGTCTATCATAAAGCCGTAACCGCCTTTGGTTATGCGTCCGTTGAGGACCAGCGTCTTTAGATAATCCATCGGAACGTCGAGGCATATCACGCCAATGGATTGCCCCGCGCCGTCGAATATCCGGCGCGCGTAGGCTATTACAGGCGTTTGCGAATCCAGGTCTATATAGGGCTCGGTGATCGCAACGCCGCCTCCGGCGGCCACGGCCGCTTTATACCAGGGGCGTTCCTCTGCCGAAAAACCATCGGCCGGTTCCCAGCCCCCTCCGTCATAGTAGGCGTCAAACACCTCAAGAAAACCGTACACGCTGTAATAATTGAACATTTTAATTTTTTCTTTGAACAGAGGCGAGGAACATTCTTTCATATAGGTCCGTACGGATTCAAGGCTGTCGCCGCGCAACACCATCTCCTGTATCGTATCGGCGATAAAATTCAGGGTTATTTCAGGCGCCAGCAGCATTTGAGATATGGTGTACGCCGTGTCGTCAATCGTTTCCACCGCGTTTTGGAATAATTTGTCGCTTAATGCCTGGCTTGTGATGATGCAGCTTGAAAGAACAATCAACAAAAACGCCGCCAGCACAAGCAACATTCTTGCCGATAATGCGTAGTTAAATTGCGTTTGCCGCGGCATAGTTTGGTTTCCTCCCTGCTTGTTGACGCGCCCGGGGTGAGCGCACACGACGCAATACATAACAAAAAAAACCAACAACATAAATTATACAACCTTAAATCCCTATTAAAACTTAACCCGCGAACTTTGTAAGATTGATTGCGATTATTTTTATGAGCCAAAAATATTCGGATTGCCTTCAAGAAATCTATCGGGTTGAAAACTCAAAATCTATCGGGTTGAAATTGCAAAATCTATCGGGTTTGGATATAATGCGGTTCAGGTGAGTTCTATGGATAAACAAAGCTATATGCCCCGCATTATCGACGACAGAATAGAAAAATATTTAAAAACCTTCGGCGCGGTTTGCATAGAGGGGCCAAAGTGGTGCGGCAAGACCTGGACTTCTTCCTTTCACAGTAACAGTGAAATCTTTATCGGAGATCCCGCCGGTAACTTTCAGAACCGACGTCTGGTGGAACTGTCTCCCGCGTTGGCGCTGGAGGGGGAAACGCCGCGTCTGATCGATGAATGGCAGGAGGTGCCGCCGATTTGGGATGCGGTCCGTAACAAGGTTGACCGGACTGCCCGGAAGGGACAATATATTCTGACCGGCTCCGCCACGCCGAACCATAAGGGAATCCTTCACAGCGGCGCGGGGAGAATTGCGAAATTGCGGATGCGCCCCATGTCATTGTATGAATCCGGCGACTGCCCGGAAGGGACAATATATTCTGACCGGCTCCGCCACGCCGAACCATAAGGGAATCCTTCACAGCGGCGCGGGGAGAATTGCGAAATTGCGGATGCGCCCCATGTCATTGTATGAATCCGGCGATTCCTCCGGCGAGGTTTCGCTGGAGCATTTGTGCCGCGGTGAGTTGACCACGGACATGACCGGAGAGGCGAATCTGGGTAAGCTCATCGAACTAATTATCCGCGGCGGATGGCCCGGAAGCATCCACTTACCGATAGAGCGGGCAAGTCTGGTGCCCGCGGAATATTTGAACGCCATAATCGACGATGATGTTTACCGCATGGACGGCGTTAAGCGAAACACTTCCAAAATGCGCCTGCTGCTGCGGTCTTTGGCGCGGAACGAAAGCACCGCCGCGACCAATAAGACGCTGAAAAACGATATCAGAGAAGCGGACGACGAAGATATTGATGTTGAGACCGTGGCGGAATACCTGAATATCCTTGAGCGGTTATTCATTACGGATAATCAGCATCCCTTTTCCACGGGCGTCCGTTCTTCCGTCCGGGTGAAGCAGGCTGTAAAGCGGCATTTCTCGGACCCCTCTCTTGCCTGTGCCTTACTGAAAGCAACGCCTGAAGGATTGCTTGGAGATTTGGAGACCCTCGGTTTTCTATTCGAGGCTTTATGCGAGAGGGATTTGAAGATTTACGCGGAATCATTCGGCGGCGCGCTCTACCATTATCAGGACTATACGGGGCGAGAGATCGACGCGGTAATCGAGTTGTCCGACAGTCAGTGGTGCGCTTTTGAAATCAAGCTGGGCGCAAATCAGATCGACGCCGCCGCGGAAAGCTTGCTGGCAATTCTGAGTAAGATCAATGCCGATCCAAAAGGAAAACCGCCCGCCGTCATGTGCGTTGTATGCGGAATGTCAAACGCGGCTTACCGGCGTCCCGACGGTGTCTTTGTCGTGCCGATCACAGCGCTGAAAAATTGAATTTTACGCCTTTTTTTTGCCTGCTGCTTACTGTGATTTAAAATTGATGATGATAATATAAATTATTATACCGAACGCGAATTTTTGGGAGGGATAAACCATGAGTAAAAGAGCAAAGCAGATTGTTTTATCGGTTATCGTAACCGTATTTGTGTTTGTATCGGAGATGCCGGCAGCGAGCGCCTTTTTTGCGCCGAGCGGCAAGGGCAGCGCGGCTCTGGCGGAGACAGGGGATATTGACTTCTCTATATTTGACGAGTTGATCTCGCTCGACCGCGCGATGAGCAGGATCGATTGGGATTTCGCGGTCGGCGACGTGCCCGACGACAAGATAGAAGAAAAAACCGAGGAGTACGCGAGTTTATCCGCACAGTATCACTCACTGTTCACCTCCGAAAGAATGGAGCAATTTTTCCAGGAGGTGAAAGCGGAATGGGATGTCGTGGATGACGTGACTAAAGGGATATACCGCAAGGCGAAGAAGGATTTCGCCAAATTGACCTGTATCCCCCCGGACGAATACGAGGCTTTTTCAAAGCTCCAAATGGAAGCTAATTCCAAATGGGAGAAAGCGAAGAAAAAATCCAAGTTCAGTATTTTCAGTCCATTTCTTGAAGAACTGGTCGAGTATCAAAAGAAGGTTATCGATTACAGGAAAGAAGCGGGATTCGTTTACGACAATCCATACGACGCCATGCTGGACGATTTCGAACCGGGAATGACCGTTGCCGTGCTGGACGAGTTTTTCGACGAGTTAAGGCGGGGCGTTGTGCCGCTTTTGGAGAGGGTTATGTCCGCCGAAAAAATCATCCGCGATGATTTCCGCTACCGCGAGGTTCCGCTGGACGTTCAAGAAAAAGTCTCGCCGTTCCTTATGAAAACGGCGGGCTTCGATATGAAACGGGGGCAGCTCCGCGAGAGCGAGGATTCGTTTACAATGGCCCTTGGACGAGACGACACGCGTATCACCACCCACTATTACGAGAACGATTTATTTGCTTCGTTCTACAGCGTGATGCACGAAAGCGGTCATGCCATTTATGAGCAGAATATCGATCCCAAGCTTGACAACACCATTCTGGGAACCGGCACGTCGATGGCAATACATGAGTCGCAGTCAAGGTTTTATGAGAATATGGCGGGCAGAAACCGGGCCTTTTTGGAAGGCATATACAATGATTTCATTCTGCGGACGAAAGGGTATTTCGATGATATTTCCGCCCGCGAGCTGTATGAGGCAGTCAATATCGTCAAGCCGTCGCCGATTCGCGTAACCGCGGATGAACTTACATACAGCCTTCATATCATGGTTCGGTATGAAATCGAGAAAATGCTATTTAATGAACCGGATTTGAAAATTGAGGACCTGCCTGACATATGGGACGAAAAAATGCGGGAATATCTCGGCGTGACGCCTGAGAATGACGCGGAAGGGATTCTTCAGGATGTGCACTGGTCATACGGAGAATTTGGGTATTTCCCGACGTATGCCCTGGGGAACGCGTATTCGGCTCAAATATTGAACGCCATGGAAAAAGAAATTGACGTACAATCAGGCCTGCGCGCCGCTGACCTTTCGGAGATCAACGCCTGGCTTACCGAAAATATACACAGGTACGGGGCTTTGCTCTCTCCCGACGAGATATTGCTAGGAATAACGGATGAAGGGTTTTCTCCTCATTATTATATAGAGTATCTCACCGACAAATACGAGTCCCTGTACGGTCTCCGAACAGACAGCGGCGGATGCGCCGCGACAACAGGCGCGCTTGCCGCGGCATTGCTGATTCTGGCTGTCGCGGCGGCTCGCGGGAGAAGGAGATAGACGCGGGGCTTCCAGTAGGCTAAAACGACATAAACCACCGCCCCCGCTTCGGCGGGGGCGGTGGTTTAGTGAGTGTGCCCTTCATAAAACCATTTTCAAATATGAACGGCGTCAAGAAATCTATTGCAATTTGCGGATAATTCTATTTGCATTTTGCGGAAATATTTGTTTGCATTTTGCGGAAATCATGATAGGCTTTTCTCGTGACAAGGTCTGCGTCAATAATATATTTAAAGGAGAGCTTCATGTCGCTGCGGAAAAGCGGTTATAAAAAAAGGATAATTGATACAAAAATTGAGGAGTATTTGCAATTATTCGGGGCTATATTGATCGAGGGTCCTAAATGGTGCGGCAAAACATGGACGTCCCTGAATCATGCCAATAGCGTGACATATATCATGGACCCCGCCGGTAACTACAGTAACAGAACTCTCGCTCGGATAAATCCGGCGCTGGCGCTTCCCGGCGACGCGCCGCACGTTATTGACGAATGGCAGGAGGTTCCGGGCATATGGGACGCGGTAAGATTTGACATAGATCAAAACCCGGGTTGCGGGAAATATCTGCTGACCGGTTCGGTTTCGCCTCCGCGTGATTCATATGCGCATAGCGGCACTGGAAGGATAGCCGCCATACGGATGCGTCCGATGACATTATTCGAGTCACTGGATTCGACAGGAATAATTTCTCTGGGAGCTGTGTTTGAAAAGGAAAAGTTCGAACCGTTCATGGCAAAGATCGATCTTTTTCAATTAATGGATATTACGATTCGCGGAGGCTGGCCTGAAACTCTTAAACTCCCGATTAAAAAAGCGGGGAATGTCGCGGTGGAATACATCAATACAGTGGTTAAAAACGAATTGTTTAGCGAGGGTCAATCAAAAAGAGATCAGGGAAAATTGCGCAGGCTGTTACGGTCTTTGGCGAGAAATAACGCAACAACGGCAAACATTAAAACTCTTTCGATGGATACTGACGGGACTGAAAGGCAGTATCAAAACGAGAAGGAGATTCATATTTCGCGGGATTCCGTCACTGAGTATCTCAAGAATCTGAAAGAAATATTTGTCATCGAAGAAATCCCGCCGTGGAATCCTCAAATACGGTCTAAAGCGATAATGCGGCAGGCGCCAAAAAGGATATTTTCAGATCCGTCACTTGCGGTTGCGGCTCTTGGTATCAATAGAGAACGGTTGCTGCAAGACCTTAGAACATTCGGGTTTATGTTTGAAAATTTATGCTTGAGGGATCTCGCGGTTTATGCCGGTTTTTATGGAGGAAGTGTCTTTCATTATCATGATAATAGTGAGCTGGAAGTTGACGCAATTGTTGAAATGCCTGATGGCGCTTGGGGAGCTTTCGAGATTAAGCTTGGCGAGGATCAGGTTGAAACAGCGGCCAATACATTACTGAGGATGAGGGATAAAATGGAAACAGCCGGAGCCGAACCGCCTGTTTGCCTCGCGGTGATAACCGGCGGAGGTATTGCCGGGCTGCGAGGCGATGGAATATATGTGCTGCCTGTAAATACTATCCGGCATTGAACTTGCGAATCCGTGCGAGGCAAAGAACACGATGTTTAAAATAACCAAATTTCTAGGAGGTATGTGTTAAATGTTTAAGTTTGTACGTTTGTTAAGACGCGGTACGGTAAAGAACGGCTCGTCAGGTAAAATCCCAAATGATACGCGTTACTTAAAAACGCCTGCGTTGGTTTTTTTATTTATGCTCGCGATGGTCAATGCCGCGGCGGCCGCGCAGGTAACAGAAAGCACCGATACCGGCAATCCGGGAGAGATGCGCCGGGTGGTCGAAGCGGCCGACCCCGACTCCATGATTACCTTCGCCACAAACATTCATCCGGTTTTAACCAAGGGTGACGCAATCAATGTGAAGGCCGGCGGAATAAGCATCAGAGGCAATCTCCCCGAGACGACGGTCATTACCCGCACTCCAGTCTCCGCCTATCCGGTTTTGAATATGGACGTGGCGGGCAATGGCCTGTCGCTTGAAAATTTGGCCTTCCAAAACATTACGAGGGAGGTGGGCGATGTCGGAACCCTTGGCGGGGGGATTATCAGTACGGTCAGCGCCAATGGTTCGGGCGCAACTCTCGGCGATGTGGTCAAAAGCCGTTTTGAAAATAACGGGATAACGCTGAAGAATTACCTGCACGGCGGCGGCATGGCAGGCGCTCATTCCACTTCCGGCCCGTCTTCCGTCGGCGATGTTGACGCGACATTCTCGAACAACCGGGTTACGCTCACCAATACGGACGTTACGGGCGACAGCGCGTTCGGTAAAATCTGGGGCGGCGGGCTTGTCGGCGCTTTTGTTGAAACCCAGCGGCAGTCGGCCTCTATCGGCAATATCAAAGGGGAGTTTACCGGTAATACCGTGAGAGCCGGGACATACATCAACGGCGGCGGCCTGACGGGCGCTTTTGTCGGAGCCTCGTTTGACGTTGTGCTCATTTCTCCAGACGCGAGGATTGGCGACGTCAACGCGGAGTTTATCAACAACGACGTGACTGCCAATACTAATTTGAGCGGCGGGGGGCTTGTCGGAAGTTGGTCGTGGATGGGTGACGTTGATATTGGCGGCGTCAGCGGAAT
>Ga0099364_10010267_pt1 | contig 12886 bp, 5 predicted proteins | sample TergutTh196P3_FD_73070 | JGI IMG/M metagenome (GOLD analysis project Ga0099364, IMG submission 73070) | Microcerotermes parvus P3 segment gut microbial communities from Pointe-Noire, Republic of the Congo - Th196 P3 | ecosystem: Host-associated > Arthropoda: Insects > Digestive system > Gut ...
CCAATTTACTGAGAGAAGAAATTGCTGCCAATGAACCTGCTTTGGTAATAGTGGACGAAATTCAAAAAAATCCACGTTTATTGGATGAAATCCACTGGTGCATAGAAAATACATCATCCAAATTTATTCTTTGCGGTTCATCAGCGCGAAAACTCATAAGAATGAAAGCCAATCTGTTGGGAGGACGTGCATGGCGTAATGAGATGTTTCCGCTAACCTCCTCGGAAATAGGCGACGAGTTTGAATTATTACGTGCTATGAATCATGGACTTATTCCACAACATTATTTTTCAAATTATCCTGTACGGTTCTTGGAAAGTTATGTATTAGACTATTTAACGCACGAAATAAAAGCGGAAGCCATGGTTAGAAATATTCCTGCTTTTCACCGTTTTTTGGAAGTTGCCGCAATTTCAAACAGCGAAGTCATTAATTTTTCAAGCATCGCACGCGATTGCGGTGTATCCTCGGTAACGGTAAAAGATTATTTTCAAATATTGCAAGATACTTTGTTAGGATTTATGTTGAATCCTTACAAAAAAAAAATAAAACGAACGCCTATTGAAAGTTCCAAGTTTTACTTTTTCGATATGGGAATCACACGGGCGCTTAGAAGAATGTTATTGATTCAGGAAAAAAGCGCCGAGTTCGGGCATTTTTTTGAACATTTTATCTTGATGGAAATTCGCGCTTTTATCTCATATAATCATTGCTATAAAAACATATATTTTTGGCGCACGAATTGTGGCAAAGAAGTTGATCTCGTGATTGGAGAAGCCGAATGGGCTATCGAAATCAAAACCTCCAAACATAAATCATTGAATGACTTTAAAGGTCTTCTTTCTTTTGGAGAAGAATTCCCGGAAGCTAAACTGATTGCCATTACTTTTGATGATTCCAAACGGCTCATTGACAATAAAATAGAAGTTTTTCCATGGCGTATGTTTTTGAAACAATTGTGGGACAAGGAGATGATAAAATGACAACAAAAAAGACCGGATTTTCAATCCGGTCTTTTTTGTTGTCAAAAGTAAAGCTCCCCGAAATGTTCGGGACAGTGGTAATCAGGGGAGGGCAATGCGATTGGATTCCATGTAACATAGTGAGAGTTAGCGGTTTCTTCTGCGCATTTGTAAAAATTACCCCGAATCTTCGCGGGCAAGTTGGATGCGCTTAGCCCCATCAACTCGAACGGGATAGCAACCGTCAACTCCCAATCGTAAATGCCGGTTTTCTCCGGGAAAGGGGGCGATTGAACGGTCGCATATCGACGTATCTTTTTATATTCGTCTGCCGTAAAAGGGATACGGTTGTGGCGTCCCTCGCCGCGTGCAGCGATACATGTTCCGATACAATTAAACTCGAAATTCGTATAATTCAACCTATCATCTTGTCGCATAAAAAACTCTACACAACTGTCCGGATGAACATATTCCCCGTCCTGGCCCGCCATGGCGCGCAAGGATAATCCGCGCACAAAATAATGGAGATACAATTCCTTGTCGCCGCGAGCTATATCAACAGTCACGACCGGCTTATAAGGAAATTCTTTCCAATTGATGACATCAATACTCAGTCGCAAAGCTACGGTCTCCATCCGCAAAGTAGCCTCCCGCAGTTCAATTCCGTCCAACGACGGGGCATAAGGTATTTTTAATTTTTTCATAAAAAAATAAAAAAAATGAACAATGAACAATGAACAATGAAATCTTTTTCATCATTGCTTGGGTGTGAGGGATTACATGACTGTTTCATACGAAAAAATGAATAATGATTAATGATTAATGATTAATGGGTAAATTTTCATTATTGCTTGGGTGTGATTAAAATAACATGTTTGTTTTTATGTAAACGCATAAACGATATGATAGGTGCCGCTTGGTATTTCTTTGGATGACGAACCGGAATAGCGGAACTTTTTCCCATCTATTGTGTAATCCTTAACATTTTCAGGGAGTTCTAACAGGGCTGTACATCCGGGTGGTATGGTTAGCGAAAGGTGAATCATGTTGTCCTTCTTTTCCCAATTAACGACTACCGTGCCATAAGGCGTTTCTTTTGAAGTCTTTGCCCAGGTGATGCCTTCAGGCGTCTGCGGGGCGATGATCACACGCCGGTATCCGGGTTGTTTTTCGTCGGGACGAATACCTCCTATGGCATGATAAAACCAGGCGCCAATGCCATTGTAGCAGTTGTGGATATGGCTTCTATTACCGTTCCAATGTTCCCAAGTGGCGGTAGCGCCATTTTCAATCATATAGAGGTATCCGGGATAATCTTTCTTTTTGAGCATACCGTATACCCAATCTGCCGAACGGCTTTGGATTGCCCATTCCGTTAATACTGTTATGCCTACCAATCCCGTTGCCAAATGTCCGCCTTTGTTTTGTGCTGTTTCCGTATACAATGTATTCTTTACAGCCGGGATAAGCGCTTCGGGTGTAACCTGCGCCAGCATCGGATAGATAAGGTCAATCTGTGATGCGGTCGCGTAACTGTTACTCGCATTGTCAAAAAAACTTTCATGGATGAGTTCTCTGATTTGATTCTTTTGTTGTGCATAGACAGCCGCATCGTCTTTTTTGCCCAGAAACGTCGCTATTTTTTCCATCGTAGCATAACATACGCTGATGAAACAGTTATTGACTAAGTCGACCGAAGGTTTAGCCGTCTGGTCGACGCCTGTGGGAGTAGCCCAGTCGCCTAAGTACCAGTTGCGATAATTTGTATTAGGCCATTGCTGAAGTAATCCGTCAACCGTATTCGCCTGCACATATTCGAGCCAGTGTTGCATGACGGGATAATATTTTTCAATCAGTCGTGAATCGCCATAGTTGACATAGGTGTTCCACGAAGCGGTGATGATAAACCCGCACCAATAGGGGCCTCCGCCCGCGCTGTATGGATTAGGGGCGGTGTGAGGCATTCCTCCGTCGTCGCGGATACAATCGGCCCATGCCTGCATCCAGTTGGTATAAAGGGGCGACATGTCGTACATGGTTTGGGCGGTTTGTATGGACGCATTGCCGTCGCCGCCATAGCCAAGCCGTTCGATTTGCGGACAGTCGATCAGATACCCTCCCAGACTAAGGCAACGAAAGGTATACTGTATCATGTCATGGATGGCGTTCATTTCGGGATCGGAGCATTGAAAGGAAGCCGCTTCCTTGAAATCGGTATGAATCAAGTAAGCACGGATGTCGTCGGGCGATAACTGTTCGGGTAGATTGGAGATGGTAATATACCGGAACCCGTGATAATTAAATGTATTACGAAAAACTTCCCCTTTTTTGCCCGATGCGATATAGCGGTCAACCTGTCCATAATTAACCGGTTTACCCTCTACAAAATGATCGCCATATTCGAGCGTAATTTCCTGGTCTTTTTTCAGTGTGGGGAATTTAATTTCCACCCAGCCTGTCAATGCTTTACCCATATCTACAAGCCAGCGGTCCTGTCCAAAAGAACTGATTTGTACCGGCTTCATCTCCGCCTGTATCCGGTTGGGGTTGGTCATTATGGGCGTCACAGCATGTGCTGGCACATCCGCTTCAAACACCCTGCTCCATTCGACGGCGTCAATTGTAGCAGCGGTAAAATCGTCTAAAAGCATCCCAGCCTCTACCCTTTCGCCTCCGAACCGGTTCGCCCGCCAATTGCCTATCCCTGTGTAACCGCTCTCCCTGCACAGCCATGTAGCGTCGGATGAAAACAACATATTCCAACTACCTTTATTTAGAAATGCCATTTGCGCTTTCACTAACGGGCCTTCGTATGCCACGCCGGGCAGCCTGGGTTGATACCAACCACGTCCTAACCATATTACCAAGTCGTTACGACCCTTTCTGAGATAGTACGAAACATCGTAAGTCACTGCTAACGACCGTTTATCGAATTGGGAAACGGAAGGCGACAAAACATCCCTTCCTACTTTCACACCATTGATATATACTTCATGGTAGCCTAATGAATTGATATGCAGAAATGTCTTTTCGGCAAGGTCGTTCAAAGTAAATTGTTTCCATAATAGCGGACATTCGGGGTTTCCGGCTTCGCTGGGTAGCCCGATATAGGAACCCGACCAGTCGGTCGACGACAGCAGGCCGATACTAAACGAGGATATATCGCTCCATACTTGCTGGCCACTCTCATCCCACACGCCTACTTTCCAGTAAGCTAACGACTGCGCCTGCAATGTTTCGCCCTTATAGGGCAACATCACCGAAGCCGGCGATTTCACTTTTCCCGAGTTCCATAAATCGGCTTTTCCTTCTTCCAGCAACTGCCTGTTAGAAGCTACCAATAGCTGGTAGGCCTTTTGCTTAGCTCCCTTCCTGTTTGACGACAATTTCCAGCTAAATCGCGGAGTAGTCGTATCAATACCCAAAGGCTCGGTCAGATTTTCACACCGCAAGTCATACACCTGAAGATTGCCGCAATCCCTGAAAACATCCTTGAGCGCTTCAAGATAGGCCATGCCTGTTTTCGTATCCGGTTCCAAGTAACTTCCTTCCGTCCATTCATTCCAGCAATTAATATTCAGGATGCGCGGCCCATCGGGGTCGGCTAACAGTCGCTCTTTGGTCAGTTGCAAGGCTTTTTTGAAGTTAGCAGGCGTATTGTTACCGATAGTGTATGTGAACGGATACCCCCAGTTACCCCACTCGTCGTTCAAATCGCACCGGGGACTTGAATCCCATCCTAAGGTTACATTGGGATAATAGGGTACATCATATTCGGTTTTCGCCCTGTCCCAGTGTGTAAAATATTTATCTCGGACGCTATTATAGTCTGTTTGAACCTCAGGCAAATCGGCATGATGTATCCAGACGTAAGAGGTGGCCGAATCAAAGCCTAACTTTCGGATCAATTCAGCCGTATTAGCAGGGGTATTTTCCACTGGCAGGACCGGTCTCCCCCAGGCGACAAGGTTCCAGTGGACACCTTTCAGCCCGGCGGCGATGGCTTTGTCACGAAGCCGGTTCATGGCTTCGCGTGTTGCTTCGATGGAACCGAAACCTTCCACAAACTTTTGTACGTCATAAATTGAGAAATAAGCTTTTCCGTCTATCAGCCAATAATTGGATTTTGTAAAATAATCCCTGATCAGATGGTCGCAAATCTCTTCATAACGTTCAGGGGATATTTTGGCCGGATATATAATTTCCTGTTTTGTTCCCCGCTGATAGGGGAAAATACTTATCCAGTCATGATTGGCCCACATAAGCGAAAACCTGATCCGATTGGTATTCGGGGCCTGCAGGAAGCCTTCATCAAGACAGCGGTTCAGGAACGGCCCGTCCTCATACATATACCAGTCGAAGATAAATACATCGACACCATGATCAGCGGCGGCGTCAATTTTTCGCGCCATCACCTGCGGGTCGCGTTCGTCGCCATACCCCCATAGTGGCGTTTTAGGCTGCTCGTGTCCTTCAAAACGCGGAAGCGCCGCTTTTACTAATTCCCATTCCGACCAGTTTGCACCTTTCGTCGTTGTATGACGCGGCTCGCCCGTGTGATAATTCGGGAAATAATAACAGGCAACCGTAATAGGCTGGCTAACAGAATCTTTGGATGTCTGTTTGCATCCGGCAATCAAACAGGCTGCGATAGCGGCTACTGCTAATAAGCACATTTCTTTAAGTTTTTTTGCGGGTTGTTTCATAATGATTAATGATTAATGATTAATGGGTAATGGGTAAATTTTCATTATTGCTTGAATGTAAGGGATTACTGAAAACTGAAAACTGATAACTGAAAACTGAAAACTGAAAACTGATAACTGAAAACTGATAACTGAAAACTGAAAACTGAAAACTGAAAACTGAAAACTGATAACTGATAACTGATAACTGAAAACTATTTGATTGAAAATTCAAATGTTCCGGACTGTAATTCATATTCGGCGACTGAAGTTGAAAAATGGGTTGTTTTACGTATAAATTTGACGCCGGGCTTCTCATTAAAGTCGGAAACATCTGCACTAACAGGCAGATAAAGTGTCGCGGTAGTATTTGCTGGCACGGTCGCCTTATAACTTGTCATATTCCCTTTTCCATCAGCCGTCCATGAACTGGTAATTGTTCCGTAATTAGATTCGTAACTTCCTGACAGAGAGAGATAATCAGCGCCGGCAGATGGTTGCAGGATAAAATGTTTGTAGCCGGATAGCCCGTTCGTATAGTCGCTCGTGATACCTAACTGATATTCATACATCCACTGTCCGACGGCTCCAAGGGCAAAATGATTGAACGAATTCATGGAGTTCCTGTTGTTTTTACCGAATGCGGCTTCGTAGCCATCCCAGCGTTCCCAGATCGAAGTAGCGCCTTTTGTTACGGGATAGAGCCAGGAGGTCAGGTCGGTAGAGGTGAATAACAGGAAAGCCTCTTTCGTGTGTCCGGCACGGCTTAAGGCAGGCAAAATATTAGGAGTACCTGAAAAACCGGTGGTAATTGTATAGGCGGGATATTGTTTTTTGCCGTCTCCGCTCGATGAAGGGTTGGCGGTTAGCTCCGCCAGATAGGTCTCAGCCTTCGCTTTATACTCTTCGTTGAAACAATTAAAGTTTAGAGGAACGGCATAGGACGATTGGGAATGGATGGTTTTTCCATCCACCGTTTTAGTCTTCCCTGTTGCGGCATCGACATACGCCCTGTTCCAGTCGGCTTTGGCTAACGCATGACGGTTACGCAACAGTTGTGCATACTCATTACGACCTGTTGCTTCCGCCATGACAGCTGTTACTTCCATCATATAAATATAGATCGCATTATTGAGGATATCCGACGGCGTATTGCCATCCATAGCCAGCCAGTCGGCTAATCCGCTTGCTTTTTTTGATAAATAGGGATAGGTCTCGCTGAAATCATAGAAATTCATACCATTCAGCCATGCCATCATTGTCTCGATGTTTTCCTCAATAATCAGGGTGTTACCATATTGGATATAAAGTTGCCAGGGCACCATACAAACGGCTGCCGCCCAGGTGGTCCCGTCGGCAAAGGTGGGGTCGTCGGCCTGGTTGTATGTAGGAACGGTACTGCCAATCCCGCCCGGCGCTTCGGTAGCGCTACCTACTCCCTGATCGGCGCGGAGCGCGACCATCCATTGGCGGAAAAAGTTTAATACATGTGAATTATAAGTAGCTGTACGCACGTAGGCCTGCGCATCGCCCGTCCATCCCATGCGTTCGTTCCGTTGCGGACAATCGGTAGGAATTGTGAAGAAATTTCCCAACTGACTGCGTTGTATGTTCCTGAATAACTGGTTGACTAACTTGCCTGTCCGGTTGTTGTCGGCTGTAATCGCTTCGTATCGACCGGTCGGGAGTTCATCAGACGATAATACCTTTCCTTTCACATTTTCAACGGGCAGCGCCCCTTTGTGGCTGGGTAAGGTGATCTGGATATATTGATAACCGTGATAGGTAGTTGTCGGCTGAATAGTTGCCGGGCCATCATCTTTGGCTACATAAAAATCTGTGGCGAGCGCAAGACGTGTGGTTTCGTACAGGGGTCGTCCGGCGAGGTTTTTACCTTTCTTACCATACGTATCCACATAATATTTCTCATCTCCTTTCAGGCCCGGATATATCTGTTCGGTATAACGCAGGATCACAGTATCCCCTTTATGCAGCCATCCGGCAGGTATAGTCACGGAAGGAACGCCGACCATGTTGAGACCCATATCGTAAATATAGGTGTGTCCATCGGCGCTATGTACGGGCATTACCTGCTTAGCTGTAAGGGTTTCACGCGCACGAACGGGGGCGTCGTAACGTGCCATCATATCGAAGTCAACCCAATTCCGTTGCTGTATGACTTCGGCTGCTGTCCACCGGCTGTCGTTGTAACCTATTGTTGTCCATCCCTCCACCGCCGCTTCCTTATTGGCATCATAACGTTCTCCGTGGAAGAAACCGCCATAGCGGAGCGGGCCGTCTTTATATACTTTCCATGTCTTGGGGTCGGTAACGACTGTTTGCCGGCTACCGTCCTCATACATAATGACGAGCTTGACGAGCAACGCCTCATGGTCGCCAAAAAAATTGAAATTAGGAGTGGTAAAAGTCATGTAACCGGTGTACCAGCCGGCGTTGAGCAAGGCGCCGATACAGTTGGCGCCCTGTGTCAACAGTCCTGTGACATCGTAAGCATGATAGCCCATCGTCTCGCGATATTGGGCGTCGCCGGGATTAAACCAGTCGTCGCCAACACGTTTGCCATTGATAAACAATTCATAAGCGCCCATGGCTGATGTATACAATTTGGCTTTCGTCACTTTTTTTGAGCTGTTGACGTCGAAAGACGAACGCGTCATTGTCAGTGCACCGTGACTTGGGTCCACATAACCGATGGTGATTTTTTCCGAATCGTTACGTACATTAATCACCCCATCGCGAACCGTCACATTGGTTATTTTATTAAAAATGTCATATCGGTCGCTATCGAAAACGATGTTATCGACGCTGTGACCGCTGTTTTTCACCTGGTAACCGGTATATTCCACTTCACATCCGGGCAGGGCTGCAAAGCCGATGGAGTTAAGATGCGGCAAGGCATTATAGTCGTGCGAGGCGCCCCAGGCTCCTACATTGAAACGGGTAGCCGTACTGATTCTGAGATTGGTATTACCTACGCTAAAACTTTCATTGAAACGGCGTTGAATCACCGGCGGGGCTGTCAGCAACTCCTTCCCATCAATGGAAAAGGACATATTACTATTCTCCACATGGATGGAAAGCGTGTGAGGCTGTGTCTTGTTAGCCGCCGTGAACAGGGTGTTGATATTCGTCTGAGGATACTTTTCTGCTGAAATAGTGATAAACGGCATATCAGCCCGGTCGCCCTTCGCATAACCTACACGATAGATATTCAACACGGCGCCCCGTTCAAGACCAACGCCTGAAAGGTCTATTTCCACACGCACATAATTTTCACCCGACAGGTTATCGACGTTCTGAAAGGCGTCAATCAACCGAAAATCATTAGCGCCCAGCACAAGTGAAGCCTTATCTCCTCGCAATAACCGGAAAGTGGTGTTCAGATCAAAATAACTGTGCGAAGCGGCGTCTAAGTTCAATAACTTAGAGCCGATCCATTGTGCTCCCTCCCAGGCCGCGATTTTCGGGTTCATCAGGCCCGTTTCGAAACGGGAGGACGCCGAACATTCTTTTCCGCCTGCATCCCAAACGGTTAGCTGCCAGCGGTAGGCCATCTCCGGTTGCAGCGCTACCCCCATGTACCTGATATTGTTGGAGATACCGCTCTCTACCTTTTGACTGTCCCAAACCACACTTCCGTCACTTTCGCGGGTGACGACAATGCGATAAGCCTGTTGTCTTTGCCCGATTACATCCGACTGCATCTGCCAACCGAACAAAGGATTTCTATCCTCTATGGCCAATGGCTCCGTCATATCCTGCACTTTCAAACGACTTATCGAGGTCTCTTCCGCCCATGATACCCTAAACGACAAGATCATCAATATCAAGGCAATCATACGAAATAAATGAACAATGAAATCTTTTTCATTATTGCTTGGGTGTAAGGGATTACATGACTGTTTCATACGAATATACAATTATGAGTAATGAATTTTTGACGTGATACTAGTTTAAAACGACAAAAATACTGAAGATTTTATTAAAAAGCAAAAAAAGTTTACCGAAAAAATCCGGTAAACTTTGAAAAAAACTCTCATTATAAAACAAAAAACGGTCTTTTTATTATAAACTATATTTACTATAGCATTAAAATACAGCATTATAGGATTGTATCTTACTCAATAATCGATATGAGGTTATATCAAAAGAACAATGATTCAGTTACAATTCCGGCACAAATGTAAAACAGTTTTCAATAACTGCAAAATTTTTTGTAAAAAATTTTGCAGTTATTGAAAAAAAATATTGTCAGACGGGTTTAAGCTGATTAAAAAAATCATTCCCTTTATTGTCGACTAATATAAATGCGGGGAAATTTTCCACCTCAATCTTCCAAATCGCCTCCATACCTAATTCCTGATATTCAATACATTCCACCTTTTTGATACTTTCCAAAGCTAAAATAGCCGCCGGTCCGCCGATACTTCCAAGATAAAAACCGCCGTATTGCTTACAGGCTTCCGTCACCTGCTGACTTCGATTCCCTTTCGCTATCATCACCCGACTACCTCCCAGCGACTGGAATAGCGCGACATACGAATCCATACGTCCGGCGGTTGTAGGTCCGAAAGCGCCTGAAGCCATTCCTTTAGGCGTTTTTGCGGGACCGGCATAATAGATGGGATGGTCTTTGATATACTGAGGCAATCCTTCTCCGTTGTCAATTCGTTCTTTCAACTTGGCGTGCGCCATGTCGCGTCCTACAATGATCGTTCCGTTCAGGGACAAACGGGTCGCTACCGGATACTTATCCAATTCATTTAATATTTCTGACATAGGCCGGTTCAGGTCAATCCGAACAGCATCACCTTCTCCGGCCTTACGATACTCATCCGGAATAAAACGACCGGGATTATCTTCCAATTTTTCAATCCATATACCGTCTTTATTTATTTTCGCCTTGATATTACGGTCTGCCGAACAGGAAACACCCATACCAATAGGGCAGGAAGCGCCATGGCGCGGCAACCGTACGATACGGATATCATGTGCAAAATATTTGCCGCCAAACTGAGCGCCCAGACCGATTCGCCAAGCTTCTTCCAACACCTGTTTTTCCAATTCGAGGTCTCTGAACGCCTGTCCGCCTTCATTGCCTTCGACCGGCAGGTTGTCATAGTAATGTGCAGAAGCTAATTTTACCGTTTTCAGGTTAGCTTCAGCCGATGTTCCGCCAATCACAAATGCGATGTGATACGGCGGGCAGGCTGCCGTACCCAATGTTTTCATCTTCTCTACCAGATACGGGACAAGCATAATCGGATTCAATAAGGCTTTTGTCTCCTGAAACAGGCAGGTTTTATTGGCCGAACCGCCTCCTTTGGATATGCAAAGAAACGTATATTCAGCGCCTTGTGTTGCATATAAATCAATCTGTGCAGGGAGGTTGCATCCGGAATTTTTCTCTTCATACATCGTAAGCGGCACATTCTGCGAATAACGCAGATTCTCCTCCGTATATGTTTTGAAAACACCTTTCGATAAGGCTTCTTCATCATTTCCTTCGGTCCACACCTGTTGCCCTTTCTTTCCAAAGATAATGGCAGTACCGGTGTCCTGACAAAAAGGCAACTTTCCTTTGGCCGACACTTCGGCATTTCGTAAGAAAGTGAGCGCTACATATTTATCATTTTCGCTCGCCTCCGGATCATGTAAAATAGCCGCTACCTGTTGCTGATGTTCCGTTCTAAGCAGAAACGCCGAATCGCGAAAAGCCGCATTAGCTAATTTCGTCAATCCCTCCGCCTCTATTTTCAGGATTTCTTTTCCTTCAAATGTCGAGGTCGAAACATGCTCTTTTGTGAGTAAATAATACGCTGTCTTATCTTCCCCCAAAGGGAGGGGGGGGGTAAATTTGAATTGCATTTTTTTAATGATTAATGATTAATGATTAATGAACAATGATTAATGATTAATGATTAATGATTAATGATTAATGATTAATGATTAATTCCTAATTCTTAATTTTTAATTTTACCAGGTTATTGGGGGTTGGTCGGTTTGCAGCAGGTAGGTGTTGGCGCGGCTGAAATGTTTGTTGCCGAAAAAGCCTCTGCTTGCCGACAGAGGCGAAGGGTGGGGCGACTGTAAAACGAGATTTCTTGTTGTATCAATTATTGCGCCTTTGCGTTGTGCGTAGGCGCCCCACAGGATATAGACAAGATGTTCGCGTTGTGTCGCCAAACGGGTTATGACAGCATCCGTAAAAATCTCCCATCCTTTGTTCTGGTGCGAACCTGCCGTATGTGCGCGGACGGTCAGTGTAGCATTCAATAACAACACCCCTTGGTCGGCCCATCGGGTAAGGTCGCCTGTTTTGGGTATCGTTGTCCCCAAATCGGACTGTACCTCTTTGAAAATATTGATAAGTGAAGGCGGGAAAGCCATGCCTTCCCTTACTGAAAAACACAACCCGTGCGCCTGTCCGGGTTCGTGATAAGGGTCCTGACCAAGTAATACCACTTTCACCTTATCAAACGGACAATGATTGAAGGCATTAAAAATGAGCGCCCCCGGCGGGTATACCGCTCCTTTTTTATATTCCTCACGCACAAAATCCGTCAGTTGCCCGAAGTACGGCTTTTCAAATTCTTCGCTTAGACACGCTTTCCAACTCTGTTCAATATTTACATTCATTTTGCTCATATTTTTTGCAAAGTAAACCTTTTCTTTTGAGAAAACCAATATTATTCGATTCTAATATGCGTTTTTAACAGTTTAAACAATTCTCCGGATGATTCATTGAAGTATTTCCCAAGGTCGTGCGTTGTTTCAGGCAAAACCATTATCCGGGCGTCAATTCCATTCCGGTCTAAACCGGCTGCAAAATCTTTAAATTCCTCCGGGCGGTCGTTATCGCCATTGACAAAGAAAAAACCAAAATTATTTGTCTTCCATACCGGAATGGATTTTTCAACAATCGTCATTAACTGTTCACTTGCGCGAAGCCTGCCGCCAAAGCTTCCTGCTGCACAAAATAATTCAGGATGCATCACAGACAAATAAATCGCTCCATAACCTCCCATTGAAAAACCCGCCAGTGCGCGCGACTGCGCTTGAGCAAGGGTACGGTAATCGCGGTCGATGGCCGGAAGCAGTTCTTGGATGATCCTGAACGTTTGGATTAACCCATACCACTTCTCTCGACCGGTTCGATTGAGCATTTTGTTGTGCTTGTGATTGCGTAATGCCAAACAGGAAAAAAATTGTAAAAAA
>Ga0099364_10010268_pt1 | contig 12885 bp, 11 predicted proteins | sample TergutTh196P3_FD_73070 | JGI IMG/M metagenome (GOLD analysis project Ga0099364, IMG submission 73070) | Microcerotermes parvus P3 segment gut microbial communities from Pointe-Noire, Republic of the Congo - Th196 P3 | ecosystem: Host-associated > Arthropoda: Insects > Digestive system > Gut ...
AGATGAAAAAGAAGGCAGATGCTCTATCCACTGAGCTACTCGGCCTTGCGATCCTGCACCAAAAAGCGCAGTAATCAATCTTATTATATAATTTTTATTAAATTGTGTCTATAAGCTTCCCCTATTTTTCTTTATTGCTCGCTGCTCATCTTCCTGAGTAATATTTCTTTGAACCTTGCAGCAGCCGGATTATCGGGCTCAATTGCAAGGGATTTTTCGCAATCGGATAAAGCGCTGGGGTAATCTCCAATGTGGTAGTATGCCTGGCCGCGTCTGAAAAGACAGTATGTATGATAGGGGTTAATAGAGATTGCCAAAGTAAAATCGTCTATTGCTGATAAATATTGCTTTAATACTGAACGCACTACACCGCGATAATATACCGCTTTATAGGATTTACTGTCAAAAGCAAGCGCATTATCAAAATCTTCGATTGCTTCATTATATTGCGAGCATGCAAAATGAGCCATGCCTCTGTGTTTATAGATTAATGAGCGTATAATGTCATCAGGATTTAATTCAAGTATTTTTGTATATCCCATGATCGCATCATTAAAACGGTTCTGATTATGAGCGGTCAGGGCATTTACCAGAAGATCATCTATAGAAACATTTTCAAGAGAAAACCTGTTCACTGTAATATCCGCATCCGGCAATGGTTCGCTTTCTTTTTTAGAGCTGGATGCAAAGATAAGATCGTCCGTTGATTCTTCGATTTTATTATAAAAACTTTCCCGCCTTTTTTCCAGTTCGCCGGATAATTTTCTTTGGTAGCTCCTTATTTCCTGAAAAATAATATCTGCAAGGGAAAGGCTGGCGTTCACTGCTGCAAGTTTGCGTTTCATAGGCTCATCAAAGGGAGAGAATTCCGCCTTGTAAACAAGCTCATGTTCAACTTCCGCCCAAGCATCCTGAAGGATAGTCCTAATTTGAATTTCTGCGACATCTATGCCGGGACAACCGCATACCGAAATTATATCCTGTGGTATTTTTATTAAAAGGTGAGTAGACTCATAACCGAATTCTTTAAAGGTATAATGCCCTTTTCTTTCCGTTTCTATAATATTAAAATGTTTACTGATAAGTTTTTCTGCTGCATCCAAGTCTTCGATAAACGGGCAGATAATCCTTATCCCCATAATATCCGTAATTTGCGGATTTTTTATTCCGTTTTTTAAAAACCGCATATATTTTGTATAATAACTTGCAAAACTCTTATGCCTGCCGCTTACAACAGGGCTTGAATGAATAGCGGTAAGTATTTGTTCCAGCCGGTTTTTAAGTTCATTTACAATAAGATGGCGTATATGCGAAAACTTTTCAAACGCTTCCCGAATGATATTTTGGTCGGGAATTATATGTTCGTAAAGTGTTTTATCTGTCATTTTAACTTCAATTTAACATAAGGCTAAAAAAAAGCTGCCTGAAATAAGCATCAACGATGCATTTTCAGGCAGCTTTTAACATCTCTGCTCTAGAGCTTTATGTACTAGCGGTCTTGCGGCTGATTTTCGGGTCTGCTAGGATCATCGAATGAAAGAGCCTGCGACTGTTTCTGCTGCTCAAGATAGCGAAGAACCTGATTCTGACCGAAACGTTCCATTTCCCAAGCTTTGCGCGCATTCTCACGGGTTTCAATAATTTCCCATTCAAACTCATTGTCAATATCCGGATCTGTCTCCATAACCGCTTTATCGTAAATAATGCTTACATCTTTAAAGTATGCGATAAAGTCTCCGCCGATATGAGAGGCATCACGCTGAACTATGAATCCGCCGAACTTAACAAACGGGGTCGATGTAGGATAGAGGGGGTAAATTCTGATTGCCCGGTTCCTGACTTCTGTCTGATAGGCGGGATTCACCCAAATTGGCGCTCCCCAGCCGTCAAAGTTTAACGGGCCCATATCATAATGCGTTTCCCTGCCCTCGCTGTCGATAAGGACTGCAAAAAGGCGGTGCGGGAAATTAAGACCGTAGACATTGACTCTGACTTCTCTGATAACGCCTACATTCTTTACAACGCCGTAACCTATCGAAACCGGAGGATCTCCGTCTGTTACATCGTCTTCACGGGCTTCAAAGCGGCTTATCGCCCTTCTGCCGTCTGACGACCTGTTTTCCTCGTCCCTGCTGCTACCGGGTACAAACTCGCCGTCCTCATTGAACGAACCGAACTCATAGGCGGGGATTTCAAAGGGCGGTTTGATAAACGCCCATGAATTATGCGGTTCAAGGGGGAAATGCACCCTAACGCCGAGAACCGGACCATACTGCCTGGAATCTGACCTTCGGGTTCTACTGCTCGACATATTCTGCACATTCCTTGCAGAAGAGGCGAGTATTACCTCCCAATTATCATGGGCAAGTGATGTTTTCATTACCTCTCTATGCTCGGTGGTAAAACTGGCACCGGCATTACGGGAAAAATCCATCATTGTCCGGCGGTTTTGATCCGGACCGTCAGAATTCCGACCAACCGTAATATCCGCTTCTAATCTTGTAAAGTCGATTAGAACTGCCTCATCGGCAAACAGCGGAACCGTCAACATTGCAATTACGACAAGAATAAGCACTCGTTTCATGCATAACTCCTTTAAACATTTCATTTTAAAAATTTTAATCTATGTCCATTTTAATAAAATTATAATGTTTTGTCAACGGCAAAACATTAAATTTGCGATAATTTCCCCAAAAAAATTATTCCGTAATTTGGGGCGAATCGGGGCTGCTTATTGCCCGCGGTCTTAACTCTTCTATGTAAACCGGCTGCCCTTCAATAAAAAACCGGACATCCTTTACATAAGAAAAATTCCTTAAAACACTCTCTTGCAAAGTTATAAAATTCCCCAGAACGCTTCCTGCTCTTATAGTAGCTTCTACGGAAAAAACCTCTATAGAAGTACCGCCTAAAATGAGCGGCAATGCAGCCTCCTGCGAAAAATCAGCATACAAGACCCCATCACGGTACAAAAGGGACTTAAGCTTTGCATCCCGCGGAAACAAAGGCAGCAGATCTGTTGAAACCGGCCCCAAAAGGGTTTCGTCTATATACCGGATAATGTCAACCTCTTTTGCATTCCTTGAAGGCTCCGCCTTCTTTAGCATACGATCTTCTACTACGATATTCCCGTCTTTAATATTATAGAATACAAAGGTTCTTCTTTCAAGCCCCAATGAATTAAAATCTACAACGGCAAAAACCGCCAAAACAACTATTAACAAGACGGGTATAACTACTTTTGCTGCCGAAAGACCTTTCACTCTTATTTAACTTCCATGTACAGTATAGACTTTTTCCTTTGCTTTTGTAAAGGCATCACCGTTCGAAAATCTCGATAAAATCCACAACGCCATTATACAATGCTTTGCTTAGTTTTTGCAAGCCTTCTTCGCTGGTCATTAGGACTGCATCCTGTTGATTTGAGACAAAACCAAGTTCTACCAAAATTGCCGGCATACGGCTGTTTCTAACCACAAACCAGTCATTGGCTTTGCGCCCTCTGGATGGTACAGAATCGCCAAGTTCTGCTTTAAACCCTGAAAGAATTGCATCCGCCAAAATGATGCTTTCTGTTGTGTATTCTTCTTCCAGCATTGCATTTAAAATTGCCGTAATATCAGACGAATAATTGTGCCTTGAGGTGTCTAAAAGAGACCTGCGCCCTCCTGATCTTATATGCCAGACTTCGTATCCCCGTGCATTGGAATTTGCCCCCCAATTTGCATGTATGGATATAAAAATCACCGCTTCGTTATCGTTTACAATTACAGAGTTTGCCATATCCGACCGCTGATCCAACGTAAGGTAAATATCAGTGTCGCGCGTCATTATTATTCTTTTATCGGGATACGCCCGGATTAACAGGTCTCTCAAGGCAAGCCCCGTTTTTAGGACAATATCTTTCTCTAGTATCTGCACATTCCTTCCGTTTATGTTCTGCTGGGCAACCGCCCCGGGGTCCCTTCCTCCATGACCGGGGTCAATAACGATGGTAGAAATGCGGAAACGCGCAGCATCATTTTCAAGAAATCTTGCAAAAGTGTTTGCCAGCGCTGCAACAAATTCGGAGGGAAATCTTAAACTGCCGTTTTCATTAAAGGGAAGAGGAACATTAAAAACTTCCAGATTATTGAACAAAAGATAACCGGTTTCCCCCTCTTTTTTAGCGGCAAGGAAAGAACCGAAATGGCTGCCTACTTTAAACTCGCCGTTTTGTAAAAGCGGGTCCCAGCGGAATTGGGCATCCCTGCCATTGGGCAAGGATGTTATTGCCGCAAGGGTTTCGTCCAAAGAAAGGGGAGATGAGAAAAGAGAATGAGCAAAGAGAAAAAGAGCAGTAAGAAAAATAACTTTAAAAAGAGGAGCGGCGCTTTTTCTCAATATGATTCTCCAATCTGTCAATATAATAGACCGCCCCTTGATAGCCGCCCCGTATAAAAGCCTGCCAGAACGAGCGGTCTAGTATTAGTTTATTTTCGGCATTTTTGAAGGCAGCCGGGAGAGGCAGCCCGGTCAAATAACGAACCGCATCAAGGCTCTCTTTTACAGTTCTGCCCATGTAGTCTGTAAGAGAGGATTCTGTGAAAATAGGGAAAGGGAAAAGAGCGCAGCCCGAAAATGAAATAGAAGGGAGAGAAGAACCGCTAAATAAATTAAATGAATCCGGCAATTTTAAAAGGGCGGCTTTTTGCTCTTCCGTTAATTTAAAGGCATCCGGCGGGAAAGCGGCGCATCCTGCGGCGCATCCTGCGGCGCCTGCCAAAAGAAAATATTCTGTCTTTTTATCAGCAGGGTCTAGCCTGATAAGGATCGATTTTGCGGCATCTTCCGCCGCCTTTACAGCCGTTTCCCTTTCGGGAGCGGATGCGATAATATTTCCGCATTTTGTTACATTGTTTTCCGGGAAAGTTACTTTACTGCCGGGCTTGATAAGGGTAAAAATACCGCAGGCTTCTTCGCCTTTTTCATTTATATTTTCTATTTCTTTTACAGTCCCCGGAATTGATATAAACGCCCTCTCCGCGCATGTCCAGTGTTTGACAGGCTCAAGCCCGTCCGGTTTTTGCCCCATTGCCATTTGCACTGCGGCTTTGATTGGCAGAACGCCGGATGAGGCGGGGTATGTCCATCCCGACATATAGCCGCCTGAAAGACGGGCTGCTATCTCGCCAATCATTGCGCCGTTTGGCGTTAATTTAATATCGCCCTTTGCTGCCCCTACGCTCTTCTCTCCTGCAATGCCCAATGCGCGGACTCCTGCGCAAAAAACTTCCAGCAGCGCATTGCGGTTTTCTTTTTCGATTACGGCGGGTATGGTGTGCCCCATTTCGATAAAATACGGCGGAAAGAAAATGTGCCTGTCTGCAAGACCGCAAATTGTAATTTCACCGCCGTAAATAACCGCATCCACAGAAAACTCAGACCCTTCCATATATTCTTCGATAATTGCGCGCCCGCTGCGCGAAAAAGAAACCGCAGTTTTTACGGCTTGGGGTAATTCATCCGCAGAATTAACAAGGCGGCAGCCCCGGCTTCCCATATTATCAACCGGTTTCACAACAAGAGGGCGGCCTGCGGCAAAGCCGCCTTCTGCAAAAAGACCGGTTTCAGGCGCGTCCCAGCCGTCCCCCGTAACAGTAATAAAAGCGGGAGACGGGAGAGCCGCTTTTTTAAAACATTCGCGCATTCTGGATTTGTCGCAGGCGTTTAAAGCGGCTTCGTAAGGAATACCGGGCAGCCCTAATTTCTCCGCAGTCCATGCAACAGAAGCGGAAAAATCCGTGCCCGCAGTCATTATCCCCAAACGGCGGGTTTTATTCAGCAAGGAGCGGGCAAAGGTTTCGATGCTTTCTTTTTCTTTTAGATCGATATGCTCAAATCTATCCGCCATAGAAACACAGGGCGCGTCTTTATTGCCGTCAAGAGCGATTGCAAAATACCCCAGTTCCTTGGCGATTTTAATTGCCGGGCTTTGCATAACGCCCGCGCCCAGAATAATGATTGTTTCTTTCATATTGTTAAACCATATTGTTAAACGCCGTTAATTCCGTTTCGTCTTTTCTTTAATTATGGAAATGCAGCCGAAAGTTCGGTAGAACCTGAAATAACATTACCGCCGCTGTCTAATGTTATTGTTCCAATAGTTTTCATTAACCATTCATCATCAGACATACGGACGCGCCCCTGTATATTATAGGTAATATCAGGAATACATTGTATTGACCAATTAGCAGTTGTATTTAAAGCGTTAGGAACATGCGATCCGGCTATTGAACTGCCCGGTATACTGTCAACCATAAAATCAATACTCAAACCGTCATTTTCACCGGCACCAAGAGCGCCGGATGTAATGGCCAAACTAACCGTTCCGTTTACAGTTACAGGAGCTATTGCAGGTTCAGCGCTTATTGTAATATCCTGAGACGGCATGGTAATTCTGTATATAGCGCCCTCAATCGGACCGTAAGTATTATAAAAACGAGAATGATAATAAATATTAGCATCAAAAACGCCGGTAATTGTTAATGGGAATAATTTTATCCTGTTAGCATTTGACGTAGGTATTATTACCACATAAATTGTACTTCCGGGTATGGCTGAGTTAATAGATGCCATAGATAATACAGAATTATAATCATTATAATTAATATTCGATTCAATATTTGTAACTTTTATAGTACACCCGGGTGAAGGGGCAATATTGATCGAATTGCCGTTGTCAGTTTCATCATCGCCGCCGCCATTGTCAGTTTCATTATCGCCGCCGCTTCCCGAAGCCGAAGGCCTTGTATCTGTAGAACTGTATACAATCCCAAATGTCCCGCTTCCGCTGGAGTGATAAGGCTCTATCTTGATTCTCATATATCCGCTGCTGGAAGGCCCGAACGCTTTCCTTGCGCTTTGGCTGTACCCCGAATCCGCCCCCTGAGTATTGGTAGGTGCGCCCGACGCCCAGTAAACAGAAACCTTTATGTCGCAGGTTTTGGTGCCGTCCCCCGAGTAAGAATCATTCCACCAAACATAGTAAACATTACCGGCTGAAACGTTAAAACCGCACCATATTTCGCCGCCGCCGTTGAAAGACCCGTCAGCCCATTCACCGTCAATAAGAATATATGGATTTTGATAAGACCCAAGCGGCGCATAAGGGTCTATGTCGTCAAAAAAGCCGCCGTCATCGCTGCATCCTGCAAAACATAAAACAAGCGCCGCAGCAAACAAACAAGCGCCGCGTATCTTGCAAAGTTGTATTTTCACTTTTCTTCTCCATAAAAAGGGGGTTAACCGATTTGCAGAATAGCATTTTCTGCATGATTTATCAAGCAGGGTCGGCGGGCATTAAAGATAGGATTATCACTGCCGTAATGCACCATAAAATACTGAACACCTGCCGGAGCATCCCTTTGGCTGCGGTGTCGTGGCAAAATCCACGCAGCCCTGTCCGTCTGACCACTTGTAAGTGGTCAGACGGACAGCTGCTGACTGCCTATCCATGCACGCCAATGCAGCCTTCAGGGATAGGCTCCGGCAGGTGCAATGTACTGTATGATACACTCCAATTCCTAAATAAATAATCTGTGCCGTACCGAAGATACGCAATCCGTGTTGAGTGTTATCAAGCCGGTAATAATCCAGCTTTTCTTTTTTCATAAAATAATGTACAATGTTTCCGTGGAATGGTATAACCGTTTATATGCAATTTATGACCAAATCCGTCCTGTTTTGGATGTTGCGATTCTTGCATTTCTGCTTTACAAGGGGTATGAACTCCTTGAAAGAACGCAGGCTCTGCCGCTTATAAAAGGAGCGGGGTTTCTTGCCGTTGTCTATGGAATTGCCTTTCTTTTTAACCTTACCACTCTGCGCTGGGTTCTCACGATGATTGCCCCCGGGCTTATAATTGCGGTAGCAATTGTTTTTCAGCCGGAATTGAGAAAGATTTTTATGAGGCTCGGGCAGACGGAGTTTTTTAGACCGGATAATAAACCCAGAATAGGACAGCTTGACGCTGTTATCACTGCGGCGGAGTTTCTTTCACAGCGAAGGCGCGGAATGCTGGTTGTCTTCCCAAGAAAGATCAATTTAAAGAATATCATAGAAACCGGGACAAGATTAAATGCAGAAATATCATCAAGCCTGATTGTAACAATTTATGAATATGACGGGCCGTTACATGACGGCGCAATGGTAATCCAGCATGGCAAGATAACGGCCGCCGGTTGTTTCCTTCCGCTTTCTGAACGGCAGGACATAAGAAAAAACTTCGGGACGCGGCATAGAGCGAGCCTCGGTATGGCGGAACACTCGGATGCGGTTATACTGATCGTATCAGAAGAATCGGGTGCCGTCTCTTTGGCTTATGATGCAAGGCTTTATTATGATTTATCATCTGTAGAAGTTACGCGCAAATTAAAAGAATTGCTTGACAGCGGCAGCAGGAAAGAAGCTTCAATAAAGCAGTCTGCAAAACATAGAAAATCGCTTGATGAAGATGATACTATGAATAAGGGCGAAAATGCGCTTGACGCTTTGGCAGGGGATGCGGTGCCTGATATAATGAGGGAGGCGCCGGTTGGTTAATTTATTTGACAGGAAATGGCTTGAAAAAATTACAGAAAAATGGCATATCAAAGTTCTATCTGTCGCCGCAGCTCTCATCCTCATGATTTTCTACAGAACGAGCGCTCTTGAAACAAGGTTTTTTTCCGCGCCCTTACTGATTCAGGGGAATGATCGCCTAGTCCCGTCCAACACTTATGCTCAATATGTCAGAGTAAGCCTTCGCGGAGAAGCAAATAATATTAATCCAATACTGGAAGAAGATATCAATGTCTATATTGATCTTACAAGATATACAGCAGAAGGAACTTACAGGGTGCCGGTTCAGATAAGAAGGACAGGGAGCGCGTACGGCGTTGAAGCGCTGGAAATTTCTGTAGACCCGATAGAAATTTCCATCAGACTGGAAGAAAAGATAACCAGACATATTCCTGTGGTACCGGTTTTTAGCGGGATTATCGCAGAAGGATACGAACTTACGGGGCAGTCGATAGCCCCTACCGGCGTAGTAGCAGAAGGGCCTAGAAGCAGCTTAGAATCGATTTATGAGTTTCATACCGGTACAATCAACCTTGAAGGAAGGTACAATGACTTTTCGGTTATTGTAAATATTTTGAACAGCGAGCCTTTTATTACAATCCACGGGACTAGGATGGCGGAATACAGGGGCGTAATCAGCAGAAGGGATTTAGGCGGGACAGGAGGAATTCTTGACAGTATTTTAGAGGAAACTGAAAACTACGAAGATACGGAAAACATGGAAAGCGCAGATGATGATTCTCCTTTGGATGAAAATGAAATATGATAAAAGGCATTGGAATTGATTTGATAGAAGTAAGCAGGATGGAAAGGTGGCTCTGCAATACAAAGCTTTTAGAAAAATATTTTCACAAGGATGAACTTTTGAAAATCGATCTTAAGGGAAACGGCGCGCAGCAATCATTGGCTGCAAGGTTTGCCGCAAAGGAAGCTTTTGGAAAAGCTCTAGGCACTGGGCTTGCTAATATCTCTCTTAAAGATATAATGATTACAAACGACAATAATGGTAAGCCGGAGTTAAATGTTTATCATACTGCAAAAGAAGCGCTTGAAAAATCTGGAGCAAACAGGATACATTTATCGCTTACACATGAAAAGAATAATGCAATTGCAATGGTTGTTTTAGAGAAGGATTAAAATGGCAGGAACAGCAGAAAGCGATTATAAAATCACATTTCAAAAGAAAGAACCCATTGTCTGCCCTATATGCGGTACTATTTTCAATAAGGAAGAATTGTATACAGGGCGCGGAAGGCTTAATGCGGATAAGTTTACAAATGAATTGCATTGGCTTTACAAGCCTTCCGCAAAATTCGGGGAAATCTTTCCTCTGGTATATGTTGCCATAGTGTGTCCCGAATGTTGGTTTGCTTCTATGGAGACTGATTTTACCATTCTTCCTGCAAGCGGTCATGATAAAGCAAGAGATGACTGCGATAAAAGAATGAAAGAGGCTTCTTTAATTTATCCTGATTTAAACTTCAGAGAAAACAGAACGTTAATGGAAGGGGCGGCTTCACAATACCTTGTTCTGCGCTGTTATGATTATTATAACAAGGATGCGTCGCCCACAATCAAGCAGGGGCTTGCATCCTTGCGCTGCGCATGGCTTCAAGACGAGCTTCATAAAAAATATCCGGGACAGCATTACGATTGGCTTGCAAACCTTTTCCGGAGAAAAGCGGAATATCTTTACAATGAAGCTCTTGCCCGCGAACAGTCCGGGAAAGAAACGCTTTCCGGCATGAAAGCATTCGGACCCGATACGGACAAAAATTACGGCTATGAAGGAATGTTGTACCTCTGCTCGTATCTTCGCTATAATTTTGGAGTTTCACGTAATGCCGAGGAGAGAAAAAAAAACCTAGAAGATGCCCGAAGGACAATTTCCAAACTTTTCGGCATGGGAAAATCGTCCAAAGATAAACCGGGCGCATTTCTCGAACATGCAAGAACCCTTTATGATACTATCAATAAGGATATTTCCGGGAATTAGCATCGCATTATATCTCAATCTTAAAAATTAATTGCGCCGTAAAAACGGACAAAGCGGCTCCGGCTTCCCCACCAGGCAGGAAACGATCTTTTCTACTCTCGTCGTTATATGACGGTCCTCTAGTGTCTCCTATATAGGTGTATGACAAACCAAGGGATATTTCAAATGTATCTATAATAAGCGACATATTAATGGAATGTTCAAGATAAAGCCCAAAGCCTGTATAATCTAAAAATGTAACATCTCTTTCAAGGTGCCGGTCTCTTGCGGCGCAATAAGTTAGGGGGCTTATTTTAAAGGCAAGATCAAATGCAAATGGGGAATGGAGTTTAGAACCTATCCCGATACCGGCGGCAAGCAAAAGCCAGTTTTGCTCATAATGAATAACATCTCCGTCAAAAATTCTTTCACTTCCGGGGTATATTCCATAACCGTCCTTTCCCGTAAAGGCAAAACGCATCCATGAACCGCTGATAAAAGGTTTTATATAAAACATTGATTGCACAGGAATGGAAACCCCGGCTAATATATCCAGCCAAAAAAACTCGTTCGTTCTATTGGTATGGCTGGAAAAATGAGTGAGCCTGTCGTCTTCATCAGACAGCCAATCGCGATTTTCAATAACCCCTGAATCCGCTGGAAGCCCTGCTTTGAAATAAAGAGACGAAAAAAAGCCCGGAGCGATCATGATATCCTTTCGCTCAAAGACTAAATTCAAACCTAAATAGAAAACCGGTTTTATGTCCCATCTTAATTCGCTAAGATATTTATAATTATAAGTATTATCATGGTAGACCAGTTCAACTGCCTGACCGTAGGCAAAACCTAAAGAAGTTCCTAAAGAGAATCCATATTGATGGGGCAAAGGCGCGGCTGCTTTATTATCTTGCAACAAATTATCAAGATTTTCTACAATGGGGTTTTCTGCGCAATATGCAGAATTATTTACAGAATAAGTGCAAACAATGATGACTAAAACCGTTAAAACGGTTATATTTTTCATTAACATGAGTGTACAGGTGAAATATATTTTTAGTCAATGGGCGCTGTTCCTCTTTTTACTCCCTCTCTTTGCCTGTACGGGCAGAAAGGACGAGCCGCCCGTTATTCCGCCTGTAACGGCTCCCCTTTCCAGAGAATATATCGGTTACGGCGTAATAACTTCGTCCTTTACTCATATATCAGCCGACCCTGCCGAAAACAGCGCATCATTAGGATATTTAAGGCGCGGCGCTCTAGTCAGGATTTTAAGGCGGCAGACAATCAGAACGGCAAATAATTTTATATCTTGGGTGTTGATAGAGGGAGATTGGCAGGAAAATTTTGTATCAGGCTGGCTGAAAGAAGAAACAATGAATATCTTTGAAAATGAAAGCCAGGCAAAAACCGCCTCGGAGTCTTTTTAAAGAATGAATATTTTACTTTTCTTTATCCCGCCTGTCGTGGGAGCCGTTATTGGTTTTGTTACAAATGCCGTCGCAATAAAGATGCTTTTTCGCCCGTTAAAAGAAATCAGGTTTTTTGGAATAAGGCTCCCTTTTACGCCGGGAATTCTGCCGCGTCAACGCGGCAGGTTAGCACAGAGTATAGGCGGGATGGTAGAGAGAGAACTTTTAACTCCCGAAATTCTATGCAAAAAACTTATGCAGGAAGATACTCAAGAACAAATTAGGCTGGCACTTTCGCATTTTACAGAAAACCTTCTTAATAAAAGACCTTATGAAATCTTAGTTGATAATGAAAAAATCCTTGAATCCGGAGTTAAATCTGCCGCAGAAAAAGTATACCCTTCTTTAATCCTACAGTTTGTTAAATTTCTTAACCGCGAAGAAATTCGCAGGGAACTTGAATCTAAGGGAATTATTCTCTTGAATAGGATATTTTTGCAGTTAAATACATTTCAGCGGTTGTTTCTTTCTGCGGGGCAGTATGATTTAACATTGCAGGAAAAAATACCGGGAATAATAAGCGATCTTATTTTAAGTGCAGAAGATTTTTTAAATAATGATAAAATAAAAAATAAATTAATAGAGGCTATTACAAATTCTTTTAGTCAAATAATTTCGGGGCAGGATAAAAGAATAAGCGAACTTCTTAATATTGATAATAACAAAAAAAATAAACTTGATGATTATATCTTTAATAAACTTATAAGCGGCATTGATGAAAAAATAGAAAATATTCTCTATTTTATAAATGTAAAAACTTTGGTTTCAAATAGAATCGATTCTTTGGATATGCTACGTGTTGAAAGAATAATTCTGGATGTAATGGCGGATCAATTTAAA
>Ga0099364_10010269_pt1 | contig 12885 bp, 14 predicted proteins | sample TergutTh196P3_FD_73070 | JGI IMG/M metagenome (GOLD analysis project Ga0099364, IMG submission 73070) | Microcerotermes parvus P3 segment gut microbial communities from Pointe-Noire, Republic of the Congo - Th196 P3 | ecosystem: Host-associated > Arthropoda: Insects > Digestive system > Gut ...
TATTTATATTTTATATAATTTTTAAATATCTAATTTATAATTGTTAATATTATTTTTTTAAATAATATGAAAAAAATAAATAGCTTTATTTTTAAAACAAGCTATTATAGTATGGATATTAAATTATTAAATAAAATTTTTAATGAAATAGCTACTTTAAATGAATAGTAGCTATTTAAAATGATAAAAAGCTGATTTTATAATGAATTTCTAGACTTATAAAAGTTTATATATATTGTAATTTATAATGATTATACATGATAAATGGAGGAAATTTGAATGATTGAAATTCGTTTTCATGGACGTGGAGGGCAAGGTGCCGTTACTGCAGCGGAGATTTTAGCAAAAGCTGCATTTGAAGATGGTAAATATTCACAAGCATTCCCATTTTTCGGAGTTGAAAGAAGAGGGGCTCCTGTTATGGCATTTACAAGAATCGATGATAAGCCTATAAAAGTTAGGTACCAAGTTCAAAGTCCAGATTATGTAGTAGTTCTTGATGATGGATTATTAGAAGTTGTAGATGTATTTTCTGGAATAAAAGAAACTGGTAAAGTTATCATAAACACAAACAAAGAAGTGGGTACTGATAAAAAGGAAGTTTATGCTATTGATGCAACAGGAATAGCTCTGGAAAATCTAGGAGTTCCTATTGTTAACACAGTTATGCTTGGTTCATTTTCTAAAAAAAGTGGTGAAGTGAGCCTTGATTCTATTTTAAAAGTTATTGGAGAAACATTCCCTGGAAAAATAGGAGAGAAAAATTCAAAAGCAGCTACAATAGCTTATGAACAAATTTAATTCAAATAATCTAGGAGACACATGAAAAATTTCATGTGAACAATATTTTAAAATTATTAAAATTATTAAAATAATTATTTAAAAATAATTATCTTATAAAAATATTTTAAAATTGTTTAAATCATTGAAAATAATTATTTAAAAAATAAGGATTACTATTTAAAAAAATAAGGTGATTAGATGGATTCTATTGGAGGAGCAGTTTCTAATCCTGGAAGCACTCGTAATAATAAAACAGGAAGTTGGAGAACATTTAAACCAATTCTTGATAAAGAAAAATGTGTTGATTGTGATAACTGCATTTTATTCTGTCCTGAAGGATGTATAAATAAAGATCATGATATAGATTATGATTATTGCAAAGGCTGTGGCATTTGTGAAGTAGAATGTTCGGTTCAAGCTATTAAAATGGAAAGAGAATAGCTATTTTAATTCATCGTTAATAATAATAAATAATAATAATATTATAATAATATTATATTAGATTATAATTATAATGAACAATCAATTAGGGACTATTAATTTATTAAGGTTTAATTAAAAGTTAGGAGAATTATTAATGACAAAAAAAGTTATGACAACTAATAGTGCAGTAGCTGAAGCTGTCAAATTAGCTAAACCACAAGTTATTCCTGTTTATCCTATTACTCCGCAAACATCAATTTCCGAAAAGCTGGCAGAATTTGTGGCAAATGGAGAAATTGACGGAGAATATATTAAGGTTGAGTCTGAGCATAGTGCACTGAGTGCAGCTCTTGGAGCATCAGGAACAGGTGTTAGAGTCTTTACAGCTACATCATCACAGGGTTTAATGCTTATGCATGAAATAGTCTTTGCAAGTGCTGGAATGAGAGCACCAATAGTGATGGCTAATGCAAATAGATCAATTTCAGCCCCACTTAGTATTTGGAATGATCAACAAGATTCAATAGCTCAAAGAGATTCTGGTTGGATTCAAATCTATGCTGAAGATGGGCAAGAAGCTTTAGATTCTATACTTACAGCATACAAAATATCTGAAAATCCAAAGGTACTTTTACCATCTATGGTTTGTTTAGATGGCTTTATATTAACTCATACAGTTGAACCTGTAGATATTCCATCAAATGAAGAAGTGGATAGATTTTTACCAAAATATGTACCAAAACATGCGTTTTTAGATACAGATAATCCAATGTCACTTGGAACATTTACCGATCCAAATTATTATATGGAAGCTCGTTATCAAGTTCAAGAAGCTATGGAAAATTCAGTAGAAGTTATTGAAGAAACAAACAAGGAATTTGCAGAAATTTTTGGAAGAAAATATGGGTTTGTTGAAGAATACAAATGTGAAGATGCTGAAATAGTCATTGTAGCTATGGGATCAGTTTGCAGTACCTTGCGAGTTTGTGTAGATGATTTAAGAGAGCGTGGTGAAAAAGTCGGTCTTCTTAAAGTTAGAGTTTACAGACCATTCCCAGTAGAAGATATTAAAAAAGCAGTAGCTAATGCTGATAAAATAGCTGTTCTTGATAAAAATATTTCTTTTGGAGTAGGTGGAGCTCTTTTTAATGATATAAAAGCTAAAGTTGATGTTGAAGCATATAATTTTATTATAGGACTTGGTGGAAGGGATATAACACCAACCCACATTGATGAAATAGTTGAAAAAACCAAAAATCCAGTTAACGATGTGACTTGGATTGGTTTAAAAAGGTAATAACTTAAAAACAAAGGAGGAATAAAATGGAAATACCTGAAGAAGAACTTTTAGCACCAGGACACAGAGGTTGTGCTGGATGCGGAGCTACAATTGGAGTAAGACTTGCTTTAAAAACATTAGGTAGGAATACCGTAGCTGTTTCAGCTACTGGTTGTTTAGAAGTTATTACAACACCTTTCCCTGAAACTGCTTGGGAAATACCTTGGATACATGTAGCTTTTGAAAATGCAGGTGCAGTAGCATCTGGTGTTGAAAGTGCTTTAAAAGCTCAAGGAAAAACTGATGTAAATGTAGTAGCTTTTGTTGGTGATGGAGGTACTGCAGATATTGGTATGCAATCATTATCAGGAGCTATGGAAAGAGATCATAATTTAATATATATTTGTTATGATAATGAAGCATATATGAATACAGGGGTTCAAAGAAGTGGATCAACCCCATATGGTGCATCTACTACTACTTCACCTAATGGAAAAGTTAGTTTTGGTGAAGATAAGCCTAAAAAGAATATGCCCCTTATAATGGCTGCTCATGGAGTTCCTTATGTAGCTACTGCCTCAATTTCATATCCTGAAGACTTTATGAAAAAGGTAAAAAAAGCATCTGAAATAGATGGTGCTTCATATATACACTTAAATCAGCCATGTACTACTGGTTGGGGATATGATCCATCAAAAACCATTGAACTTGGAAGATTAGCTGTTGAAACTGGGTCTTGGGCTTTGTATGAAATTGTTAATGGTGAATTTAAAGTAACTTACAAACCACAAATAAGAAAGCCAGTTACTGATTATTTAAATGCACAAAGAAGATTTAAACATTTATCTGATCAACAAAAAGAAAAAATTCAGGAATTTGTAGATAAACAATGTGTGGAACTAGGAATAGGATAATTAATTTGTGGAACTAGGAATAGGATAATTTGTGGAACAAGAAATAGGATAAGTAATTTGTGGAACAGAAGATATTAGAATAGGAAAATATCCATATTTTATTGCCTATGTTGATAATATTAACCTAAACATGAAAATAATTTTATGGGGGAATGAAGCTGGAAAAATTAATAATGCAGTCTGATTTGTGTGATGGCTGTTTAGATTGTGAAGGAGCTTGTTGTGGAATTTATGGAACACCACGAATCAATATTCGAGAAATTGAAGGTTCATATTACCCTATAGTTTGCCAACAATGTGAAGATGCTCCTTGTAAGATAATATGTCCTACAGAAGCTATGATTGGAAAAGATGTGGATGAAGAAAAATGTATAGCTTGTGGATTATGTATGATGGTTTGTCCATTTGGTGCAGTTACAGTTGAAAATAGAAAAGCTCAAAAATGTAATCAATGTTCAACTAGAGATGAAGGACCAGTTTGTATTAAAGCTTGTTCTAAAAGGGCAATATCTTTAATTGACTATGATGCGATAAAAATTAAAAAACAAGAAAAACATCTTTCTAAGCTTGCAGGAATAGAAAAATCCAAAAAAGAAAATAATTTTATTAATATTATAACAAGTTCTTCAAGAGCTAATAAAAGTTATAATGAGTAGCTATTTCAAAAAGATTAGAAGCTATGGAAAATATTGTATAGAGGTACTAAAATGACTGAATTAATTTCAAATCCTGAACTTTGTGTAGATTGTATGAAATGTGAGAGAAATTGCCCACAAAATGCAATCAGAGTAAGTGATGGAGTACCATTATTCTGTATGCATTGTGCACCAGAAAAAGCCCCTTGTTTAAACATATGTCCAGAAAATGCAATTGAAGAGCTTGGTGGAGCTATTGTAATTAATGGAGACAAATGTATTGGTTGTAAAATGTGCAGAGATGTTTGCCCAATTGGAGCAATTTCAATGAATGAAATTGGTCAAGCTAATAAATGTGATCTTTGTATCAATGAAAAAACACAACAATGTGTTGAATGCTGTCCAACTGATGCTTTAATTAATGATTCAAAAGACGTGATTTCTGCAAAACAAGATAAATTAGCTACTGAACTCAAAAGATTAAAAGAAATTTTAAAATAAATTTGAACTTAAGAAGCTATGAGAAGTTTCTCTTAAAAATTTAAAAAAATATGGCAATAGCTATTTATTAATTATAACAATAAATTTTATTTTTCAAAAAATTCTAATTTTTATTTTAATTTATTATTTTAATTTATTTTGTTTAAATATTATAAACCTACATTAAATCCTTTAAAAAATATTTAAAATTAAATAAATAATTTAGTAGTAAAATAAAACTTTGTAGCTAATGATTTTTTTTATGATGTGTTAATTAATCTTATTTATTAAAGTTTATATTTTTTTAATAATTTTTATTTATGATTTGTTTATTAATCTTATTTATTAATGTTTGTATTTTTTTAATAATTTTTATTAGTGATTTGTTTATTAATCTTATTTATTAAAATTTGTATTTTTTAATAAAAATAATTATTAACCATTTATTTTAAAAATTAATACAAATAAAATTGATTTTAGGAAATTAATTATTTTTTATAACTTGTTTCATTCAAACTTTTCTTCAATGAATATAATATTTAAAAAAAATAGATGTAAAAATCAGCTGGTTGAACCTTTGAAAATTATGTCAATTTTATTTTAGTTAAAATTCACGATTTTTTCCATCAATCTTATTCTTAAATTATGAAATTTGACTGTACATAAACTTTAGGGGAGAATGAAAAATGAATATTTCTGGTGAAAATATAGAGGCATTAAGAACCCAATTAAATTTTACTACAAGAGATTTTTGTGATGAATTAGAAATTGATATCAATGATTATGCTCTTTTTATTAGGGAAAATGATTTTAACCAATTTCCTGCAAATGCTGCTAACAAATTAACTTCTATCATGCTTGGAGAGGAACGAAAAAATTTATTAGCATATAAAGATAAATTTCCGAAGGAAACAGAAGGATATTTTGCTAATATTAAAATTTTAAAACATCTAGAAAAGCTATCAAAACTAGAAAAATCCCCAGATGAAGTTGGTCCTATAACAGTTGAATTCCACCCTACAAACATTTGTAATCATGCTTGTAACGCTTGTACTTTTGGAATATCAAATATTGGGAAAGATAAAAAAAATACTTTTGACATTGAATTATTGGATGACCTTATCACAGATTTGAAGAAACTTGAAGTAAAGGGAATTGATATTACTGGTGGTGGTGATCCATTATGTCATAAAGAAATAGACAAAATAATTAGCTCATTTGCTGAATCATTTAATGTTGGTCTTGTGACAAATGGATATGAACTAAATAAGGAAAATGATCTTGAAAGAAAAAAAGAACTTAGAAAAACTATTTTGTCAAGTTGTACTTGGTGTAGAATAAGTGTTGATGCAGGTTCTCAAGAAGTATATTCTATTATGCATGGTGATAAACCCCATATTAAATTCAATGATATTGTTAAAAAAATAGAGATTTTAGCTAAAGAAAAAATTGCTATGGAATCAGAAACAACACTAGGAATATCATTTTTATTGACTCCTTATAATTTCCTTGATTTAATAAAATCCATAAGTATTTTTCGAGAAATAAAAGGTATTGATTATTTTCAAGTAAAGCCTATTGTAATATCTCCATTTGAAAGAAGTAAAGAAGGAATAATTTTTTGGGATAAAAGATTATTTGAATTATTAACTGTTATCAAAAGCTATGAAACAGAAAGCTTTAAAATTTTTACCTTATCTTATAAATTTTCTGATATGCTCCTAAGTGAAGATTCAGGTTTGCCATTTACGAAATGTTGGGGTCATCCATTTTATCCTACAATAGCTGCTGATGGTAGTATATTAGTTTGTTGTCATATGTTACTCAATCTTTTGGATAATAAGAAAATTGGAGTGTATGGTAAAATAAGCAAAAATGAAGGCTTTTATGAACTTTGGAATAGGCACTCTAGATTTGAAGAGGGAGACAATATTCATGTTCGTCTATGTCCATGTAATTGTAAATTATCAGAAACAAACAAAGTATTGGAAAATTTCTATGGGCAAAAAATCATGCACAAAAATTTTATTAATTGATTAAGGTACTTTAGAATTATGTGTGAAAATTTTATTAATTAAGGTACTTTAGAATCTCACATGAAAATTTTATTAATTAACTAGCTAAATAATCAAAGCCATCATTGACGTAATGAAACACTTTTAGCAAATTCATCAATTCTTAGTAGTGAGGTTGAAAAAATGATAAAAGAAGAACTTATTTCAGATACTATCTATCAACTTTATAAAAAAGCAGCTATAATACTACCAGAAGATGTGAAATATTCACTTGAAACTGCTTTTAAAGTTGAAGATGATGAAATTGCCAAGTTAAATATTGAAGCTATTTTGAAAAATATTAAATTAGCTGAAGAAAAATCAATTCCAATGTGCCAAGATACAGGATTGCCAATAATATTTGTAAAACTTGGTAATGTTAAAGTAGAAAACCTTTATGAAGGGATTAAAAAAGGGGTTGAAAAAGCTACTGAAGATGTTCCACTTCGACCAAATGTAGTGGATCCAATATCAAGGAAGAATTCCAGAAACAACATTGGAAAAAACATTCCTCAAATAGATATTGAATTAATTGATGAAGATTATTTAGAAATAACAATACTTCCAAAAGGTTTTGGTTCTGAAAACAATAATGCTCTTAAAATGGCATTACCTGGAGAGGGAGTTGAAGGAATTAAAGCTTTTGTCCTTGAAACAGTTCTTAAAGCTGGTGGAAAACCTTGTCCTCCAACAGTTGTAGGTGTTGGAATTGGAGGAACATCGGACTTAGCTATGAAAACAGCTAAAAAAGCACTTCTTAGAAAAATTGGAGAAAAAAACCCTGATTCAGTTTTAGCTACACTAGAGAAAGAAATTTTAGAAGAAATAAATAAGTCTGGAATTGGTCCAATGGGTTTAGGTGGGAAAACAACCACACTTGATGTGAAAATTGATAAAATAGCTACACATACTGCAGGACTTCCAATTGGAGTTTGCATTCAATGTTGGGCTCATAGATATGCTACTGCAATTTTAAAAGATAGCTAATGAATATAAAGAAGTATTAGGGTGAAATATTAATAAAATTTTTAAAAAAAATAATTTAAATATTTGTAAAATTTAATAAAAAAATTATTAAAAAAAATATAGAAAATAAAAAAAAGAATATTTATTATTTTTTAACCTTGACTCCATCTTTAGGACTTATTTTAACATTTTTTGTAGTAAGTTTACACAATGCTTGTTTATATATAGTATTATAAGTACTACCAGCAATATTCTTTGTAAATTTAGAGTTACTAATTCTTAATGTAAAAGGCAAATAATCATGTTGACCTACTTTTTCAGCGAAAATAGCTCCTCCTCTTTTTGCTTTATTATTGGTAAAAGTGGACCCAGTTATATCTGTGTTATCTGAAGCATAAATAGCTCCACCATCATTTTTTGCTTGATTATTTTTGAAAGTAGATTTACTCACAGTAGATTGAGCACACAAGGAAATAGCTCCACCATTACTTCCTGCACTATAACCTGTAGCTTTGTTATTGATGAAAGTACATTTATTCACAGTAGTTTTAGCAAAAGAACATATAGCTCCAGCAAAATTCCCATTGTTATAGGTGAAAATGGAACTTTTTACAGTTAAAATTCTCCCTCCAGCATAAATAGCTCCACCCCAACCTTCTGCTTTGTTATTGGTGAAAATACATTTACTTATGGTGGTTTTATATACATAAGTAGTGAGAATACTTTGACTTGCTTTGTTATTTTTAAAAGTAGATTTACTAATAAATAATTCTCCTTCAAAAGAATCAATAATTCCACCATAGCTATTTGTAAAAGTACAACCTTTTAAAGACAGACTACCATTTTTTTGATTAATAGCACTTCCAAATGATGAGAATCCATTTGTAAATTTTAAGTTGTTTAGGGATACTTTATTTCCAGAGCTATTGAAAAATTGATTTCTATTTTCACCATTAATTACAACATTAGAACCTAATCCAGTTATAATGATATTTTTATTAATGACAAAATTGGTGTTATTTTGACCTTTATAAACACCATTTTTTAAAGAGATTGTATCTCCATTTACAGCTAATTTAACAGCTTCCTTTATTCCTCCTGGTGTATCAGGACTTATGGTTATATTTACAGCATTAATAACACTTATTGTGTTAATAGTTAAGATAGCTATTAAAATTATTGAAGATAACAACAATAACTTTCTTAAATTTCGCTTTTTTAAATATAATTCATTAATATGAATCACCTCAAAAATTTTATTGTTGTAATATATCTATTTTAGCTATGTTACTTTTTCTGATTTTATTATCTTAATTTTCAAATTTTTTCAAGAAAAATTGAAAAAGTTATTAAAGTAGATAGGAGACTTTAAATAAGTTAATGGTATTGAAATATCCAGTATGTATCCTATATTTTTATTAAAAAATTAATAAAAAAATAAAAAAATCATTCATAAAATATTAAAAATTATATTTTTTAAATTAAAAAATTATATATTTATAAAAAAAATAAAAAAGTAGCTATTTATACTTTAATGAAAATATTATTAGCTATCTTTTAGGTTTTTTAAGAGTTAACATGAAAATTGTTCTTTGACCAATTTCAACAGCTCTATCACCTATTCTTTCAAGGAATCTAGCTATGAAAACTAAATTAATAATTTGATTAATAGTTTCCTTATCCTTAAACATACAATCTGTAACTTGTTCTAAGATTGTATCGAAAAGATCATCTACTTTATCATCATCACTACGTAACTCTTTTGCCATGTCTACATTTTGATCTAGGAAGGCATAAATTCCTTTACTTAGCATCATTTGCACATAATCTGCCATGTACTGTAAATCTTCTTTTAATTTATCTGGAATATTAACCTCTTTTATTAAAGCTGATACTTCAGCTATATTAGCTGCTAAAATAGAAATCCTTTTTATATGGCTACTAACCCTTATAGTGGATTCAATAAACATTAAATCACCAGCAAGTGGTTGTTCTGCAGCTAAAAATCGTATGCACATTCTTTCCAAATCAAAAGTAGCTTCATCTATCTCTTTACCTGCAGATTTTACTTCTTTAGCTATTTTTTCATCATACTTACTTAATAAAGTAATAGCTTTTCTGTGAGATTCAATAACCATTTGCCCTATTTTTTCAGCTTCATCCTTAACACTATTTATTCTGTTTCTAAATGATATTCTTGGATAGTCCCTATCCACTCTAATCATCCCCATTATTTAATCTTTTACTCAGTAATAATAAATCATCTTTCAAATAGCTAAAATTTCTTTAGATTTTTAAAATAGCTATTGTCTAACCAAACCTTCCAGTAATATAATCCTCAGTTTTTTTATTTTTTGGATCAATGAAAAGTTTATCGGTTAAATTACTTTCAATAATCTCACCATTTAAGAAAAATGAAGTGTATTTTGAAACCCTTGTAGCTTGTTGCATATTATGAGTTACAATAATAATTGTATAATCTCGCTTCAATTTATGAATTAAATCTTCAATCTTTGTTGTTGATATTGGATCTAAGGCAGAGCAAGGTTCATCCATTAAAATAACTTCTGGATTATTAGCTATGGTTCTAGCTATGCAAAGTCTTTGTTGTTGTCCTCCAGATAATCCCATAGCTGAATTTTCAAGTTTTTCTTCAACTTCATCCCACAAAGCAGCTGATCTTAAAGCTTCTTCTACTCTTGCAGCTAAAGTATCATTATCTGAAATTCCATGAATTCTGAGTCCATAAGCTACATTTTCAAATATAGACTTGGGAAATGGGTTAGGTTTTTGAAAAACCATACCTACCTTTTTTCTTAAATCAACAACATCCATTTTGGGATTGTAAATATCTTCACCATCTAATAAAACACTACCCTCATGGCGAAAGCTTGGAATCAAATCATTCATCCTATTTACTGTTCTGATAAATGTAGATTTACCACATCCAGAAGGACCTATTAAAGCTGTAACATTATTTTTAGGTATTTCTATGTTTACCGCTTTAAGGACCTTATTATCTCCAAAATAAACATTTAGATCTTCTACTTCTATTCTATTCATTATTAACCCCTTTCAATAAAATTAGACTTTAACAATAAAATAATAATATTAAAAATATTTTTAATAAATTTATAAAAAAATTAAACAAAAACATTAACAGTATTTATAAAAATATTTTAAAATTATTTAACAATTTCTTAATAAAATTTTTAACAAATTCATGATAAAATTTATAAACATATTTTTATAAAAAATTATTACCTACCCATAATCTTATTTTGATACCTATCAACAGCTAAGTTAGTGAGAATTGTAACAAAAAGTACAAGTATTACAAGAACAGCTGCTGTTCCATAAGCATTTTCAAGTGAAATACCTTCAGTAGCTAAAATATACAAATGAAGTGGAAGTGGTCTTCCAGGATCAAATATTGACAATGGAAGAGATAAAGCTGCTCCAACAGCAAACATTACAGCTGCTGCTTCTGAAATAGCTCTTGTCATTCCTAAAATTACTCCTGTAACTATTCCTGGAATAGCTGCAGGTAATACAACCCTATAAACTGTTTGCCATTTTGTAGCACCTAATCCATAGCTACCTTCTCGAAAGGAACTTGGTATTGAAGAAATTGTAACTTCTGAAACTTGAAAAATCGTTGGAATCGCCATGATTGCAAGGACTAAACCTCCTGAAAGGATGGACCATCCTAATCCTAGAAATATCACGAAAAATGCTAATCCAAAAAGTCCAAATACTATTGATGGGATTGAAGCTAATGTTTCTGCACCAAATCTTATTATTTTAACCAACCAATTTTCACCAGCATATTCCGCCAAATAAACTGCTGCACCAACACCTAAAGGAGTAGCTACAATACCAGCTATAAGAGTAACAAAAAGACTTGAAACAATCATTGGGAAAATTCCACCTTCTCTTCCAGAATCAATAGGATTTGAAAATATAAAATCCAAATTAATTGCTGGAAGTCCCATAGCTAATATATATCCTAGAATAAAAATCAAAATCAAAATTGTGATTAATCCAGAAATAATAAAGACGATATTCATTATTCTCTGTGATGTTTTAGGAGATAAAATTCTAAATCCCATAGCTATTCAACTCCATTAATAAACTTAGATTAAATAAGTTTAAATTCGTGGATTTACAGTTTTTAAGAAAGTTATTCATAAATAAACTAATTAAATCACACTTAGTAAGAAAGCTACTCATAAGTAACCTCCCCCTATATCTACCTTATACTTATATTGAATATAATTTGCAATTATAAGCAAAATCATGATTATTAAAAATAATACAATAGCTGTTCCAAATAATGCATTATAGTGAAGTCCTGTAGCATAACCCATTTCAATAGCTATATTTGCAGTTAAAGTACGAACTGGATCAAAAATAGACTCTGGAATTTGTACAACATTCCCTACAACCATGATAACAGCTAATGTTTCCCCAATAGCTCTTCCCATTCCTAAGATAATAGCTGTGACAATTCCTGGAAGAGCAGCAGGAAATATGATATTTTTTATTGTTTGCCAGTTAGTTGCTCCTAATCCAAAAGAAGCTTCCCTATATTCATGAGGTACGGATCTTAAGGAATCTTGAGAAATACTAATAATTGTTGGTAAAACCATTACTGTTAAGATTAAAGAAGCTGAAAACATACTAAAACCAGTTCCACCAAAAGTTTCACGTATGAATGGAACCAATACTATCAAACCAAAAAAACCATAAACAACAGATGGAATTCCAGATAAAGTTTCTACAACAGGTTTTAAAATCTTTCTTATACTATTAGGAGCTACTTCTGCCATAAATATAGCACAAAGAAGTGATAAGGGTACTGCCATAAGTAAGGACAATAAGGTTACACATAATGAACCTATTATCATTGCAAATACACCATATTCTCCTCGACTTGGTGACCAATTTAAACCAAATAAAAAGTTAAAAAATCCATAGTCTTCAAAAGCAGGTAATCCTTCCACTAGGATAAATAAAATTATAATAAAAATTACCATAATGGAAAAAATAGCTGTTATAAAAAGCCCTTTTTCAATTAAAAATTCATGAGTTCTATTTTTGTCCATGATAAACCCCTATATATTTTAATATATTATAATTTTAATAAAGAATGTATATTTTTATAATTTTGATTAAAAATTTATTTGAAATTATTGATAACTTTTATAATTAATCAAGAAATCTTAATAATCTTTAATAAAGAATTTAATTGATTTTAATTAAATGAATCTTTAATAATTTTTAAATAATTTTTATATAAAAGAATTTAATTGATTTTAATTAAATGAATCTTTAATAATCTTTATAAT
>Ga0099364_10010270_pt1 | contig 12885 bp, 18 predicted proteins | sample TergutTh196P3_FD_73070 | JGI IMG/M metagenome (GOLD analysis project Ga0099364, IMG submission 73070) | Microcerotermes parvus P3 segment gut microbial communities from Pointe-Noire, Republic of the Congo - Th196 P3 | ecosystem: Host-associated > Arthropoda: Insects > Digestive system > Gut ...
CAGTTTAAATGATGTTTATCAAAGTCTTCCCTGTACCCCAACAGGAAATTCAACCGGGACAACAGGTAGAAGTACATTTTCGGGTGAAACCGTAAGTGGTTCAGAAGGCTATGTTACAGTGACATCAGGCGATAAAACAACATCTTTTTTTACAGTTGGCGGCTATGAATGGCGTGAAAATTGTGACATATATTTGAGCTTCAACAATTTTTCCAATTCCGGAGATTTAAAAATATTGTCCGGAACAGGACGTTATTTTTATTATAACTACTCTACAAGAGCAAGTTACTATGAATTTATTGATTTATCAGGCTGTGCGTTTGAATTCAAAGGTTTTAGAGGAACCGTAACAGGTGAGTACAGATATTATGATACTGGTGTCCGTTGGGAATTAACCTTTACCTATGACAATGGTGAAACAGTTAAATATGATTGGCTTGATTGAGTGTAAGTAGACCATAATTTCCATTATATAGCCCATGTCGCCCAGCACCTATCCAGCACTTAGTTTTTATTGTCTGCGAGGGGTTTAATACCCTGCCCTTTAGGGCGCTTAAAAAGGTATTAAACCCCGAGACAAATTCCTTACCTAAACAACATACCCCGTCCTTCAGGGCGGGGTTGTTGATTCACAACTTTAATTGTTCGTTAAAATAAACCAGGTGCTAGATAGGTGCTGGGCGTTGCATTTTGCCAAAAAACAGTATAAAAATATCATTAATGGACGACATAAGGCAAAATTTAGAAGAAATTACCCAAATAATCGCTGACACTGTACCGGTGGCTGCCATATATCTCTTTGGTTCTTATGCCTATGGCACCCAAAATAAAGATTCCGATGTGGATTTGTATGTTGTTTTTAAGGATGAGATGGCAATGCGGGTACTGGATGCAATTACAGCTATTCTTATAGCTATAGACCCGGTAAAAAATATGCCTATGGATATTTTAGGTCTCAAACAGAACCGTTTTGATGAACTTAAAGTATTTGCCACCCTGGAACGAAAAATTGCCAGGGAGGGAATTAAACTTTATGGATAAAGCGGAAACCAGCGGTTCTAACTAACAAGAATTCCCTCTCCCCTCTCCGTGTTCTTCGCGCCTCCGCGTGAAAAAATACCGTGGCTTCAAATCCGTGTTAATCCGTGTAATCCGTGGGCTCTACCGTATATTAAAATAAAACCGTTCAAGGAAGGCAATGCGGCGCCGGGCTTCCTGCACAAGGGGGCTTTGCGGATATTCACGGGTTAGGCGGTTATAATAATCAAGGGATAGCCGTATATCCCTTAAAGGGCTGTTTGCTTCGTAAAGCTGGCCTAAAATCCACAAGGCCTCGTCATTCATGCTTCCGGGGAAGTTTGCGCTTAATCTGTCCATAAAGGACAAGGCTGTTTCTATGCGGCCGCCGTTAAACTCTTCCCTGGCCCTTCGTAAGAGTTCATCCGGGCGCAAGGGTTCCTGCACGGGTACGGGGTCTTCAAATAAACTTATACTCTCAAAACCTTCATCGGGGATCATGTACTCAGAAACATCGCCTTCGAAATCTTCCGGCGGAGCGGCCGGCGAGGCAGCAGGCGGCATTGCTGTGCCGGGTGCTGGTACTGGCGGAGCGGCCGGCGAGGCAGCAGGCGGCGTTGCTGTGCCGGGCGCTGGTACTGGTGGGGCAGCCGGCGGCTGATCCAGGAGCGGCCAGCGTGGTTCGGCAATTACCCGGCCCCTGTCCATGGGAGGACTGAATAAGCCTGTGCCGCTGATATCCGGGGCTTCTCCGATAATTACCTGCACATGATCGTTTATGACATAATCCCTTAAAAAGTCCTGCCTGTAAAATCTAAGCACATAAGCGCCTGGGGTTTCTGTGCGGAAGATAAAGCTCTGGCCTTCACTGTCAAGCCTGCGTGATTCAAAGCTGATGCCGCGGCGCGAGCCTATCTCTCCCAAAAAAACCCAACCTGTTCCGCGGAAAGGAATCTCCACAAGCTGGCCGACTGTTGCCCTGACAACCCGCGAAAAAACAATCACCTCTTCGGACGGGGAAGGGATGATTCTTGCGGGCGGTTCGGGCAAAGGCTCTATTGGCAAAGTCATTTGTTCGCGAGGGGCCTGCGGAATTTCCTGTTCAGGAGGCCGTAAAAAAGGAGGAGGCTGGGGAGGCTCGGTATAGATCGGCTGTTCGCGGGGTATGTCAGGCTGGGTTATAACAGAAATGTCTTCCGATATTGGTTCAAGGTCAAAGGGGTCTTGTGTAAAAAGTTCCGGCAAAGAAGGTTCTGGTAAAAGTCCTAAAAGCCCTTGGTCCGGTTCCGGCATTAAAACATAAATTTCCGGCAGGGAAAAGAAAGGTTCTGTCAAATCAACTGGCAGCCCTGTTTCAGGGTCATGAATAATAATTACAGAAGGCGTTTCATCCGGAAATTGCGAAACCTCATGCGATTCTACGGCCATGGACTCCTGTGCGGCTTCCCATACAGGGACTTGGGTAATTTCCCCTGCCCCGGATTCATCATTTATATCTCTTGTTCCAAAGATATCTGTTTCCGTAAGATGATCAAAAGCATCGCTTCCGGCCAGGTCCTGTCTTGCCTCTCCTGTATTGGCGCATGAAAATGCAAAAAGCAAAAACGCAAGGATCAACAAACCCCCGCCTGCAATACTACTTGTTTTCGGTTTATGGATTTGCGGTTTATGGACTTTCAATTAACACCTTCCATAAACCTGTCTATTACTACCCTTGCAGCTTCGCGCCATTCATCTTCGCGCTGTCTGGGATCCAGCCAAAAAGGCATAAGGTCATCCGCTGTCCAGTGTCCGCGGGGCTCGCGTTCAAGAAGCAGGCGCGGAACAAAATCAGGCTCTGCCGGATAAAATAATTCATCATGCGGAATCAAGGCATAATTGGTTATCATTTGAGGTTCAGGACTCCTCTGCCTTCCCGAAATGGAAATAAATACAAGACAAATAATCAAAAAAACAATAACGCCGAATCCTGTAATAACAAGCATCCTTTTTTCTTTTGGAATTTTATTCAGTATATTATCGATTATTTTATCAATAATATTATCTATCAGAGACTTGATTTTCAGGGACTTGATTTTGCCCGGAATATTTCTTATCAATTCCAAAAAATTCATATCCATATAAGTATAGCATAAGTATAGCAGAATTATTACTAATTTGCTATGATCCTGTTATGAAAAATGAAAGACTTGATTCCCTGCTGCGCCGCCATGACGAACTCTCAAAATTGATCCAGGATCCGGCGCTGGTACAGGATAACAATAAATACCGTGAAGTAATGAAGGAATATTCCCATTTAAGCGGGATTAGCGCTGTCCATGAAACAATAAAAAAAACCACAAGGCAGATTGAAGATGCAAAACAGCTTATTCAGGAAGAAAAAGACCCGGAAATCAGGGAACTGGCCAGGGAAGAACAAAAAACCCTTGAATCAAGCATTAAAGACCTTGAAGACAAGTTAAAATTCCTTCTAATACCCAAAGACCCGCTGGATGAAAAAAATATAATAATGGAGATAAGGGCAGGAACCGGCGGCGAGGAAGCGGCCCTGTTTGCATCGGATCTTTTCCGCATGTATTCAAAGTTTTCCGAGACTCTTGGCTGGAAATTTGAAATTATGAATTCAAATGAAACAGGCATTGGCGGGTTAAAGGAAATAGTTTTTTCCATAAGCGGAAAAAATGTTTATGAAAACCTGCGCTATGAATCGGGAGTTCACAGGGTACAGAGGGTCCCGGCAACCGAATCTTCAGGACGCATTCATACATCCGCGGTTACCGTGGCCGTCCTGCCCGAAGCGGATGAAACCGAAATTAACATTAAGCCGGAAGACCTGCGAATTGACGTGATGCGGGCAGGCGGGCCGGGCGGACAAAGCGTTAATACAACGGATTCGGCTGTAAGAATAGTACATCTGCCAAGCGGGATTACAGTACATTGCCAGGATGAAAAAAGCCAGATAAAAAACAAGGCCAAGGCAATGCGGATATTAAGAGCCAGAATTTTTGAAATGGAAGAAGCCAAAGCAGCTTCCGAACGTGCGGAAGCCAGAAAAAGCCAGGTAGGCTCGGGGGACCGTTCCGAACGGATTCGAACCTATAATTTCCCTGATAACCGCGTTACAGATCACCGTATCGGACTGGTTCTTTACAAGCTGGACAGAATAATGGAAGGCGAGGCGGCGGAACTTTTTAATGCATTAAAATTCTCTGCAAGGGAAGAAGTCCTGCGGACAGGAACAATCGAGGCCAGCGCCTGATATTATATCTGAACCAATGACAGTAACCGAAGCCCTAAAACAAGCGGCAAGTCTTCTGGCTTCTTCCGGTACAATCACGGCAAATATTGAAACTCCTGCCCTGGATGCCGGACTCCTTTTGGGAAAACTGCTCCATCTTGATAAAGCCGGATTAATACTTAACGGGAAGAAAAAACTTTCGGAAAAAAAATATTTACAATATCAAGAGCTCCTTAAGCGCCGTCTTGACGGCGAATGTATCGCCTATATACTTGGACACAGGGAATTTTTTGGCCTGGAAATTATAGTAAACAATAATGTTCTTGTTCCGCGGCCTGAAACAGAAATCCTTGTGGAAAAAGGCCTTGAATTAATTAGCGCCAGAAACCCAAAAACCTCTAAAACAATTCTTGATCTCTGTACCGGTTCGGGAGCCATTGCCATAGCCATGAAACACAAAATGCCGGAACTTGAAGTATGGGCATCTGATATATCAAAAAAAGCCCTTGCCATGGCTCACAAAAACAGCGCCAGGCACAATACCCGGATTCATTTTATCAAAAGTGATTTATTCAGCAATATTAAAAACTCTTTTGACATGATAATTACAAATCCGCCGTATATATGTTCCGGAAAAATATCTTCCCTTGCCCCGGAAGTAAAAAGAGAACCAAGGCTGGCGCTTGACGGCGGGCATGACGGACTTGATCTGATCCGCCGGATAATCCAAGACTCTGTTCAGCATCTGCTTCCGGGCGGCATTTTGCTTATGGAAGCTGACAACGGGCAAGAACCTATTATTGAAAAATTATTATTCAATGCGGGTTTAAGGGAATGCAGAACCTTTAATGATCTATCCGGCCAATTTCGTTTAATCAGCGCGTCTTACAGGTAACTATTCAGCTTTATCGGATTCAGTTTCACTTGCTGTTTCGCCGGCTGTTTCGCTTACAGCTATGCTTTTTTTGCCATGTTTGATGGCAGCTTTGCAAATCTTGCAGACCTTTATCTTATCTTTGCCTGCGTCCTGTTCAAAAAGAATTTTTACACTTGTTCTTTTACAGACAGGACATTCTCCCCTGCCATGGGAAGCTAAATCCCTTATGCTTTTACCTCTATGGGGCTTTGCCATTTTTTAAGTCTCCTCTTTGGCAGAGGCTTTTTTCTTTTCCTTGGCAGCCTCTTTTTTGCTGTCTCTGGCGGCTTTTTTCTTGGCTTTTTTATCGGTATCGCCGGTATCAAGTTTATAATCCACCAATTCAAGAATTACAACTTCCGCCGCATCTCCAAGCCTCTGTCCCAATTTTATAATACGGGTATAACCGCCCGGCCTTTCCTTCATTCTTGGAGCAATATTTGTAAATAGTTTTGCGACCATGGCTTCGTCAAAAAGACGGGCGGAAACAATACGCCGGTTATGAACTGAATCAACTTTCGCCCTTGTAATAAGTTTTTCCGCAGACCTTTTGATTGCAAGGGCTTTGGCTTTTGTAGTCCTTATCCTTTCATGCCGGAAAAGAGAAGTAACCATGCTTCGGTGCAAAGCCTTCCGGTGGGCGGAAGTACGTTCAAGGGGATTAAACCCTCTTCTATGTTTCATCTTCTTTATCCTTTTGGGAATTAACCCTGACTGCATTCTTAAGCATGTTAAGTTCTGTTATCCCCAAACCTAAATTCCATTCTTTAAGTTTTTCTTTTATCTCCTGGAGGGATTTTTTGCCAAAATTACGGGTCTTGGCAATATCGTCCTCGGTTTTCCGCGTTAATTCGCCGATGGTTTTGATATTGGCGTTTTTAAGGCAGTTTGATGAACGGACGGACAATTCCAATTCTTCAACAGGCGTATTCAGAATCTGACGAATCCGCTCATCATCTTCGCTGAACTCATCATCTCCGCCAAAATTATTTTCATCAAAATTAATAAATACCGAAAAATGTTCTTTGGCTATCTTGGCAGCCTCGGCCAAAACATCTTCCGGCCTTATTGTTCCGTCAGTCCAGATTTCCAGCACCAGTTTGTCGTAATCATTTCGCTGCCCGACACGCGTGGGTTCAACCATAAACTTGACTTTTCTTACAGGTGAAAAAATCGCATCCATGGGAATTGTGCCGATTACCTCTATAATGCGGTTATTATCATCAGACGGAATATATCCCCTGCCAAGTTCAATCTGAATCTCAACATCAAGCCTGGCATTATCCATAAGCGTTACAATATGCGTGTTGGCGCCCATTACCTCAACCTGTCCCGGACGCTCAAGATCGCTGGATTTTATTTCACCTTTACCTGACCATTCGTAAAGGAAAACATCCTGCTCCATATCGTTTACAAGTTTTAATCGTATCTGCTTAAGGTTATTAATCATTTCCACCGTATCTTCAACAATATTTGGAATTGTTTCGAATTCACTGGAAATATTTCGGGCCACACCGTCAGTATCATAGGAAATTATCTTTACTGCGGTAATGGCATACCCATGAATAGAAGATAACAAAATCCTGCGCAGGGTATTTCCGACAGTAGTACCAAACCCCGGTTCAAACGGAGCGGCAGTAAATTTGCCGTAATTTGATTTTAGCTCGCCATGCTCAAAGGTAATTCCTTTCGGACGTTTGAATCCTTTAAGAAGGTTCTTGCGCGCCATTATATCTCCTCCCTATTTAGAATATAGTTCGACAATCATCTGTTCCCTGATATCCGCCAAATCTGTAATATCATTGCGCCGCGGATTTGCAAGGAACTTTCCCTTCATTGTATCGGGGTCCAGATGAAGCCAGGGCATTACACCTGATTTGCCGAATTCCTTGAGAGCATCTTTTATAATCACAAGACTTTTGCTGGATTCTCCTATTTCAATGGTATCTTCCGGCCTTACAAGGTATGAAGGTATATTTACACGCCTGCCGTTTACCATTACATGACCGTGAAGCACAATCTGCCGGGCCTGGCTGCGGCTTACCGCAAACCTAAGGCGATATACGACATTATCAAGACGGCGCTCCAATAAAGTAAAAAGATTTTCGCCGGTAATGCCGGGCATGCGAAGGGCCCTTTCAAAAAACAGGCTGAACTGCTTTTCCTGCATTCCGTAAATTCTCTTAAGCCTCTGCTTTTCGCGAAGCTGAATACCGTAATCGGATCTTTTACCGGTGCGGGCCTTTGGATCCTTGCCTGGTGCGGGGCGTTTTTTATTTATGGGGCATTTATCGCTCTTGCAGCGATCCCCTTTGAGCATCAGTTTTTTCTGTTCCGCCCGGCACTGCCGGCATACAGGACCAGTATATCTTGCCATAACTCCTTTCCTCCTTAGATACGGCGAGTTTTCCGCGGCCTGCAGCCATTATGCGGAATCGGAGTAACATCGTTAATTGATTTTACCTTTATACCCAAAACACCCAGCTGCCTGATTGCGGATTCACGGCCAATGCCAGGACCTTTAACGTAAACATGAACTTCCCTAAGCCCAAGCTGCATGGCTTTCTGTGCGGCTGTTTCCGTGACATTCTGCGCCGCAAAAGGCGTAGACTTCTTGGCGCCCCGGAACCCAAGTCCTCCGGAACTTGCCCATGAAACAGCATTCCCCATAAGATCGGTAATCGTTACTATGGTATTATTGAAGGTTGCCTGAATATAAATATTCCCTTCATATACGGATTTTTTCTCTTTCTTCTTTTTACTGCTGCCAGACGATTTAGCCACTCAATCCTCCAAATATAAAATCCAGCCGGGGTTCTGAAAACATCACTTCTTCTTACCGGCAACGGTCTTCTTTTTGCCTTTTCTTGTACGGGCATTGGTTCTGGTCCGCTGGCCGCGAAGCGGCAGTCCCTTGCGGTGACGCAATCCCCTGTAACAGCCAATGTCCATAAGGCGCTTTATGTTTAATGCAATTTCTGTGCGAAGCCGGCCTTCTACCTTATAATCATTTTCTATGATCAGGCGGAGTTCGTTCAATTCCTCCTGGGAAAGATCATTAATCTTGCGCAAAGGATCGATTTTGGCTTTTGCGCAAATTTCATCGGCGCTGGTTCTGCCAATCCCGTAAATATAGGTCAACGCAATATTTACATGTTTGTTTGGGAGGTCAATTCCCACAAGTCGTGCCATGATCTACCCCTGTTTCTGTTTATGTTTGGGATCTTTACAAATAATACGAATAACCCCAAAACGTTTGATTACTTTGCATTTATCGCAAATTGGTTTTACACTTGTCCGGACTTTCATCCTATACTCCTCATCATAATTCGTCAATCCGCCGCATTTTTACAAATTCCGTCCACGAAGTCTGCCCTTTTTGGTTAATCCTTCATGATGATGCATTTTCAAAAGGCTTTCAATCTGGCTCATTGTATCCAAATCAACACCTACCAGGATTAAGAGCGAAGTACCGCCCAAAAGGTAGGAAATTGATGAAGGAAATCTAAAGGCCCATTGTATGAAAGTGGGAATAACCGCAATAAAGGCAAGATAAATGGCGCCGGGCAATACAATACGGTTAAGTATCTTTGTAAGATATTCTTCCAGGCGTTCTGAACGAATGCCGGGAATCGAACCGCCGTTCTCGCGTATATTCTTTGCTATTTCAATCGGGTTAAGGCTTACCTGTGTATAAAAATACGCAAAGAAAATAATCAAGAGCACATAGAGTATATTGTAAAAAACGCCGTTGGGTGTCAGAAACCTGGAAACCGCCGCAAGCCATGCCACATTCCCGCCTATGGTAGATGCTATCTGCAGCGGAAAAGTAAGTATGGAAGAAGCGAAAATTACCGGGATTACTCCGGACGGATTGATCTTGAACGGTATATATGTATTCTGCGCGCCGTACATTTTACGGCCGACAACGCGTTTGGCGTAATTTACCTGAATCTTGCGCTGTCCCTGCTGTTCAAAAACCACAAGAGTAACAACGGCGACAAACATTATCAATACAACAATAACAAAAACCGGATTCAAATCTCCGGTCCTTACACGGCCCCATAATTCCCACATTGCGCTGGGAAGCCTTGCGACAATACCCGCGAATATCAACAGCGATATACCGTTTCCAATGCCGCGCTTGGTTATCTGCTCGCCTACCCACATAAGGAACATTGTTCCTGTTGTTACCGTGATCATCGCTATAATGGAAAATTGAAACATCGGGATGCTTAAAAGATTGGGAACTTCCCGGGAAATACTCTGCGCATACTGGGTTACGGCTAATGCCTGCACAAGACATACCCCGACTGTTCCTATTCTTTGATAGCTTTGAATCTTTTTCTTTCCGCCTTCTTCCTGGGATATTTTTTTCAATGTGGGAAACACAATAAGAAGAAGCTGCATTATAATTGACATTGATATGTAAGGCATGATCCCAAGCATGAACACAGAGAAGTTTGTAAAAGCGCCGCCCGCGAAAAAGTCAAGGTAATCGACTATGGCATTTCCGGTAGTTGCAATACTGTCAAAGTAATAGCGAAGTTCACGGAAATTAACTCCCGGTATTGGAATAACCGCCCCAACCCTGAAAATAACCAACATCATAATAGTAAAAAATACCCGCTCGCGAAGTTCTTTTACCCTAAAAATACCAACTATTGGATTAGCCATTATATTTCCTGTTTATTTTGGTTTTTTTCTACCGCCGGCTTGGCTTCCGCTTCCGCCGACTTGGCCGCTTCCGCTGGCTTGGCTTCCGGCTTTGCCGGCTTGGCCGCTTCCGCCGGCTTGGCTTCCGGCTTTGCCGGCTTGGCCGCTTCCGCCGGCTTGGCTTCCGGCTTTGCCGGCTTGGCCGCTTCCGCCGGCTTGGCCGCCGGCAAGGCCGCGGGTACTTGTCCGCCCGCCTTGATAATCTTTTCCCTGGCTGAAGCGGAAATAGCGCTGATATTAAAAACAAGTTTTTTGGTTAATTTCCCGTTTCCCAAAATCTTAACCGGCAGCGCTGCCTTTACAGCCCCGCTTCTTTTGCTTCCCTTGATAAGTCTTTTATTGTAGAGAGAAGTTTCGTCAACTGTTTCGCCGTCCTCAAAACGCTTGTCAATTTCGCCCAGATTTGTTATCTGGAAAGATTTCCTGAAAGGATAATTGGAAAATCCCCTGTAGGGAAGTCTCCTGAAAAGAGGCATCTGACCGCCTTCAAAACCAACATAGGTTTTGCCGCCAGACCTTGCCTGCTGTCCCTTGTTACCCCTGCCGGAAGTGGTACCGCGGCCTGAAGCGGTTCCGCGGCCAAGAACTTTTTTCTTTTTATTGGCGCCATCCGGTGCACGTAAATTAAAGTCATGCATTACTTAACTCCTCAACCGTAACCAGATGGGAGACAACCTTAATCATTCCCAAAATCGCAGGGCTTGCTTCCTGCTCAGATACAGAACCTATCTTGCGCAGGCCTAAAGATCGCACGGTAGCCCTTTGTTTTGGAAGGGTTCCAATGGTACTCCGCACCAGTTTAATCCTGATTTTATTTGCCTTCTTTGCCATATCAGCCCCACAATTCCTTGAGGGATTTTCCCCTGTTTCTGGCAATTTGTCTGGCATCAAGCATTCGGCTTATGCCGTCAAAAGTTGCCTTGACTACGTTATATTGACTGGATGCTCCCAGTGATTTACTTAAAATGTCAGTAACGCCTCCGGCTTCCATGATCGCCCGGACAGGCCCCCCTGCGATTATCCCTGTACCGGAACAGGCAGGTTTTAAGAGAACTCTTGATGATTTGAACATACCCTGTATTTCATGCGGTATGGTTCCGTTTTTTATGGGAAGGGTTATCATGTTCCTCTTGGCTTTTTCTATGCTCTTGCGTATGGCCTCGGAAACATCATTGGCCTTGCCAAATCCATAACCCACATTGCCTTTTTTGTCTCCGATTACAGTAAGCGCAGAGAATGAAAAGCGGCGGCCTCCCTTTACTACTTTGGCGGTCCGGTTAAGTTTTACCAGCTTTTCGACAAATTCTTTTTCGACTGGATCACGATCTCTTGATCTTTCCCGGCCCCGGCCTTCCCGTGGTCTTCGCTCACCGCTGGAAGCTGCGCTTCGGCTTTCTGCTTTTACTTCTGTATTAGTAATTTCTTGAGATGTATCCTCTGGATTTTCCATTCCGCCCCCTGTCAAAACTCAACCCCGGCTTTACGGGCTCCGTCGGCTATTGCCTTTACAATGCCGTGATATAAATATCCATTGCGGTCAAAAACAACAGCCTTGATTTTTTTTTCAATCAGCCGCTTTCCAACTATTTCGCCAAGTTTTCCGCCGCCTTCTACATTTGCCTTAATGCTCTGCAGGTCCTTTTCCAGTGTGGAAGCGGACGCCAAAGTACGGCCGGCAGTATCGTCAATGATCTGCACGGAAATGGCGCGGTTACTCTTGAATATTGTCATCCGCGGACGTTCCGGCGTACCGGATATCCTCTTGCGGATATGAATTTTCCTTTTAAGCCGCTTTCTGTCTTTTTCCAGCATTTTTCCTATCATTACTTCACCCCGGACTTTCCGACTTTTCTGCGGATCTGTTCGTCATCATAACGGATACCCTTACCCTTATAAGGTTCAGGAGGCCGAAGCTTGCGTATCTGGGAAGCCATTTCCCCAACCTTGTGTTTGTCAATTCCGCTTATCACAACTCTGTTGCCTGTATCAACGCTTATTGTAAGATCATCAGGAATTCCTACATAGATATCGCTTGAATAACCAAGGCTCAGTACCAGTATGTTTCCCTGCAATTCCGCGCGGTAACCGACTCCGGTAATAACAAGAGTACGGCTAAAACCTGTTGTAACTCCTGTTACCATATTATTAAGAAGGCTGCGGTAAAGTCCGTGAAAAGACCTGGTCTGCTTTTCTTCGTTAACCCGGCTTACGATAATTTCATTTCCCTTATCTTCAAAACTGATAACAGGATGATATTTTTGAGATAATTTTCCTTTTGGCCCTTCTACGGTCAAGAGCTCATTCTGAAAGCTAACCTTGACCCCGGAGGGAATCTTAACAGGAATCTTGCCGATACGTGACATTAATAACCTCTCCTACCAGACCGTACAGATAATCTCGCCGCCAACTTTCTTTTCAGCGGCTTTTTTACCGGTTGTTACCCCTGCTGATGTTGAAACAATCAGGGTTCCATAGCCGTTATATACTCTGGGCATATTTTTATACCCCATATAAACACGGCGTCCCGGCTTTGAAATTTTTTCCATACCGTGAATAATGGGCCCGGTTTTTTCATCATACTTCAGGAATACCCGGATCACATTATTTCCTTCCTGAACAGCTTTTTTAAAGTTCTTGATATACCCTTCGGTCTTAAGTATCTTTACAATCTCAAGTTTTAGCTTAGAGGTGGGAACATCAACCTTTTCATGTCCTGCCATTCCGGCGTTCCGGATTTTGGTTAGCATGTCCGCAACGGGATCAGAAACGCTCATCGTATTCTCCTACCAACTTGATTTTGTTACACCAGGGATAAGTCCCTCGCTTGCCAGCTTGCGGAAACAAAGGCGGCACATCTGAAACTTCCTTAAATAACCACGCGCTCTACCGCAAATTCTACAGCGGTTTACTTTACGGGTGCTGAATTTTGGAGTTTTCAACGCCTTGTTCATCATCGCTTTTCTTGCCATTAAATATCCCCCTTATTTCCTGAAGGGCA
>Ga0099364_10010271_pt1 | contig 12883 bp, 6 predicted proteins | sample TergutTh196P3_FD_73070 | JGI IMG/M metagenome (GOLD analysis project Ga0099364, IMG submission 73070) | Microcerotermes parvus P3 segment gut microbial communities from Pointe-Noire, Republic of the Congo - Th196 P3 | ecosystem: Host-associated > Arthropoda: Insects > Digestive system > Gut ...
CGACAAATGGATACCCGTGCTCCCGAATACGGACGCGGCGCTTCAACTGGCGATCGCGTATATGTGGCTCACGGAAGGCACGTATGAGAAAGAATACATCGCGACGCACGCATATGGCTTTGAACGCTTCGCGGACTACGTCCTAGGCAAGGAGGATGGCGTGCCGAAGACGCCCGAGTGGGCCACGGACAAATGCGGCGTCCCGGAATGGACGATAAAAGCCCTTGCCCGCGACTGGGCGAAAAAAATCACGAGCATAATCCACGGTAACGGCGGCAGCTACATAAGGGGGCCATACGCCTCCGAGCCCGCCAGGCTGGAGGTCATGCTGCTTGGCATGCGCGCCGTCGGAAGCCCCGGCGTCCATCAGGCGAAGATGCTCGAATTTGGCCTTTGGAACGTCAATTATCAGTTGCCGTATCAGGGCGAATTCATGCCTGCCGTGCCATCGTGCGGCGACCCGCTGCGCCCCGTCGACGGCGACGTGCCGCCGGAGATCGACATGGGCAGGTTCATACTGCGCGATCCTCAGAAGAAACGCACTCCTGAGCTCATCGAGCTGTTTGAGCAATTGCCTGCGCCCAAGCAGTTCATACCGCGCACGCTCATCCATAAAGCCATACTCGATGGCAAGGCGGAATGGTTCGGGATGCAAGTGTTCGTGACGAGCCAGATAGCGCGCGAGAACAACTACAGGCTGCCTACGACAAGGTTTCAGTTTAAACCGATGGTTTACCCCCGCCCCGGGCTGTCGCGGCTCCACATGATTTGGAGCGACACGCCTTGCCAGACCACTTGTTGGAACGACGGCAACCTGACGACTAAGGCGTACCGCGACGAGAGCATCGAGACAATCGTCGTGCAGCACCCCTGGATGGAAAATGACTGCTGCTTCGCTGACCTGATTTTCCCCGTCTCGACGAAGCACGAGATGCACGACATATGCAACGACACGTCCAGCGGCGCGTTCGTGTCGATATATATCGAAAAACCGAGCAGCGACACGGTCGGCGAATCCAAGTCGGACTTCGACGTTTGCGCCGAGGTGGCGAAAAAACTTGGGCCGGATTACTACAAGACCTATACGGGCAATTTCACGGAGGAGGAGCGCGTGAGGCTCTTCTACAAAGCCAGCGGATGCGAGGAGCGCATGTCGTGGGAGGAATTCTGCGAACGCAGGATATTCGTCGTGCCATGCCAGAAGGACGCGCAGAAGCTCCCGCCCGGGCTGAGGCCATTTTACGAGGATCCGAAGAACAACCCGCTTACGACGCCGACGGGGCTCATGGAATATACTTCGACGGAGATAGAGGAACTTTCGCCAAACGATCCCGAACGCCCGCCGATTCCCAAATGGGTCGAGAAGAGCGTGAACCACGACGAGCGGCTTTCCGGCGAACGGGCGAAAAAATATCCGTTGCTGTGCATGTCGAACCACGGCAGATGGCGCATGCACGCGCAGTGCGACGACATCACCTGGAACAGGGAAGTGGAGACGATGAAGGTCCGCGCGAAGGACGGATATCAGTACGAGCCCGCATGGATACACCCGACGACGGCCAAAGAGCGCGGGATCAAGCATGGCGACATCGTCAAGGTCTTCAACGAGCGGGGCGTAGTGCTCTGCGGGGCATACGTCACTGAGCGGCTGATTCCGCACGTGTGCTATGTGGATCACGGTTCGCGCTGCGACTTCATCATACCTGGAGAGGTTGACCGCGGCGGCGCGATAAACCTGATTACGCCGACAGCTATGATCGGTACGTATTCGACCGGCATGGCCACGTCAGGCTTCCTGGTGGAGGTCGCGAAAGTAAGCGACGAGGAGATGGAAGGCTGGAAGAGGGATTATCCCGAAGCATTTGCAAGAAAAATCGACTATGCGGCGGGAGTCTGCCTCGATGGCTGGCTCGTAAACAAATAAAAATTTACATTTAACGATTATTTTAGGAGGTTAATATGTCAAAAGTATTCTGTGTGGATGTTGCGAAGTGCAACGGATGCTATAACTGCCAAATCGCTTGCAAGGACGAGCATGCGGGCAACGACTGGACGCCATATGCCAAACCGCAGCCGGACATTGGGCAGTTCTGGTGCAGGCTAACCGAGCATGTGGGCGGCACGATACCCAAGGTGAAAATCCATTACATCGCCCATCTGTGCAACCATTGCGAGAAGGCTCCGTGCATCGAGGCGTCAAACGGCGCGGTCTACAAAAGGGACGACGGCCTGATCATCATTGACCCGGAGAAGGCCAAAGGAGCCAAGGCGCTCGTCGACTCTTGCCCCTACGGTGCGATTTTTTGGAACGAGGAGCTCAACATCCCGCAAAAATGCACGGGATGCACCCATCTGCTTGACAACGGCTACAAGCTGCCGCGCTGCGTGGAATCATGCCCGACGGACGCGATGCTGTTCGGCGAGGAAGCGGAGCTTCAGGACTTCATAATTGGAGCCACCGTCCGCATGCCGGAGACCGGCGCCGGGCCGAAGGTCTACTACCGGAACATACCAGGCAAATTCATCGCGGGCACGGTGTACGACCCTGTGGACAAGGAAGTCATCATCGGGGCGCGCTGCCGCGCCACGAACGGCGGAAAGACCGTCGAGGTGCTGTCCGACGAGTACGGCGATTTTTGGTTCAAGGACCTCGCGATGGGCAAGTACGACGTCGTCATCGAGGTCAAGGGCTACGAGTTTAAGACGTTCGACGCGGTTGACGCGACAAAGGACGTAAACCTCGGCGACATACCGCTCACGAAGAAATAGGAAACTTGCGATACTAAACGGAAACGGGATTCCCTGTGAATCCCGTTTCCGCGTGTAAATCGTAACTGGCCACCACCTTGCGCTCATTCCCCCATTCCGACGTACTTGCGTCCGATTTCGCTTTCGACGTAATCCGATTTCGTGCCGAAAAACAAAGCTGACCGGTTGCCGATGTGCAGGATGTGGGAGGCGTATTTCGCCGAAGCCTCTATATCGTGCGATATCATTATTATGGTTATGCCGCTGCCGTTCAAGTCCGATATAAGATCGTACATTTCAATCGATGCCACAGGGTCGAGCCCCGCCGCCGGTTCGTCCAGCAGCAGAATCCTCCGCGTGGCGCACAGGGCCCGCGCCAAAAGCGCCCTTTGCTGTTGTCCGCCGGACAGTTCGCGGTAGCATTGCTTCGCGATTGGGGAGATGCCGAGCTTTTTCATGTTTTCTTCCGCAATCTGCTTTTCCAGCCTGTTGTAATATGGACGCCAGCCCCGACGGTTTATGCACCCTGAGCGGACGACCTCCCTTACCGACGCGGGGAAATCCTTTTGCACGTCGGTCTGTTGCGGCAGATAGCCGATTTCGGTGGGAGCCAAGCCGTCCCCTGTAAAAATATGGCCCGAGATCGGAGCCTTTAGCTTCAATATGGTTTTCATCAATGTGCTTTTGCCGGATCCGTTCTCCCCGACGATGCACAAGTAGTCCCCGGCATCTACGGTGAATGTTAGCCCGGAAACAACCGGTTTCCCTTCATATCCGAGGGTCAAATCCTGACAAGTCAACTGCGGCACAGATTTCCTCCTTCAAGGCGGCGGGCACGGCAAACGCATGAAACGTTTGTCGAATTGAGAATTGAAGTATATCATACTGCTTTCAAAATTTCCAGCGTTGTTTCAAAGTTTAAAACAGTTGACATGCGCGAATTGCATATGATACTGTGGAGGAAAAGCGGTAGTGAATGTTTATTACAGGAGGCATTTATTAATGAGCAATCGAATCAAACCAGACTCCATGACTTTCAAGGGCTTCACTTTCATGGGCCCCGAGAGCGGCGGCCCTAGCATCGTCGAGTCCAATGACGGAAAGATAACCCGCATCAGGCCGTATTATTACGACACGGAATATACGAATAAGCATTGCAACCCCTGGGTGATCAAGGCCCGGGGAAGCGAATTCAGGGCGCCGGAACAGGTGACTATAACGCCGTTTGGCCTCGGCTATAAGAAGCGGGTATATTCAGCGAACCGCGTCCGCTATCCGCTCAAACGCGTCGACTGGGACCCGAAAGGCGAACGCAACCCGCAAAACCGGGGGAAATCCGGCTACGTGCGTATTTCGTGGGACGAAGCCGCGCAAATAGCCGCAGACGAGCTCATGCGCGTCAAAGAGAACTACGGCCCGGAAGCCGTGCTCGTCCAGTCGGACTGCCACGGCGAGGGCAAGCACGTCGCGCCGAGCCACGGCTGCCCGAACAGGCTGATGGCCCTGACGGGCGGCTATACGCTGCAGATGCGCAACATGGACAGTTGGGAGGGCTGGTACTGGGGCGCGAAGCATGTCTGGGGATGCGAACCGGCCGGCCAAATGATGCCGACGACGAATGTCTACCTTGACGTGGCCGAGCATGCGGAGCTGCTTTTGTACTGGGGCTGCGATCAGGAAACGACCCCGCTCGGCGTGGTGGGCTTCCTACCGAGCAGGATCAGCTATTGGTTCACGCGGATCGGCCTGAAGAGCATCTACATATGCCCCGACCTCAACTATGGCGCCGCGGTCCACGCGGACAAATGGATACCCGTGCTCCCGAACACCGACGCGGCGCTTCAACTGGCGATAGCGTATGTTTGGATCACGGAAGGGACATATGAGAAAGAATATATAGCGACGCACGCTCACGGGTTTGAGAAATTTGAGGACTATGTCCTGGGCAAGGAGGACGGCGTGCCTAAAACGCCCGCATGGGCAACGGACAAATGCGGCGTCCCGGAATGGACGATCAAAGCCCTTGCCCGCGACTGGGCGAATAAGATAGCCACCCTGATGCACGGGGATGGCGGAAGCATGATCCGAGGCCCGTTCGCGACCGAGCCGGCAAGGCTCGAAGCGATGCTTCTGGGCATGCGCGCCCTCGGCAGCCCCGGCGTCCAGCAGGTGAAGATGGTCGAGATCGGCAACTGGAACGTAGACTTCGCAATCCCGTTCCAGGGCGAGACGGGAGTCGGCGCTGCCATCCCTCATGTCTCCGACATGCTCAGGCCCGTCGACGGCGACGCTGACAATATTAACACCGTGCGCTACGGTACACCGGCGCAGCGGGAGCGTGCGCCCGAGCTTGCAGAGCTGTTCGAGCGGCATTCCGCGCCGCTGCAGTATATACCGCGCTGCCTCATACACAAAGCGATCCTTGACGGCAAGGCCGAATGGTACGGGCTGCAAGCCTTCCTGACGGGCCAACTTGCGGGGCCGAACAACTACAGGCCCCCAATGGCGGAAGCTCAGTTCGAGCTCAAGCAATACCCGCGTCCCGGGCTCTCGCGCATCCACATGATTTGGACCGACGCGCCCTGCAACACTACTTGCTGGAACGACGGGAACCTTACCGCGAAAGCGTTTCAGGACGAGAGCATAGAAACCATCGTCGCGCAGCATCCGTGGCTGGAGAACGACTGCTGCTTTGCCGACTTGGTATTCCCCGTCGCGACGAAGCACGAGATGAACGACTTGTGCAACGACCATTCCAGTTGCGGCTTCACGACGATATATCTGGAAAGCCCGTCCTGCCCGCCGGTCGGCGAATCCAAGACGGACTTCGATGTTTGCGCCGAAGTGGCGAAAAAACTCGGGCCGGAGTATTATAGGGCCTATACGGGCGGCCATTTGACGGAGGAGGAGCGCGTTCGGCTTTTCTACAAGGCTTCCGGGCTTGAGGAGCGTGTGTCATGGGAGGAATTCAACGAAACCAAAATCCATGTGTTCCCGTGCAAGAAGGATGCGGACAAGCTCCCGCCGGGCATGCGGAAATTCTATGAAGACCCGAAAAACAATCCGCTGGAGACCCCGACTGGGCTGATGGAGTTTTCATCGACGACAATCGAAAAGCACGCTCCGGACGACCCGGAGCGCCCGCCGGTGCCGCGCTGGATTGAGAGGAGCGATCTCCACGACGAGCGGCTCAGCGGCGACAGGGCCAAGAAATACCCGCTGCTTTGCATGGCGAACCACGGGAGGTGGCGCATGCACGCGCAGTGCGATGACATAACTTGGAACCGCGAGGTGCCGACGATGAAGATCCGCTGCAAGGATGGATATCAGTACGAACCCGCGTGGATGCACCCCACGGAGGCTGAGAAGCGCGGAATCAGGCACGGCGACATCGTCAAGGTGTTTAACGAGCGAGGGATCGTGCTTTGCGGCGCTTATGTCACCGAGCGGCTGATACCGAACGTGTGCTATGTGGACCACGGTGCGCGATGCGATTTCATCATTACCGGCGAGGTTGACCGAGGCGGCGCGATAAACCTGATCACGCCGACCGCGCTGACCGGCAAGTTCTCGACAGGCATGGCGACGTCAGGTTTCCTTGTTGAGGTCGCTAAGGTGAGCGACGAGGAGATGGAAGGCTGGATGAGGGACTATCCCCAAGCGTTCGCAAGAAAAATAGACTATGCGGCGGGAGTGTGCCTTGATGGCTGGCTAATAAAAAACTATTGACAGGCGCATAAAATCCTGATAGTATGACGCAGCGTTCCAAAGACAGCAGGTGCGTTAGCGTAAATCCTGCCGAGGGATTGCTTGTCCGTCAAGCATGTCATTGCCCTTGCGTTCTTAAAACGCAAGGGCTTTTTTGCCCCCCGGGACGTAAACATTTATACTAGATGGAGGTGATAAGAATACATGCCAAGTGAAAAAGTTCTCAATGAGAAAAAACAGATAGTCGAGGAGCTTACAGGGAAACTGAAGAGCCAAGCGGGCGTTTTTGTGGACTACTCGGGCATCAGCGTGAATGAAGATACTGTGATGAGGCGGAAACTGCGCCAGGAAAACATCGATTATCAGGTAATCAAAAATACGCTGATGAGGTTTGCTATCAAAAATGTCGGATTCGAGGAACTGGACCCGATACTCAACGGCACGACTTCGCTTGCTATCAGCAAGGACGACTCGATTGCCCCGGCCAGAGTCATCAAAGAATTTGCCGACCAATTTGAAGGGTTCTTTGAAATCAAGGCAGGATTCATGGACGGAAAGGTATTGTCGGCCGACGAAGTAGTCAAACTTGCCGGCATCCCGCCGCTCCCGGTCTTGCAATCGCGTCTTCTCGGCACAATGCTTGCCCCTATCGCAACCCTTGCGGTCGTACTCAAGGCTATTGCGGAGAGAGGCGGAGCTTCTGCGGACACGGGAGCGGAAGCCATAGCAACCGAAGAGCCGGAAGCGCCGGCGGAAGCGGAAGCCGTAGCGGCCAAAGAGCCGGAAGCGCCGGCGGAAGCGGAAGCCGTAGCGGCCAAAGAGCCGGAAGCGCCGGCGGAAGCGGAAGCCGTAGTGGCCAAAGAGCCGGAAGCGCCGGCGGAAGCGGAAGCCGTAGCGGCCAAAGAGCCGGAAGCGCCGGCGGAAGCGGAAGCCACAGCGGTCGAAGCGCCGGAAGCGCCTGCGGAAGCGGAAACTCCGGCGGCCAAAGAGCCGGAGGCTCCTGCCGAACCTGCTAAAAAGAGTTCGTCAAAAGCCGCGCCCAAAGAGGCCAAGCCTAAAGAGGCCAAGCCCAAAGAAGCCAAGCCCAAAGAAGCTAAGGCTAAAGAGGCCGCACCCGATGATTCTACTGCGCCCGAGAGTCCTGCAGAGGAGTCCGGCAAGGCAGATGATCCCGCTTAATCCCTAATAATTATGGAGGTATTATTGAATTATGGCTAGTGATAAGCTATCCGCTTTGATTGAAGAAATCAAGGCCCTTACGGTTGTCGAACTTTCAGATTTGGTTCACGCGCTCGAAGAGGAATTCGGCGTTTCCGCCGCTGCAATGGCGGCCCCCGCTGCCGGCGGCGCCGCTGCTGCTGAGGCTGTGGAAGAGCAGACGGAATTTGACGTACTCATGTCCAGCTTCGGCGCGGAGAAAGTCAAGGTCATCAAAGAGGTACGCGCAATTACAGGGTTGGGGCTTGCCGAGGCGAAGGCCCTTGTCGAGAGCGTCCCCGTAAAAATCAAGGAAGGCGTCAACAAAGAAGAGGCGGAGGAGCTCAAGGAAAAACTCATCGCCGCCGGCGCCGTTGTCGAAGTTAAATAGTTGCAATTAGCAACTACTCAGAACCGGCGATGAGGAAGCAAAAAAACGTCCTCCTCGCCGGTTCTGAGAAGACTGCGTTATTTCTCGTTGCCGTCTGCGTGGCATACTTGGTTTTTGCCTGACTCTTTCGCCCTGTAAAGCGCTTTGTCAGCATCAGAAATGTAGTCGTCGCGCGAAGTTGCCTGCAAAGGCGTTTTAGTGTTTATGCCTATGCTGATGGTGAGTCTCGTTTCGGTGCCGTCGGCACAAGGTATACGCAAGTCGCTTATGTTTTGCCGTATCTTCTCAGCGATGGACATGGCGCCGTTTGCGTCAGTGTTCGGCAGCAAGACGACAAACTCCTCGCCGCCCAGACGGGCCGCGTAGTCGCCGGGACGGCTGAGAGACATAGTGATGCCGCTGGCAATCGCTTGCAGGGCCTTGTCTCCCTGCTGATGCCCGTAAGTATCATTATAAGTCTTGAATCCGTCAACATCCATGATCAAGAAGCTGATATACGTGTTTTCCCTGATTGCCCGAACCCATTCCATATCAAGCCGGTTGTCAAAGCCGCGCCTGTTTGGTATGGATGTTAGCGGATCCAGCAGGGACAGCACTTCTATCATCCGGAGTTGATTGAACATTTTCAATTGATTCTTGACCCGCAGATTTACGATTGCGGGGTTGAAAGGTTTGCTTATATAATCCGCCGCTCCGAGCTCCAAGCCTTTTTCCTCGTTGTACGAATTGCTCAGGCCCGTGATGAAGACTACAGGGATGTCACGGGCCTTTTCCGCGTTCTTGAGCGCGCCAATGACTGCGAAACCGTCTATTTCGGGCATCACGATGTCAAGCAAAATAACGTCGGGCTGAAATTTTTCCGCAGCTTCAATGGCTTTAGCCCCGCTTTTTGCCGCATAAACGATATATTCGGGGCTTAAAATATGCGTCAGCGCCATGATATTGGAGTTTTCGTCGTCAACAATAAGCACGCTGTTCTTTTTCTCGTTGTTCATCGGCGCCACGATATTCGGGTCTTCTTCATCAACGATTGGCGCGCCGCTCTTTTTCTCCTTGTTCACGACATTCCACTCATTCTTTATCAGTTTCATGAGCGTGCCGTATGCTGATTCAAAATCATAGTTTTCTATTTGCCGCGTCAGTTCCGACGTTCCCGGAACCGCGCGTATTTCTTCGAGCATGTTCACGCACGCGGGATTGATGTTTTCGAGCATTGTCCCGAGCTTTTCAAAAAGATGCAGCGCTTGTTCCGAGCTGTATGGCCCGCTCGCGTATTGGCGATCATATTCGTCAAGCAACGGTTTCAGACCGTCAAGCACGCTTTGCAGCTCGGATTCGAGGATAAGCATCTGTCCGTCAGGCGGAATGGAACCGGTCGCGAGTATGTCTTCAAGCGCGGAGGCGGCGTTTTGCAGGCCGATTTCCCCGATCATGCCCGCGTTGGTTTTTAAAGAATGCGCCATTCTGTGGGCGGTAGTCGTGTCGTCTGCGGCGATAGCCTCGATAATCTCGCCGTATTTGTTTTGATTGTCCTTGGCGAAATTTATGCGAAGTTTCCTTTGAAACTCGTCTTTTTCGAGATCCTGATCCGCCTTGTTGAGAGGGGCAATGCTGATTGGGGCGAGATATTTGAGCAGGCATCGCCAAAGTTCCTCTGACGTGAACGGCTTGCTGACAAAGTCGGACATTCCGTTCTTTTTGTATTGTTTCAGTTCATTGGTCATTACATTCGCCGTCATAGCAACCATTGGCGTACCCGTGTTCAGCGCGTTGATTCTCGACGCGGCCTCAACGCCATCCATGACCGGCATGAATATGTCCATGAAAATCAGATCATAGGGTTGCAATCCCGTCCGAATTCTCTCCTGCACCATCTCCACGCCTATCTTGCCGTTTTCCGCGATATCCGACTCAATGCCCACGCGCGTGAGATGTTCGCGTATTACCTGCTGGTTCAAAGAGTTGTCTTCGCATATCAGAACCAAGCTGTTGAAGTATGGTTTATCGAGCGAGGCGCCCCCGCTGTTACTGGGCATGTCGGCGAAATCGTCTATGGTGTCAAAGGTCAGCGTGAAGCAAAACATGGCCCCGTCTTCAGGCTCGCTCTCCAGACATAGCTTTCCGCCCATCAGTTCAACGAGATTCTTAGTTATTGCAAGGCCAAGCCCCGTGCCGCCGTAGTTGCGGGTCGTGCTGGAATCTGCCTGGGCAAACGGCTCGAATACTTTTTCGATTTGCTCACGGCTCATGCCGATGCCGCTGTCTTTCACCTCGAAATACACATTCGCGCTATAGCCATCCGAGCTTAATATCGACGATGACAGCCTGACCGAACCGGTATTTGTGAATTTTACGGAATTGGATAGAAGGTTCATGAGCGCCTGATACAGCCTTACGGGGTCGCCAAGCAGTTTTTTGCCGGCCAATGGTTCCGCGTATACGTGTAAAGCCAGCCCTTTTTCATTCACGTCCGGAAGGATGACCGACTGGCAGCGCGTGAAAATGCTCTGAAGGTCGAAGGGGATTTTTTCTAATTCCATTTTGCCCGATTCTATTTTTGAAATATCCAGAATATCGTTTATTATTTGAAGCAGCCATTGCGTGCTGTCGGTGATTTTGTCCAGATAATCCTTTACTTGCGTCGAAACGGCCTGATCGAGCGCAAGCTCCGCAAACCCCATGATGCTGTTCATTGGGGTTCTTATTTCATGGCTCATTTTTGCAAGAAATGTTGATTTTGCCTGATTTGCGTCTTCAGCGGTCTTTATCGCCGCTTCCAGATCCAACGATATTTCGTAGCGCCTGATGGCGCCCACGACAATCAAGCCCCAGGAGCGGAGTATGTTGACCTCGCCTTCGGCGAAAACGCGCTCGTCGCGGTTGTCCTCGAATGCCGCAAAGCCCCAGAATTCATCGTCCATGAATATCGGGATGTTGAGAATCGATTGGATCGCACGAGCCGGCAAATTAGCGGACTTCCCGTTTTCGCCGCCTTTGGGCAGGCCGTTCACGCTCTCGCCTCGGGCAAGGTCCGCGCCCCAGTCCGGCGAAGCGTTTTCATACGAATGCTCCGTCCCGATCGGTATTTCATGCTGATTGCCCTCTTCCGTCCACTGGTAAACCAGTTTGTAATACAGCTTTCCGTCACTTTTTAGGCAGTTTTTCCAGATGCCGACACGGTTTACTTCAAGGCATCCACCGACGATTTTTAACCCTGTGTTCATTGCGTACGAGAAATTGTCCATATCAGCTTCCAGCAAGAGCGTCGCGGCTTCATTCACGGCATACAGGAGATTATCCTGCCGTAAGATTTCATTTTCCCGTTCACGGATTTCCGTCATGTCAAAGACATAGGCGACAATGGCAAAGTCATCTCCGTATGGGATGCGTTTGAGTTCCATGTCCACGATCTTCGTTTTTCCGCCTATGTCCAATTCGGTTTCAAACGCTGAAAACCCGGTGGAAACAACATCCATGAACCGGTCGTATATCGAAATGGATTTCCGACCGTTCGACTGATATTCAGGGACAAATGATGCCAGGCGCAAAACAAAACTTTCCATAATCTCTTCTTTGGTCTCGAAACCCAAAAAACCGTATGCTGACGGATTGCAGTCGATCACTTGGAAATTTGAGTCGAACAAGACGTTCATGTGGGGGTTGCTTTCAAAGATGGTCGTTACGGCACGCTGGGCCGACTCAAGCACGTCGAGGGCGGTTTCCGCCTTGTTCTTCTCCCTTTTGTACAGGCTGGTCTGATATATCACCGTCAATCCCATGACGGTTCCCACTATCATTATGGATTGGATATCGTCAATGAACAATTGCCTCGCATCCAGTCCGTTTTCCGGCCAAACGCCCCAGCCCCAAAACAGCGTCGATGCGTAGCAGATTGTCGTGACCGCAGAAGTGATGACCAGCGCGGCGACGCGCGCCTTTCCTTTTAGCAGCGTGAAGTCAATGATGATGGCAAAGGCAAAATAGGCCGCCATGCCCGACATCGGCCCGCCGATGGTGAAGAAAAGGACGGGCCAGAATATTATGCTCAGGCAATACACGATTATGACCATCAGCTTTGCGGAATATTTGTTTTTTCTTATAGACATGATTAGCGTGGAAAGTATTGTTAAAAAGAACAGCAGTATCGGCGCAATAGTGATAAATGGCAAACCGGCGATAAGCCGGGAGATGGTTGCGACGATGGCGGCCAGCGACCCAAAAAAGCATACAAAGTTCAGGATTCGCGATTCGAATGGCAGCTCATCGGAATAAAAGTATTTATTAGCGAGTGTTTTAAACTTGCTCATTAAATCAAGCTCCTCACCATTTCTTTTTTTTGCTTATGTCGCAATAATAATCCTTTTTATCCGTCTTGTCGAGTGAATTTTCAACAAAATGGATGGACAAGCAAAACACTCCGGAGGTTCATTGGCTGAACCTCCGGAATAATATGGTCGTGAACTGTTTAATTGTCATTAATCTTTGTACTTCTTGCGCCTCAGAATCCAGCCTGCCACTATCATGAAGGAGCCTAGTATTCCAAGAGTGATGTAGAGCAAGTTTTCTCCGTTTGTTTGAGGGAGATTGCCGAGCGGGGGAAGTTCCGTGAATATCCAAGTGTTGTCATCATCATCCCATTCCCATTTTCCGAGGGGAACATCGTTGTCGTCTAATTCGAGCCAGACATCTCCGTCAGGAACGAGTCCGTTGCCGGGTACGGTCGGATTTGGAGGCACGGTCTGATCGGTTCCGCCCGGTTCGTATGGCGGGTCCGGGGGTTCCGGTGGATCCGGCGGGTCCGGGGGATCCGGTGGGTCTGGCGGGTCTGGGGGATCTGGG
>Ga0099364_10010272_pt1 | contig 12883 bp, 8 predicted proteins | sample TergutTh196P3_FD_73070 | JGI IMG/M metagenome (GOLD analysis project Ga0099364, IMG submission 73070) | Microcerotermes parvus P3 segment gut microbial communities from Pointe-Noire, Republic of the Congo - Th196 P3 | ecosystem: Host-associated > Arthropoda: Insects > Digestive system > Gut ...
ATGCTGCTGATGGTTCATCAGAAACCGAAGGCGTGGAATCATCAGAAGCTACGATGATAAGTGATCACGAAAAGATCATGAATGCTGAAGAATTCTACACCTCTTTTGAAAAATACGTAGAAAACCTTTTTACAAGGGTTTCGATAAAAAATGAAATTGACTATAGCTCCATTGCAGAAAAAATTAAAATTTCCTGTGAAATTATAAAAGAAGACAGGCGTTATCTGCTTCGCGTTCAAAAAAAACCAGCAGCTGGGCCAAACTCAAATTATCTTGTATCCCATTCAGTAAAAACAACAATTGTTGCAATTATAATTGGCCTTTTTTTAAAACTGCCAAACCACAGATTGATAGAACTTGGAATCTCCGCATTGTTACACGACATTGGGATGATAAAAGTACCGCCGCAGGTTTACCTGTCAAACAGACCATTAAATATAAACGAAAGAAGAGCCATTATGACCCACCCCTTGTTGGGGTTTAATATGCTTAAGTCTTTTGACTTTCCCCTCAACATTTCCCTTGGAGCATTGGAACACCATGAAAGGGAAAATGGATCTGGTTATCCGCAAAAACTTACAGGTGACAAGATCAGTCTTTATGCAAAGATAATTGCCGTAGCCTGTTCTTACGATGCCCTTTCCACAAAAAGACCCCACAAGGAAGCCAAAGACGGTTATACAGGAATGCTTGAGCTTTTAAAGAATGAAGGCAAGCAATACGATGACACAATGGTAAGGGCTTTGGTTTTTTCCCTTTCAATATACCCAATAGGCCTTTATGTATTGCTTTCAAGCGGCCGCAAGGGTCAGGTCGTTGATGTAAACCCGGAAAATCCACGCTTCCCCATTGTACAGGTGTTTGGAGAATTAACCCCGGACGGCAAGAATAAAGTTATTGAAACTTCCCAGGATAATATTTATATTATCCGTCCGCTTACAAGGGAAGAAACAGAAGCTAATTAATGGAACCTGTAATAATATCCATAATAGCTCTTATTTGCAGTGCTTTTCTTTCATTATTAAGATCAGCTTTGCTCTCAAGCCGCAGGGCAAAACTGCGCCTGCTTGCAGAAAAGGGGAAAAATAATTATTTAAGAGCTTTAAAATTAGTAGAAAAAAAACTTTATTACGAAGCCTCATTAAGAGCTGGAATAATTTCCATAAAAATCTTTTTGGGTTGTTTTTTAGGAATAATATATTACAGAATATTCGGCTCTCAATACGAGATCCTGGCCTTTGCAATAATATCTTTAATAGGCGGAGCTTTATTATTTATACTGACAGAGATTATATCAAAAACAATAGCTGAAGCTGCACCGGAAAAAATAACAGCTTTTTTTTCCTGGTTTATTATTGTTTTTCCGGTTTTAAATTTTCCTCTGCTTGCATTGAAAAAAAGCTTTTCAAACCTGTTGCATCGATTTTTCCCTGCAAGCCAATCCAATCCCGGCATGACAGAAGATGAACTTTATATAGCTCTTTTGGAAGGGGAAAAATCAGGAATTGTCGAAAGCAAAGAAAGATCCATGGTAGAAGGTGTTTTTTATCTTGGTGACCGTCCGGCAAGCGCTTTTATGACTCACCGCTCGGAAATAAAATGGATAGACATAAATGACGAACCAGAAAAAATAAAAGAGACATTAAAGGATGCAGGAGAACAGCAGTACTTCCCGCTTATAGAAGGCGAGCTTGATGAAATAAAGGGAATAATATCAACAAGTGATTTATTAAATGCTTTATTAAAAGGCCAGTGGCCTTTACTGGAAAACCTTATGCACACTCCGTTTTTTATACCGGAAACAATACCTGCGCTAAAGGCTTTTGAAGCATTTAAAAAGTCTGAAACAGGATGCCTTTTTGTAATGGATGAATACGGCGGCTTTGCAGGGATTCTTACTGTCAATAATCTAATTGAAGAAATCGTAGGCCAGTTATCTGCAAACGAAGGTGAAGAAGAGGAAATAATCCAGCAGGAAGACGGCACCTGGCTTATGGACGGAAGTACCAATATTGATGAAGCAAGCCGTGCGCTCTCCCTCTCTAGCCTTGCAGAGGAAGGAAGCCACATGGAGTATCATACACTCGCAGGATTTATCCTTAACCTTGCAGGCGAAATCCCAAAAACAGGCGCGCATTTTGATTTTCTTGGATTTAGATTTACTGTTGTTGATATGGACGGTAATCGCATAGACAAGATAATGGTAAAAAAAATGGATGATGGGGAGTAATACTTTATTCTTTTACTCCACTCTCAATTCTCTTGCAAAGGTTTGCGCACTTTCCCCATATACAATTCCTTTGGATGCACTATAATCCCAAGGCGTTTTTCCATGGCAGCCAGACGGTGCATATCTGCGTCATTGCCAATTGTTATCATTATACCTGACTTGCCTGCCCTGGCTGTACGGCCTGCCCTGTGTATGTAAAAATCAGGATCCTGTGCAAGGTCAAGTGCAATAATATGGCTTATGTCAGGGATATCAAGGCCGCGGGCAGCAAGATCGCTTGTTACCAAAAGCCTTGTTCTGCCGGAACGGAAATCATCCATGGCCTGCCTGCGGCTTTTATTGCTCATATCACCCCAAAGGCCTGCGGCATTTAACTTATGATGCCTTAAGCGTGAAACGATATCTCCAACTGCATTGCCGCGTGAAGTAAAAACAAGGACTTTGGGTTTTTTATATTTTTCGCCGGGAACATCGCTGCAGGATCTTAAGGCAGCAAAAAGAGAGCGGAGCATATCAGGCTTGTCTCTTTCTTCGCAATAAAACGCCCAGTGCTCTATCTTTTCTTTTAGTATATCTTCCTGGCTGTTAAGTATTTTTACATTATCTCCCATAAGGGGCATAAGTCTTTCCCTGCTTTTTTTGGATAATGTCGCTGAACAGGAAGTGATAAAAAGCTGTTTGTTTCTGGAACTGGTTTTTTGCCTTATAAGTTTTAATAGATCACTTGTTTCTTCCAGAAGCTCGTCTGTTACAAGCCTGTCTCCTTCATCCAATACAAGGTATTCAAGATCGTTTAACTTTAGTTTACCCATGCGCAAAAGCAGGTTAAGCCTTCCTGGATTCCCTGTAACTGCCAAAGGCATATCTTTTTTAAGTGTTTCGATCTGCCTTTTAAGGCTGACCTGGCCTATAAACAGGGATGATTTATATGCTGTTTTATAAAGCAAAAAATTTACTTCTTCATTTATCTGAGAGCACAGCTCATAAGTCGGAGCACAGATTAATAGCTGCGGGTTTCTGGCTGCTGGCTTGTCAGAGACAATCAGGTCTTGACCTGACAGATCTTGACCAGGTGAGCCAAGAAACCTGCCCAGTATAGGCAAAGCATATGCAAATGTTTTTCCTGTTCCTGTCGGCGAATGAAAAAACAAAGACATAATTCCGGCCAGAGGTATTATTTGTTTTTGTATTTCTGTAGGCTCTGTTATGCCGCGCTCTTTAAGACGCTCAATAAAAAAAGGATGGACTCCCAGTTCTTTAAAAGAATTCACATACACTCCCAAAGGCTCATATCCTAAGTTCCCAGCTTGTCCTTGATTCCCTGCAGGGTGCGTCTGGTTCTTTTCTTTAAAATCTTACTGTTTATTTTCCACCAGCGCTTGTTTGTAAGAAGTTCCCATACAGGCATGCGGGAAGGGCCGTATTCTTCATAATAGGATTCACGTGATTCATTGTAAATTTTCTCAAGAGTTTTTGTTATCTCATCAATAGACCAGGGGTTGGCATGTTCTCTGGCTTCTGCGCATTTTTTTGCATAAAGATCTTTGTCTTCAAGTAAATTCAAAACCTTCAAAGAAAACTCTTCCGTGTCATTGTTTACCATAAAGCCGCCATTATCACCGCCCATTACTGTAATGGTTCCAAGTACTCCTATGGCAACCACAGGAGTCCCGGAAAGCATGGATTCTATGGTTACTATCCCCTGTGTATCTGTAAGGGAAGGAAAGACAAAAATCTCGGATATACCATAAGTAAGCGCAAGGTCTTTACGTGTCATATAACCTGTAAACACGCAGTTATCCTGTATACCAAGCTGCTCAGCCTGCTGCTGCAGGGATTCCAGGTCAGGTCCGTTACCTGCAACAAGAAGCACAAGGTCTTTATGTTTTTGCAATAAGCCTGGCATTATATTTAAAAGAAAACTGATATTTTTTTCTTTTGTTACCCTTCCGGCAAAAAGCAGAATCCGTTTCTTGTTAAGCATGGGGAAACGGGCTTCCAGATGCTCCCTGAACAGGGCTAGTTCATTTTCTCCATGTAAAAATAGTGAAGTCTCGATCCCGGTTGGCAAAAGACAGGTTATGCTGTTTGCCTTGTATTTTGCCACTACATCTTCTATCTGTACTGTCGGTACTATAACCCTGTAAGACCTTTTAAGTATATTTTTCTGCAATGTTCTTATAAATATGGTAACCATAAAACCAGGAATAAACGAAGGTAAATAATGAGGGCCGTAATCTTCCCACATGGTATGGAATGTATATATTGCAGGAATATTGTGCATCCTTGCATAAAGAAAACCAAATTCAGCTATCATAAATTCAGAATTAATATGGATTATGTCAGGTTTAAAAAGCTCAACCCTTTTGGAGACCCAATACCATTTATTTATTTTTGCAACCCTATCCTCATTGGAAAGAGGTGTAGATGTAGATGGAACACGCAGTATCTGCGGATCATCACTGCGTTTTTCTGCCTCAAACATGGAAATTGGCACATCATAGGTTTTTTTGGGGTATTCAGAACAAACAATAAGAACCTCATGCCCTTTCCGTATCAGGGCACGTGAAAAACTATCAACCGATACAGTTACGCCATTGACCCTTGGCCAATAGGCATCTGTAAACATGGCAATTTTCATAATATATAGTATAATATAATAATGAGTGAAAATGAAGTCCTTGAGATTCCATTTTTTTCCCTTGTTTATGATGAAAAAAAAACCTGTTTTTTAAGAAAAATACCTGATAATGCAAAAGACCTTGGACAAAACAATTTTAGTTTTGAAGATAAAATATATAATTTGCCATTAAACGAAAAAAACAAAGCCCTTTTGCAATACGAAATAAAGGGCAAAGAACTGCTTTCCCTTATACGCAGGGCTTATAATCCGCTTGTAAAAACAGGCCCGGAAATGGCACAACCCGAAGATCGCCTGATGGAACTGGGGCTTTTAGGTGACACAGGCATACAGAATGAAGTGTGTATTATCCTGAACATGGAAAAGGTTCCTAAAGAAAAATGGCAGCCATTATCCGGGCTTCCGAATCACAGACTTTATAAAAACCGCATTTACGAGATCATCCCTGATGAAGTTACAGCATTGTTTTCAATGGCAGAAAATGAACTTGAAAACATCCAGCACACATTATTGCTGCGCAATGAGGAGATACCGGCTTTTGCAGATGAACATGCAAGGCTGATCTATGTTTTTGCAGACAAAGCGCTTTACAAGCTGCTTGGCCAGGATAATATATTTGCAAAAAAAGAAGATATAAGCCTTGTGTTGAGAGACAAAGATGAAACATATTATCCTTCATTAAAATATGGTGATAACTACTATTCTGCACATAAGCTCTCAATGCATTTTCATCGTAAGTATTTTCCGCTAAAAGACAGCTGGGTAAGACGGGAAGACCTTGAGGCTCTGGGCATGGGCCCACTTGGAGCCATGATGAACGGAGTATCCCTTGAGCCTTACAAGAAAAAAAATATCAGCCCTGGATTAATTGAACCTGCTCAAGAAGATCTGTCGCTTAAAATCGATCTTATGGCAGGCAGAGGCTGTTTTATCATGGAAGCAAAATTTAAAAACCTGCCTGCGTCCAATTATATAACAGAGCAAAAAGAGTTTTTTCTGGAATACGACCATGTAAATCCGCAATTTATTTCCACAGAAGATTTTACTGATTATGACGCATTAAAAAAACCGCAAAAGCATTATTTTTTATTTTGGAGAACGGAGTTCCGCAAGGGCCGGGTAAGGGAAACATCTAACGCCTATATACTTCTTTACACAAGAGAATTGCTTTTGTGCATGGATACAGGAGCGGATGCGCAAAAAACCCTGGAAGAACTGTTTCGCTTATGGGAAGCTTACAGGGATATACATCCTCAAGCATTTGAATTATATTCTGAATGGCTTTTGGACTTTGCTGTTATAAACGGGGTAATTGATGATGCTTTATTATATATAAAACTATATAATGTATCACAAAAAATAAAAACAAAAAAAACTGAACTTTTACACGATCTTTATATACATAAAAAATATATAGAAGACAACAATAATATACAATATATTGATTTTATTCCCATGATAGTACAGGCAGCTGAATTTCAAAAAGAAGATAACGGGCGTTTTGAAGAAATCCTTAACAATGCTGATATGTTTTTAAGAAAAAATTACGGAAAAAAACTGCTGGAAATTTTTTATCCCCACCCGCTTCTTGAAGAAACATTTACATGTTTTAAAGGCCTTAAAGACATGGGTTATTCGTCATACACAGTAAAGTGGCCTTCTTTTGGCAGCCACAAGCCTTTTATAAAAACACTTTTTTCTATCGAAGAGTTCTACAACAGACTATTACTGCTTGATATACCTGATCAAAAGCTTGAGGCAGAAAAAATAAAACGTCTGCGCGAAGAATCAGACGCTGTTATGGAGATGCTAAAGATAGACAAGTACGAAGAGAGTTTTGAATTAAAAGAAGAATATACACCTGACAAGGATAAAACAACCCATGACAGCAGAAAAAAACCAGCCCCAGTTTCTTTTTCAATACAGGGATTTATCGATAAGCTGGATAAAGTATCGCTTGAATGTCTTGATCTTGTATCAAGAGATATGAGTGAACAGGCGGAACATATTGCACGCAGCAGCAATACCATGCTGGAATTCATAATAGATGAAATAAACAGGCAATTTATGGAAGAAAAAAATGATATATTGATAGAAAGCAGCCTAGACCAAAGGCCGCAAATTCAGGGAGAATATAAGGACGAGGTTTTATGGGCGTTAACATTCCGAAACGCTTAAGCGCAGCTATATTAAATTCTCTCCAGGCAGGGGTTGTTCCAAGAGTAGGCCTTGAATATGTAGCAGTAGGCCGCAAAAGGGAAATAGAAACAGTCCTTAATGACCTTGAAATAATAAGCCAAGCTGGCGCTGGCTTTAGGATTATCACGGGCCGCTACGGAAGCGGGAAGAGCTTTTTCCTCCAGGCTATACGGAACTTTGCCATGGAAAAGGATTTTCTTGTGGCGGACGCAGACCTATCCCCTGAAAAACGCTTTTCCGGCTCGCACAGCCAGGGGCTTGAGACATACCGCGAACTTATGGAAAGGCTCTCCACAAATGTAAGACCCCAGGGAGGCGCCCTTGAATCCATGCTGCAGAAATGGATCATTGCCCTAAAAAGTGACCTTGTCAAAGAAGGCGCTTCCCCTTCTGACGAAACATTTGATTCAAAGGTAGAGCAAAAAATATTTGAAGCATTAGGCGAAATAGAAAGCTTTGCTCATGGCTTTGATTTTGCAGCTGCTGTCTCTGTCTATTACAAGGCTTATGTTGAAGGGGACGAAAAAAAGAAGCAGGCTAGCCTGCGCTGGCTTCGCGGGGAATATTCCACAAAAACAGAAGCTCGTGTTTTTCTGCCTGTAGGCGAAATAATAACAGACGAGAACTGGTACGAGTATATAAGGCTTTTTGCGGCATTCTCCGGCAGAATAGGCTATCGTGGTTTTTTGATCTTTATAGATGAATGTGTAAACCTTTATAAAATAACAAACCGCCAGTCAAGGGAAAAAAATTACGAAAAACTGCTTGCAATGTTTAACGACTGCCTGCAGGGCAAAGCGGAAAACCTTGGCATATTTATTACAGGAACACCGCAATTTCTGGAAGACGAGCGCAGGGGTCTTGCAAGCTATGCAGCACTTAAAAGCCGCATCCAGGACAGCCGTTTTGCAAAAGAAGGTTATCTTGATTCAGGCAGCCCTGTATTAAGGCTGGAACAACTTAACAGGGAAGAGCTCTACATACTTCTGGAACGCCTTTTAGGGATTCATTCAAGACACTTTGAATACGAACAAAGCCTTGGAGAAAAGCAACTGGGTGAATTCCTTGAGCTCGTGCTTTCAATTCCAGGAGCAGATGAATTCCTTACCCCCCGAGAGATCACACGTGATTTTCTTGGACTTTTAAATATTTTAAAAGACGATCCTTACGCACGCTTTGATGACATTATAAGACAGGAAGAGTTTTTCTCTTATTCAAACAACAAACAAGAAAGCGTATACGCTGATTATGAATTATGATAAGCAATTTTCCCCGCTTGCATGAACAGCTTAGGGAATATATATACAAAAGAAAATGGCCTGCGTTAAGGGATATTCAGGAAGCAGCTATACCTGCTGTCCTTGATACACAGAACAATATACTTATAGCAGCAGGCACTGCATCCGGAAAAACCGAGGCCAGCTTTTTCCCAATTATTACACTTATATTAAACGAAAGACTTTTACAAAAAGAATCACAATACAAAGAACAAGGGGTTGAAGTTTTATACATAGGACCATTAAAAGCACTTATAAACGATCAGTTCCAGAGGCTTGAACCTCTTCTTGATGAACTTGGCATAAAACTATGGAGATGGCACGGCGATGTGGGTAAAACACACAAAAAAAAGCTTCTTGAAAACCCGGAAGGGATATTACAGATAACACCTGAATCCCTTGAAGCAATGCTGTTAAGACAGGGAACAAAAACAAAAAGGCTTTTTAATAACCTTAAGTTTATTATTATAGATGAAGTGCATGCATTTATTGGCACAGACAGGGGCGCACAGCTGTTATGCCTTTTGGAACGAATCCAGGATATAAGTGAACAGCCCGGGGAAAATGCTCCAAGGCGCATGGGACTTTCAGCCACGCTTGGGGATTTTACACAAGCACTTGAATGGCTTGAAGCAGGCAAAAGCAGACAGACAATACTTATCAGGGAGCAGGAGGATAAAAGCAGCTCTGGCCGCTTTCTTTCTTTGGCAGTTGATTACTTTACCAATAGCACTGAGTTTTATTACAGCATCTATGCAGAATGTCAGCCGGATTATAAAGTGCCATCCAGAAAATGCATAGTGTTTACAAACAGCCGTGTCGAAGCAGAAGAAACAGCAGCTGTCTTAAAAAAGATCAGTGCAGGCCAGAATGAAAAAAATCTTTTTTATGTACATCACGGAAGCATAGCTGCAACTCTAAGGGAAGACGCGGAAAAAAACTTAAAGGATAAAGAAGCCAGCCAGACCATAATTGCAACCGCAACTCTGGAACTGGGAATAGACATAGGAAGGCTTGACAGGATCATTCAGATAGGGGCACCCATAAGTGTCAGTAACTTTGTTCAAAGGCTTGGCAGATCAGGCAGACGCAGCGGCAGGTCACAGATGTATTTCTGTTCTCTGGACAGCCTTAGACAGCAATCACGATATACATTCAGCATATCGCAGCTTGATATTATACCCTGGACACTGGTAAAAACCATTGCAATTATAGAACTTTATCTTAAAGAAAAATGGATAGAAGATGTTGAAACAAAACCTTTGCCTTTAAGCCTTCTTTGCCACCAGACTTTAAGCATACTGGCTTCGCTTGGCGAACATACAGAAGAAGAATTAGTAAAACGTATATTAACATACCCGCCATTTTGCAATGTAAAAGAGAAAGATTTTTACGAACTCCTTGATTCTCTTGAGCATGGAAGGTATATAGAAAAAACAGAACAAGATAAATTAATTTTGGGACTTGAAGCTGAACACATGGTAAATCATTATTCATTTTATCCTGTGTTTCCTGACGAAACAGAGTTTCGTGTAACATTTCAGGGAAAAGAAATCGGCAAGATAAACTTTATACCCCAGGAAGAATCATCCCTTGTACTTGGCGGCAGCAGCTGGAGGGTTTTTGAACTTAGGCTTAATAACAGGGAAGTCTGTGTTATACCTGCAATATTAAGCAGCGAAGATGCATATAGTGGTGCTGCAAGAATATGGAAAGGGGGAGGAAGCCATACACATACAAGAATAGTAAAGCGCATGAGGCAGGTTCTTATGGAAGACATGGAATACAGATACCTTTCTCCCAGTGCAGCATTAAGGCTTAAACAGGGGATGAACTTTGCAGCAAAACATAATATGGACAAAAATCTTTTTATAGAACTGGATAAAAAGCATACAAGAAGTCTGCCATTTGCAGAAAGCGCAAAAAGCTGTTTTATATTTCTTCCCTGGCTTGGAAGCAGGGGCATAAGGACACTCTCCCTTGTAATGCAACATAAAGTTATACGCAAAGACCTAAAACTGCTTTATATGGAACAGATAAATCCCTATGCATTTAGAATTGCATCTGATTTTACAAGCGAAAGATTCAGACGCATGCTCAATTACCAGATATCAATTATCGACGACCCGGAAACACTGCTGGATTCAAAAAAAATTCCTTATACTGATAAATACGATTATCTGCTCCCGCCTGGATTACTAAAAAAACAATATGCTGCAAACATGTTAAATATAGAAGAACTTACAACTTTTATGTAGTATGTTAGTCTTTTTTAGGTATTAAAAAAAGAGTAACAACAGAGACACACAGGGCAGCAAGAGCCGCAATAGCCAGGCTTTGTGTTCCAAAAGATCCAAGCATCAGACCTGCAATTAAATTACCCAGTACAGAACCCAAAGCGATCTCGCATGCGACCATTACGGTAATGGATGTAGAACGCACATTTATTGGTGTTATTTCGTTTAAAAATCTTATACGTCCTGACAGGCACAGTATAAATCCAGGAGAAGCGATCATATTAAAAATGGAAAGTGTAAAAAGTGTATTGGAAAACAAAAGACCTGCAGTGTACACAAAATAAAAACCAATGCCGGCAAGCATTAGTTTTTTTGCGCTTACAAATTTTCCCAAAGACCCTATAAGAATAAAAAACGGTATTTCAATAACACAGCGCATAGCCTGAAGCATTGGCACATCCCCTGGACTGCCGCCAACAGCTGTAACATAATAAACCATAAATATAAATAAAGGCATGGTAGCCAGGGAATTAAAAGCAGCGTGTATAATAAAAATAAGATATCTTTTGTTTCTTAGTAAAGACATGACATCTTTTTTAAGATTATGCTTGACTGTATGTGCCTTGAGTGAATCATGTGCATCAAGAGGCTGGCTTTTTTTCTCCCACTGGCTTTTTGAAGCAAAAAGCCCCCACAGTATGGCTACTAAACATACACAGGTAGAAATCGGGATTATGGCCTTAATCCCCCATTCATTTATTATCATGCTGTATATCATGGAAAAGCTGCCAAAAAATATAGAACCTGCCAAACGTATATAACTGTATTGCAAGCGCGGTATGGTGCTGATCTCTGACAAGGTATAACTGTCAAGCAAGGCAATGATACTGCTGCGGAATATAGCTTCGATAATCAATAAAACTGCTGCAATAATAATACTATTTGTAAAAATAACACTGCCATAAAATAATGCTGAAACACCAAGGCAAAAACAAATAACCCGCCGCGGAGAACCAAGCCTGTCGCTTAAAAGACCCCATACAGGCTGAAACACCATGCTTACAACAGCGCAGATGGCTGTAAAAATACCAATCTGTGAACTTGTTGCGCCAATGCTTTGCATAATTAAAACATGGGTTAACGGCCCGACAATGGCAGCCCATACCAAGCCTACAAAAAGAAATAATTTAATAACAGGAAGTTTTGGCATACTATCTTCCGGCATTTAAGGTATGCAAAACCATTAAGCCAAACGTTATATCTGCGCCCATATTTGTAATCGCATCCTGTTCAAAATAAAACTGCAATCTTGTTCTGTTAAACTTAAATACAAACCCGCCAAGTATATTTAATTGCGGCAAAGAAAGATGATACAATGTTGTGTTAAAAGTATTGCCCAATCCATGGGGGATTGTAGTATCATTTAGGGGGGATGTCTTAATATTCATCTGTGCGTTAAGCGAAAAAAACTGCGCGAGATGAACTTCTGCTCCAAGCATTCCGTTAAACATAAAATTGGATATGCCGTTAAAAGGCATTACAATACCTGCATGGGTATAAAGACTAAAATAGCGCGCCATTCTCCAATCCAGGAAAAGACCTAAACCTGCATCAGGAAAACCCGTACCGCTTAATCTTTCAAGCCTGCCTGTTGGGATCTTAAATGCAGCAAGGGCAGCAAGGGAAACATTTGTGTTTTCAAAAAAAGTCCACTTACCCCATATATCTATATCACCAAAAGAAACTGCACTTTCATCCAGATAAAGGTTTATGCCGTTATTATTGGGCAGATTAACATAAAGCTGATTCTGAAAAAAATACTCCCTGCCGCCATTTGGAAAGCCAAAAAGTCCATGGAATGATTCTATAAAAGAATCCATAAAACCACCGGAAAAAGAAAAAACTCTTAAGTCAATGCCAAGCTGAAGCTCATTAAAAACATTATAAGCAATACCCATTTCTGCTGCAAAGACCTCGTAATCACTGTATATATATCTTGTATCATAGCCGCGTCCTTGAGGCATTTGCTCATCCCCCCAGAGATAGCAAAGTATGTCCTGCGCAAGGTAAAAAGATAAATGGTACTGCAGATCAAACTGCTCCCCTGCTCTGGCTGAAACAGCAGGCAGATGATAATGAATAATAAAGGGAATATACATATTTTTACCGTAAAGCGGCCCTTTGGAAAAGTCTTCTGTAAAAGCTGGAAAGGACAGTAAAACGAGCAGAAGCACAAAAAGGAGTTTTTTCATTATTTTGAGTATAGCCTGGAAGGGGCAGGAATTCTACTGGGGGGGGG
>Ga0099364_10010273_pt1 | contig 12881 bp, 11 predicted proteins | sample TergutTh196P3_FD_73070 | JGI IMG/M metagenome (GOLD analysis project Ga0099364, IMG submission 73070) | Microcerotermes parvus P3 segment gut microbial communities from Pointe-Noire, Republic of the Congo - Th196 P3 | ecosystem: Host-associated > Arthropoda: Insects > Digestive system > Gut ...
CCGAATTAACGGGAAATACAGCAAAACAGAGATTTCACAGACTAGATTGCTTCGTCGCTACGCTCCTCGCAATGACGAAGAGGAGGTATTTGAATAGAAACCGTATAAGAATTAATTATGTGCGCACAAGAATTAATTTTCTTGCGATTGCTTTTATGATGTATTACAATTAACAATTAATAATTATCGACGCGCAGAATCATGATTGCTAAGATTGCGGTGTTGCGTGAGGCAAAAAGAGAGGGGATAGCATTAATATGACAAATTTTGACATGGCCGTAAAGGCGGTGGCGGGGAAGACGGCGCTTGATCATGACGATACCGCTGTTTTGAGAAAAGAACTGGGGGCTTTGCAGGGCGAGTACGAAGGGCTAAAGGCCCAAAACATAAAGATCGACATGCAACGGGGGAGGCCGTGCGCCGAACAGCTGGACCTTGCGAACGAAGCCCTTGATTGGCACGGTGCGCCTTTTGTGTGCGAGGACGGGGTTGACGCAAGAAACTATGGGGGGGACTTGGGCGGCACCCCTGAGTGCAAAAGGCTTTTTGCTGATATTTTTGACGTCCTGCCCGAAAATATAATTATTGGCGGAAATTCGAGCCTTAACTTAATGTACGACGCCATTGTCAAAGCAATGCTTCTCGGTGTGTACGGGGCAAAAGGGCCATGGATGGCATATCCGGGCAAACCTAAATTCCTATGCCCGTCGCCTGGGTACGATAGGCATTTCACAGTTGCAGAGTCGTTTGGCTTAGAGCTTGTCACAATTAAAATGAATTCTGACGGCCCTGACATGGACGAGGTCGAAAGGCATGTAAACGAAGATCCGTCGGTCGTTGGCATATGGTGCGTGCCAAAGTACAGCAACCCTGACGGGATCACGTACTCGGACGAGGTAGTAAGGCGTTTTGCCGCTTTGCGTCCAAAGGCTGATGGGTTTCGCGTTTTCTGGGACAACGCATATTTTTGTCACGACCTTTACGACGAAAGCGACAAATTATTGAATATATTTGACGAATGCAAAAAAACCGGGAACGAAGACATGTTTTATATGTTTGCATCAACGTCGAAAATCACGTTTGCTGGCTCCGGCGTTTCGGTTTTTGTGTCATCGAAGAACAATGTTGAATTCCTAAAAAAACAAATGTTTGTACAGACCATCGGCCCCGACAAAGTCAACCAGTTGAGGCAAGTGCGCTACATAAAAAGCGCGGGCAACCTGAAAAAGCTTATGCAGGAGCGGGCTCAAATACTTCGCCCAAAATTTGACAGTGTGCTGTCAGTTCTCAGCGAGGAAATGGGAGGGAGCGGAATATGCCAATGGAACAACCCCAGGGGCGGGTATTTTGTGAGTTTGAACGCTCCAAGCGGTTGCGCGTCTAAAGCAGTCGGGCTCGCGGCAAGCGCCGGGGTTTTGTTTACTGGCGCCGGGGCAACTTTTCCTTATAAAAAGGACCCCGAAGACAGGAACATTCGGATAGCCCCAACAATTCCGCCTGCCAGCGAAGTGCGGACTGCAGTGAAGGCGCTGTGCCTATGTATTAAGATAGCCTATATCGAAAAGCTGTTGCAACAGTGAACATAGTTTAGGGAAGGCAAATGGAGTTTCGTTTGTTTATTATGGAAGAGTTGCTACAACAATGAACATAATGCGGGGAAGGCAAACTACATATCATTTGTTAATTGTGATACCCAATTCAACGAAATAAAAATTTCGTTGAATTGGGTGGAGGATTTATTTGCATTTACAATCGTATTGTGCTACAATGGCGCAAAGCGAAATAATCTAATTTGGATCGTACAACAAAGCAGTAAAGCAGTTTGATGTGGATCGTACAACAGAGCAGTAAATTGGATCATACCGCAGAGCAGTCAATTTGGAGTGTACAAAAGATGAAGGATTTTAAAGAGTATCATCCGCCCCAAGCCTTGGTGGATTTTCTAAACTATATGCAAACGATTAAAGGAAAATCCCCAAATACCGTTCAGGGGTACTTTTACGATTTGCGGCTCTTTTTTAGATTCATATTAACGAGCTACGAAATGACAAACCCAAAACTAAGTTTTGAAGACATAGATATTTCCGTGGTTGATGCAGCATTGATTAATAAAGTGACTTTGAGTGATCTGTATTCGTTTGTATCGTTCGTCACCCGCGAACGCGACAACACAAGTTATGCCAGGGCTAGAAAGGTCGCATCACTCAAGTCGTTTTTTAACTATGCACATTCAAAGGCAAAGATTATTGAAAACAACCCCGCTGCCGAACTTGAGTCCCCCAAGATAGTCAAGCGGCTCCCCCGTTACCTTGAGATCGACGAAAGCAAACAACTTTTGTCATCTGTCGACGGCGAACAAAAGGTGCGGAATTTTGCAATACTGACTTTGTTTTTGAATTGCGGAATGCGGCTATCGGAACTTGTAAGCATTAATATTAAAAATATCAGGGGCGGAAAATTGTCAGTTATTGGAAAAGGTGACAAAGAAAGGGTAATATACCTCAACCAAGCTTGCCAAGACGCTGTCGACGAATACCTGAAGGTCAGGCCAAGGGACAATATCAAAGACAAAAACGCTCTGTTTTTGAGCAAAAGAAAACAAAGAATAAGCAACAATATGGTTCAAAGGATCGTCAAAAGGTACATACAGCAAGCCGGCCTTGACACGGACAAGTATTCGACACACAAGCTTCGACACACGGCGGCAACATTGATGTATAAATATGGCAATGTTGATATACGCGCTTTGCAGGATATTCTCGGGCACGAGAGCATTTCCACGACGGAAATTTACACCCACTTGGACGAGAAGCATTTAAAAGCCGCCGTTGACAGCAACCCTCTCGCGGGGTTCTCCCCCACCGGGGAGACGAAAGGGCAAGGCAACACGTAGAATTCAGCAGAGGTTTAAACGCAAGAAGGAGATTCGCTATTATGAAAAAGACTTTGTTTATGTTAGGTTTTTTATTTGTTATGACAGGCCTACTGTTTGCTTCGGGCTTGGGGCTGCTTGCTTTGGTCGAACAATCAGATATTATTCACGAAAATGAAGCTGTTGCACGGGGCACAAACATCCCTGCCAGCCTTGATAACCTTGGTAATATTAACAACCATGGCCGCCCTGGCAACCCCGGCAACGCTGACAGCCCTGGCGACTCTGACAACCCTAACAACCCTGCCCGCCCCGACACCGAAGAAAGCGTTGAGCCGCCAGCCGTTTCGGCTGCCTCCAGCTTGAACCCTTTTAGTTTTGATAAAATGAACCCTGCCATGCTTGATGTGCTAAGGAGCTTCAAAACCGCGAAAAGCGAGCCAATAAACATACTTTTGCTTGTGTCTGACGGCAGCGCCAACACAGACGCCATGTCCATAGTCCACTATAACCCAAACACATACGACGTAAACATGATATCCATACCCCGCGACACATATGTAAAGGTACCCGGGATGAGCTTCAACAAGATAAACGCCGTGTACACGTCAAAGAGCGGCGGCGTCGAAAAACTCACTACTGCGCTTGAAGACATGTTTGGTCAAAAAATAAACTACTATGTTCACATTAACATGAAGACAATTAGTGAAATAGTTGATCTACTGGACGGCGTGCAATACAATGTTCCATGCGACCTCATATACCGCGACCCCACTCAAAACCTCAATATCAATATTAAGAAAGGCGACCAATTGCTTAAAGGGAAACAGGTTGAAGGCATGCTGAGGTTCCGCCACCCGAACTCGAACGGGTGGACAAAGGAAATAAGAAAGTACTACGATGGCGGCGACCTTAAAAGGATTGAGCGCCAAAAAGACTTCATTCGCGAAGCCATGCGGCAAAAGCTGACCCCAGCCTACATTCCAAAAATTAACGACGTAATCAACAACGTGTACGACAACATAAAGACAGACTTGCCGCTTTCGGAAATACTCAAGCTGGTTGCCGGCGTACCCAACGTAGACGCCGACAAGTTCCAGTCCGAGACACTGCCCGGCGAGCCTAAAAATATTAACAAGCTCTCATATTTTGTTCATTACCCAAAGGAAACGTTCGCCATGGCAGACAGGCTCCTTAGCGGCAACCCGCCACCGGAGGAAGCCCCCCGGTAGATTGATGCCAACACAGTTCCTTTATTATTTATTAATTTCTCCTGTTCCTCAGGAAGGCTAGGTACCCTTTATAAGTTGTGTAGAGGTCGATTTTGCTTATGATTTCAAATGGCGAATGCATGGAAAGCACCGGGACGCCGCAATCCACGACCTCAACCCCAAGATTTGCAACATATTTTGCGATTGTGCCGCCGCCGCCCTGGTCAACTTTGCCAAGGTCGCCAAATTGCCACTGAATTTTGTTCTTGTTGAATATCATGCGCACTTTGTTGCAGAATTCTGCATTGGCGTCGCTTGCGCCGCCCTTTCCCCTACCTCCAGTGTATTTTGTTAGGACAATGCCCTTCCCAAGGCACGAAGCGGTTTTTTTGTCCTGCACTCCATCATAGTTGGGGTCCACAGCCGGGTTCACATCAGCCGACAACATGGCAGAATTTGCTAGGCACTTCCTCAGCGAAATATCCGAATAGCTGCCGGGATTGTGTAAATAGCACAGGTACGCGACAAAGTTTTCCAAAAGCTTTGACTCAGCCCCGGTGTTTCCCGCACTGCCGACCTCTTCTTTGTCTGTTAGCACACATATGCACGTGGTCTCTGGCGCCCCCGCATCGCCTATCTCGACTAATGCCGTCATTGCAGGGTATGCGCAGCAGCGATCGTCATGCCCGTACGCGCCGATCAGGCTCCTATCCAGTCCAACGTCCCTTGCCTTGAAGGCGGGCACTATTTCGATTTCCGCACACGAAAAGTCTTGTTCCACAAGCCCGTATTTTTCATTAAGCAACTTTAAGACATTTAGTTTTACTTTGTTCTTGGCCTTCTTGTCTTTATACGGGATCGTGCCAGCAAGAACATTAAGCCCCTCCCCTGTTATTGCGTCCTTGGCTTTTTTTTCCATTTGATCTTTCGCCAGGTGGGGGAGCAAATCAGTTATCGTAAATACGGGGTCGCGCTCATCTTCGCCTATCTTGATTTCAACCTTAGTGCCGTCACCCTTAACAATAACGCCGTGCATTGCCAGGGGGATTGTGACCCACTGGTACTTTTTTATGCCGCCGTAGTACTGCGTATCCAACATTGCCATTTCGGCATCTTCGTATAGTGGGTTTACCTTCAAGTCGACCCTTGGCGAGTCAATATGGGCGCCGACCAAATTGACGCCGCCAAACACCGGCTTTGAGCCAATGACAGCGAACAACAGCGACTTGCCCTTAATATTTTGATATACCTTCATTCCTGGAGATAACTTTCCGTTGTTTTCAAGAAGGGCGTCCAAGTCAACGAACCCTTTGCTTTTGAGGATGCTCAAGCATTCCGCGGCAAACTCCCGTTCAGTCTTCGCCTTGTCAAGGAAAGCTTTGTACCTGTCGGAAAAACTAAATATCTCCCCTTGCTGTTTTTTGTCAGCCTCCTCCCAGCAGTTCTTGATTTTAAAACCCAGCTTATCAGAAAGTATCTGCCCGGATGTTTTTTTTTCGTCACTTTGCTTTTCGTTATTCTCGTTGTTACTCCATGCTTTTGTCGCCATATTTCCCTCCCTTAGGAACTGCAAATAATGAATTCCGATTCTCTCCTTGTCCTTATTCCATTATGCTTCTATTATTTATTCGGCAGATCGGCCTTAGACGAATAGCCGAAACGCCTGAAAAACTCGTCTGTTACGTCGTATGCCATTGGTCGGCCAGGGACGTTCAGCTTCCCGGTTTCTCGAATGAGGTTTCTTTCCAATAGCCTGTCAATCGAGCTGTCCGAGTTGACCCCTCTTATCTTTTCAATTGCGGCGCGGGTAACATTGCTGTTATAAGCAATTATCGAAAGCGCTTCATAGGCGGCTTGCGATAGGTTTTGCCTTGGACGCTCCTCCAGTAGCTTGTTGATGTATTGGCTGTGCTCGGGCCTTGTCGAAAGCTGGTATTTGCCGTCAATTTCCCTTAGCAGCAGCCCCCTCTTCGAAGCCCTAATGCTAATTGCCATATTTGACAAAAGGATTTTGGCCTCGTCTGCGTTAAGGCCAATTATTGAAGCCAGTTTTTCAAGCTTAACAGCATCGCCCGCCGCAAACAGGACACCTTCGACAATACCCTCAAGTTCCCTTCTTTCGTGCTCATTCAAACCCTCCATCCGCTCCTGGACATACCCGCCTTCTCCACCTGGATTGCTTTTTTCACCGCTGTCAATGTTATCAAGGGTATCCCCTCCAACATTGTCAATGTTATCAAGGGCATCCCCTCTAACATTGTCAACGTCACCAAGGTTATTCCCTCTGACATTGTCAACATCATCAAGGGTATTTCCTCTGATATTGTCAACATCATCAAGAGTATTTCCTCCAACATTGTCAACGTCATCTAGGGCATTTCCTCCAGCATTGTCAACGTCACCAAGGTTATTCCCTCCATCATTGTCAATGTTATCAAGGGTATTTCCCCCAACGCTGTCAACGTTATCAAGGGTATTTTCCCCAACGCTGTCTAAACCATCAGGGCTATTCTCTTCTCTTTTGTTTGTGGTACTGCCTGGCAACTCGTTGTTAATACCCTATCCCCCGCTTTCTTATATTGTACGGCAGACTCTGTCCGCAACCAATTCCCGAGAATAAAAAGGCTTTCGTTCTCGGGTATAACAATAAACAAATGTGAGCTAGTCCATTATTTTCTTAAAGTCTATGTTTATGCCGGTCTTGCGCCTGTAAACCTTTAAATCACCAAACATTCGTTCCTGTTTCATGCTAATGTACTCTTGCCTGCTTAGTTCCAGCAATGCAAAAAACGCTGTGACAATGTCTGATTTTGTCCTTTCAGTCGGATTGAAAAACCTTCCAAAAATAAAACTTGCCTTGACCCTCAAAACCCCTGCAATTTCCTTAAGTTTAGAAATTAGCGAAACCCTCTCGCTCTCAATTATTTTATCCATCCTTGTTTCGTCAGTGTCAAACCTCCGCTTGTTGGCGTCTTGCAGTTTTCGGTATATTTCAAACAAGCCTTCGCCGTCAACATCATAATCAGTGCTGTATTTGTAGCCCGTGTAGCCCATAGGCGCATTAATAGCCTCAGGGAACTTATATGCCGCCTTGTCCCAATACTCACCCCTGCTCTTTATAGCAGCGGCGAACTCTTTGTATTTCTTATATTCAATGACGCTTATAACCAGTTCGTCTCTGGGGTCTGTCTGGTCATCATCGGAATCTTTTTTTGAAGGAAGCAACAGCCTTGATTTAATATGTAGAAGCGTTGACGCCATGACAAGGAATTCGCTTGCTATATCAATATTGAATTCTTGTAGCGAAAAGAGGTAATCCATATACTGGTCCGCAATTACGCTTATCGGTATATCATAAATATCGATCTTATTCTTTTCAATGAGGTGGCAAAGAAGGTCAAACGGCCCCTCAAACACTTCAATCTTTATGTTGTACGCATGCCCCCCGCTCATCTAACCCCTCCGGTATTCCTGGTCAGTCACCGGTATTCCCAACCAGCTCTTTAGTATTCCTAGCCAGTTCATCAGTATTCCCAACCAGCTCTTTAGTATTCCTAGCCAGTTCATCAGTATTCCCAACCAGCTCTTTAGTATTCCTGGCCAGTTCATCAGTATTCCCAACCAGCTCGTTAGTATTCCTGGCCAGTTCATCGGCATTCCTAGCCATAGCCCCGATATTCCTGGCCTACATATCCAGTTCGATAATATGCATAGCTTCTCTTACTACGCCCATCATCTTCTGGGCCTTCTCCGTTGCCCGCCGCGTCCCTTCGGCTAGCACGTCCATCACAATTTCAGGCTTTTTTGCCAATTCGCACCTCTTGTTGTATATGGGCGCTACCCTTTCGCAAAGCTTGTCTGCTAAATTGCGCTTGCACTGCACACAGCCAATTTTACCGCTTCTACAGTCCCCTTCAAGCTCCTGTACGCTACCCAGTATTTTGTGAAGCGAGAAAACGGAGCATACCTCCGGGTGGCCGGGGTCGTCCTTCCTAATGCGGGCGGGGTCCGTGATCATCGTCATCACCTTTTTCTTTACTTCATCGGGCGAATCCGACAGCATTATAGTGTTGTCGTAGCTTTTGCTCATCTTTCTGCCGTCAGTGCCGGCAAGCACCTTGGCCTCTGTGAGAAGAGCCTGCGGCTCCTTGAAAGTGTCGCCGTAAATATGGTTAAACCTTCGGGCGATCTCGCGCGACAGCTCCAAGTGGGGCAGCTGGTCTTCTCCGACCGGCACAAAATCCGCATTGTACATCAGGATATCCGCCGCTTGAAGGCATGGGTAGCCCAAAAACCCATGGGTAGCAATTTCCCTGTCCTTCATCTGCGCCAAAACGTCTTTGTATGTCGGACACCTTGTAAGCCATGACAGCGGCGTTATCATGGAGAGCAAAAGACACAGCTCCGCATGCTCCTTTACCGCCGACTGCACAAACATTGTGCACCTCACTGGGTCAAGGCCGGAGCTAATCCAATCGACAACCATTTCACGCGAAGTCTCGGCAAGGCCCTTCGTATCGCTGTACCCTGTGGTAAATGCGTGCCAATCTGCCACAAAAAAGTTGCACTCGTATTCGTCTTGAAGCGCAACCCAATTCTCAAGAGCACCAAAATAATTCCCAAGGTGAAGCCTGCCCGTTGGCCTCATGCCGCTTAAAACTACTTTTTTCATTCTACAATCCCCCATCATAATACAGTTATTATTGAGATAATTATTGTTTGAACAACATCAAAACACAGTTATTATCAAAACACAGTTATTATCAAAATACAGTTATTATCAAGATAATTATTAGTTTGAACAACATCAAAATACAGTTATTATCGAGATAATTATTGTTTGAACAACATTAAAAAACGGCGTCAGGATAAAACTGAGTACACCCGTGAACGACAGTGCCATTATTAGGAACATCCCGTATCTTTCATATGGCAATATATACCTGTAATATATTCTCTCCGGCAAAATGGAAAACAATATCTTTGACCCATCCAACGGCGGAATCGGGACAAGGTTAAAGGCCGCCAATAAAATGTTTATCGAAATAAAATTCAGCAGAAGCGTTAAGGCCACTGTCTGAACCGTCGTCAGGTAAACGCCAGTAAACCCGCCCATAGTCAGAAAATATAGAACTCCGGAAAGCGACATCAGGTTATTTCCGAATGTGTCTTCGCCGATTACGTAGTTCATAGCCTCAAAAAGCTCTTTTAAACTATGCCCGGAAAAGAGGTCAACAAACAAAGCAAAAAAGGCAGTGCAAATCGCGGCAAGCACAATATTTGACAAAGGCCCGGCAAAGCTTGTCAACATGATCCCCGCTTTTCTGTTCTTGTAGTAACTAGGATCAATCGGAACAGGCTTTGCCCAGCCAAAGCGGGCGACCAGCAACATTATCGCACCAATCGGGTCAATATGCTTGATTGGGTTCAGCGTGATCCTGCCAGCAAGTTTTGGCGTCGGATCCCCCTGCCTATACGAAACATACGCATGCGACAGCTCGTGAACCGTAAAAGATACAAGCAGAACAGGTATTCTGTATAGAACTTCAATAAATTCTTCCGAAAATGGCATGCCCTCTCTGCCCCCCGTAAAATGTCATTCGTATTGTGTCATTCGTATTGTGTCATTCGTATTGTGTCATTCGCAATTATTACCATTCACTACTTTTATCATTCGCACAAATGTCTAGATTTTTATCAGCTTGTCTATTCCAACCGCCAGTTCCTCTTCTGTTGGGATGTTGTCGGGCAACTTGCCCTGGTTGTACCCCATGTACGCGCTGAGGTCAAAATAGCCGGTGCCGCTCAGCCCAAACAGGACAGTCTTTTCCTCGCCCGTCTCTTTGCACTTCAGAGCCGCGTCCATCGCCGCCTTAATTGCGAAAGACGACTCCGGCGCGGGTAGTATACCCTCACAGCGTGCGAAACGGACCGCCGCCTCAAAAACATCATTCTGAACGTATGACGCCGCTTTAATATAACCGTCGTGGTACAGCTTGGACAGCACCGGGCTCATGCCGTGGTACCTAAGGCCTCCAGCGTGGCTTGGAGACGGTATATAGTTGCTGCCGATTGTGTACATGCGCATAAGCGGCGTACTCCCGGCGGTATCGCCGAAATCGTAAGCGTACTTGCCCCTTGAAAGCGAAGGGCAGGAGACTGGCTCCACCGCTAAGAACTCAATATTGTTCTTCCCGCGTATTTTGTCAGCCATGAACTGCGTTATTAGGCCGCCGAGGTTCGAGCCGCCCCCTGCGCACCCTATAATCATGTCCGGCATGATGCCGTACTTGTCGCACGCGATTTTTATCTCCTGGCCAATCACCGACTGATGCAACAGCACATGATCGAGGACGCTGCCAAGGACGTACCTGCAGTTGTCGGTCTTCATCGCGGTTTCTATTGCCTCTGATATTGCGCAACCGAGCGACCCGCCGGTGCCGGGGTTTTTAGCAAGGATGCCCCTGCCGGAATCCGTTGTGTCTGACGGCGAAGGAATGACTTTTGCGCCATAAGTCTCCATAACGGCCTTTCGGTACGGTTTCTGCTCCGACGACACTTTAACCATGTATACGGTCAAATCAATGCCAAAATACGCGCATGACATTGCCAGCGCGGTCCCCCACTGCCCTGCCCCGGTTTCGGTCGTCAGTTTCGTTATCCCCTGCGTTTTTGCGAAATACGCTTGTGCTGCCGCCGAATTTAGCTTGTGCGAGCCGGATGTGTTGTTCCCCTCGAATTTATAGAAGATTTTTGCCGGGGTATCCAACTCCTTCTCAAGGCAATACGCCCGCACGAGGGGCGACGGCCTGTACATCTTGTAAAAATCACGTATTTCCGCCGGAATCGGGATGAACTCGTCCGTCGTGTTGAATTCCTGATCCACCAGCTCCTCGCAAAGAAGCGGAAGCAGGTCTTCCCTAACGCATGGCTTCATCGTACCTGGGTGCAGCATGGGATCGGGTAGCTCTTTCATTACCGCCCTGATATTATGCCAACTTGTTGGAAGCTCATTTTCTGTTAAATAGATCTTGTACGGCGTCTTACTCATTTTGGATTATTCCTTTCTTGTTGAGAATTTTCACCTCATATTTTTATAAAAACCGCCAGCCCAAGTAAAACCCAAACCCTCATGTTGAATCCGAACCCTCATGTTGAATCCTAACCCTTAAGTGGGATCCGAACCTTCATGTTGAATCCGAACCCTTTTTTATTCTTACATAGAATCAGGGTTCTTTGCCGTTAGGCGCGACGGATTATAACCTCTTGTTTTGACAACGGGCGGGTAATGACAGTGCTTAGATACTTCATGTCGGACCGAAGATCCGCAACCGCGCCTGTTTCCAATATCCGAACTACAGGACGTAAGCCGCTTTGCGTATTAAGGACTACCGCAGTGTGGCCGTTCGACAGCTCAACAAAACTCCCCACAGGGTACAACGCTACCCTTTGTGCGAATGCCTTAACGATATCGTAGTCGAAATTTGAACCAATGCCGCCCATTATATACTCAATTGCTTCTGAAGGCAACATGGGCCTACGGTACGGCCTGTTTGACGTCAATGCGTCATAGACGTCCCCAACTGATATGATCCTGCCCCAAAGCGGTATCAGGTTGCCTGTCAGGCCATGGGGGTAACCCTTGCCGTTTACCTTCTCATGATGGTACAAAACCCCGCTCCATAACTTGTCATCGCCTATATTTTGATTTACAAGAAAGTTGAACCCGGACGCGGAATGATGCTTCACCACGTTAAACTCGTCGTTGCTTAAACGGGTTGGTTTGTGCAATATCTCAATAGGGACCTCAACTTTTCCAATATCATGCATCATAGCACATTTGCCCAAGTGGTGCAAATCGTTTCGGTCAAGCCCCAAATGCTGCCCAATCGCTATAGACAACACCGCAACGCTCAACGAATGGTGGTACGTGTACTCGTCGTAGCTCCTCAAATCATTTATATTTATTAGCGCAAAACGATCCCTTCCAATGCTGCTCACCAGTTGGTCAACAATATTGTCAAGGTTTTTTATGATTTGTACGGAAGTGTGTACATTTCCTTCCCCAATCGCTTTGAACAGCTGCTCCAAACAGGCAACAGCCTCAGCCCTCAGTTTCGGCGATATTGTCGCCCTTACTTCCGGGACATAAATAATATTGCTTCTGTTGCCCCTGGTAATCGCAGACTCTTCCTTGACATATACAGTCCTAATGTCCCGATCTCTCAGCCGCTGTAAATAGTCTGCGGTAATGATGCTCCCTTTGACTAGCAAGGGTAAGGTAAATAGCGCGTCCGAATAGATGTCTTGATCCAGCATCATTCCCGGTTCGATTTTTTCGATATCTATACGCTTCAATAAGTCCCCTCCAGATGTAATGACACACAAAACGCCTAGATTGCTTCGCTTCGCTCGCAATGACGGACTACCCGTGAATTGTAACAAGTCTTTTATTTCTTCTCGTTCTTCTCGTTCTTCTCGTTCTCGGGTATAATTTGGTCAAATAATGTTGACACTGCAAACATACATGTTGTATATTATTATGGTAGCTGACCTCGGAAGGCCAGCTACCGGAATTCGGGGTGTAGCTCAGTTTGGCTAGAGTGCTTGCTTGGGGTGCAAGAGGTCGCCTGTTCAAGTCAGGTCACTCCGACTCGGCAACGGCGCAGCTTTCGATAAATCGAGGCTTGCGCCGTTTTCTTTTTTGCGCCCCGCAATAAAGTTTCTCGCCGTAGCCCTTTAGCCTAATACTTAGCCTAACCTACCTAGCATAGCCTTAGCCTACCTAAAACCTAGCC
>Ga0099364_10010274_pt1 | contig 12881 bp, 14 predicted proteins | sample TergutTh196P3_FD_73070 | JGI IMG/M metagenome (GOLD analysis project Ga0099364, IMG submission 73070) | Microcerotermes parvus P3 segment gut microbial communities from Pointe-Noire, Republic of the Congo - Th196 P3 | ecosystem: Host-associated > Arthropoda: Insects > Digestive system > Gut ...
TCCGGAAGAATCGGAGAAGGTTTGTGTTGAACATTTCGATCGCGGCTGACAATAACATACAATTCGTCACCCAAAGATTTCGCCTGCTCTAAAAAATAAAGATGGCCCGGATGAAGAAGATCAAATGTTCCTGTTGCTAAAACGCGCGTCAATCAAACTCACCTAAAAAATAAAAGTCATAACAAAATAAAAAATATGGTTAAGTCAATCCCGACAAAATAAAAAAAGGTTTGGTTTTTTGGTTTTAATCGGATTTGATTAATCGGATTTTGATTAATCGGATTATTGTTTTAATCGGATTTTTACTTTAATCGGATTTTGTTTTAATTACGATTTGGTTTTAATCAGGCTTTTGGAAGGGATTTAAGAATGTAATTACTCTCTTGAAGCATAACTAAAGAAATCGTGGTGCTGTTGTCATTCGTTTCTTTTAAAAGCAATTTTCCTTCACAGCGATGAGCAATTGTTTTTGAGACATAAAGACACAAGCTCAAAAGGTTGTTGGTAAAAAAAAGAGAATCGTCTTTTAAAATGTCATCCACAAGCGGTTTTGAAACTGAAAAGCCTTGGAAAGTCATGTCAATACAGCATTTTGGAATGTTGTCTTCAACAAGCTGTGACACCGAAAAAGACATTTTATGCTCCCCCCCCTCTTGAAAAGCAATCAGAAACAACAGATCAAAAATTGACTGAAATGAAGAATCCGCCAAAACGAAACAATCGTCGCCGGCGATCTTATATGAGTAAGACGGGTATTGTTTCATAACTTGCCGGATCGTTGAAAAGCAAGAATAAAATCCAAGGAAACCGCCGTTGAAAATGTGAACTTCTACTTTTTTAATAATCCCGATATATTCCAAACTTTTTTGTAAAATTTCATCAATCTTGTCCAAATACAGATCATCGTTTTTCAAACGATAAAGATCAAGAGCCATCAGGATTGCGTTTTGATAATTTTTTAAATCATGTCTGAAAAAATCAGAAAAACGGCACCCTAGCTCACGGTACCGCCTTGAATAATTAACATAGTAAGGGTTATTGTAACATGCCAACAATCGTGGTTTTTCATCGTTTTGCAATTTTTTGGTCAACAAAAATCACCGTTAATAATTATTATGCCTTCGCAAAAATACGGCTATATTTTAAAAAAATGCAGGAAGACTTTTATAAAATAAAATTTGACAATGCAATGTATCATACAAACGTATTACTTAAAAACATATCCCATACTTCTCAATAAAGAAAAATAAAAAACTTCGTGATATAACTAACGGTAATATTTTACAGTCGAATTTATATAGATTAATATCCTATTTCAAGTTCCAATTAAAAAAGGAGGAATATGATTTATGGCAAAAACGATTGCGGAAATCAACAAAAAAATTGAATCCGGCGATGTTTGCGTTGTCACTGCGGAAGAGATGGCAGACATTGTGGATGATATTGGTGCCGAAAAGGCAGCACTGGAAGTAGACGTCGTAACAACGGGAACTTTTGGCGCCATGTGTTCGTCAGGCGTTTTTTTAAACTTCGGCCACTCTGAAGTTCCCATTAAAATTACAAAAATGTTTATGAACGACGTGGAAGCCTACAGCGGAATTGCTGCCGTTGATGCTTATCTTGGTGCAACCCAAGTTTCTGAAAAACTCGGCATCCAATATGGCGGTGCTCATGTCATTGAAGATTTGATATGCGGCAAAGAAATTGAAGTTGAAGCTTTTTCATATGGAACGGACTGTTATCCGAGAAAAGAATTAAAAACAACGATTACGCTGGACGATTTGAATCAGGCGATCATGGTCAACCCGAGAAACGTCTATCAACGCTATGACGCCGCAACAAACGGTTCAAAAAGGATTTTGCACACTTACATGGGCGAATTGCTGCCGGATTACAAAAACGTGGCGTACTCCGGCGCCGGCATTTTATCGCCGCTTTCCAATGACCCGACATACCGGACCATCGGCGCCGGAACCAAAATATTCATGGGCGGTGCTGTCGGAACGGTCATCGGACAGGGAACGCAGTGTTCCACAGCATCCGGCTATGCGACACTCATGACAACCGCCGATCTAAAGCAAATGACAAAAGAATATGCCAACGCTTCCAGCTTTAAAGGATACGGAACATCCCTGTATTTGGGAGTAGGCATTCCAATCCCGATACTGGACGCTGACATGGCAAAAGCAACTGCTGTTCGCGACAAAGACATTAAGGTCAGCATCAAAGATTACAGTGTCGGCAGGAGAGACCGTCCGGTTATTCAGCAAACCACTTACGAAGACCTGAAATCGGGAAGCATCGAACTCAATGGAAAAGTTGTTCCGACGTCGCCGCTTTCCAGTTTCAAAATGGCAAGAAAGGTGGCGGAGCAGCTAAAACACCTCATCGCGGAAGGTACGTTTACGCTCGGTCAAAACACAACGCTTCTCCCCGAAAAACAAACTGCAAAACCGATGAAAGAGACCAACACCATTTTTCGTGTCCGCGATGTGATTGTTGAAAAACTCATAACGATTGAAAAAACGGAAAGTTACGTGGAAGCCGCCAAAAAGATGAAAAAGAACCAGCGAAACCACATCCCCGTTGTTTCAGAAAAGCGTTTGGTCGGCATCATCACGTCATGGGATATTTCAAAAGCCGTTGCGGAAGGTAAGATTGAAACGGTAGAGAAATGTATGACAAAAAATGTTGTCACTTGTACGCCGGAAGAAACCATAGATATTGTCGCCAAACGCCTTGCCGACCACCACATTTCCGCAATCCCCGTGATTGATGAAAATCAAAATGTTGTCGGCATATTAACCAGCGAACACATCAGCAAACTCTTCACAGGAGGCAAACAAAAATGAAATTAAAAATCACATTTCCGGAGGAGCGTGTCAAATCCCCCGTCCTTGCGGAAGTCATTTTAAAAACCGGCATTCTTGTCAGCATCATATCCACGCACGTTGATTCAAGCGGCGGCGAGATGATTATTGAAATCATTGACCATTACTTTGAAACGATCAAAAAGGAGCTGACAGAAAGAGGTGCCTCCGTTACAATTCTGAGCGCCCTCATCCTTCGAAACAAGAATGAATGTGTTGAATGCGGCGGCTGTATATCCGTGTGTCCCGCAGAGGTTTTTGCCTTTGACAAAGACTGGAATCTCACAGACGACACCCACAAATGTATCAAATGCGGCCTTTGTATCAGCATGTGCCCCCATCAAGCATTGTCTTTTGAAAACACGGAAATCGAATAAAAATGAAAAAGTCACGATAAAAAAAACATCGTGACTCTTTTTTTCAAATCCCAAAAAAATGCGATATTACCACCACTGCCCCATCAATGCTATTATTACAACTGCGATTATTATCACTGCTACATTTTTACTACTATTCGTTCTGCCGATATTATTATCAATACAATTATTGCCACGTTTATATTACCACTGCTATCAGTACCGCTATTATTATTAAAAAATGAAAAAACGCTTTTATCGAGTCAACCAAACCCGAAACATCATTTGTATCATATCAATAAAAACGGGGGTACCCGTTTCCCCAACGCTTCAAATAATATCTAGGGAAAACGGTACCCCGTTTTTTAATCGCTTCGGGAAAAAATGATGTTTCGAGTTTGAAAAAACACAATCGAGCCCCAAAAAACCTTTTCCCCAAAAACATCCAAACCTCCTCAAATTTTGTTTTCAGTAGCGCAGCGGATGAAAGCAAAATTTGAGCGTTTTTTAAAAAAAATATTGATGTTATAATTGCCCCCCACTTTCCGCTTTTCCTATTATAAAATTTCCGCCTCTGCATTTTGCTTTTTTAGTTCTGTGATTGCTGCCGCCTGTAACTTAAAACAAAAATACAAAAAACAGTTTTGTTATTTTTTCATTTATTTTTATGGGTGTGAATCCGTTCGATTCAGTCACCTAAGGGCGACTGATCGAACGGGTGGTTGATTCGGGTTTATTGATTAAAAAAAATGAACAGTCACTTTGTATCAAGTCAACCAAACCCGAAACATCATTTTTGTATCATATCAATAAAAAGGGGGTACCCGTTTCCTCAACGCTTCAAACAATTTTTAGGGAAAACGGTACCCCGTTTTTTAATTGCTTCGGAAAAATGATGTTTCGGGTTTGAAAAAACAAAAGAAAAACCCAAAAAATCAAAGCAAATTAAATCAAAGCAAATTAAATCAAAGCAAATTAAATCAAAGCAATAAAAAAACAGATTAAATCAAACAACAGAAACATCATAAGCCGTTTGAATCAAACGCAGCCATGTGTTTAAAGCAGACCTTAATGAAATGATGTCATTGCTGACGATTTTCAAAACAAGGCCGTTTTCTTCTAATTTTAAAGAAATAACAGATCGGTCGGAAATGGCCTCGTCGGTTTCGGGGAACAAGCTTTGATAAATGTCGGCAATCAATTCTTTTTTATCAGACTCAAACAAAAACTCGGCTTCTGCTTTCATTGAAATCACCTTAAACGATGGCTGCGTCTTCTTTGACGCTTTTAATGTACAGGCGTAAGAAAATACGGTCATTGGACAGAAATTCAAGACGGTCATCAAAGACATTTAAACGGCGGGCAAAATCCTTTTCAACGCTTTTGGCAGGTGTTGGCAGCTGCGTGGAATCTGGTTGAAGGGCGGTTTTGTGGGCAGCTTTTGACACTTTCAAAGATTCTTGCGGGATAAAACGACCCGTGTTCTCGAAAAGATGAAGATTTAATTGTTTGAAAACCAAAGAGGAATCTGTTCCGCTGAATTCGTGTGATCCGTATCGCAATTCAGATTGGGGGACATTATCGGGATTGGTCTCCGAAAAATAAACGGATAAAAAGAGGTTGCCGCCGACATCATAAAAGGAAAGGCTTCCGGGATTGCCGTGATAATCACCGACGACAAGCAAAACACGACCGTCTCCGTTCTCTAAAACTTCCGAAAAAGACATTTTGCCGCGGTTCATGTAAGGCGCGTCAAAAAAAAGAGCCAACTTCTTGCACAAAATTTTGGTTTTAAAAGACGGCTTTCGAGAAGACGTCAACAGCAACATGATTATTCTGCCTTAATTCTTTTAATGGTTGCCGGACGCTCTTTCACAAGGATTCTGTGACCGCAGTACAGACATCGGACGCCGGCATTTTCGTAATCAATATCAATCTCTCGCTTGCAATGGGCACAATGATAAGACAAATGAGTCACCTCTTATTTTTTTGATAAAAACTGTCCAAATAATACTAAACTATAACAAAAACAAAAAATAAAGAAAAAGAAACAAAATGGCTTTAGCTTTTCTGTTTCTGTTTTTACTCTTCTTCGTCCAAGAAATCGTAGTGGTATTTCATGGAACTGTCTTGAAGAGCGTTCTTCATTGTGTTTTGGAATGATTTTGCAACACTCGTCTGCGGAATAAATGTGCCGCCGGCAAATTTGTAGCCGCATTTTTTACATTCCCAGATGCCGGTTCCGATTCTTCGAACGGATGGAAGATCGCATTTTGCACAAGTGTGCTGTGCTCTTGTGCGTTCCTCAAGATCGGCAACCAATTTTCTGTCTTTTCTGCCGTATCTGACACCAAATCTTCCTGCTGATCTGGAAACTTTACCTTTGCGTGAGTTTTTCTTAACTGCCATAATGTTTCACCTAACACGTATCAACGTGATTATAATTTGAAAAATAATAAATAAAAATTAAACGAGATTCAACTCCTAAGAGGGAGATGGGATAAATATCTTTCCCTTAATTCAGCAGCTTTCTCCCTGCCCAAGTTGACCATTTCAAAGACCGTCTCGGGAAGAAGCGGGGAACAGCCGACTTTCTGCATTCCTGAAAGAGCGCCGCTTTTATCGGTAATGATGGACAGTTTTGTGTCGCAAACCATTTCTTCATCCAAAATCGGATCCAAAACGAGTGTCCCGTCAATGCTGACAACCGTGACGCACACCGGAACATTCAACATCGGAAGCGGCATGGCGGCAAATCCGTTTGCTTCGTCCGCCGGCACATCCGTCGTCAATAAAGCGGCAATGGATGCCAAAGCGGAAGCATCGACAAGGTTTCCGGCATCATTAATGATACTGATATCAATAAAGACCATCCAGACAAGTTCGCCTTCTCTGATGCACAATTTCGCCAAATCAATGGAATGGGATTCACGGATTCCGCGATCAACTATGCGTGACATTTCAATAGAATCTTCTCGCGGCGGCCCCGGTTCGAAATCCGGAGATGCCAGCGGATTTAATTCCATACCGGTCATGATAATACCGGAATTTGGAGCATCCGGAAAAGGCGTTCCTTTTTGGAGTTTGATGCCGACCAAAACTTTTGTGTTGCCGAATTTGACATAAGCCGATCCTTCGGCTTTATCAATAACATTTGTTTGAACAGATATGTCGCGCATTTCAGTAAAAGCACGTCCGTCCGCACGTTTGCCTTCAACAATTAAATTGTGAATAAAATCTCTTTTTAAAGCGGAAATCACTTCGTTGACCATAATTATGCCTCCTCCTCTTCATCTTCCGCATCAAACTCGATGCCCTCATCCTCCGATTCGAAATCATCGGAACCATCATTAGAATCGTCATCAGAATCATCGCCTGAATCGTCATCAGAACCATCATCGGGACCATCATCGGAATCATCATCAATGCCATCAGAATCATCATCCGAATCATCATCGGAGTCATCAGAATCGCCGTCAATCACTAAAACATCAATATCTTCGTCATCAAAAAGACCGCTTGCCAAATCGACTTCTTTAGAGTCGCCGCCGACTTCATATTCTTGAATAATCGCAGCAACATCTTTTGCCAAACGCTCTGTTACTTGAGTGACAAAATCATCAACCATTTCATCTGTCACATCGGATTCTTCTAAAACCTCATCATCGGTTATGTCTTCATCCTCATCGGGCGGAACTTCCATTTCAATTTCGTCCGAATCGCTCTCATCAATCATAAGAGATGCGTATTTTTCGGCAAGGGCAGCCTTTTGGATTTCCAAAACTTGGCGGCATCCTTTTTGGACAAGTTCCATCGCTTCGATAAATTCGTCCGGCGTCAAGTGGCCGTCCATTTGAATCAATGTGATTTTTCCGTCTTCCGTCATGGCAATCGGAAGGTCGGCTTCGCCGTAGTTGTCTTCCGGTTTGTTTAAGTCTAAAACAATCTTGCCGCCGACTTTTCCGACAGCACAGGCAGAAACCAGACCGCGCATCGGAATGCCGGCGTCCACCAATGCAAGAGACGCTGCGTTGATTGCCGCCGTTCTTGTTCCGGCATCGGCTTGAAGAACTTCAACAAAAATGTCAATAGCGGCTTTGGGGTAAGCCTCGCTGAGAATCACCGGCTCAAAAGCCTCGCGGCTGACTTTAGAAATTTCACTGCTGCGGCGGCTTGGTCCCGGACGGGCACGGTCTTCCACAGAAAAGGATTGCATATTGTATCTGTAACGGATCAGCGCTTTTCCGGCACGTTGGGAACGGCGCGGATGTGCTTCGCGCGGACCGTAAACCGCAGCAATTACCTTATTGGCGCCCCATTCCAAATAACAAGAACCGTTTGCGCGTGACAAAACACCGATTTTAATTTTCATGGGTCGAATTTCATCGGGTTTTCTTTGGTCTGTTCTCAGACCGTTTTCATCAAAAAAAACCATATCATTTTGGTTTGAGCTCATTTCATATTTCTCCAAGAAGATAATTCTGATAGTTGGCAGGCTTCATATTTATTCCTGAGGGTGCGGATGTGTAAATCGGACAGATTTGAAACAAATGCAATTGTTTCTAAGAGCTGTGTCCGTTTCGCCGATTTCATCGGTTTCGCCGGATTTGATTTTCTCCGATTTTTTTGATTCTTTTTTGGCTGCGGATTTTGTACTCCGTGAGCCCTTGCTTTTTTTCTCAACAACCTTTTCGCCGGCTGTTTCTTTGGCATCTCCGGATGCGGAATCTTTTCTTAAAGCTGCCTTTTTAACGGATTTCAGTTCAAGTTCTTTTTCAGCACCGGATTCATTAATAGATGTAAATTCAAGTTCTTTTTCGACATCAGATTCATTCACCGATTTAAATTCAAGTTCTTTTTCGGCGTCTGCTTCATTCGAGGATTTGAATTCAAGTTCTTTTTCGCCGCCGTCCTCTTTGACAGATTCGGTGTCGGCTTCTTCTTTTGCATTGAATTCTTTAACGGATTCTGAGTCGGCGTTGGTTTCTTCGGCGGATTTGGTCAGCTTCTTGTGACGTGCTTTTTTTGTACCAATCTTTTGATCTTCAACTGCAGTGGGTTTTTGTGAAACGGCAGATTTTGAGGATTCTGCCGCAGCAGGCACAAAACCATGCGGCTTTAAGCCGATCAAGTCGTATTGTTCATTAATAAAAGCAATCATTAAATCCGTCAATCCCGACAGCCGGGCGTCTTTTTCGATTTTTTGGAGAGAATGGATTAAAATATTTATATCATCAGATGAACCGTTCATCCAAATGCGGCCGTTGCTGCCGACAAAAATATCACAGCCGGTTTTCGATTTCAACATCGAAATCATCGTGCCGGAGTGACCGATAATTCTTGAAACTTTTGAAGAAGGAACCTCAAGGAGACACCCTTTGGAAAGTTTTCGGCAAGCGGGGTCTTTATAAGTCAGCTCTATTTTCATTTCAGCATTGACGTCCACAACTTTTAACAAAACCGTGTCACCGACATCAAAATGTTTTTCCATTTCTTCAGAAGGCACGCGAATCGGATACTCCGAAACATGCAAAAGACCTTCATACGGGCAACCGATATCAAATATCCAATTAGACGGCGTCACAACCGTGACATAACCGAGAATATAATCATTTTTCTTTGGAATATAAGGACCTGAAAACGGATGAACGGAAAGTTTTCCTTTTTGAATCAAAAGCCCGCAGACGGATGCGTAAACCTTCCCGCCGGAAACATATGTACCCGGACCCGAAAATGACGGGTTGTCCGAAAGCAATTCGCCGGGGAAAACAATTTTTTTATTCATTCCATCCATTGTTACTTATCCTTATTTGAATTTTAAGCATTATGTTCTAATCGTTTTTAAAGCCTTTCACAAACCTATGTGTTTTGTTATTAATTATTTTATTGTTTTTGAGGCGGCGGATCATCTCGAATGAGTTTTGTTTCTGCCTCGCCTTTGGTTAAATGATTGAGGAGGGCGTAAAAATCGGTCTGCATGCCGGCCGGAATGCGAATCACCGCAATCCATGAACCATCGGCTTGCCAGCCGTTTTTAACCATTTTGCCGAAGTTTGAAATGTCTCCGAATGCCTTTGGCGCATAAAGGGCCGGAATTTTAACGGCAACATTGACTTCTTCAAATCGTATCGGGATGAGGGGTCGAATGGCTTTCATCGTCAGAGTGACCAGTTCATCCACACTTTTCATCGGATCGATGTTGACTTTGGCTTCATCCATTGCAAGTTCAATGCGCTGCGGCGGATGTGGTGCCATCGTTTGCGGATTGACCGCATTTTGAGCAATAAATGTAACAACAAGCCTTCTTTTCTCTTCCAGGAAGCGTTTACGCTGTTCTTTTGTTAATTGAAGTTCGCCTTGTTCTAAAATGATTGTTGCGATTTTTAAAACATCTCCCGTCTGAAAGGCGGCAATGAGATCCGATTCTGCAACACGGTCACCGCGGCCTGCATTTTCAAAAATGCAATCCACCGCCAGAATTTTTGAAATGTCTGTGATTTCGCCGCGCTTAAATGCCAATCCGCCTTCGGGGTCAACCAAAATTTCAAATTCCTTGCTTCCCTTTTTCAATCGGGCAGTGACTGCATCATCCAAAGAAACCATAATATCTCCTGATACTTTTTCTTGATATTTTTTTTTAATCAGATGTCTAAATCTTCTTCAGCATTCTTTTTAGGTTTTGCCTTTTCTGAACCGTTTTCCGGCTTTGGGTATTTGGCATTGATTTTATCGGCATACTTGGAGACTTCGTCCATCGTCAGTTTTCTGAAAAAAACATCAGAAGTCGGAACGAGACCGATTTCAAGTGTCTGCGGATTGAATTTCCCGTCTGCCGCTTTGTAAAGTGCTTCGACGCCTAAGAAAATGGCGTCTTCCAAAGACATATTTTCATTATAATCGGCTTCAAAAGTTTCAATAACAGAAATGCGGCCGGCACCGATGGCTGTGGCTTTGTATTCCAAAAGAGCCCCGCTCGGGTCGGTCTCAAACAAACGTGCAACACCGTCTTCCACGCCGGCAATCAATAAAGATGTACCATATGGGCGTATGCCGCCGTATTGTGTAAATGTTTGTTTGTGGTCACAGATTTTTTTGGACAAAACTTCAACACCGATCGGCTCGTCGTAAGCGACGTGGTTGATTTGAGCTTCCACGCGGGCGCGGTCAATTAAAGCACGCGCATCCGCAACAAGACCGGATGTTGCCGCCCCGATGTGATCATCAATTTGAAAAATCTTTTCGATAGAGTGCGCTTCAATTAAACGGCTGGTGACACGTTTGTCCACCAACAAAACAACACCGTCCGCGACTTTAATGCCGACTGCCGTCGTACCCCTTTTGACAGCTTCGCGGGCATATTCGACTTGATATAAACGACCGTCAGGACTAAAAACAGTACTTGCGCGGTCATACATTTGAGGGGCCATATCTTTCATAATTATAAACTCCGAATCATTATTAAACTAAATAAAATTTTGACTTTAAAATAAGTGAGAATAACACTTGATTTCTTAAACGTATTGGTTCCCAAACATTACGGAAATGCCATTAATTAAACTGTATATATATATGAATCATGCGGATAGTCTCACACATTTGAAAATGGCTTTTTGTTTAAAAATTTTGTTTTGGCCCCTTTGACGGTTCCCGAAACGCCGGCAGACCGTACAACAACTTTTTGTCCGTCGACATTTGTAATAAAAGCCAATACTGCAATTGTTTCTGAAACGAATGTATGCCGGCATTTGACAATACCGGCATTGTCTTCAACGCCAAGAACGGAAATGCCGCATTTGGAAAATCCGACATCGCCAAGCAGTGCACACCCAAAAGATGAAACCGCATTGATAAAAGCGTTTCTCTGAACAGGCGCCGAACTGATAATTTCAATAGCAACGTAGCGTTTTCTTTGTCGAAGAGAGGGCAATAAAGGTTCCAAAATGAACACCTGATTTTTTTAAAGTAACAGATAGGCAAATAACCTCTTATGATTTATAAATCACTGTTATGAAATCAAAGTTTTTGCTTAATTAAACATAAATAAGAAATAATATCATGAGAATCGGAAGTGCCATAAACACTAAAGAAACAAAATATGCTTCTTTCCTTTTGCCTTTGTCTTCTTCTGTTGTTGATGCAAACCAACAAGCGATTGCGTTTGTAATGGCTATAAAAAGAAGCGGAATAAAAATTAATGCAAAATTATAGTGAATAAACGTAACGGAATCCTCAGTTTGTATTGTGGCGTTAGAAGATAAATAGATGGATAAAAAAATACCAAACAAAAGCGGAAAAGAAAAACCGATTGCCATTGCTCTGTTTCTCAATTTTGTCATAAACCCGTAAATAACGCCGCTGTAAAGCAAAACAATGGAATACAAAATTGCCCAAATGTACACCAATATCGATTTCTTGTTAAACGGATCAAATACGAAAAACAAAGATAAAAAAACAAAAGCAGCAACTAAAAATATGAAAAATTTATCTTTTTGCTGATTCAATTTTGAAAAATTCATGACAACACCCATAAAATAAGGATATGGTGGAAATATTCTTCAAAACTCAAAAATATTTCAAAAATTTTATTTATCTATTTTATATGAAATGTGTTTTTGCTCACAATATTTGATTATTTCTTTTGCGACTTTATTATTCATACTGGATTCTGATCCCCATGAAATGCCGAGAAGTCCGCTTCCTCCTCCGCCGGATATTATTGTAACTCCTGTGTTTTCAAGCATAGAATCAATTATTATTGAAGTCAATTGGTATGAATCTGTTCTAAAATAGTATTTTTCTAAATATAGAATGTATGAGCCTTCATTTTTATGAACATATGAAATACTAAATTTTGCTTTTAATAATTCAATCAGACTGTTAATTATCAATTGTTCTAAGTTCCATATTTGTGATACGCATATTCAACACCCCCATACATATTTTGCAGGACTGACATTAAACTCTTTTGTCTGTCGAATTATAAAAAACCAAGGGCATGCCAAATTTTCTGCAAAAAAATATAATCTCTTATAACATAAAAAATTTTAGTTGCAAGAAAAATTATTTTTCCAAACTTTCCTCAGAAAAGATTTCAACATCCTTTTCCTCAGAAAAGATTTCGACGCCCTGCGAAATAATTATTCCCGACTTCTTTTTTTGACGCTCTGATATAATTTTTTGCGGAAAGTCACTAACTGCCAAAACGGTTTCTTCTTGCGTCATTCCAAAAAGACGCCCGACAGCTTCCAATTCATAGGGTCCGCGAATTTCAAAAACATTACCTGCTCCGCTGAACAAAAGAACGGGAACATGATACTTTCTCAGAACCGGAATCATTTCCATGATGTCGGAAAAAAGTTTGCTTCGGCGGTATCCTTTGATGAAAAGAAACGGCGCAATATCAAAAGCAAAAGCGGTTTTTTTGTCGGCTGCAATTTTGGCAATAATGTGATTGATCTTGCCGGCTGCCGGTTTTTGGGCGTGATTTGAAATCGGAATAATGATGTCCACATCGCCGGAATTTGCTGCTGCCCGAATCATTTTATCATCATCAGAACGGACAATTAAGAAATCTGCTTTTGGCCGCTCTTTTCGAATCAAAGCGTTTAATTCATTTTCAGTGTCGACTTCGATTTCAATACCTTTATGGTAACGA
>Ga0099364_10010275_pt1 | contig 12880 bp, 12 predicted proteins | sample TergutTh196P3_FD_73070 | JGI IMG/M metagenome (GOLD analysis project Ga0099364, IMG submission 73070) | Microcerotermes parvus P3 segment gut microbial communities from Pointe-Noire, Republic of the Congo - Th196 P3 | ecosystem: Host-associated > Arthropoda: Insects > Digestive system > Gut ...
CGTTATGCCGGTTACGACATATATGATGTCTTGTATGCTGACAACGGCGATGTTATTTTGTGCGCAGAAGAATATAGAGGAGAATGGATTGCTGCCGGAGCCTCTAATGGACGGTACTATGCAGCCTTTCACGACATTTACGTGTTTCGCGTGAATACAAGTGATGGCTTAAAATGGGTTAAACGTGTACCAAAATTCCAATTTGACCAACTTTATGGAAATGACTATTTAGGTAATGTCGCGTTTTTGTCGGGTGATGATGTGGTGTTATTATTCAACGATAATAAAGATAATGTAAAATTGAATGAAAATTCTGTCGCAGCGGAGGCGTATGGAACTACTTTTGCTAATATAAGTGTTGTTTTGGATAAAAACGGTAATCAAAAACGACAGATTGTCAATCTTGGCGTTAGCCCTAAATTCAATCCTAATTTTATTTTTCATGTTCGTATATCTAACGAAACAATATTCGTAACACAAAGTAAAATATCCATGTTCCCAACCAAAAGTAGTGAATACAAGTTGGGAATTATCAGCGTCGGCAAATAAATGACAATTACGATGAACATCAAAAAAATAATTCTTTGCTTACTTGTGATAGCGGTAGCCTTACCGTTATCTTCACAAATGCGTAGCACGCCCACATTCCACAAAAAGAGTTATATGGGAATGGGCTTGGAAATTGCGTATTTACAACCCGATAAAACCTCCTTGTTTGGATTTCAATGGAAAGCGGCGCCCGATATTTCTCTTGCATTTCGCACTGATATAAACCGGTCGCGTTGGCGTTTGGGCGGTTCGTTGGGTTATGCGCCTTTTTTGCCCACTCGCAAGAGTTTTCCAATTTGGCAGTGGTGGGACGACCTAAATGGCGATATAGTTTTTTTTGGCGAAAGCACACATTCAACCGGTCATTACCTGCACCTCGGAGTTTTCGGCGAATATAAATTTCTAAAAACGGCAGTTAGTCCTTTTGTCGGTCTTGAAACTATATTTGGGGGATTTTTCTATACGGAAAAAAACACATTCTACGAAACCGGCATGCATGACCCGGGCAGTATGTTTGACGGAGAAGAATCTTATATGAATTTCGGTTTTTACCTTATCCCTAAAGCGGGAGTGGTGTATGACCTCGAAGACAAAATGTCATTTTTGCTCAGTGCAGGCGTGCATTTGAGACCCGGCGTATCGCCTGTTCGAATCTCATATACATTTTTTACAGTGTCGTTAAGCGCTATTTATTACTTTTAATAATAGAAACCACATGAAAACAAATACATATATATTGATAGCTCTTTTTGCTGTGTTTCTGACGGCTTGCAATGAAGAAAAATATCTGCGTGTGCCGGCAGTCGAAACTCTTTCGGTGCAAATGTGGGACAATAATGTAATTATCAGCGGCAAAGTAACCGATTCTGGGAATGTCGGAGTTAGCGCAGGCGTTTATTTTACACAAGGACACAAACCGAAAAGCGCAACTGAAAACCAAATCCTGTTAGATGTAGCAAACGATGGCAGTTTTCAAGCAGTTATATCCGAATTAAAAGAAGATTCGACCTATTATTTTGGCACGTTTGTGTTAAGCAGCATCGGATTTGGTCTTGGCGAAATCATTGCATTCAAAGTCCCTCGCTTCGCCGCGCCCGTATCGCCTTGCGAAAATACGCTGACAACAAACCACGTAAAAGACGGCAATCAAATTTTTTCTGTTAGCGCTTCTACCGAAATATCGCCTTTGGAAACTTACGATTTTATATTGAATAAGGGAAGTTTTCCTGAAATTACTTTTTCTTTCAAGGACAAGCCGATAACAGGCATCTACGAAACTGTTTCGCAAGTTGACCGTTTGGGTTCGAACAGTCAAATATCGGTAAAAATAAGCAAAAATATCGGGTACACTTATTATGCATCTACCGTATCACATGGGCAGTTGGTTTATGTAAATTGCGTAGAAGAAAACAATTTCATCATTTCCTTTTGCGATTTAAGCTATGCTATGAATTACGAAAACTATAGCTTGACCGGCAGGTTTGAAATCGAGGCAAGGTAATTATAGCGATGTTAAACTAACCTGAGTTCGATATAATCGATTAAAACAATATCCTCACTATTCTTCCTCTTCGCCCGAAACTTCGCAGAGCATTGCTTTGAGCTCCATCAGTTCTTTTCGGATAAATGAAAGGCGTTCGTGCAGCTCCTGATTTTTGGCAATGCTGTCTTTTTTGTCGCGTAGTTTTTCTTTTGCACCGGCAATGGTTAGTTTTTGTTCGCGCAGCAGGAAATAAATTTGCTTAATCGCTGCAATGTCGGCATCGCTGTAGTAGCGCGTACCTTTTGCATCTTTGCGGGGCTTAATTGTGTGAAAGTGTTTCTCCCAAAAACGAAGCAGCGAGGCGTTTACTTTAAACTTCCCGGCTACTTCCGTTATCGAATAATACAATCGTTCCATGAGAATTTATTTACGGATTACCAAACGTTGCCCTATTCGTATTGTATTGCTTTTCAGTCCGTTCCAACGCTTAATATCGTTTACCTTTACCCGATAACGATTGGCTATTCCGCCTAATGTTTCGCCCGATTTTACACGATGCGTAAAACTTTGTTTGTGAATTTGCTGTTCCACCGCAGCTTCTTTTATTGCCAATGCTGCAAACTCTTCGGCTTTATAAGCAAAAATACTGTCTTTTTGGGCAATAAATTCGACCGCGTAATTGTGCGGCAACTTCAAGTAGTATTTTTTTTCGGGTGATTCGGGAACAATATTTTTTCGATATTGCGGATTAAGCGCCCGCAATTCATCAATCGAAATGCCGAGCACTTCGGAAACTTGCCGAAAATACAAACGCTTCGCAATTTGAACGGTATCGGTACGGTCAGGCAAATCTATTTCGGCAGGGCATAAATTGTGGTATTGATAATAATTCATCACATAGTTTGCCGCGATGAAAATGGGCACATAACCGCGTGTTTCGGCAGGAAGATAGGGATAAATTCCCCAATATGTTTGTTTCCCGCCCGAACGGCGCATTGCCTTGTTTACATTTCCCGGTCCGCAGTTGTAGGCGGCTATCGCCAAGTGCCAATCATTATAAATTTTGTGCAAATCTTTGAGATAACGCGCGGCAGCATGCGTTGATTTTATGGGGTCGCAGCGCTCATCGACCATGGAATTGACTTCTAATCCGTAGGCTCTTCCGGTTGAGGGCATAAATTGCCATAAGCCTGCGGCTCCCGCACGCGAAACGATGGTTGTGTTCATTGCCGACTCGATAACAGGAAGATATTTCATTTCGTCGGGAACACCGTATTTTGCCAATATCTCTTCAAAAATGGGGAAATAATATTGTCCTAATCCCATCATGTATTCCACTTGATTGCGTCTGCGCTGCAAATATCTATTGATAACCGATTGCACCGTTTGGTTATAAGGCATTTGTACTTCGTAGGGCAAGTCCTGCAAACGGCGCATATACACACTGTCGGGAAAATCAACATTTTGCGTGTCATTTTTCTCACAATTTCCACGACGGGCTTGGCGGGTATAATAATATGAATAAATCAGACTGTCGAGGGTAGAATAAAATTCTTCGGGCTCGACTATCGTGCTATCTATTTGGGTTTCGTTGGGAGCAGGCGATGATGGAGTTTCTGCAATACAAAAAACAACTGGCAATAACCATAAAAACAGGACTGATAATTTTTTCATTTTCTAATTCTAAAAATTTAACCGGCAACTAATGCCCAAATTCGTTCTATTATAATAATCCGGCGCGAGATAAGGTTCTACGCGGAGTGATAAATCGGGTGAAATATCAAAATCGAAGAGTTTCGCATCTACAAAGGCGTCTATCATGCTCAATGCATACAACGCCACCGCTCCGATAATGCTCAAATCGCGGTTTCGGCGGTAATAGTCCACTTTTCCACGCAATACTCCTCTCAACCAATCTTTATTCACAGTTTCTTCATTCTGCCCCGACTGGATAAAATTTACCCAAGAATCTCCGCCGCCTTCCACACCGGCAAGGAGCAAACTAATGTCCCGGTAGGCGTTTCTGTATTCGTTGTAATAACCGCCGTTCCACGTGATTGCGTATGTAAGCCCCATAAATCCGCCGTACACAATGGGTAGTTTCCAGTATTTGCGGTTATAAATTTGTCCGCCTCCGGGGATTATTGCGAAAACCAGCGCCCATTTAGCGTTGGGCACAAACTTTTTTTCTTCTTTTTGAGGTTTTTTCTCTGCCGAAACGGTGTTGCCGTTTTTTATTGCCGCCCGTTTCTTTGCTGATATTGACATAATCGTGTCTTGCTCGTCAAACGCTCCGATTGTATCAATTGCTTCAGCGTCAATCGTTTTAATCGTATCTAAATAATTTTCTAAATCGTTTTCCGCCAGAGAAATTGTCAATGTATCGTGTTGGGCTTGTGTCGAAACTAACAAAACCAAACACGATGCCGCGAACAAAATTCTCTTTTTCCACATTTTAATTTTTCAATTTCTCGATTATCGTTTGCAATTCTTCGTCGGACGAGAACGCAATCGTGATTTTTCCTTTACCGTTGTGTATCGCAAGTTGCACTTTTGTATTCAGCGCATCGGCTACTTCGGTTTTCAACGACTCGTATTGAGGCGCAAGTGTCGTGTTTTTTTCTTCGTTTTTTACTTCGCCTTCTTCACTCATCTTGCGCACCAGTTCTTCTACTTTCCGCACAGAATAGCCATTTGCCAAAATTTGATGGTACAATTCCAACTGCTTCGCGGTATCTTCCAGCGCAACCAACGCCCGCGCATGCCCCATATCAATTTTTTTCTCCGTAATTCCTACTTGAATTTCGGCAGGCAGCTTAAGTAAACGTAAATAATTGGCAATTGTTGCACGGTTTTTCCCGATTTTTTCGCTTAATTGTTCTTGTGTAAGACTCAATTCTTCGAGCAATTTATTGTAACTTAACGCAATTTCTATGGAATTAAGGTCTTCGCGCTGGATATTTTCTATCAACGCCATTGCCACCACCTGTTCGTCTTCCGCCGTTCTTACGTAGGCGGGAATTTTGCGCAAATTTACTTTTTGGGCTGCCTTATAGCGGCGTTCACCCGAAATGATTTGATAGGACTCTTCGCCAAGTTTTCGTAACGTGATGGGTTGGATAATTCCATATTCCCGAATAGAAGCCGCCAATTCGTTCAATGTTTCTTCGTCGAAAAAACTGCGCGGCTGACTTGGATTGGGTTGAATTTTGTCTATGTCTATTTCATTGATTGACGAAGAGCCGCTTGTCGCAACTTTCGTATCCAACAACGAATCTAATCCTCTGCCTAATACCGATTTTTGCATATTCTGTTTGATTTATTTTGACTTTTCATCGGCTTTTGCCAATATTTCTCTTGCTAATTGCATATAACTTTGCGTTCCTTTCGACTCGGCATCGTAAGCCAACACCGACTGTCCGTAACTTGGCGCTTCGCTTAATTTCACGTTTCGAGTGATAACCGTATCGAATACCATTTCTTGAAAATGCCGTTTTACTTCGCCATATACTTGGTTGGACAAACGCAAACGCGAGTCGAACATCGTCAAAAGGAAACCTTCTATTTCTAAATACGGATTTAAACCGCCTTTTATTATCTTAATCGTGTTTAATAATTTGCTGATGCCTTCCAGGGCAAAGTATTCGCATTGCACAGGAATTATTACCGAGTCGGCTGCCGTGAGCGAATTAACCGTTATCAGTCCCAAAGACGGCGAGCAGTCTATAAACATATAATCGTACTCTGTCCGCAATTGTTCGAGCATTTTGCGCATCACATTTTCGCGCTCTTCCATGTTAAGCATTTCAATCTCGGCGCCCACCAAATCAATGTGAGACGGAATGATGTACAAATTTTTCGATTCGACGGACATTACTGCCTTGTGAGGGTCTATGCCGTCAATCAGGCACTCGTAAATACTTGTGTTGATGCTACGAATGTCAATGCCCAAACCCGAAGAGGCGTTGGCTTGCGGGTCGGCGTCAACGATTAACACTTTTTTTCCTAAATCAGCCATACAGGCTGCCAAATTGATAGATGTAGTGGTTTTGCCCACTCCACCTTTTTGATTTGCGATTGCAATGATTTTTCCCATTTTGTTGGTTTTTTTAGAATTTTGCAAAGTTAATACAAATTAAGTGGCGGCGAAAATGAAAATCAAGATATTTCTTAACAAAATCCCTTTCTTGTTGAAAATTCGTTGATAACTTTTTGAGGAAGAGGCGAGCAATATGTCTGCTCCGGTCAAATGTACAAAAAAAGCGACTTGCACCGCTTTTTTGTGTATCCTGTAGTAACTTGTTTAATTTCTGTGCAATCACAACAGCTCCGCTACTTTTTTCGCCAATACGTCTTTTTGAACGGCGCCAACTTGCTTGTCAACTATTTTTCCATTTTTAAAAAATAAAATGGTCGGAATATTTCTAATTCCGTATTTTTCGCAAGAGGCATCATTTTCGTCCACGTTCAATTTGCCGATTACTACTTTTCCTTCGTATTCTTTTGCCAATGCTTCGATGTACGGAGTAATCATACGGCAAGGTCCGCACCATTCTGCCCAAAAATCTACTACTACAGGCTGTTGCCTGTTGTTTATTAACTCGTCAAAATTGCTGTCGGTAATTTCTAATGCCATGGTTGTACTGTTTCAATTCGGATACAAAATAATACAAAAAAAATGATACTTCAAATAAAAAAATCAAAATTGTGGATAAGTTTTTTCTAAAACTCTATCTGAAAGTTTTCCAAATAGTTTTCTGTTTTCATTTTTTCTAAAAAAGAAATGAAATTTTTGGAAAGATTGACTTGGGTTCCGCGGGCAAACATTTCCACCGGGTGATTTTTAGTATCGGTAAATTTGAAATAAAGCGGCGTTTTTCCGTTATTTTTTTGAATTGCGGCAGTCAATTTGTTTGCAAATTCGCTTGTTAACGAGTGAATGTTTATCGTGATAATTATCCGTTTTAGAGCTATTGCCGAAAGTTCGTTTAATAACCCCATTTTTGTGATTTTAAATTCTAATTCGGTAGATTTGGCTGCCGCGTCTCCCCATTGTTTACGCTCTTGCACTATGCCTTGCAGATACACATAAAGGTCTTTTTTGAGGTATTTGCCGTAATCAACATAATCGCTGCCGAACAAGGCAAATTCGCGGTTTCCCGAAAAATCTTCTACCGTAAGTACGCCGTATTGATTTCCTTTTTTTGTCGTTCCGATGCGATGGGCTGTAACAATTCCGCCTGTTTTTAACACTTTGCCTTTCAGCGCTGCGATGTTGTTCAAAGAATCAATTTTCGTATTGCATAAATAATTCAATTCTACATAATAATCGTCTAACGGGTGCGCCGAAAGGTAAATGCCAATCATTTCGCGTTCGCGGCTCAAGCGTTGCAATACCGACCATTCTTCTGTTTTTGGAATTTCGGGTTTTACAACCTCAACCGCCATGTCGTCGAAACCAAACAGGGTATTTGCATTGCTTGCAACATCGCTTTGGCGGAGGTTGCCGTAGCGGATAAGCGTATCGACAAACAATTCGCCTTTGGAATTGGTCGCAAAAAATTGTTCGCGCATGATTTCGGTCATGTTGTCGAATGCGCCTGCCGAAGCCAATCCGTCAATCGTTTTTTTGTTGCATGCCGAAAGGCTTACGCGCTCCACAAAATCGAAAACAGAGGTAAAATTTCCGTTTTTCTTTCGTTCTTCCATAATCGAAAAAACAGCCGTTTCGCCCACGCCTTTGATTGCGCTCAAGGCATAGCGAATTTCACCTTTTTTATTTACGGTAAATTTTAATCCGCTTTCATTTATATCAGGTCCAAGAACCGGAATGCCCATTCTTCGACATTCGTCCATAAACCGGGTAATTTTCGAAATATCGTTTTGATTTCGGTTCAGTACCGCAGCCATATACTCGGCAGGATAATTCGCTTTCAGGTAAGCCGTTTGGTATGCTACATGCGAATAGCAGGTTGAATGTGATTTGTTAAAAGCATATTCGGCAAATTTTTCCCAGTCGCTCCAAATTTTTTCGCATTTGGCTAAATCATGTCCGTTGGCTTGGGCGCCTTTTATAAATTTAACCTTCAACGACTCCATTTTTTCCTTATCTTTTTTCCCCATTGCTTTACGCAATTCGTCTGACTGCCCGCGCGTGAATCCGGCTAATTTGCGCGAAAGCAGCATTACCTGTTCTTGGTACACGGTAATTCCGTAGGTTTCTTTCAAGTAGCCTTCCATGCACGGCAAATCGTATGTTATTGTTTGATTGCCATGCTTACGGTTGATAAAATCGGGGATATATTCCATCGGACCCGGACGATAAAGCGCGTTCATCGCTATCAGGTCTTCAAATTTGGTGGGCTTGAGGTTGCGCAAATGCGAGCGCATTCCTTCGGACTCGAACTGGAAGGTGCCTATTGTTTCGCCGTTGCTGTAAAGTTCGTAAGTTTTTTTATCGTCAAAAGGAATATTTTCAATATCAATTGCTATGCCGTGCGACTGCTCGATATTTTCTACGGCATCTCGAATAATGGAAAGAGTTCTTAAACCCAAAATATCCATTTTAATCATTCCAACCTCTTCGATAAGCGTCCCTTCGTATTGTGTAACTACCATTCGCTCGCCCGTTTTTTTATTTTCGGTAGTGCAAATGGGAACGTGGTCGGTAAGTTTATCCCGGCAAATGATAATCCCGCAAGCATGCACACCTGTGTGGCGTATGGTGCCTTCTAATTTTTGGGCATATTTTATAGTATCGGCAATAAGCGGGTCGGGCGAATTGGCGGCTTCCCGCATTTCGGGAACAGTTTCGATTGCTGTCGAAATACCTATTTTTATTTTATCATCTTCGTTCTCATTTTCGTTTTCATCGTCATTTTCATCGTCGTCTCTATCTTTGTTTCGAGGGATTAAATCGATAAGTTTCGACAAACGGTCGCTTTCAGATTGACTTACTTGCGAAATTCGAGCGACATCTTTAATTGCCGATTTGGCTGCCATGGTTCCGAAAGTAACAATGTGCGCTACTTTTTCCTTGCCATATTTTTGTTCTACATATTTTAGCACTTCGGCGCGACCGTCGTCATCAAAATCAATATCAATATCGGGCATTGAAATACGGTCGGGGTTGAGGAAACGCTCGAACAGTAATTCGTATTTCAGCGGGTCGATGTTCGTAATACCTAAGCAATAAGCTACCACGCAACCGGCGGCAGAACCACGCCCCGGACCAACTACAACGCCCATTTTGCGTGCTTCGGCAATAAAATCCTGCACAATGAGAAAGTAGCCGGCATAGCCCATTTTTTTGATGGTTTCCAATTCAAAATCAATACGTTCCAAGCATTCGGGCGTGATGGTTGAGCCGTAATGGCGTTTTGCCCCGTTCATCGTAATATGGGCAAGATACTCGTCGGAGTTGGAAAAACCTTCGGGAAGCGGAAAATCGGGCATTATTGCCTTGTTGTTGATATTGTAAAACTCCACTTTATCGGCTATTTCCAATGTGTTGGTAATTACTTCGGGAATATCGCTGAAAATAGCTTGCATCTCGGCTTGCGTTTTAAGCCATTCTTGCTTGGTATAACGCATTCGTTTGGTGTCGTTCACATTGGCGTTGGTGCTTACGCAAAGAAGGCGGTCGTGCGCCTCGGCATCGTCTTCGTTTAGGAAATGTGCATCGTTTGTGGCAATTACTTTAATATCGAGTTTGCGGGCAATATCAAGAATCACCGGATTAATTTCCTTTTGATATTGATACACGTCTTGCGATGCGTTGGGGTCGCTGGTTTCGTGGCGTTGAATTTCGAGGTAAAAATCGCCGCCAAACAAATTTTTAAACCAAAGAGCGACCGCTTCCGCTTCTTTTATTTGACCGTTTTTTATGAGTGAGGGAATTTCGCCGCCAAGGCAGGCTGACGACACTATCAATCCTTCGTTGTATTTTTCGAGAATTTCTTTATCAATCCGAGGTTTGTAGTAGAAACCTTCGACAAAACCGGCAGAAACTAATTTGACAAGGTTGTGATAACCTGTTTTGTTTTTTGCCAATAGCACCAAATGGTCGCCGGCTTTTTCGTCTTTGTCTTTTTCGCGGCGATTTTTTACCACATACACTTCGCAACCGATAATTGGTTTGATGATATTGTTTTTCTTCGCGACATAATTGAAAAATTCTTTTGCGCCATACATATTTCCATGGTCGGTAATAGCAAGAGCTTTCATGCCGTCGGCTATTGCTTTATCGACCATTGCGGGTATTTTCGATGCGCCGTCGAGCGTAGAATATTCGCTGTGCGTATGTAAGTGAACGAAAGAGGACATAATATAATTTGAAATTCACAATTTTAGGGAGCGTAAAGGTAGGGTTTTATGCCAAATTTCCGAAGAAAAACAATCGAAAAAGTTATTAACAATTTCAGTTCGAGCTTGCGTACATCTTCTTCGGCTTTCGTCCCAGCGGCTTGGCGCAGCGTTGTATGCAGCCCATTTGTACCAATTCTTTTCAAAGTACTTTTTCGTAAATCAAATTTGCCCATTCGTGCATTGATGCATATTGTTTTACTAATTTTCCATCGTTAGCCCTAAACAATAACTCTGTCAGTTCGTTTTCAACAGAGTTGTCATAGACATACAGTCTATCAACAATTTGCGACAATAAAATGCAGTTCGCTATTGACTTGTAATAACGACTGATAATTTTTTGAATTGGCACATCGTGTCCGCCGTACATTACTCGTTGTGCTATGCGCAAGGCATTGATTTGTGGGTTGTCTGTACCGATAAAAAACAGACGAACAAAATAGTTTTGCTGTTTTGCTCGTTGAATAAAATCTATCTTGTCGGGCGCAGACAATACGGTTTCAAAAATCAAACTGTTATGATTTTCCAAACATTTCTCTCGCTGTTTTTCTGCAAATTGAGCGGCTTTCAAAACCATTTCTTGCGAGTTCCAATCACCAAATTTATCTCGTGCGATAAAATCTGGGTTTATGTACTCACAGCCTTCCACCCATTCGTGTTTCAGAATTTGGCTTGTAACGGTGGTTTTCCCTGCTCCATTAGGTCCCGCAATTATGAGTAGTTTCGGTTGTTCCATACATTTACAGATTTGGAAATATTTTTTTGATATTTTCGTACTCTCGTTGAATATTTTCCGTTATTACAGACTGTAAATTTGAATTTTTTTCCCGAACTTCCGCCCTCGCTTCCTGCATAAGAAGCGAAAGTTGTTCTTCTTTTGGCTCATTGTCGCTCGTGAACCTGTAATACATATTTGTTTCGTTTGCCATATCTACCTATTTTATTATCAAAGCGCAAAATTACACATTTTTTCCTTCATTTATGCCAACCCCGTTAAATTTATTTTTTTCTCCTTTGATACCACTATCGGTTTACGCACTGTCGCCCGGGTTGCATACAACGTCCTTGGCGAAGGCGGGGCTTCCACTGAACTTGCCACGAAGCGCTAACGTTGATTTTCCGCACAAATTGTCCTACGAGTTACTGCCCCGCTTTTGCCAAACCGCCCGTTGTGCGATCGCCCATTCGTTTTACAATTCTATTTCTTTCATTGCTTCTAATATTTTTTTTGTTTTTTCTATGCAGTCGTTTAGAAGATTATCGCTTTTGATAATATCACTTTCCCAAATATCGAGAGTTAAATTTGGGGTGTGAACATAAAATGGCCACCATTCGCTTTCTTTACGAGAAAGAATGCCTAAACTGTCCAATTTTTAGTGAAGGGTTTTTCTGTTTTCGACTGAAAGCCTATAACTTTTCAGAGCATTTACTAATCCATAATGACAACGATTACCCTCAAAAGTAAACCCTATCCAACACTTTCCTTGCCAAAGCGGATTTGTAAAATAAAATTTCACATACGATGCATCACTTTTTTCGTAGTGATATTCTAATCCTTTTTGTTTTGCAAACTCTTCCATTTTAGGACTAAAGTGTTTTGCTATGATAGTATCAAAAGTTGCAGAATAATTCTGATAAATTATTTGTGCGGCTTTTAGATTTTCGATTTTTGACAAAACATCTGTTATTTCTTCTTGATTTTTACTATCCATATCTTGATTTGTTAATTGTTTCAAATGATTAATATATTGAATAATAGTTTCTCGCACCATTGGGAACCTTGAGGCAATAGCAACGCATTTTTCAAGCCAATTTATAACATTTTTTTTGTATGAAATTGGCAAGTAAGACACTCCGTTTCCACTTTGTTCGGAAGCATCATCGCCCCAAAGGGTAAGATATATTATTTGATAATTCCCCTTTTGGTATATTTCTTCTGCGTATTTTTTGTACCTTATTAATTGTTCGCGTTGGTCGTTTGCATAAACTTTATTCTCAATAATGATTGCTTTTTTTCTTTGTTCGTCTTCAATCAAAATGTCAATCCGACCTTCGGGGGTTGAATGCTCTGTACGAATTCTTGCATTTTCACAGTTGAAATCGTGAATCGCAAAATATTCATCCAATGTTTCAATAAAACAATCAAGAAGTTTTGATTTCAACCCGTGAGTACCGTTTGGGTTTAATAGTTCCGCAAGAATAGCCGAGTGTGTATTTTCGTAATGATTTACACCGCATACACGAAACATATTAAATCGCCCACCTGTTGCATCTAATATTTCAGCATTTTTCTTGCTGATAATTGAAACTTGATTAAGCAAATTCTTTATTTTATCCATACTTCATTTTTGTTTTTAATGTTCAATTCTCGCACTGTCGCTCGCGGGTGTCGCACAACATCTCAGCGGCTTGGCGAAGTTGGGGCTCGACCGCACGCCGTTCGGGTTATCATTGACGGTTAAACGACGCGCCGAAGTTCGGGTT
>Ga0099364_10010276_pt1 | contig 12879 bp, 17 predicted proteins | sample TergutTh196P3_FD_73070 | JGI IMG/M metagenome (GOLD analysis project Ga0099364, IMG submission 73070) | Microcerotermes parvus P3 segment gut microbial communities from Pointe-Noire, Republic of the Congo - Th196 P3 | ecosystem: Host-associated > Arthropoda: Insects > Digestive system > Gut ...
ATCACATTAGAATGTTCAATCCCACCGTCGCGGGTGTTCAATCTAAGGCGTTGAAGGTGTTCAATCTCAAACAACCAAACTGTTCAATCTCGCCGACGCTACTGTTCAATCTCGCCCGACATATTCACGGAAAAACGAGGACTACCCATTTCATTACTGGATGACTGTATCCGTACACTTGCCGCTGGTAAGAAATTGTCTTCTAATCACCGCGACCATGACCTAACCGGCAATTGGAAAGGCCATCGCGAATGTCATATTAGAGGTGATTGGTTGTTAATTTACCGTATTGAAGGAAACGACTTAGTCCTTATTCTCTCTCGTACCGGAAGTCACAACGATTTATTTTAGTAACCACCGGTAATAAAAACGCAGCCTGAATTGCGTTATGAAGCGACTACTAAATAATGCCCTCCATCACTGTCATGAGAGAACTTAATGCCTCGACCCTTTTACTCTCTCTCTCGGTACAAATTGAATGTCATATTCCAACACATCTAATAAACTGCATAAAGTCTTGAGAGTAGGGCTATTTTCTTTATTTTCAATTCGTGAAATAACTTGCTGCCTATTACCGGACATTTTGGCTAACTCTACCTGTGATAAGCCTCTTGTCTTGCGGAGTTTGACTAATTCACCCAATACATTATATTCAGTGCGGCTTTCGCCCCACATTTGCCTTAATTCCGGATCGCCGGTTAATGTGTCGTTTATTACCTGATTAACGCTAACTTTTTCAAATGGCAAGGTCAACACCTCCTAAATAATTTTTTTGGATAACTTGTTACCCAATTCTTTAGCACGTTTAATAATTATCTCGCTGTCCTTCTGCTCTGTTTTGTTTTTTTGTTTTCGGCAAGCATGAAGCAAATAAACATCTGAATCCTCAATAACGACATAAAATATTCTATTATGCTTGAAAAAATATACTTCCCAAACCCTGCCTTGCCACGGTTTAATAATCAGTTTCTCCAGTTCATTTTTCTCAAAATTTTCTAATACCGATAAACCGTCAACGATTTCCGGCTTACTGAGGCTCATAATATAATCAAGTATTAAATCTTTGCCGCCTGTCGTTTTATAGTGATATACATTCATATAACTATGCCCCTTGAAAGAAAATAATACAACTAAAATGTTGTATCGTCAATTTAACAATTATGATGTCAAACGCTTCGTGACTTTCATAACGCGGCCTGAATCGCGTTCTGAAGCGACTCCTAAATAATACCCTCCATCGCCGTCATTAGTTCCTCCCACTCAGCATAGCTCCGCGCGAGCAGGTCAGCGATTTCTTTGCGCTCCATCATCAGGCTTTGCACCAGCGGCGAGTCGGAGAGGGTTTCCGGGTCGCAAAGGCTCGCGTCGATTTCGCCGCGGCGGCGTTCGGCGGCGGCTATCGCGGTTTCCAGCGGTTCGATCTTATCCATGAAAATTTTTTTCTCGCGGTAGAGCCTGTTGCGTTCCTCAGCTTCGACGCGTTTCCTGTCCCTCGCGCCGGAAATATCGCCGCCGGACGCGCCCTCAGGCACACTTGCCATCAGCTCCGCCCGGCGGTCTATGAAGTACGAGTAATTTCCGAGATAGTTGTAAATTCTGCCGTCCCTGATCTCGATCACCCGTTCGGCAAGGTTGTCGAGAAAAAATCTGTCGTGCGAAACAATCAACAGTGTTCCGCCGTATTGCAGCAGAGCGCGCTGAAATATCTCGCGAGTGTTCATGTCGAGGTGGTTCGTCGGTTCGTCCAATACCAGAAAGTTAGAATCGGAGAGCAGCAGCTTGAAGAGCGCCAAGCGCGATTTTTCGCCGCCGGAAAGAACGCGGACGGGCTTTTTTATATCGCCGCCTGAAAAAAGGAACGCTCCAAGCAGATTGCGCCTGGCCGCCTCCGTCAGGGGTGAACCGACGCGGCACGCCTCCTGCCATACGGTGTGCGAGTAGTCGAGATTTGACGCGCTCTCCTGGGAAAAGTAAGCCAGCTTTACCTTGTGGCCCAACTTGACCGTTCCAGCGTCGGGCGGTTCCGCGCCGGAAATGAGGCGCATCAGAGTACTCTTACCGGCCCCGTTAATTCCGACGAGCGCGATGTGTTCGCCCCGCTTTATCTCCAAATCCACGCCCGCGAATACGCGATTGCCGCCGTAACTTTTCGAGATACCGCGCGCGCTTACGATATCATAGCCGCTGCGCGGGGCCTCCGGGAATTTTATCCTGACCGTTACGGTTGGAGCATCCTGTTCGTACACCTCCATCTTTTCAAGCTGTTTTATCCGGCTCTGCACCTGAGAGGCCTTCGACGCCTTGTAACGGAATCGTTCCACAAACCGCTGTATTTGCTCTATACGCTCCTTCTGGTCCTCTATCGTGCGTTCGAGGCGTTCGCGGGCTTCCTCCTTCTCCGCGAGATACCGTTCGTAATTCATCGAGTAATGAGTGAGAGTCCCCCGCGCCAAGTCGGTTATCTCCCTTGCCATATGATCCAAAAAGCGCCTGTCGTGCGACACGAAAATCATTATCCCATCGTAGTCGCGAAGCCAGCCTTCGAGCCATTCCATGCTCTCCGTATCGAGATGGTTCGTCGGTTCGTCCAGCAGCAGTATATCCGGCGCGCGCAGAAGTATCGCCGCAAGCGCGATCCTCATTCTCCAACCGCCGGAAAATTCGCCGCACCCGCGAGATTCGTCGCCGGGTCTGAAACCCAGCCCGCGCATCACTTTTTTTGCCGTCGGCTCAAACGAGTAACCGCCGCGAGCCTCGAACTCACGCTCCAATTCCTCGTGGGAGGCGAGCGACGATTTGAGCTCGGCGGAACCCTCCGGCAGTTCGGAAACGCGGAGGGCCGCCTCCGCAAGGCGCGACCTGAGCGGCGCGAGCCCCGCGTTCTCCGACAGAAATTCAATCACGCTGCCTTCTCCAAGCTCGACCAAATCCTGGGGAAGATAACCAATGCGCGAGGCGCGGGGAATCTCAACCGCGCCGTCGTCGGGCGCGGATAAACCCGCCAGTATCCGAAGCAGCGTCGTCTTGCCCGCGCCATTGTCGCCGACTAACCCGGCTCTTGTGCCGTTCGGTATCTGCCAATCTATGTTCTTTAATACGGTTTTTTCCCCGAAGGATACTGAAACATTGCCGATACGGATCAGATGAATGACCTCTCTCCGGCGAGGCGCGCTTTAACCCCGGTCTTGTCCATACACATTGCGAAGAGCATATACAACGCCATGCTCCCGGCGGCCTGGACGGCGTTTGCCGGGACCTCTTCCAGCGGGGCGATAGTACTGCCGGTCAATAACATTGCCGCAAGGTAGTAGCCCCCTATTGTTATGGGGAAGGCCGCAATCGCGGCGAGAAAGTTTCTCCCGCCCAGGATCGTGCCTCCGCGCGAGGTAAAAGCTATCGTGAGGCATGATTTTATAATCAGCGTATAAGGCGCCCATATCATGTATCCGGTAAAGGCGTCCGCGAGGAATCCCCCCAGCGCCGCGGAGACGGCGGCGAACGGTTGGGGGAGTATCGACGCTGCAAGATATATAGCGGCGTCCCCAATATGGATATATCCCCTGGTTGTAGGTATTCTGGGAAGATATGCCGTCATCACGAATATAAGCGAGGAGAAAAGCCCTGCCAGTACTATATTGAAAATTTTCCCGTTTTGTTTCATTGTAAAACAGCGGCGCCTCTCATCGCGCAAACGTTCATATTTTTTTTGAAATTTCCTCGAATTGATCCGCGACGCTGAGAAATGAATCAACCAGAAGCGGGTCAAAATGGATTCCCTTGCCCTCCAAAATGATATTAACCGCTTCCTCATGCGAGAACGCCTTTTTGTATGGCCGCTCGGAAACGAGCGCGTCATATACGTCGGCAATCGCCATTAACCTTCCCAGAAGCGGAATCGTTTCTCCTTTCAACCCATACGGATAACCGCTTCCATCCCATTTTTCATGGTGTGAAGCCGTTAAAATTTTTGCATACTCCAAAAAGTCTTGTTCTCCCGTGTTCTGAATTATTTTTTCGATAACTTTTTCACCAAAAGTCGCGTGAACTTTAATCTGTTCAAATTCCTCGTCGGAGAGTTTGCCGGCTTTTAGAAGGATATCGTCCTTTATCACTATTTTACCGACGTCATGAAGCTGGGCCGATTGCAGCAACAGCTCAAGATTCCACGACGAAACCTCTTTTTCATACACGCGTTCGTTTTGCAGGGCGTTCACCAAAACGTTCAAATAACGCTGCGTTCTCTCAATATGTCCGCCTGTAACGTCGTCCCTGTACTCCACGAGTTCCGCCATTGTTTTCAGTAAGGCGTTTTGCAGCTCCACAACCGTTTTGGTCTTTGCTTCGACCATATCCAGCAAATTGTTATTAAAATCCATAAGTTCGTGCTTTTGAGATTCGACGAGCAGGTGAACTTCAATTCGTTTGAGTAACAGAGGCGGGGAAAACGGTTTGGTTATATAGTCTATCGCGCCTAATGACAAACCGTCGAGCTCGCTTTTGTGGTCGCTTTTCGCCGTCAGGAAAATAACGGGGATATCCGCCGTTTCCTTTTTGTCTTTAAGCAGCTTTATAGCTTCGTATCCGTTCATTTCCGGCATTTCAACGTCCAAAAGAATCAGGTCGGGAATATTCTTTTCAAGTATTTTCAGTAACCGCGCGCCAGAGTTGATTGTGAGAACATCGTAATACTGGTCGAGGGTGTTTCTGCCCACCGTTAAATTTGTCATATCGTCGTCAACAAGGAATATGATTTTCCTATCTGTGTCCATGTCATCTTTCTCCCATATTCGCGTTAATTTCCACAAGTCCGCCATTCGGCATCTTCACCGATAGACGCGCACGGCTCACAATGCTATGGATTTTAAATTATATTAACATATTGGACACATTTAACGAAAAATTTTTTCGCAAATTACTTTTCGGGATATATTATGGGGATTTGAAATTTCACGCCTCGCCAAAAACGTCACAGTCTTTTCGCAATATTTGCAAATAACGTTTCATGCTGCATAAACCGTAGTAGAAAATAAAGGGTTTATGTACGTATGATGATTTTCACCGGCTTTAGAGCGTTTGAAGGGTTTAGCAGTAACTCCGGGTTGATACTGCGGGACGCGGAAATAAAATCCTTCCGTTGGCACGATCTGCGGCATGGTTGTCGGACACAAGTCTATCGACTTATGCCCGCCAAGCGCCCGCTTGCCCCTCCGGGGAAGAGAACGCAATCGGCGACCTGTGGCCTTCTTCTCTCGCGCAAGAAAACAGAGATTTGTTGTAAAAAAGCGTGTGCGAGCAACTCAAACGACGCAGCGCTTATTGCGAGTGCCATTAGGTTGGAGAACACCGTATCGGTGAACGAAAGCGGCGCGTTTGGCTTCAAATACGCTATAATTGCGTTCTTCGTTTTCTTTCTCGCGCTCTTTTGTCGCATGGGAAATTATTAGACTTGGGTTATTCCTGTGCCGCGGTATCGGGGCGAGATTTTTACCTGAGCAGATGTCGCCGAGTTCGTTATCAGTCAATTCCACAATCCCACCCGCTTTAATCATTGGCAAGGCTTCTTTGTAGGCTTGAACGTCTTTGCCGCTTCTCCCAACAACCAGATAATTCGTACATGCCGGGATAGTGTCGGATGGCGCGCCGCCTGCAAAAAACACAAGGTCTTTAAGCCTTAGCGATCCACCGTCAAACGCGCCTACAAAGGCCACAATTTTGCGATCCAGCCTATCACTCTTCTCTATTTGTCTGACTTTGCTAGACGGTTCACTGTATATCCATCGCTTCCCTTCTTTGTGGGCAACAAGCAACCCTTGCTCCGTCAAACGCTGCAATAGCTTATATGCTCCGCTTACGGTTATTCCGAGAACATCGGCGGCGTCTTCCTTGCTGAAATTTGTGTCAGTAAATGTTTCAAGTAATCGCTGTTCGTTAGTAACGCTGGCGGTTTTGCCATTACCTGACTCATGCCCTATATAGTAATTGGTATTTGGAATGCGAATGAGGAATCCGCCATCTACAACAGGTATTTCCGGTTGTACGGTACTGTTCTCATATGCGCTGTAAATACGGGGTATGCCCGTGCCAAACGCTTCTATGATATTCAGACGGTAGAAAATCTGCGCCAATATTTCGTTCCTTGCAACCGATACGCCCGCCAACATCAAATCATGAGTAACACCGGGCATAATACCGCCCAAAGACATAAATTCAAGACGGTCGTCAAACATACTGACAAGAACGCTGCTTTCGATGTAGTAGTCCCGATGAATAAGAGCGTTCACATAGGCTTCCCGAATTGCGACATTTGGGTATTCAGGATAGTCTACTCTGTACACGCCTTCAAAGGTACTGCGTATTCGATTGAAAACGTGGAGATAGGCAGGAACATCTTCCATTTGTTGGAAGATGGAACCGCTAAATTCCTTGCGGTCTTTGAACTTCTCCTTATTCAGCCCCTCGAAAATAGCCATCTTTGTGGTATATGGACATTGGTCGGAAAGGATAAGCGCAAGATTGGTGTAGCGACCATCAGGACGAATCAACCCAAGGGACTGCTTTTGTTCTCTGCCGAATTTAACTTCTTTTTCTGAGAAAACCTTGTCCGCATACTCGAACGTAAGATTCTGTTCAATGGACAACTCGGCTATAAACTGCCCTGTGCCGTTGTCTTTAATCATCTGACGAATATGCTCACGAGTGGCCGTCACTGTATTGCTGCCAACGCGAACATAGACGCCTTGCGGGACAAGTCCTTCCGAGGCGTAGCAATAAGGAACGGCAGAACCGCGCTCCACGGTTATTACAATGATATATTTATCTTCACGCTTTTCCGGCTCTACTTTGAAATAGCCGGATGGATCGGGCGTTACAGAGTCACGGAAACTACTGGCTACTCTCCTTGCTTCAAGGTCAATGTCGCCGCTTATGCCATAAACAGAGGCGTCATTGTCGATACCCAAGTAAAGTGTTCCGCCTTCAGTATTCAAGAATGCGAGTATTGTATTTTTTGCTTTTTGATTGTATTCTCGTTTGTACTCGACGGTCTGATTCTCAATCATGAATAGTTTCCTCTCACAAAGTTATATTTTATCATACTTTTCTCCCGTTATTCGTGGCTAAATTGGAGATATTGGAGAAAAAGGAGAACATAAAAACGTGAAGAAAATGGCAAAGAAGAGATAAAACTCCATCCTTAGATGAATTAGCCATTGTTTTTATCCAAAGTCCACCCATGCAATCGGATAAAAGAGCCGGTACTTCTCAACATAACCCTTCGTATTTAACTATTTCATTCCACTAAATCAAGCCGCTATGCGGCAAAAGTTTTTTAGATGAATTGTCAGAAATACACATTTTAGAAATAAGCTGTTTCGCAATTTCCAGGCGGTTTCTTCACGTTGTCAAAAATCACGAATCGCGATAAATATTAGGTGTCATAACGCTCCGTGGGACTCTTTTTTCCGAGGATTCCAGGAGAGGATGGCAACATTTGAACGTTTGTTTACTAATGCAACAATTTTCAAAATTGTTGCATTAAGATGTTGTGTTGTCAAAAATAATCCCCTTAACGACAATTTATAGCTTGCTCTATCGTTACGGGTGGCGATCAAGTAAGGGAACTCGGAAATTTAAAAAAGCCCGGTCACATCCCCCGGCCTGACTGCTTGTCATGATGTTTTACGTATAAAATTCTGGTCTGCATAGAACGGAGCTTCTTTCGCCTGTATGTTCGGCGCAATCCACCGATGACCCCCGCCCCCCCTTCAAGCTAATTTTCACGCGCCTGTCGAAAACAATCCCGAAATCCGACAATAAGACCCGCAATTTACTCCCAAATGCTCCCAGCTTAGAGCACCCCGTTCCATTTCAGTGCGAGCACCCTGTACCCTAACCTGGCTGTTTTCTCGAAACTCGAATTTGCCCTGTCATTTTGCCGGTTTTTTATTTCTGCCCCGGTCATAATAATTTTCCGTCCATCTGTATTATGCAAAAAATAAAGGCCCGGGTTTATTATCCCCCGGGCCTCTGAGCATATACCTCATTCGTTATGAGCACTTCCGCCTCTCAAATATCACAGTATCCCGTAACCCGTCCAAGTAATCCGACCACCACTGCATCATATCCCGACGTTCACCCAAGTATTGGGCATAACTGTAAGCGGCTTTTACAGAATTACCCTCCACGTGAGCAAGCTGTCTTTCTATAGCACCCTCAGACCACCTGCCGGATTCATATAGCTCAGTGGCGGCTATACCCCTGAAACCGTGTACCGTCATTTCCTCCCTCGCGTAATCCATACGACGCAAGGCCGCCAGCATCGCTTCTGTCGACATGTGCTTGTCGCCCCGAGGCGATAACCGTGACGGGAATACGAACTTCCCGTGGCCAGATACCTCTTTCATGCTCTCCAGCACTTCTATAGCCTGATTCGATAAGGGAACAAGATGCCCCCGCCGCATCTTCATCCTGCCCGGCGGTATCCTTATCAGCTTCTCATCCAACGATATATCGTCCCACTCCAGCGATGCCAGTTCACGAGGACGCAGGAACAACCATCGAATTTAACAAAAACACGGGATGGTGGTTAATTTTCACATGCTCTGAGGTGGATAAAACGAAAAAACCCGGCTAAACGCCGGGTTTACGTACATTCAAAAAATGGTGGCGGTGGTTGGAATCGAACCCACGACCTAGCGGGTATGAACCGCTTGCTCTAGACCAACTGAGCTACACCGCCTGATAAAAATTGGTTGCGGGGACAGGATTCGAACCTGTGACCTTCGGGTTATGAGCCCGACGAGCTACCGGACTGCTCCACCCCGCGATATTGATTCTGGTGCCGAGAGCGGGAATCGAACCCGCACGGACTTGCGTCCACAGGATTTTAAGTCCCGTGCGTCTACCTATTCCGCCACCCCGGCAGTCAGCACGAAATATTATATCAGGGATTTCAGCCACGTCAAATACTCTTTTCCGGGTTGTTTTATTTTTAGGCAATACGCCGTCCGAGAACTTAACTTTAATCTTTATTTCAAGACAAATCCATGATTGCGTCGCGCAGCCTGCGGGCGCCTTCCTCCAGTTCTTCTTCTTTTGCGAAAGTGAAACACGCGCGGAGGCGATCCTCTCCGCCGCCTTCATTTGCGTAGAAGGCTCTGCCGTGTACGAACGCCACCCCGCGTTCCACGGCTTTTTCAAAGAGTTTCCGCGTGTCGACGCCCGGCAGCCTCAGCCAGAAGAAAAACCCGCCCTCAGGAACGTCGTACTCTACGAAAGACGGGAGATATTTCTTGAAGGCGGCCGCCATGCCGTCGCGTTTTTTTCTGTAGTGGTCCACAATACGAGGCAAAAATCCGTCGAGATACCCATCCAGGCAATACTGCGCGACCAGAGCCTGCGCCACTACGCTTGTGCACAAATCTATGCCCTGTTTTATCATTACCATCTTATTTATGATGTCCCTGTGCCCAACAATCCAGGCGACGCGAGCGCCGGGCGCCAGAATCTTCGAGAACGAGCACGCGTAAATCACTCTCTCATCCGCGTCCATCGAAAACATCGCCGGTTTGTGAACGCCGTCATAACGCAGATGACCATAGGGATCGTCCTCGAAAACAATCAAGTCATATTTGCCGGCGATTTGCAGCAACTGCCTGCGGCGCTCGGTCGAGAGCGTGCAGCCCGACGGGTTTTGGAAGTTGACTATACAGTATATGAACTTAACCGCGCCGCCGGAGTTCCGGCAGTTTTCAATAATTTCGGGGAGCAAACCGACCTTCATGCCGTCGCTGTCGCACGGTACCGTCAGGAAGTTAGCTCCGCGATTCCTCATCGTGTGAATCGCTCCCGGATAAGTCGGGTCCTCCACTATGATGTAATCTCCCGGGTTTATCAGGGTGGAGCAGAGCAAATCTGTTCCCTGTTGAGAGCCGGTCGAAATCAGGATTTCGTCGGGCGCGGTGACGCGGCCCATGCGCGGAGCCATCCAATTCGCGATGAAAGTTTTGAGCGGCTCATATCCGTCCGTCGCCCCGTACTGCAGCACATCGGCGCCGTTTTTACGAATCACGGATGCACCCTCAGCGAACTCGGCCACCGGGAAAATATTTGGGTCGGGATTCCCTCCGGCGAACGATATCACACCGGGTTTTTTAATGTATGGCATAAGCTCACGAATGGGAGACGGCTTCATCCCACGCGCCGAGTCGGAAAAAATAGCCTCCATTTTGACTTTGTCCACAAATTTCTCCCCCTTGTAAGTAATAATCTCCAAAAACAAAATTTAGCCGCTCATATCCCCCATCCCAAACAAAAGGATATCGCCAGTTGAATTAAATTTTATCAGAGTATTGACGATGGCACATCGGCTGATATAATCAAGTGTCGTGCCGGTGTAGCTCAGTTGGTAGAGCAGCGCACTCGTAATGCGCAGGTCAACGGTCCGAGTCCGTTCACCGGCTCCAGAAATAGCAAGGATTCAGCCGATTTGGTTGAATCCTTTTTTATTTTCCTTACGCCACCCTTACTCCAAAACAAAAAATTCATTTCGAATCATCTGCTTCTTTCAGAGGCAGCACCGAGTATGCCATCACCGCCCGAATAATAAGCTCCGTCCGGGACAGTTTCAGCGTTTTGGCTTTTTCGGTCAGGGCATCAAGCTCCGCCTGTGTCAGCTTAATAATGCATTGCTTGTCGCGTTTAATGGCGGGAATCTTGCCCTTCCAACGGATACTACCGCCCTTGCTTCCGTGGGTGGCGGCCGTGTCTTTGCTAAAAGGCATCAAAAATACCTCCGTTCTTCTCGGTCGGGGTCTTGTCCGCAGTACGGACAGAAGGTAATATCGCCGATAAAGCTGTTCGTTTTCTTATCGATTGCAGAAGCATGAATATCGTGCAGATAAATTTCAAGCTGCTGATGTTTTGTGTAAAGTTTATCACATATATGCTGCCAGTAAGTTTCGCTTCCTCCTCTGATGGGCTTGAGCATGAGCGCGTCCTCCTTTATACGGCTTCCACCGGTGACATAAGATAAAACCGCTTGCCGCTCTGTACCACAAACACTGATGTTATGCCGCCGCTGGGTTTTTTCATTAGCAACTTGCCGGTTTCGTCCTGTTCAAAGGTGGGCGGCTTGTCATAATACCAGCACCTCATTGCCAGCCGCCCCAGCGCGTCAAGATCAGGGGCGGAGGCAATTCGGTAGGCATTGTGTTTCTTTTCTAATTTTGTCATAGGCATGTTCTCCTTTCTAATTCGCGTCTTCCGCGAGCAACTCTGCGACCAACTGTCTTGCGAGGTCAGCGCGGCAACGGCGGCAAAGCCCGATGGAATGTTTGCGGTTATCGCGGATGCCGATGGAAAGGTTTTTAACGTCCTCCTGGCTGATGCAGGAAAGGCAGTCGTCAAACTTTGATACGTTGCTTTCGATTTCGATCATTTTAATCTTTTCCTTTCGTACCGTAATAAAACTCGTGAACATTCCCGTCTTCATCAACCGCTTCGATGATCTGAATAAACTTTCCGTCGCTGGGGCTTTTGAGGCACGGTCCGCCATTGCCGGTTCCCGTGTATTTCCTGCCGTTAAATTCGAAAACATACCCCTTCCATGCCATTATGATCTCCTCCTTACTGTCCCAGCACCCAAAGTAACGCTGCTCGAAACCCCTTTGTGTACTCGTCTGTTGGCGCCGTATTTACGAGTTCCTGTTCTATCTCGCGTCGGGTTTTCAGTTTGGGAGCAGGAGTGTTGTTTGAAGATTTGACAGCCTGCGTTACCGTCCCTACCGTCATCGATTGACCCTGTTGCTTCAAATTGTCAAATCGTTTGACTTGTTCGTTACGATCAAATTTTGCCAGTTTTGCAGCAGCCGAAGCGGATATTTCGCCGGCTTCCACCGCCTTGATGATCGGCGCCGCCACGTCCTGAAGTGCCAGCCAGTTGTCAATGGTGGGACGAGAGACGCCAAATGTAATAGCTATCTGCGGGATGGTGTAACCCATATTCAGGAGTTTTGTAGCTTTGGAGGACTTGACCATAGGATCGTCCTCGCGGCGAATTTCGTTTAAACTGATTGATACCCCGTAGAGGTCGGCGTCAGAGCCTTTGCGTGTCATGACGGGGACTAAGGGGTTTTACATTTAGATTGTACCATTTCCGTAGGCTGACATTGGCTTATTTACTGATCATATTCCAATCAAATAGCGATTTCTCACCTTCCATGAACTCTCTATAATCGTCTATTATTAACAAACCAAATGTAGCTGTGTCAAAATCGTAAATTTCCATAAGTTGGTTCACAAGGGAAACGTATTTTTTATAAACTTCAGAGTCCGTGTCAATCCCCAGCTTTGTTATCATTTCTGATGTCAGGTGTTGTGTGTCCACAGAACTATCCGCGGCATACAACATTGCGCTTGTTGTTAAGATAGCCCCGAACACCAATAGAACCGCTAATACTTTGGTCTTCATAGTAACCCCTCCTCAACAATCATTTAATAAAATCATATCCCAGCGGGTCGCACAGCCCCGTTGTCTATCAATCTCCCTCACGAGGGTTTTTATCTGTTTCTCCCAATAAGTTGAGCAGGTATATTTTTATCTTCTCAATGTCCTCAGTTTCCTCTACATAACCAAAAATCATCCTGACCAGTGATTTAAACTGATAATCCGTCATCACGTCCACCCTCTCTTCAAGTGTCGATGTCGTCATGGTTTACGCCTCCTTACGGTTTTTTGTATCACAACTCCGCGTTGAGCGGCGTCTCTCTTATTCCAAGATATCCGCGTGGGTCCCGGTACGAACTAAAATTAGAAAATCGCCTTCAATTTTATAGACAGTAACCCAATCCGATTCAAGGTGAAATTCCCTGTGTCCCGCC
>Ga0099364_10010277_pt1 | contig 12878 bp, 3 predicted proteins | sample TergutTh196P3_FD_73070 | JGI IMG/M metagenome (GOLD analysis project Ga0099364, IMG submission 73070) | Microcerotermes parvus P3 segment gut microbial communities from Pointe-Noire, Republic of the Congo - Th196 P3 | ecosystem: Host-associated > Arthropoda: Insects > Digestive system > Gut ...
AAATCGGAGATTTCTGCTACGGATGGGGGAAATCGGAGATTTCTGCTACGGATGGGGGAAATCGGAGATTTCTGCTACGGATGGGGGAAATCGGAGATTTCTGCTACTGATGGGGGAGATCGGAGATTTCTGCTACGGATGGGGGAAATCGGAGATTTCTGCTACGGATGGGGGAAATCGGAGATTTCTGCTACGGATGGGGGAAATCGGAACACCCTGCAAAACGGTTCAAAGAAAAAAGATTGACAAAAAAGGCTTTATAAAAATCCTGACTATACAAAAAAATAGGAGCATAATTAATGTTTAAAGATTTAGTTCGTAAAACGAGAAGTTATAGAAGGTTTGACAATACAGTTCAAATAACAGAAGAAATGTTAAAAGATATTATCGATACTGCCCGTCTCACACCTTCAGCCGCGAATAGACAACCAATAAAATACTTGGTTTCAAATAAAAAAGAAATCAATGACAAGATATTTCCATGTTTAGGGTGGGCAGCATATCTCACTGAATGGGCAGGACCTACCCGAAAAGAACAACCCTCTGCCTATATAATACTCTATTCAGATATGCAGTTCACTCCGCATTTAAATGTCGACCCTGGTATAGTAGCCCAAACAATCCTGCTGGCAGCGACAGAAAAAGGCTTAGGTGGTTGTATGATAGCCTCTTTTGACAAGAAAAAACTGAAAAGAGCCGTTCATCTGGGTTTAGAATATGAATTTATCCTCGTCATCGCATTAGGTAAACCAACTGAGGAAATAGTTTTGGAGGATGTAGGCGAGGATGGGTCTATCATGTATTGGCGGGATGAAAATGATGTGCATCATGTTCCGAAACGAAAATTGGAAGAGATGGTGAGTTTTTTGGGAGAACACAGTTCCACTTGACATTCATCGAAAAATCATAAGGGTCCACTCCGAAAAGTGTATTAATAAAATTTTACCTTACGCACACCGAAGGTGTCGGACGTTTGATAGAAAATGACATACACCAAATTACCCCACCCTGAAAGGGTGGGTCGATTATTGTAATGATTAATAGCATTGCCTGCAGATATATATCTCCTTTCGTCCCACCCTTTCAGGGTGGGATATGGTTTTGATTTCGTTTTCTACTAAGCGTCACATACCTTCGGCTTATGCATAGTATGTTAACAATTAATTAAATTCTACTTTTCGAAGAGGACTCCTACGGAATATTTAAGGTGAATGCCTTATGGATTGCTTTCAAATAAAGACCGCTATAAAGATTGATAAAATACGAAAAATTTATTTAAAGAGGTAGAGTTGTCTAACATTATTAATAATAACGATCTTATAATCTATGAGACAGAAGATGGTCTGCTAAAGCTTGTTGTCATTTTTGAAGATGAGAATGTCTGGGTAAATCAAAAGGCAATGGCAGAACTATTTCAAACGACAGTGCCCAATGTGAACATGCATATAAAAAATGTGTATGAAGAAAAAGAATTAAATGAGGATTCAACTATTAAGGATTTCTTAATAGTTCAAAAAGAAGGGAACAGAAGTGTCGAAAGAAATGTGGCTCATTACAATTTAGATGTCATTATATCTGTTGGTTATCGAGTTAAATCGTTGCGAGGAACTCAATTTAGACAATGGGCGACAAAACTTATCAATGAATATATAAGAAAAGGATTTATCTTAGATGATGCTAGGTTAAAACAAGGTGGGAATAGATATTTCAAGGAGTTGTTGCAAAGAATTCGTGACATTAGAAGTAGTGAAAGAAATTTTTATCAACAAGTTACAGATATTTATGCGACCGCAATAGATTATGACAAAAGTGCCACAATAACGAGAGATTTCTTTGCTACAGTACAGAACAAGATGCATTATGCAGCTCATAAACAAACTGCAGCTGAAGTGGTTTATAATAGAGTCGATGCGAAAAAAATAAATCTTGGGATGACAAATTTTGAAGGGGATTACATTACCAAAAGTGATATTGGTATTGCGAAAAATTATTTAACAGAAAAAGAATTACAAATTCTTAACATACTCGTGTCAGGTTTCTTGGATTTTGCTGAATTACAAGCAATTGAACAAAAAACAATGAAAATGATTGACTGGATAGTGGAATTAGATAGGCATTTAGCAATGAGCAGAAGAGAGATATTGACGGGTAAAGGTAATATCTCTCAACACGATGCCAAAGAAAAAGCAGAAAAAGAATATGAAAAATATCGTGCAGAAAAAACTAAATTATTGGTTAGTGACTTCGACAAAGCAACTAAAAGAATTAATAGGTTAAAAACAGATAGCGAAGATGAATAATAATGATTTTAGTTATTATTACATATTATATATTAACCATATATAATATATTTTTATCTCTCAAACTTTAAATGACCCTTTTAACAGGAAAAAAATAAAATATAAAAAAATTATATGAAAAAAAAAAAAATATTTGACAAAAAACAGGACTTTAATTTATAAGTTCAAAAGGTGAAAAATTATGCTATTTTAGGAGTAAAATATGTAAGAGATGTATTCTGAAAGTCGCTTGTAGTCTGTATTTTTTAACATTCAGACATAACTTGCTGTGTTTAGGCAAAAATATGAAGAAAAAGAGAGCTAAAAAGCGTCTAACAGACTTAAATGTATATATAATAAATAGATAAAAAAATAGATAAAAATAGATAAAAAAAAATATGTAAAAAGTAAAGGAGAACGTATGAAAAAATTACTTTTGGTAATTTTGACGCTGAGTTTGACAATGTGTTTTTTGTCAGCTCAGATGAACCTTTCAGTCGAGCCAGTATCTGCTAGAGCAGTAACTACTGGTTCGCAAGCAAATGTCGATACAGCAAACCAAGCTATACCTGATAATGGTACCTGGTTTGGTGTAGAAGGTGTTTTAGACCCTGAACAAGTCGCAGAACTTGGTTCAAGAGAAACTTGGTTTACTCACCTCATAGGAACTGCTCCGAATGAAGCATGGGGAGGCGCTAATACATGGACAAGTGTTCATAGATTTACCCCTGCTCAGTTAGCAGAAAAAGGAGTAGCAGGTCAATCATTGACTCACATCAGTATCTACCCATTTAGTGGTACCACTCCAACAAATGCTACTTTTGAACTCAGGGTGTATACTGGTGGCTCAAACACTGGTGGAACAGGTGGTGTTTACAATCCGGGAACTATGGTTCTTTCTCAACCTATCACTGTTCCTTCTTACAACAATTGGCATACTTATGAGCTGACCACTCCAGTAGCCATAACTGGTGGTGAAGAACTTTGGTTTGGTTTCCGTGCTGTCATCACAGCTGGTCATCCTATGGGTATGGGCGACCATCCCAATGGTTTGGTAGGTTTTGGTGATGTTATGCACATAGAATCTGCCGCTTTCACAGGCTGGGTTGACATGTATAGCCGTGGACTCGAAACAGGTGACGGTGCATGGTCAGAAAACGCAGGTATTCGTGGTATGGCTCAGGTAATGGGTCCTCAAGGCAACCTCACTGGTACCGTGACCAGCGGTGGCAGTCCTGTCCCCGATGCCATAGTTTCTATCCCCTCGCTACCGCGTACTGCGATGACAAACGCTTCTGGTGTTTACAATATGACAGGTGTCCCTGTAGGTAGTTACACAGTCACAGCTGAAAAATTTGGCTACAACACAGCCACAAACAACAATGTCACCATCACAGAGGGTAACACTACTACCTCGAATTTTACGCTATCTCAAGCGGCAAATGTGACGGTATCGGGTGTCGTAATAGCCTCTGATACAAATGCTGGCTTAGCAGATGCGATAGTAAGTATCTCAGGACCTGCAAATTATGGTCCTGTAAATACTTCAGCTACTGGAGCATTTTCGATACCGGGTGTTACAGCCTCTACGACCTACACATTGAGCATAGTTAAAGCTGGGTATACAGCTCATGATGCTCCTATCACCGTAGGAACTACCAATCTTAATCTTGGCAATATCACTCTGTATGAGCATCCATATCCAGCTAGAAATGTAGTTGCTGCTCAAACAAGCATGGAATCAGTTGATATTACTTGGGATGAGCCATACATACCCGACGGGGGCTATCTGACTCACCTTCAAGGTGACCCTTTTGCCAACCATATCGGGAATAACAACCCAGGCACCATGATCAAAGCCCACAGATTTAGACAGCAGGACATCGCGGCTATGGGTGCTATTGGCGGAAACATCACTGCTGTAGAATTTGTCCCTCGCTATCTCAGTAACATCACATCAACGACTATCCATATCTATACTGGTGGCTCTGCTAACCCATACAATGCCGGCACTCTCGCATATACTCAGCCTGTTACCATCCCACTTGGACCTGAGCCAAGCTGGACAACAGTGCCACTAAACACACCTTTCCCGATTCCTGCTACAGGTGAGCTTTGGATTGGTGTCCAATATGTAGTGACTGGTGCAGTCCCTATGGGTGCTGACGATGGTCCAAACATGTATGGACTAGGTGACTTGATGTTCTTTAACAGTCAATGGCAACCACTACCAGATCTTGGTGCAACTCTGCTTTACAACTGGTCTCTCAGAGGAATAGTATCATCATCTACAGGTGAACCACTCTATCTCACTCAAGCAAATTATTCTATAGATGATATGACAGCTCCAAGAAATCCTCAAATAATTTCAGACGATAGAAATGGCAATAATATCCTTGTCCCAGAGTTTACTAATATCCCAAATCATCCTTATACACCTTATACTCCTCAAAATATCAGAGGCTCTCGTGCTCACACTGGATACAATGTCTATAGAGCATTATGGGATGATAGAAACAATCCAGCACTCTGGACTACACTCGCTACAAACCTTCCTCTCACTCAGTTTTCATTTACTGACAATACCTGGGGTAGTGCTGTAGAAATGGAAAGATATGTCTGGATAGTCAGGGCAGTTTATACAGGAAACAACCTTTCAGACGGAGCCTTTTCAAACCCTATCACAAAATTCCCAGAGGGTTATGTCTATGTAGGTGACCCCAATAGTACAACCCGTGTTACAGACCGACCCTTAGCAACCAGCTGGGAAACAGGATTAACCCAGGTCATCTATCTCGCAGAAGAAATCCCTATAGGCGGTCTCATCCATACAATACAGCTTAATCACCGTAGAGCTAACGCAGGTACTCCCGCAAATAGAGTATACAATATTTGGCTGGCAAACTCAACAAAGACTTCATTTTCTGGCACTACTGACTGGTTGCCATACAATGAGTTTACTTTGGTTTACAGCGCACCAATACCTAATATTGCTGCTGTTGCAGAGGCACAGTATTTAACGATAGAACTGGATGAACCTTTCGTTTATACAGGGCAAAGTCTTGTCTTTATGGGACATGGCACATTTTGGGAGCCATGGACTAGTGGAAACGATTTCAAACACACTGCTGCTTCTACACCAAGAACTCTCGGTATGGTCTCAATGTATAACGATGTAAATCCACCATTTAATGTATATCCTACCGGTGGAACAGGAAACAATTTTGCTAATATAGCTCTGTTATTTTATACAGATAATATGGGACACTTGACAGGAACTGTAACCTCTGGTGGCAATCCTGTAGCTGATGCACTCGTTACAATCGTGGGTGCTGACAGATCTGGAACAACCAATGCAGCTGGTCAATACACTATTTCATACATCCCTATCGGAACATACTCCGTCACTGCGGAAAGATTTGGTTATGAAACAGCAACAAATACAGGTGTCGTCATCACCGATGGTAATACCACTACCTCAAACTTTGTATTAACGGCAGCAAGTACTGTTTCAGTAACTGGGATAGTCATCGCTTCAGATACAGATGCTCCTATCGAAGGTGCTACTGTAACACTTTCAGGACCTGCAAATTATGGTCCTATCTATACCAATGCGAGTGGTGTATTCACATTCCCAGCAGTTACAGCAAGTGCGACATTTACCCTTAATATAGCTTATGCAGGCTATATTCCTCATGATGAAACTATCACTCTTGGCACTACAAATATGAATCTTGGAACTATCATGCTTTTTGAGCAAGCTAATCCACCTAGAAATGTTCAGGTATCAATAGCTGGTGATAATGCCAATATTACATGGATAGAGCCATTTGTTGTAGATCCAAATGCTAACTGGTTTGGTCATTCATCTACTGAATTTACTCCCGGCTCTGGCTGGGGATTAACAGCTGGTGGTTATTATGAAACTGGTAGTAGATTTACAGCCCAGCATCTACAAAATATGAATGTAGCTGGGTTGACTCTGACTCAAGTGGAAGTAGCTCCGGGCGCTCTTGTATCAGAGCTTCGAGTAAGAGTTTATACCGGTGGTTCTGGTGGTTCACCCGGAACTATGGTAGTAGATCAAGTAGTAACAGGTTATACTGTAGATGCTTGGAATCTTGTAGTCTTGAACAATCCAGTTTCAATCCCCACAAGCGGCGAATTATGGATTACTTTTGGTACCACGCATAGCGCTGGTCAATTCCCACATCTCATTGACAATGGACCTCCTGTATTGGATTTTGGTACTCTCCGCTCCACAGACAATGGTGCTACCTGGGGTTCACCAGGTGGAATCGCAGGTAATTTCGCTATTCGTGGTAATGCTACAGCGGGAAGTAGAACAATAAGCTTTGGTCATAGAGAAGTTGAACCTACTCCTCTCGTAATACCAGAAAACCATGACAGGGTAGAATTTGCTCGTGGAACAGCAATTGAGCAGCAAGCACCAGCTTCAGAAAGAAGTAATGACACAGTAAAATTCTCAATATATTCAAGTATTCCGGCAGGACAAACCAGAGGTGGTCGCGCTCATGAAAGCTACAATGTTTACAGAGCACTCACTGCTGATGTAAATAATCCAGCTCTTTGGGTTACTTTAGCAACTGGTATAACTCATGTGCCTGGACAAGTCGATTATGCTTTCACTGATACAAACTGGGGTATCATGGAAGAATGGGAAAATTACACCTTTATTGTAGTAGCGGTGTATACAAACAATAATTTCTCTAATCCAGCAGTTTCTGCATCTATATTAAAAACCCCACCAGGCCTTGTGTATATCGGTAATCCTGAATCTACTTTCTACAATAGCACCGTCCCAGTAAATCTGAACTGGAGAAACACACTCTCACAGACCATTATTTTTGAAAGTGAATTAACAATGGGTGGTCTCATCACAGAAATGATTTACGATTATAGAGGCGGAAATGTAGATCTACCTAAAGAATTCCAGTTTTATATGGCAGTGATTCCAGCAAGCAAAACATCATTTTCTTCTACCACAGACTGGATTCCAGCTACTGAATTTACTCAAGTATTTAATGGTTTCCTACCTGTAGAAGGATCAGGTGACAGACTCATTCCTATCGTTCTCGACACACCTTTTGAGTATTCTTCTGGTAATCTCGTCGTCATGACTACGAGGACTTATACAGAAGGCGAAACTTGGTGGACAGGCACAAACTGGAAAACTACAAACAATATAGGGACAAACCGTTCACTCGCTGTAAACAACGACGGTATGCAGCTGATACCAGGTTCACAAGGTGCAGGCTCACTTTCAGCGAATGTCCCTAATTTGATGTTACAATTTAATACTGATGGTATGGGGCATCTTTCAGGAACCGTTACAGCAGGCACGCCACCAGCACCACTTGCAGATGTTTTAATCGAATTACATGGCACCAATAGATCAGTGATGACAAATGCTCAGGGTGTTTTCAATTTACAATGGATTCCAGTAGGCACAATAGGCATCACAGCAAGTAAGCTCACCTATCAAGACTATGTGAACAACAATATAGTGATAGAAGAAGATGAAACTACTACCTTGAATTTCTCAATGACTCTTCTTCCACAAGTGCAGGTTACAGGTCGTGTCCTTGCCTCTGATACAAATCAGCCAATGGCAGGTGCCAGTGTCAGACTTTCAGGCTATGCTGACATCGGACCCGTTACTACCAACGCTCAGGGTAATTTCACCATAACAGGTGTCTTTGCTCACCAGAGCTACAATATCCATGCCTCTGCTCCAAACTACTTTGAATCATCTACACCTATAGAAGTCCTCGGCGTCAATCTCAATGTCGGAGACATCTATGTAAATGAGCTTACCAGACCACCAAGAAATGTCGTGGCTACTGCTGTAAATGACAATGTCGTCAATGTTACTTGGATGGAGCCACATATTCCACCTCCTGGTGAATCATGGTTTACTCATTCACCATCAAGCACCGTTCACGGTGGTGTCGGTCATGGTGATGGCGGCGGTGTAGGAACTGTCGAAATAGCACATAGATATACTGCGGCACAGCTAACTAATTTAGAAGTATCTGGAGCAGATTTAACCAAGATTTCCTTTGGTGCGACAAACTTTACATCACAGCCAATTATCAATTATGGAACTGTAAAAGTCCGTGCTTTTTCAGGTGGTTCAGGCTCTCCATTTAATCCTGGTACTTTGATGCACGAACAAACCGTTCCTATAAGCGACATTACCTTTAATGTAGACCCAACTGCAGCTGGTATTCCTATCCAATGGACTGATGTAGTCCTCAATGCTCCTGTCACTATTCCAACATCTGGCGAGTTATGGATTACAGTCATCTTTGAAAATCATGATGGCTACCCTTGTGGTAGAGACGATATTGGTGACCAAGTTAACAATTTTGGCAATCTATACTCATATAACGGTGGTGCATGGGCTCTCTTAAACGGAATAGGCAACCCACCAATAACAGCAAACTGGCTCATCAGAGCTGCTGCAAACATAGGTGGTAGAGAAGTCATAGTCAGTCCTATCTCTTATACAATAGAAGAACAGCTTGGTCTTGAATATTATTCAGAACCAGCAAATGTTGAAAGAGGCAGAGAAATCGTAACTCAGCTACCTAAATCAATGGAATTACCTGGTTTTGTAGACCTAAGAAATTCTAGCCCATCCAGAGGTGGTCGTGCTCACGAGGGCTACAATGTTTATCGTTCTACTCTTGCCAATGCTACCAATCCAGCTCTCTGGACTACCGTAGCTACCAATATTCCTCATGTAGAGGGACAAATAAACTACTCAGTTAATGATCCAGCATGGCAAAATCTTGAAAACTTTGTATCTTATGTCTGGATAGTGCAATCTGTCTATACAAACAACAACCTATCCGACCCTGTTGTGTCAAACTCATTGGATAAATTACCTCCTGGTGTGGTCTATATAGGTATTCCAAACAATCCTACTACCCGTTCAGAGACTCCTTTTGAATACTATTACCGAAAAGGTCTAGCTCAAACTATATATACAGAAGAAGAGCTACAAATAGGTGGACTTCTGACTCATATTAGATATGAGTTCACAGGAACAGGAACGCTTGCCCCTAACATCCCACATAAAATATGGGTAGGAACTACAGACAAAGATGACTTTGCATCAGCATCAGATTGGGTTACTTTTGAAAATTTCGAAGAAGTATTTTCTGGTTCACTCCCTACACACCTCGCAGGTTGGCAAAATATCTTGATAGAACTGGAAGAGCCATTTATCTATGCTGGAGGCAACCTTGTCATCATGACTCAAAAATTTGATGCAGGTTGGGTAAACAATAATTTCTGGCGTCACTCACCAGCAAGTGCAAACAGATCCCTCTGGGTCCGTATGGATGGAACAGTAGGCTCTGGAGATTATGACCCTGCGAATTTACCAGCAGGTAACTTACTCAATTCAAGACCGAATACTATGCTTATCTTTGATATAAGTGGAATGGGTGACCTACAAGGTGTAGTAACCACAGGCACACCAGCTGTCCCTGTAGAAGGTGCAGAAATCAGAGTCAATGGCACTACTCGTAGAACATTTACCAATGCTCAAGGTGAATATAGTCTCAGATTCCTCTATGCAGGAACTTATAGCCTCACAGCGACCAAACATGGCTTCCAAGATGCTTTAGTGACTAATGTAGTCATCAATGAAGATCAAGTTACTACTCGCAATTTCACCATGCAACCATTGCCAAGTGTGACTGTTTCTGGTGTTATCCGTGGCTCTGATACCTTACAAGGTCTTTCAGGCGCTGAAATAACCATCGAAGGTTATGAAAACTATGAAACTGAAACCAACGCTAATGGTGTCTTTAGCATCCCAGGCGTTTACTCAGGCTTTACCTATAAGATAACTGTTCGTAGAGAAGGTTATGTAAACCATGTCAACGAAAACTTCTTTGTAGGCAATACTCCGATGAATATAGACATTATCCTTGACGAAGTTCCTTTCCCACCTCTGAATGCGAAAGTAGAAAGAGTCGGAACAGCAGCTTATGTGACCTGGGAAGAACCTGATGGAACGATACCCGGTAGTGCAGAAATGTGGATTTCACAGATGTATAACGACGTCTATGTTACTGCTATAGGTCGTGGAGATGCTGCACCATTTTTTGGAGCTATCCCTGTCCATAGATTTACACAAGAGCAGATACAAGCTATGGGTGCTACCAATGGCTCTATCACCAAAATCGCATTCCAAGTAGAAGGTCCTCTTGGTGCTTATGCTCTTAGGATTTATACTGGTGGCTCTGTATCTGGCTCAAATATCAATCCTGGAACTCTTGCCTACTCTCAAGATGTATCCGGTGTCGTTCTCAGTCAGATGACAGAGTTTGATTTGACTACTCCATTCCCTATACCATCCTCTGGCGAGATTTGGATAGGCTACCTTATAGATGCTCCTCTAGGTGAATTCCCACTCTCTATGGGGGGAGCTCCTGAAAATCCTGGTTTTGGAACTATCCTCTATTGGAGTCCGCAAGAAGAATGGCAATCAACAGCTGGAGCAGGCTTTAATGCAAACTTTATGATCAGAGCCTTTGTAGAGGGTGCCGATGGTACAGATACTATCCTCACTCACAATCCTCATCTTTACCGTTCAGACTATGTTGCGCCAGTTATTACTAGAAACAATTCTTCAAGTAGTAGATCAAATACAGGTCAGTCAGTCCGCTCTACTACAATGGATGCTGGTAGCTTTTTTGCAGAAGCAAGCAAAAATAACCAAGCTCATAATAACAGAGCAAATCAAACTCAAATGATAGACTCAATGTTTCCGTTTGGTAATGATACTAGAGCTACACGAAGAATCTCCGACGAAAGAATACAAAACAACAATCGTGCTCTTGAAGGCTACAATATCTATCGTGCCAATCTCGACAATGTCGATGATGAAACACTTTGGACTACCGTAGCCACCAATGTCCCAGCCCTCGAATATATGGATGAAAGCTGGATAAACATCGTCGCAGGCGGTTATGTTTATATGGTGAAAGCCGTTTATTCAAACAATGTTCTCTCGATGCCTATTTATACCAATGTCATTGCAGTAGGTATGAATTCTGATCTTTATATGGAAATATATACTCACGATGGTCAGCCTATCAATGGCGCAGTTGTGACTTTAGAAAACAATTCTAAAGACAGATGGGATGGACAGATTTATCAGCAAATTGCCGGTAGAACAGTCGTAATATTCCCAGATGTATGGCATGGAACTTATACTCTGACAGTAGAATTGGCAGGTTATCCAACCTTTGTCAACAATTCTCTGAGTATCGCAGGTCCAGTTGACTATGGTGTGTTCATCGATGATGGCTCTGGCGATGATGTCGATCTGATATTCCCAGCCAGAAAAGTCGAAAGAAGACTCATCAATGGTCAAAGAGATGTCCGTCTCGATTGGTCATCACCAATACTCGGCACTCCATTGGGTTATCGTGTTCAAAGAAATGGCACATTGATAACAGATGTCATAACCGAAAGAACCTTTGTTGATACAAATATGGTTCCTGGAAATTATAACTACGCAGTTGTAGCAGTCTTTGAAACTGGTTATGCACCAGCAGCAGCGACCGAAGCGATAACAGTTCCAGCCTTACCACCAAGAAATCCGAGAGCAAGACTTACAAACGGTAACAAAGATGTAATCTTGACTTGGGATACAGCTCTGGCAAATCCTGGAAGCTACAATATCTATCGCGATGATTCTCCTAGTCCAATCCAATCAGGTTGGACTGAATTGACATTCACAGATGTAGGGACTCCTCATGGAGAACGGAAATTTGAAATAGAAGCTGTCTATGGTACTCTAAATTCACCTAAAGTTGAAGTTTGGATAATTGTTCCAGAACCACCATCATCCGATGATGATCTAGTGATCATCACCGCCACTGCTCTGACCGGCAATACCCCGAATCCTTTCAATCCAGCTACCACGATATCCTTCGATATCAAAGAAGAAGGTATGGTAAGGATCGACATCTTTAACATCAGAGGTCAAAGAGTAAATACCTTGGTCAACGAATATATGACTCTTGGTAGGTACAATGTTGACTGGTATGGAATCGATGACAATGGCAGAGATGTCGCTAGTGGTGTCTATTTCTATCGTATGACAGCAGAAGGCTTCTCCGATATCAAGAGAATGCTGCTGATGAAATAGGTATTGAATTTGGAATTAAGAATTTTGATTTTTAGTTTTTAATCGTGACAATGTAGTGGTTTATTGCATAAACCAAAAAATTAGAGGGAGTCATTTATGGCTCCCTCTTTTTGATTTTTTCATTCTGTAGGAATTTTGGTATGGAAGAAAATGGGTGAATTACGATATAGCATTATCCCTACAGGATGCGGTTTTGGTTTTTACATCATTTTCTACATAGCTTCACATACCTTCGGCTTATGTAAGGTATGTTAACAATTTATTAAATTCTACATTGAGGCGGAACGCATACATGCGTTCCCTACGAATGCCAATTGATTGGTTGCATCCCTACGGGATGCGGTTTTGTGGTTTTACATCATTTTCTACCTAGCTTCACATACCTAAGGAGGCTTGTGCAT
>Ga0099364_10010278_pt1 | contig 12878 bp, 12 predicted proteins | sample TergutTh196P3_FD_73070 | JGI IMG/M metagenome (GOLD analysis project Ga0099364, IMG submission 73070) | Microcerotermes parvus P3 segment gut microbial communities from Pointe-Noire, Republic of the Congo - Th196 P3 | ecosystem: Host-associated > Arthropoda: Insects > Digestive system > Gut ...
GTTAAGGAAACAGTAAAGGGGAGGGAATGCCGGCCCGCCGCAGGAAGCGGCGGGTCTGCTGCGGCCTTGCCGCCGGAGGCGGCAAAGGGAGTGGCAGAGAGGGCATGAGGGTTTGTGGTGGGAAGTGCGGGGTACAGTTAGGAGATAAGCGACAATAAACACGTATGGGTTATATATATTTTAGAAAAGGAGAATTGTATGAATAATGAATTTGATAAAAATTTGGATGCTATTATAAACGATTCAAAAGATATTCGGAGGTTTTTAAAGCTAACACCTTTTACCAATGATCCTGCTCTGAAATTTCAAGGAAAATTGACGCCTGACTATTTTTTTAAACATTTTTTTGCCTCTTCCGAAACAGCAGATAAAGCAAAGAAGGATTTTGATTACGCTATTGATAACTCATGCCAAATAATTCTTATTACAGGTTATAAAGGTTGCGGGAAAACTACTTACATAAGACATATAACTCTCGACAAAAGGATAAAGAATATAAATTTTGATCGATATTTAAGTACAACTGAACCTATAAAGTCACAATTAGTTTCAGAATTATATGATGACATTTGTAAAGATTGGGATAAAGAGCGCCTTACACTCAAAACGATGCTCGAAATATTTTATGAGCCCTCTAATAGAAAATTTATTGATAGAAAAATAGACCCTTCACGCCTTATAATTAGCTTTTTAGAAAAATGCAAACAATTACATGAAATTTGTCAGCAAAATAAAGATAATGAAATAGATTACTTTGATGAAATTAAAAATGCACTTAATTATTTAGATATTAATCAGATATTGTTAATGATGCTATTTTGGGATATATCATATAAAATAGCTTATGATAAGAAAAAAAATTGTTATATAATTTTTGATAATCTTGACGCAATATATGATGCTAAAGAGCTACAAAAATTAATGTTAGAGTTTGTCGTTTTTTATAATAATTCACCATACGTAGTAGGCAATATTACTCACCATAAATTAAAATCACAATACAATGCTTTTCAAGATTATATTTTTATTTTTGTTATGCGCGAAACTACAAAATCAACATTAACAGAACATTTTAATGACAGAATATTCGGAGACTACCATTATTGCGATGTATCCGTTTTGTTTGATAAAAAAGATTTTGTATCAAAAAGATACGAATACTTATTGAAAAATCCTAATTTAACCAATAAATCGTTAGAAAATATGGTGGGGAAAGTCAATCAATTATTAGATGATTTATATATCCAAGAAAATGTATTTCCTTTATTTAACAATGATTATAGAACTATTATAGATGTTTTAACAGAAATAACTAAAAAGTTAAACGATAAGGATGAGTTGGAAAGATGTTGTGATTTGTTAAAATCGAAGTATGTTTTTATCCGTTTTGGTGCAAGAGGTATTTTATTCAAAAACATATTTGATTTATTCTTTGATGAAAACTGCTTGTCAGCCCTGCAGTCTACAGAAGTTTCTGTAGATGGAACAAGAAATTCGGCTATAAATATTTCAAGGATAGTTTTATTATTTTTGCTAAATTATGCAAAAGAGAATAGAACCAAACAATACCTTAATGACAAACCAGGTATTTCATTATTAACGGTATTTAAAGATCTAGAACCAATATGTGATTTAAGTATGGTTATTTCCTCTCTATGGACCATGTTTGAATTTAGGGAAAAACAATATTGGAATCATTTAATTACGTTTGATTTTTTATCTATTTCAAGTTATGAACAACTCAAAAACGAATTAGATAAATATAATGATGGTAATAAAAATCATAATGATTATCCATTAATAAGAATTTCATGTGCCGGCAGAGTATACTTACATACACTTTTATCACATTATGAGTTTGAGGTTGCCAGAGTTTTTGGTAAAAGTGGCAAACCTTTATTTTTGAGTACTTGTGAAACAACTGATGGTGTGTACGCCTTTGAACAAATAATTGAAGGTGTCTATAAAAAAGTGAAAGATTGTTGTCAGAAATTGAAAATTTTTTATGAAACGATCTTTGTTGAAGAATTAGAATATAGCGATGAAGAATTTTTGGGTTCTCGATTCGCTTTTCATAAATTCGATGATTCTGAGTATAAAGTAAAGTCAATGTTTCACGGTGAGCGTATAATACATTCCCATATAAGCTATCTTGATGCTTTTCGGAAATATGCGATTATGCAAGAAACAAATAAACACAAAAAACCAATCATCAATAAAAAAATTTTAGACTTTATAAAAAAATATATAAAATTATTTGATCCTCAATCAGTTGGGCAACATTCGTCTGAACAAACCATAACACTTATACAAAATTACAATAAATGTATAAAATTTATTGAAAATAAAAATTATACTGTATTTAAAAAATCTGTTGATAATCAAACAGGGCAAAAACTACCTGAAGAGGTTAATTAATGAGATATTTACTTGCTCCAGTTCCTCAAAACTACAATTATTTGAATATAAACGCAATTATGCCTGCAATCATTACTGGAGTTGTTGCAATAGTGGGCTTCCTTGTTCAAATTATTATTAATCTTTATACGCAATATCAAAATAAGAGAGCAAATAAAATCAATACTCTTAATACTTTTCTAATACCACTACAAAAGATGTTAATGGAAATATCTACACAAATGAAATTTGCCAATTTAACTCTTGAAAATCTTGTTTTATGTGTTATTGGTGTTGAAAGTTGTTCAGAAAATATTAGAGTAAAATCTATTTCTATTTACCAAGAAATAAGTTTGTTGTTTTTAAAAGGAAATTATTACTACATAGATAGAAAAGTGCATAAATATATTACCAAAATTCGTAAGCATACTTATAATGTTATTTCTATTTTAGAGTCTTCTAATTTACCAGAAAATAAGATGAAAGAAATAATCGGAGAAATTTCAATAAAAGAATCAGACTACAATAACTTGATTTCTTATATTGATGAGTTGCAAAAGAAAATGTAACTTTTCAAAATCTGTATCTTAACTCCGGTGACAGTCACCCGTAGTCAGAAATAAGTCCCATGAGATAATTCAGAAATGAATGTAAAAAAAGGTAACAAGAGCGGTACGCAAGCCACTGACGAGGGCGCACGGCGCTTGATACAGAAAAAGCCAGGCCTCGAATTTTAATCCGCAGACTGTGTAGAAAAATCCACGCGTACGTCTAGCCCTTGGCAGGGGATTGCGTGCCGCTCTCCATACCAGTCTTTAAACATTCATTTCTGCCTTGCTTTTTGCCCCTAGGAACTTGCGGCGGCAACTCGAATCGTTATTGACTGCTTCTTCTTGTGCCGATTACGTTCAGCCGCCAAGTGCGCGAATTCTTTCAATGCTTCCGGTGTGGAAGGCGGACAATCCTCTGTGTAGCGGATAGGCTTCCGTGCTGCTGCCCTGACTTCTTTTATTACTTCTTTAGGTATTTTTTGCCCAACCCTTACCGTCGATTTTATAATGCCCATTTCTATAAAATGTAGTGCATTATGTACCACCAGTCAATACGTATGTACGGAGGGGAAAAATGGTGACTCTTTTTATTATCCCGGTAATACATTTCCATGGCAGCGCGGTGTACCGGACGGTTGGTATTAGCCTATTAATGGGTTGTTGACAATTGTCCGATAATTGTCTATAGTTATGTAAGGAGAATAAAATGCAATTTTTAACAATTCGGGAATTGAGTAAATCGCCAAAAGAGGCATTGACAAAGATAACCAATGAAAACAAGGCCATTCTTACTAATAACGGTAAACCTCAAGCCCTTATATTTAAGATAGATGAAAAAAACTTTGAAAAAACGTTGACTATGCTTCAAAAGCTAGAATTTATGCAGAACCTTACAGAAATGCGCTTAACTTCCTTAAAGAACGGCAACTCCAATATGACTATTGAAGAAATCAATGCCGAGATAAAAGCCGCCCGAAAACAAAGAAAAGCCAAGAATGTTTAAGGTTGTTTTAGATACTAATGTTCTGGTATCGTCACTTTTAGCATCCGGTACTCCGGCAGTTATCACAGATCTTATCGCTGATGGTAAGGTAATTCCTTTTTACTGCGATCTTATCCTGCAGGAATATTGGGATGTGCTGTCAAGAAAAAAGTTTGGGTTCAATTCTTTACAGGTTACCCGTTTGATAAACGATATAGTTAGAACCGGAATAGTTGCAGCAGACAATCAATCAAGTAAAATCAAAATGGCCGATGAAGATGACCGGATTTTCTACGATACAGCTTTAGACGCACAGGCCTATCTGATAACAGGTAATTTAAGACATTTTCCCACAAAACCATTCATCGTTTCTCCTATTAAATTTTTAACCATTTATCGGGAATTAATCACAGATTAAAACACACTGGCCGATTTTCATTGACAAAACGCCCCATTTACTTTATAATGCCAATTATAAGGTGTAAAAATGCATGATAATATATCGGATATAAAGCAAAATTTAGATGAAATCTCCCAAATTATAGCCCAAACAGTTCCAGTAGAATCAATTTATCTTTTTGGCTCTTATGCATATGGCACGCCGGGCAAGGATTCCGACCTTGATTTATATGTCGTTTTTAAGGATGAAATGCCAATGCGGGAACTTGATGCAATTACAGCCATTCGAATAGCGATAGAACCTGTCAAGAATAAGACCGTTGATATATTAGGATTAAAGCAAAACCGTTTTCATGACAGAAGATTATATGCAACGCTTGAACGAAAAATAGCAAGAGAAGGCATAAAACTTTATGGGTAGTAAAAATAAAATATTACAGCTTTACCACGTTATCCAAACGAACTCAGAATTACTAAAGAAGATATGAAAAATGCTATTGCTAATGCAAAGGCTGTTGAAGAATTTGTTCTTAAAATATTCAACGAATCATCGCAAGAAAATTCTGAAAAAGAATAGAGTTGTTCGGAAACTTCAGTTTCTGAACAAATTCCTTAGAAATGACACAGGGACACTGCTTGATCTTCCTTTGATGGTGATTGACAATAAAAAACGAATAGGAAAACTGACAACAGCGGATATGCAAAGACAGCTTGCTTTTTGCCCCTAGGAACTTGCGGCGGCAACCCGTTTACAGTTTACATTTGCCATAATTTACTCCTTACTTAGTTTTAGCTCTAACTCTTTTGCCGTATAAGGAGCATACAGGCAGAATCCCTTTTTGCGTAACTACCAATTAGAGTAGTTTTTGGGTAGGTTTTGCTGTTTTTACCCCGCCAAAAGGGGGTAGGTTTTTGGAAAATGACGGCAGTAATTTGGTTTTTAGCTTTATTTTCCTGTGCCATTGACCAAGAAACAAGATTAGGCTAAATTAAAAACAGACAGACTGGCTCATCTGGATAGAGCGTCAGCCTCCGGAGCTGAAGGTGGTGGGTTCGAGTCCCGCGTCTGTCAATTGGGAAAAAGCTTCCGCACTGTTTCCATTTTCGAAATAGCCGCTAATAAAAGCCCTATACACAAAAAACACCCCTTGACAAGTGATACTATATATAGTATTATTAAATATGGCAAGCATTAAGAAACTTATACAAAAAATGAAAGACCAGCCCAACGGCATTAGCTTTCAGGAAGCAAACAGAGTGTTGGAGGCAAGAGGTTATCAGTTTGTAAGGCGTAATAGCTCGCATTGCCATTTTAGAAACGACAGCGGTGATGTTATCACGGTTGTAGACAGGAAGGATGTTATTAAAAAAGTCTATGTTGCTGCCATACTTGAACGCATTGGAGAAAGCAACTAACAGGGGGAAATTATGAAACCAAAAGAATATCTTAAACTTCCGTACCATATCGTTATCCAGCACATTACCGATGAGTCCGGCTCGTACTACTTTGCCACGGTTAGGGAGCTTGACGGGTGCATGAGCCACGGAGATACCTACGCTGAAGCGTGGGAAAACATTCAAGAAGCTATGGAAGGGTGGATAGAAACCAAACTTGAAGGCGGGTTCCCCGTTCCGCTTCCAACAGATGAAAGCCAATACAGCGGTAAATTTGTCCTTCGCATTCCTAAAACTCTTCATGCCCGCCTTGCTATGAAAGCCGAAAACGAAGGTGTCTCTCTTAACCAATACGCAATGTACCGTTTGTCTATGTAGTGAAAAAACAGGCTTTCCAAAATGCCTGTATCTTTCTTTGCGGAGGCAACAAGTCATAGAGTTGTTCGGAAACCAACTCGAACCTAAAGTTCGTGGTTTCCGAACAAGTCCAATAACTACTGTTTGGTAAAAACCATTCTCTCCCCGTCTTCCTCTATTACCAGGATATTATCTGTGATGGTAGCTTTTATTTCTTCTCCGTCAGCCAGAATGGTGGCGGTTTTTCCTTTGCGGGTGTAAGTGAATTCATCAGTAGAGCTGAACCCCCACATAGATGTTTCCATTACGCCGGCATCATTAGAAGTAAATATAAGTTCTATACTGGCGCCTTCATAACTGCCCGACCATCTGCCTAGAAACGGGTTGCCGCCGCAAGCTGCCATTGAAAATACGATTACCGCAACCAATGCGACAATCCCGAAAGCTTTTAGTATGTTCTTCATAGAGAACTCCTTTCTTGTGATTTCCTGCCCCCTTTTGAGCAGGTTAATCACGGTTGATTAACCCGCCCATACAAACGGGGATATGCACAAGCCGTTTCTGGCGGCGTATACAACGTATCGAAAATACAATGGGCAATGGCGGATTGTATCTATTTTGGTTCATTGGGATTATTCTATCACAAAAATAAAAAGTTTGTCATGTGTATTCACTCACAGTTTTGGGTAAAAAAATTAACAAGAACAATAGCTGATTAAATTCTTCTGAAAAGAGTGACTGTCACCGGAGCACTAGGCAAAATGAAATTGGTCTATGCGTATGTTTATTTCAAAAATTACGCCATAGAAACTAAAGAAATATATACCAAGTAATTGGCTTTATATCTATATTTAAGTCTGTCCATAATTCGGTTTTTCTGAAAGAGGACAAAAAAACAAGGAAGGAGTTTTTTATGACTATTCAATCAAATTTCCAAAATTCGGCAGCAAAAGTACAAGAGTCAGCATCATCCACGATTGCTCCAATGGTATCTAATCAGGTACAGCAAACTCAAAATCAAAACCAATCCCAGAATCAGATGAGTAATTCTGTCCAGTCTATCAGTGACCCTGCATTGGGACGCCAGATAAACCTTTACGTCTAGTAATCCGTGGACAGGGGACATTTGCCATGCAAAGTCCCCTGTTTCTAGGCCTTAATGTCAACTCTTTGGCCTAAGCTTGGGTCGGTTATGGGTTGTACGCTGGAGACTAGTTCTTCCACAGCGGCGGCTTGCTGTCTGACTGTATCTATGGCCATCGCTTGAACCTGCACCGCTGCCTGTTCCCGTAAATTGGCTTGGCTCATGTTAATTAAAGCTGATTGTATTTCCATATTTTATTATCGGGCTTCTTGGAGGGAAGGTCAAGTGTGTGTTTTAAATAGAAAAAAAATCGCCCGGCCACGCACAAGCGAAGCCGGGTTTGGCTGGGTGGGATAGCGCGCCGCGCCAGCCCACCCATCTTGGGTTTACAACGAATGATGGGAAAAGTCAAGGAAACGGGAAACGTGGCATACAGGTTCGGGGGCAGAAATGTTTAAACCTATGATTTATGAAAGTATATGCGGATACTGCCTTCACTATTCATTTTTTTTTCCGATGATATAAGTATGAAAAAGGCATTTTCTTTCCGGGCGCCAATGGGCGTTTTTCTTGTTTTTACTCTTTTGGCCATAATAGGCTGTCGTACCACTCAGCCCCCTATGGAAGAAATCGATAGCGGCGATAATGGGAATGGCTTTACAAATGGCACTGATATCTGGTCGTTGCTTCAACGCGGAGACAGCCGTGCGCGGGACTATTTCATAGGCGAGGTAGAAGTAAATGCAAGAGATCCGCTTGGAAAAACACCTCTTCATTACGCAGCCGAAAGGTCAGATGCCCAACTAGCGGCATTTTTCATAACCCTTGGGGCAAATACAAATGTTCTGGATAATGAAAACCAAAGCCCGCTGGGAATCAGTGTGGAGAGAAACGATGCCAGAATCGCCGAACTTCTTGTAAATGCCAACGCGAATATTCACATGCCAATAAGGGGAAATACAACCGCAGCAAGACTTGCCCTTTCCAGAAGCGGCGCCGTCCTTAGAGCCATTATAACCCCCTCCACAATCGAATCCACGGATAATCAGGGCAGAACAATTCTTCATCTAGCCAGTATAGACGGCAATATTCAGGCAGTAAACGACATTCTGGCAAGAATGTCTTCCGTAGGAACTTCGATAAACAAAGTTGACAATGACCAGAAAAACGCCCTTGACTATTCGCTTGCGAGACCCGATTCAAAAAACCACATGGAAATTGCCGAACAGTTAATATTATCAGGATCGAATTCCGAAAACCCTATTTTTTACTTTCTGGCGCCGGCAGTTAGAAGCGCAAATTACAATATCAGACGCAGTGACGGCCTTACACCCATTCATTTTGCCGTAAGGGATAATCACCTTGGACTTGTCAATTTTCTTATGGAAAGAAATGTTGATATCAATATAAAAAGCGCTTCCGGTTCAACAGCCCTGCATGAAGCCGCTCGAGCCGGCAATCTTCAGATAATGGCATTGTTAATTCAAAACGGCGCCGATGTAAATGCCGCCGATGCGAAGGGCAATACTCCGCTTCATACCGGCATCCCGGCAAATGTCCACAAGGAAGCATTAAGCCTGTTACTCAACAACGAAGGAAATCCCAATCTGCGTGATGAACACGGAGACACTCCCCTTCATATCGTAATTATTTTAAACCGCGCCCCCGACATAGTTCAAACCCTGCTTGGCGGCGGCAGTGATGTTCACATAAGAAACATACATGGACAAACACCGCTTTACACTGCAATACAGGAAAAAAGAACAGACCTTATACCTCTTTTATTGTCTTACGGCGCCGAAGTTTTTGCGGCGGACAATACCGGAGTAACGCCTTTTCATTTATCATTAAGGGACACAGGCAATATTTTTGATCTAATTGTAACAGCCGAAACCGTAAACCAAAGAGATACCCTTGGCAACACCATGCTTCACGCCGCAGTGAGAAACCGGGGAATTCCACGCCATATCGGTATAATACTTGATCACCGGGTACAGATCGATGCGAGAAACAGAGAGGGAGACACTGCCCTGCATATTGTCGTAAGGACAAATCAACGCCAAAACGGTGAATTTTTGATTTCCCGCGGGGCAAATATTTTTGTAGTAAATTCAGTAGGGGAAAGTCCCTTGTACCTTGCGCTTACCGCTCCTACAGGAATCCGTACATGGATGATCAATTCTTCTACTATTATTGCGAAAGACAGTGTAGGAAACAATATGCTTCACTACGCATCACAATGGAATCTGGATAGCGCCATTCCCGTAATAATTCAAAGAGGAATATCTGTAGAAGAAAAGAACTCGACAGGCGAAACACCTCTTTTTATGGCGACAAGAACAAACAGCCCTTCCACTATAAGAGTACTTCTTGACAATCACGCCAACCTTAATACCAACGATAATCAGGGCAATACCTTGCTTCACACTGCCGTCCGCTGGAATGCGGTAAATTCTGCCGCGCTGCTTATTTCTTCCGGCATTGATATCAACGCACATTCCCTTAACGGCGACACTGCCCTGCACAATGCCGTTACACTTGGAATGTCCGAAATAGAAACAATGCTTATAAACCGTGGAGCCAGTCTGGAAGTTCGTGATATTGACGGCAACACTCCCTTTATGGAAGCTGTAAGAACCGGGCTTATTTCTTCGATAGGAAGACTCGCGGCAAACGGCGCTGACATCAGCACCAGAAATATCAGAGGCGATACCCCTCTTCATATTGCCGTTACTATGGAGCGGTATGACATTGTTAATATCCTTCTTAATATGGGAGCTTCCATTCACGCAAGTAACACAAGGAACAGAACGCCTTTCCGTAATTCCATAAGCATATCGCCCCGTATGGTGTCTGGTCTTCTAACCAGAGAAAGAATAAACTTATCGGATGACATGGGTAATTCCGCCCTTCATATTGCTATACAGGAAAGAGCTTCCAATGAAATTATCGTGGCAATATTAAGTCGCGGCGTAAGGATAAATGCGGTAGATCATAACGGCCAAACCCCTCTTAGAATTGCCATAGATTTAGGCTTGTTAGGTTCCGCAAAAATACTTGCAGATGCCGGAGCCGATCCGTTTCTTATGGCAGTTGATAACAAGTCACCTTCCGACATAGCGTTCTCAAAGGGTGATGATTACATCAGGGCGCTTTTTTCCGGAGGCGCCATACAAGCCAGGGACAACTCTGCAAACACCATATTACATTATGCCGCCAGATTCGGAACACCGCAGATTATTACAACTCTTATTGAATTGGGCGCGAACAAATCCCTTAGAAATACCTCTTCCGAATTACCTGTTGACATAGCCCTTCGATGGAACCGTATGGAAATAGCGGAGATGTTAAGGTAATAGAGATAAATGCCTGTATGATGCCGGGTTTATGGCTAACATACATTTGCCGTGCTTTTTACCTCGTAATACGCCCCTGCCTTTGATGCGTCGTGAAAACCGTGCATTACGTCTAACACATGGTAGGCCAGTTCCCCGGATGCCCTGTGAGACCGCCCTTCGGTAATGGCCCCTGCCATATCGGCAAGACCAAGCCCGCGGCTGTTCTCCTGATACTTTTCCAGCAGGGGAAGTTCTTTCCATTCTTCTTCCATAAATTGCTTTCCAAAGACAGGCCCGCCAAACGTATTGGGATCGGGAACGCGCAATGTACCTTCGCTACCATAGATTTCTATCCAGGGCAGTGTGTGGGAATAAACATCAAAACTTGTAATGATAGTCCCTACAGCCCCATTCGCAAAATCCATCACCCCCGCGATATGGGTTGGCACATCAACATTTATCACAGTGCCGTTTAATGGCTCGCTTGTAATAGTGCGTGTGTCAAAACTTTTTTTAGCAGAGCCGGATACACGAATTATCGGCCCGATAAGGCTTACAAGCGCGGTAAGGTAATAGGGCCCCATATCAAACATAGGGCCGCCGCCGTTCTGGTAATAAAATTGCGGCCCGGGATGCCAATGCTCATGTCCGTGGCATACCATAAAGGCCACTGCTGCCACGGGCCTTCCAATCCAGCCTTCGTCAATAAGTTTTCTACAGGTTTGAATCCCCGAACCCAAAAAAGTATCGGGAGCGTTTCCAACAAGAAGTTTTTTCTCGGCGGCGATTTTTAACACTTCCAACGCTTCTTCCCTTTTCACGCAGATAGGCTTTTCGCCATAAAGATGTTTCCCCGCCTTTACAGCAGCGAGCGCCACATCGTAATGATTGTAAGGCTCTGTTATGTTAAGGATGATATCCACATCGGGACTGTTAATAAGGTCTTCGGTTTTTTTAATGTATGGAATTTTGTAATCCGCGCTTACCTTTTCTGCCCGCTCTGGAATTAAATCCGTTACTGCCGTTACCTTTACCTGATTGTTAAAAACCCCTGTCAAATTATCAAGATAAATCCCGCTAATATTTCCACACCCTACGATACCTACTCGTTGAATCATAGCTTTCTTCCTCCTTAATTGCCCTAATACATTTTTACAGGGCTTTTCCAGTCGTCCCCCGAAAGACCTTTTTCCCGCACTATTTTTTTACCTTCCGCAGCCCACAGCAATCCGCGCTTCATAAGTTCCCAGGCTTCGGGAATTTCAAACACATTATCAAGGTGTCCAAGAGCACTGTAAAAGACCCGCCCGTAACCCCATTTGCGCGTCCAGACCTGCGGCACATCAACTTCGCCGTTAGCTGAATGATACCACCTTACCGTTGGGAACCTTGTCGTAGCCAGCACTTCATTTGCCGGGTCTACATGAAGATAATACTGCTCGGAAGCGACATCGAAGTCATTTATGCCCTCGGTAATGGGATTCGATTTACTCTTTATATTTATGCGGTACTTGGTTCGATCGCCTCCCGGATGGGAAACCCAGTTAGCCCCTGTTATACACTGATACTCAACATTGCTGCGGAAAGCATCGCACATACCGCCGTGACAGCCGGCCATTCCAAGCCCCCCGCCAACCGCTTCGATAAGGGGTTCAAAAAAGCCATAACCAAGAGCTTCGTTACACATTGTCCAAACCGGAACAAACAAATCCAGTTCTGCCAGCCTTTCAGTCTCTTTGACAACCTGAACGCTTTCCTCGATTGCCACCTCGAAACCTTCGGATTCAAGGTATTTTTTAAACCTTGCCGAAACCAACTGCGGCTGATGCCCGTCCCAGCCGCCGCAAAGAATCATTGCTTTTTTTGCCATGTTACGATTTCTCCTTCTTTGGGTAGTATAACATGGGTTTGATTATTTTGCAAATGTTGGTAATACTATTACTAGGAGTTAAATATAAATGAGTTACACAAGAAGCGTACTTTTATTTATTCTTTGCATTCTGCTTGCCGGCAGGATTTTTGCGCAGGATTTTGGGTTTGGCTTTGGAGATGAAGAAGATGCCGCTACCCCGGCCAGCTCGGGAAGCCGCCTGAATGTCTCCATAGGCGGGGAAGCCAAGGCATCTATGATTGGCTATACCGAAGATTTTTCTAACAGCTTGGACGATGTTCATCTGGGGGATATTTTTTCCGGCAAGCTGAATTTCAGCGCAGGCACAAACAATGCCGAAGCCGTCATCAATTTAAAACTAGTGCCAACATTAACGCCCATCAGTATAGACGAAGCTTATGTGCGGGCTTTTTTCGGAAGCCTTGATATTACGGCGGGGCTTCGTAAAATCACCTGGGGCAAGTCCGATATCTTCGGCCCCCTA
>Ga0099364_10010279_pt1 | contig 12877 bp, 12 predicted proteins | sample TergutTh196P3_FD_73070 | JGI IMG/M metagenome (GOLD analysis project Ga0099364, IMG submission 73070) | Microcerotermes parvus P3 segment gut microbial communities from Pointe-Noire, Republic of the Congo - Th196 P3 | ecosystem: Host-associated > Arthropoda: Insects > Digestive system > Gut ...
CTGCCCGACGGTGTCGGTTACGTTTTCCACCGAATAAGCATTCCTGCCGGAGAGTTACATCTTCGGAACGTTAAATAGAGCGGGAACGACGAATGCTGAAAACTTGCTCTAAAACCCCCACCTGTGTTTTTCAGTTTTCCGAGTTCAATTTTCAATTTTTTATAGACTGTAGTATAAAACCCTTTGCGTTTCTTGCGTCCTTTTCGATTAAATCTTTTTTTACCGCAAAGGACGCAAAGAAAAAACGTTCACGGAGCCCGTAACGTCAGTTAGGGAATCAACCGAACGATTCCCTGGCTTACGCCACGGGCTCTGTGAACGCGACCCTGTGAACGCGGCTCGGTGCGCCGCTGGGTTCTACCGCACATTTTCCCGCAACCATGTCTCGATGAATTCCTTCTTCCGTTCGACTCCACCGTGCTCAAAATGCAACAAACTCTCCAAAGCAGGCAATGGCATCCTGCCCGACTGCCACGCCATGAACTGTTGAATGTTTTGCCGTTCAATCTCCGCCATCGTGTCCCGTTTCATCTGGTAATAAGCATGCTCCGCCTGTTGCGCAGGAGTCCAATGATGCCGCTCCGTATAAGAACCCGTAAAGGGAATCAACAAATCAATCCAAAGTGCCAGCAACCGCCGCTCATTATCCGTGAGGGTAACATCCCGATGCGCTTCCGAACGGTTCCCTTCGTCGAACATCGAAGCCAACTTGCTCTTCACCGCTCCCGCATAATTGGGGGGCAACATCGGCGGAGCGGATTGAACATCCATCCAATAGACAACTTCATTCCTTCTGCCATTCCGTGTCAGATTTAAGTAGGACTCGCTAAAACTCCTGCCCGACCGCACCACCGGAGTGTCCAACAAACTGAAAGGATGGTCTTCTGCGCCGGTATGGCACTCCGTACAATTTTTATCGAAAATCGGCTGGATCGACTGCACGAAACTAAATCCGACGCTCGGATCAACCCCCTCTATCGGCACAGGCCTTCTCGGTGCTCGGCGTAGTGCCTGCGTTCGTATGGTCATCCCCCCGTGAGAAAGTGCCGTCGTCCCTTTGTCTTCGTGGCAACCGAAGCAATTTTGCTGTTCGCCGGGCTGCAAGGTTGACCAACTCCGCATCGTCTGCACGGTTTCGCCCCGGTCATTGAGCAGTTGGAAATAAATCGGCATTCGGGCGGGAACCTCAAAAAAGGCGGAGCCGTCAACCTCGACGGGTACCGTGCCTAAAACCTGTTTGACATCCCAAGAGCCGTTGTCGATGGCAATGGGAGTCGAAACAAGTGCTCCGCCGGAAACACCGCCGTTGCTGTTGCTCTCCACACCGGCAACACGGAATTGCAAACCGACCACCCGAAGTTCCTTGATTGTTCCCCGTTCCACGCCCTCCAAGCCGGGACCAAAATAGACATCTTGCACATAGTACAACCCTGTGTCTTGCGCATAATCAACCGCTGAAGCCCTCAACATCGGTATCTCACGGGCTTGCAACGGCACCGGTTGTCCAGGATGCGACGAAGGCGTACTCGGATCATAAGCGAGCAGTTCCCTCTTGCTGTTGTCGATGTCCATATAAAAGAGACCAAAATGATGCCCCGGTACTTGATAGGCAACAATAAAGTTTTCCTCATCCAAAGCAAGCGGATATTGGAATTGGTCTCCTGTTTGCCCGTAGAAGTCAAATTTTTGGGTGAATTCCCCCAGCCGACGCGGATCGGTCAGTACCTCGAAGTCCGACTCCCGACGGGGAGCGATCAGCTGTACTCCTTGGTCTTCTTGCGTTCCTTTGCTGCGGTCTATCAGGAGCATCTTGCCCTTTTGCAGGGTATGATGTCCGCTGGCAATGGCGACGACCTTGTTGGAGTTGGGAATTCCCCGTGCGTGCAGAAGGGATGTCGGCCCCCAGGAATTGTTGCCGTAATACTCGGTTTGCCCAGTGCCGTCGTGGTTCATGACGAAGAGACCGTGCGGCCACATTTGACTACGGTCGTTGTAGTCCCAGCGGGTATAAATGATGCGTCCGTCGGGTAACACTTTGGGATAATTGGTATGGACTTGATCGAATCCGATACGCCGCATAAAGCGCCCGTCGGGATCCATCATGTAAAAGTTGACCACTTCCGTCCACCAGCAATCGACGATTTGCATACACCGTGTCGAAGTGAACAAAATGTTACCATCGGGCAGATAGCAGGGTTCGACATCGGCGAAACCGAGTCCGAAGGTCAACTGCCGAACGGTGCCGGTCTCCACGCAGTAATCGTAGAGTTTGTAATCATCGTTCTCCAGATCATTCCGCATGGAAAAGATGATTTTCTTTCCATCGAAGGAGACATCGGGATCGCGCAACGTGCCGTTTTCGGGTGCCCGTACTAACAGTTTGTCGATAATTTCTCCGTCGGGCGTAATTTCCAATGAGTGCATCGAAGCCCCATTTCGGATGATACGGTCTTTGTACTGTGCGTCCGATACCATTTCCGTGTAGGAATAGTGTGAACCGCCAAGAATGTCATGTTTTGTATAAACAATGGCGGGATAGGTTTCACGGATGAATTGCAACCGTTGTTTCCGGCGTTCTTTGCAAGCATCGAGATAGAGTTCCCGCCATCGGGGATCATTACCGGGAATCTTTGCCGACTGTAAGTTTGTCAAACGTGTTTTCCATGCTTCAGTGTCTCCTTCTAGTTCGTCGATGACTTTTTGTACCATTCGGGCTTCGCCGGCATGGTCGGCGGAGTCGGTGAACCATTCTGTTTGTTGGGGGGCATCCTGCATCATCCAATCCAGATGCATGCGGGCGGTAAACGCATGGTCATTGGCGAGTGCGGAGAGGCAGAGAGTGAACGTTAGAATGATGCAGAGGAATGAGCGGGAGATACTTTTTTTCATGGCGTTATTCAGAAGGGTGTTCACGACTGACTCCATTATCCCTAAAAAGGGGGATTTTGCAACATGACTTTCAAGGCAGGAGGTTTTCTTATATCCCCCCTCGACAATGACATCTGAACGGATAAAATCAGGCGTTCCGCCCGGTTGTCGCGGCGTACCCTTATTGTAGCAAGTCCAGGAAGAATATCTATGGTTACACTATCCGCATCGGAGAGTACGGTGCCGAAAATTGCCCCGTTGGAAGCGTTGAAAATGCTCACAGACGGGAATGCCCGATTCGTCACGGGGACACGGTCTTATCCCCGCGAATCACTTGATAGGATCAAGGAGACGGCAATGAATGGACAGCGTCCGTTCGTCACGATGCTTTCATGCAGTGATTCCCGTGTGCCGCTTCATATCATTTTCGATCAAGGAGTCGGCGACATTTTCAGTATCTGCGTTGCGGGCAATCTTGTCGGCGAACAGGGACTCGGTTCCATTGAATACGGAGTCGTTCATCTCGGCACACCGCTTTGCGTCGTGCTCGGTCATACAAAATGCGGTGCCGTAATCGCCGCTTGTACTGGCGGCGCTAATGAAGGGAGTATCACGTCGTTAATGCAGGCAATCCGTCCTGCCGTCCAGCGGACGGAGGCCGAAACGGGCAGAACAGGAAAAGAAATTGCCGAGTCCTGTGCAAGGCACAATATCTTTTATCAGATTGAAGTCCTCTGCAAAAGGAGTGCTATGCTCCGAGAGGCGGTGCAAAGCGGACAAATTTTGATCGTCGGTGCGATGTACGATATTGAGAACGGTACAGTCGAGATGCTCGGTCAGCATCCGAATATAGAGGAATTGATACAAGAAAAATAATCCAAAGTGAATAGACCGTAAACGGCATGAAATTGGACTTTGCGGTTCAATTAGCAGAGCCCGTATCGGAAGCTCCGGAATCAAAAAACCGGTGCTACCGCACCGGGCTCTGTGAACACGCACCGCCTTCTAAAACTTCACCACCGCCGACAAGCCGCCGGAAAACTGATGAGATTTCGTGCCGACTGAAACGCGGGGATCAGCAGGATCGAACGCGTCCACATCCTTCCCAGTCCAATCGTACCGCAACTCCGGCTTCACCGTCAACCACTTGTTCGGTGTCCAATTCGCTCCAAGAGAGACCGTGTACAAATCAATCGCCCACCACCCAGTACCAATCGCCTCATCGCTAAGCACCCCGAACCGCGTGCCAAAAGCCCATTGCTTGTTGTACTGGTACGTGAGTTCATTCATCAGCGAATGCGAGTAGAAATTGCCCACAGGGTCACCGGGGGAATATTCCGCGTCAGACTTAAGTTGGTAGTAAGTCCAGTCGAAGACGTATTTCAGTTTTTTGTTGATCGGGGCAGTGGCGGTCAATGAGTGCACGTACATGTCGTAAGGCACAAACCTGCCCCTTTCAGACTTGTTTTCACCCGTCGCAAAGACATAACGGACATTCAGTCTTTTGCCCGGTGTCCAAATGAACCCGCCAGCAACCGAATTGTTTTTGCTGCTTTCGCCAATCTCGTCCAGCATGATCCAACCGCCGAGCAGCGTCAGTTGATCGCTCGCCTTGTAGAAAGCCAGTGCCCCGCCCCCCATCGTAGGGGCAAGCATTTGAGTCGGCGACCATGAATAGAAAAAGTTCTCGGTGGACTTGTAACTATCGATTCCGAACGGAAGGTAAAACTTCCCGGCAATGACATTCAGGCGACCGTAGGCGATTTCGGCGTATGCCTGCGGGAAGGCAGCGAAGTAGTCGCCGGTACCCCAGCGTCCTTCGGTTCCCCAATCATCAGGAGGCGAAAACGAACCACCATGTCCGGCACCGAATTCCATCCCTCTTGCCTGCACAAGATAGGCATCGCTTCCCCAAGTGAAGTCGATGGTTCCGCCGATGTCCAGCCCGCGCCGACCATCGACCGATTTGCCCATCGAAAGATAGACTTGATTGACCTGTCCGCCGGTGAGTCGGGTGTTCTGCAACAGGTCGGTGTTGCCCGAATAGTATTCCGCCCCGCGCCCGACCCTGTGTTTTCCGATTAGTGACCAACCATCATAGGTACTCTTCTGTCCGTGTGCATTGGCGAAGAATCCGGCTTCGATGTGTCCATTGAGGAACCATTGCCCCGCTTTCGGGCTGCAACGATCAAGGCCATCGCAAGGATTGCAAGCAACCTGATCGCAGGGATTGCCGAAGAGCGAAGCGTGTAGGGTTGCCGGTGCGGCGAGCAAGAGGGTTAGGCACAGGGCAACGAGTGCGTATTTTGCGGCGACGGCTTTGCCTAGACTGCCCCCCCCCAGTTTAACATTGTTGATTTCATGTTGATTTTATTGGAAATGCGGACGCAGTGTCTGCGTGTTACGGTTTCGTTTTGTCTATCGGCAATTCGGCGGAGCGGACTTGGGAGAAAGAAAAATATGGTAAAATATGACGATTGCAGGGACAACGTTCACAGAACTGTGTTGACAGAGCCCGGAGCGGAAGCTCCGGAATCAAAAAACCAGTGCTACCGCACCGGGCTCTGTGGACAAACGTTATTCCCGCCTACGCGGGAATAACGATGGGGAAATAAAATCTATACAACATTAACCAAGCCGAAAAATAACATCACGAACATGCGCAATCTTTTTGTCGTTGCCCTCGTTGCGGGCACTCTGTCATTGTCGCTCTACCCGGCTTCTCCCGTATGGAGTGCTGAGGGAGAGTTGCGAACCGTCAAAGTCGGAGTCATTGAGGCGGCACCTTTCGTCATCGTGTTGGACGATGACCATTATTCCGGCTTGGCATGGGAACTATGGGAGAGTATCGCCCAGGGGCTCGCTCTACACAGTGAGTACGTGTTCTATCCATCATTCGTCGAACTCCTTTATGCCGCACGGAATGGGGATGTCGATTTTATCGTAACCAATCTGACCGTCAATTACGAACGTTCCAAGTACCTGCAATTCAGTTTCCCGTGGTTCGATGATGGATTGCGTATTTTAGTCAACAGCGAAGTACGCAGAGATTCGGTATGGAGCGTCTTATGGCAGAGGGGGCAACTGGGAGTCTATTTCTGGATCATTCTTATCTTTTTCGTACTGGCTCTTGTACAGGTTTTGTTGCGCCGCCGTTTGGATGAAGAATTTCCGCAAAGTTGGCGGGAAGGCATTAGTTTGAGTCTCCATGAAGTGGTGCGTTCGGCGAAAGCGGGCGTGCCGCAAAAAAATGTCCTGGGCTGGATAGGACATGTTTTTATGGCACTCTGGATGATCTTCGGCTTTGGTTTGCTGGCGTATGTTACGTCGACGCTGACGTGTGCCATGACCACTTCCGCCAGTTATAGCCATGTGGCCATCAATTCGTTGAATGACTTGCCCGGAAAAAGGGTGGGGGTACTTAGTCATACGGTTGCAGAAACCTATATGCGGGCAAGGGGGACTCGGCTTCACGTCTATGATACTACTGACGCAGCCGTCGCTGCACTCATCGGCGACGAATTGGATGCCCTGGTTATGGATGCCGCCGAGTTGGAGTATATGGTGCATAATAATCCCAAAATGCGGATCATGGTTGTAGGAAACTCGTTCCATCCCCAACGGTACGCCTTTGCCGCCGCGAAAAATAATGCCGACGCTGACCACCTGATGGGCGCAATATCAGAGGAACTTTTACGGCTGATTGATAATGGTGCTGTAAAAGAACTGGAAAACAAATATATCGGCAATGCACGTTTTTGAGCCAAGTCTATGAAAGTGCGGTGAAGGCAGTCTAGCACGATAAGCCCGATTCATCGTAACGCGGCTGTGGACGCAACCGCAGGACTATCATTTTTGGGAACCTCTAAAAATAGCAATTTCTTTACATCCTTTGCGGATAAAACGTTCACGGAGCCCGAAGCGGAAGCTCCGGTACTGCCGCCACGGGCTCTGTGTGTTCCTGGCTTACGCTCCGGGCTCTGTGAACAGTTCCCGCCCAGCACGATAATCAACCTCATTTACCCCATTTTGAGGATGCCGCTACACCATCGGGACAAATTGCTCCAGTACCCTGACATCGCCGGAGTTGAAGTAGCGAATGTCCCGAATGCCGTATTTCATCATTGCCAGCCGGGTAAGTCCCAGCCCAAACGCAAAGCCGCTGTATTTTGCCGCATCAATCTTGCCATGCTTCAACACGACCGGATGCACCAGTCCGCAGGGGATCAATTCTATCCAACCGCTCTGTTTACACGTCGGACACCCGTCCCCGCCGCAGAAGAGGCAGTTCAAATCAAGTTCAAATCCCGGCTCCACGAAGGGAAAGAAGCCCGGACGCAACCGGACCTTCACATCCCTTTTGAAAACTTCGCCGAGCAGGGTTTTCATCACGCCGATCAGATGGGCTACCGAGATGTTCTTGTCCACCATCAACCCTTCGCACTGGAAAAATGTATTTTCATGACTCGGATCAATCGCCTCATAACGGAAGCATCTGCCGGGAAAGATTCCGCGAAACGGCGCACCGAACCGCTTCAATGCCCTGACCTGATTGGAGGACGTATGTGTCCGCAAGACCATCCCGTTGGTCAGCCAAAAAGTATCCTGCATATCTCGGGCGGGATGATCGGCGGGCACATTGAGCGACTCGAAATTGCTGTATTCCGTATCCGCTTCGGGACTGTCCAGCACGGTGAATCCCATCCCTTCGAAAATGGCTTCGAGTTCCAGTTGTACCAGGCTGATTGGGTGCATCGCACCGAGGGTACTCCGGGCACCGGGCACGGTCAGATCGAACAATTTGTTCGCCGTGTCGCCTGCGACACGCCCGGCATGCTCGGCGGCTTCCTGTAACTTTTCTGCCGCCAGTTTTTTGAGTTCGTTCAGTTTTTGCCCGAAATCCTTTTTTTCTTCTGCTGAAAGTTTGAAAAAATCGGTCTCTTTGGCAAGGTTTGTAATGAGTCCTTTGCGTCCGAGATATTTGATCCGCAGATTCTCAACCTGCTCTGCCGTTGTTGCCTGAGCCAAGTCGTCGAGTAGTTGTTGCTGTAACATGACTGTCATTCTAACGTAGAAATGAGAATATGCAACTCGTATTCCCTGCTGGGCCGTCGTGAACGTTGGCGGCGGAGTCGAAAGTCGGCAAACGCTTTCGGCTCCACGATTTGAAACGCTTTTCGGGGGAGTTGGCCCTCCGGGCGGGTGCCACGCCCTTGGAATTGCAACAGCATATGGATCATGCCGACATCAGAACGACGCTAACGCACTATTGCCGACCGGTCACCACGGCACTCGTCTGCAAGTTCAAATATCCCATGCCGGGCACGAAACACCAACGCACGACTCCCCTTTTCACGGAGCCGGAATTGAAGTCCATCATCGAGTCGGGCATCATCCGCCGATTGGTGGAGGCGGGAGTCGATGCGGCAACGATCAAGTTCGTTTTGGACGACTATGGGAATGTTGACTTTGGCGATTCTCTGTCGAATGACGGGGGAGTCCGGCCGTCCGTCGAGTTTGCAATCCGTCGAGTTTGCAAACTGGCGAATGACCTGCCCCAATCTTGCCGGACACTTATTTCCCTGGCTAATTTCAGAAAGGAGATTTTTCTATGTCCAAAACGCCCGGCACCATATTGCTATAACACTTTGCGAAGGAGAACATGTAACCGCACAATGTTACTCTAACGCACGCCTGGATCAAAGAACAACACCCATGCTATCCCATTGCCGTGATGTGTAACGTTCTCAATGTCTCCAAAAGCGGATGCTATGATTGGTGCAAATGACAACTTGCACCGCCATCGCAAGCCGAAGTTAAAAGACAGCAACGACGTTCGTCAGGCGTTGGACTATCGAACGCCGAATGAAGTTGAGAGTGAATGGATTTTAACGTCGCGTTGATGTATAATGATGGAGTCTGATGCAACGGAAGTCGGCTCTGCTGGAGAGCAACCGTCTGAGGGATCATCAGACTGAACGGCGAATCCTGTCGGTTCGAGAGCAGTCAGGTCATATTCCAACTTCTCTGTTTGTCAATGCTTAAAAAACTCACTTGGAAGTCAGAAGTACCGTGCAACGGACAATTTTACCGTCCGTCGGGACTGGGGCAGGTCGCGAGTTTTTTGAAGTGTCGTTTTGTCCCACGTGCGATTTCGGCGGGCGTGGAGACGTTGGCGAGGAGTCCGAGTAGTGTGATGGCGAGTAGGGTGTTGGCGGGATGACAAGTGCCTTGTTTGGATCGGGGATCGGGCACTTTGTTGAGGCATTCGGCAAACAGGGCGAGCGTATCGGGAGCGGAGGGGAATGCTGGAATGGACATGATTGATCTCTGTGAGGAAAGGGAAAGGATTTCGAATACGTGTACGGCGTAAAAAAGGCAGACGTGTTTGGATATTTTTGAACGAAAACCTCGATTTTTCCAAAAATTCTAACAAAAGGAAAAACGTGTCGACGGACTCGTGTTGCGGTTTGCGGTTTGATTCGTCTTGCTTGGCATTGACAAGTGATAGAATTTTGTTAGAATCCATAGTGCTTGGTGCCTCTATGTTTTAACAACGGGGTAGGTGTGTGGGATACACTGGGTTCACTGATGTTCTTCGCTGTTGGACAATCGGTGTTATTTGCGGGTGGGTGCCCATCATATCACTTCGGTTTTTGGAAACGGGTAACTGGGTAAATCATTGGCATGTCATTTTTCGCAAATAACGGGGCGTAGCTCAGTCTGGCTAGAGTGCTGCGTTCGGGACGCAGAGGTCGCACGTTCAAATCGTGTCGCCCCGATTTTGTAACCCCTTATTGCATAAGAGGTTACGAAAGACGAAAAAGCGAAAAATGGCGGTCATGACCGTCCAAAACCTATAACATTATAGGTTTTGTATAGGTTTTAGACATGAGCAGCCAATTTTTAGCCGGTTCACACCGCTTTTTCCGCCTTTTTCGCAGTATTTTCACGCAGAGGTCGCTGGTTCGCCGGCGGTCTCAGGTTTATCGGCGATGGTGCCTACAATAAAACGTAGCCCCTAACCCGGAAACCATGCCGAAAAATACCCACAAACCCCCGAAATACTGCAAACTCAAAGCAGGCAAGAAACTGTACGCCGTCGTCTACCATCACGGCAAAACCATTTATATGGGGGCGTACGGCTCGCCGGAATCCAAGATCGCCTACGCCCGATTTATAGCCGAATTCAAACAGCAGCCGGAAATTACCGTTCCGACCATCCAGCAGCGCGAGACCATTGGGGAACCAGGTGTTACCATCAATGAACTCGGTATTGCCTTCCTCGACCACATCCTGAAAATGCGAGATTCGGCAAAACACGGCAAGGCAGATTACACTCATTATCGAGTCGCCTTCAGCGTGTTATTCAAACTTTACGGAGACGATATTCCCGCCGATAGTTTCAAACCCAAAAACCTCAAACTTTACCGGCAAGAACTCATTGATACCAAGCGATTTTGCCGAGGCACTGTCAACGATTATGTTCAGCGAGTCATCCGCATGTTCATGTGGGGAGCTGAAGAGGAAATTCTCGAATACAGTACCGCAGTAACTCTCAAAGCCGTCAAATCGTTGCAGGAAGGGTACCCAGGCACCTTTGACCACCCCGAGCGGGAAAATGTACCAGACGACGTGATCAAGCGTACGTTGCCGTTTTTACCACCCATAATCGCCGCTATGGTCATGTTGCAACGGTTGACGGGGATGCGTCCATGCGAAGTTTTCAATATGCGGGTGGGCGAAATAGACCGTGAAACCGAACCTGACCTTTGGCTCTACCGGCTACCATCCCACAAAACTCAGAAAAAGACGAAACGCAAAAAGATCATTCCGCTGGGAGAGCATGAGCAAAAATATCTCGCCCCTTATTTGGAAGGCAAGAAACCGGAGCAAGCGGTCTTTTCGCCGGGAGAGGCGATGGCGGAACGCCGTGCCATAAGAAGTGCGAATCGCAAGACAAAAAAGACTCCCTCACAAATTGCAAGAGATGCGATGCGCGAGGGAAAACAAAGAACGTACAATGAATTTTACGACAAGAATTCCTACAAAAACGCTATCACCTATGCCATTCAAAAAGCAAACAAAGTTTTGCCAGACGACGAAAAGATTCCGCACTGGACTCCGTATCAGCTGCGTCACGCAGCGGGGACGGCGATGGAAGATGAAGCAGGACTCGATGAAGCACAGGCGTTGCTTGATCATTCCTCAGCGCAGACGACCAAACGGTATGCGCACGCCAGGCTTAAGAAGCTCAAGGAGTTGGCAAGGAATAGACGAAATCCGTTTGAATGACATGGGGGCTAGGCAAAGCACGGAAATCTGATACACTGTCGATGTTAAATTCAATCGAACTATACCACACACATGAATCAAGAACCAACCATTGACGAAAAAGTCACAGAGCTCGAAACTGAACTGCAACATGTCAAGAAAAAACTTGACCTATGCGAAACTGAACTGGCTCGTTTTCGTGCCGAATTCACAAGCGTCATCCGAGAACTCAAACAAAATATTGAACAAAAAGGATTTCTCTCTTAATCAAAACCAGGCGATGTAAAAACAGCCCATCGCCGCTCTTCATCCAAGCTCTCTGGAGCGAGCATCATGGTGGTATGCCTCATTGCGTATATCGGTCGATTCACCTCCTGACATGCCGCGTTTAGAATTCGATCCGCATCGCATACATTCAGATTCTCGCTTTCAAGCAATTGCAAAATCTTGAAAACTATTGCATCTGCTTTTCGCTTTCCTTTTTCAGAGCACTCTTCTCTCATGATAACAAAAGTGGTTAAATGTGTCTTACATGGATTATAGAAAAACAATTTCAAAATTACAAATAAATCAGGGGAACTCAACGAAGCACAGGCGTTGCTTGATCATTCGTCGGCGCAGACGACCAAGCGGTATGCTCACGCAAGACTCAAAAAACTCAAAGAACTGGCGAGAAATAGGCGGAATCCGTTCGAATGACATGATTTAGGTGCTGCTAGGCAATTACATAAAATCTGATATAATTACCTCTGTGAAAATTCTATCGCGTATGTGCCGCACATGAACAAAAAACTTACTCCAGAAGAACGTGCTTTTCTCGAATACATCAGAGAAAAAACAAACAACAACGAATTTCATCGGTTTTATCCAAACGATATCGTTATGGGCAATAAAACAATCGATGACTTCGAGTCTGTTATAAGAGAATTGAAGCGCATTGGGTATATCAATGGTGGAGGCTGGCAAACAGATACGGCCACAAAAGATCCTAACAAACAGACATACCTCCAAATCACTGTTTCACGTACAGGATTACACGTGTTATGCGACGGTGAGTTTGTCGAACGATTGGGGACACCGTTTGATTCAAAAACACAACTCCCACTCGAATAAATCAGGCCTATCCATCTAGTACTCGTTTTCGTTCGTCCTGATATTGTGCATCTATTTTTGCAATGAGAGACTCATCATGAATGACTTTACCAAATTTTCGAGGTCGCCAATCTCCTTCAGGGCGGTAAGCGGCACCATCAACTATTGCAAAATCTAATCCATCAGCAAAATGTTTCCATTCAAATCCCTTTTTTCTATCTTCTTCTGTTAATTCGTTTGTTCTTAATAAAACGATAAAGTAATCCCATATTGCTTCAAATAGTGTACCAAACGCTGCACGGATTTCTTCATTTTCCGGCTGTGCCACTAATTCAGCATACAGTCGTTTCGCTTCTTCTATTCGCTCTAAATACGTATTTGTCATTTTTGGTCAATATGTTAAGTGATTCTGCCTAACATCATAGAAAAACGATTTGAAATTACAAATGAGGCAGGTCTCGACGAAGCGCATGCGTTGCTCGATCATTCGTCGGCGCAGACGACCAAGCGGTATGCACACGCCAGGCTCAAAAAACTATCTGGGTATCCAGTTGTCTCCAGTTAAAATGGTGGATTTTCATCGATTTTTCCGCCGATCATTTGGGCGTATGTTACCGGATCGACCTGAACGGCTTGCTGGAGC
>Ga0099364_10010280_pt1 | contig 12877 bp, 11 predicted proteins | sample TergutTh196P3_FD_73070 | JGI IMG/M metagenome (GOLD analysis project Ga0099364, IMG submission 73070) | Microcerotermes parvus P3 segment gut microbial communities from Pointe-Noire, Republic of the Congo - Th196 P3 | ecosystem: Host-associated > Arthropoda: Insects > Digestive system > Gut ...
ATACTTGTTATTCATAATTTAAGCACTGTTTGTTAGTACTTAAATATAAGGCTTTTAGAGTGAATAACAAGTATTTTTCTCTATTTTTTAAAAGTTTAAATCAGTTTATGCATAAAAAAAGGATAAAATACCACAGAAATAATCTTGGATATGTTAATTTGACTACCGTTCCAACCACTGGTGAATTTATGGCGCAGGCAGAAGGGAGATTGATTGGAGAGTTGAGGGGAAGTGGAGTTTCTGCTACTCTTAATGGAGTTGTCTTGATAAGTAATGCTATAATAGGAGTTCCGGTGTGTTTAGATATGTATGTACTTGACAAACTTGTAATAACCGGGACAAACACAGGGGTACTCAAATTTGCGCCAATACTTTAAAATAACTAATACAAAGGAGTATGAAAAAACTTTTAATCAAAATCGGAATATACGTTGTGCTTGCGATTGTAGCCGTCTTTTCGGTTAAATCGTGTGTTGATACCAAAAGAGAGAATAAGCGGCTCGCAGGCAACCAAACCGCGCTACTGGAAGGCGTAACCTACTACCGGACACAAGACAGTTTGTCGGCTGCATCGGTGGCTGTATTAACTCTCGAAATGGATGAGTTTAAGCAGCATTACAGCGACCTTGTAAAAGAGGCAAACGGTTTAAATCTGAAAGTGAAGCGGCTCGAAGCAGCGAGCCGCACTGCGACGAAAACGGTCTATAAAACCATAACCGAATGGAAGGATAGCATTGTTGTAGTAGGTGGTTCGATAGACACAATTCGCTGCCTCGATTACTCCGATGCCTATCTTACCTTTAATGCTTGTGAGCGTAGCGATACCGTAACATCACACATCGAAGTCCGGGACACGCTCGTACAATTTATTCATCGTGTGCCGCGCAAATGTTGGTTCATCAAGTGGGGAACAAAAGGAATAAGGCAAGAAGTGGTAAGCAAAAACCCGAATACACAAATAACTTATGCGGAATATATAAACTTTAAAAAGTAGGCAGGCAGTAATAATGAAGCCCGACAGCACTTATCATATAGTGAAAGAGTATTGAAACCTAATTGCTACTGAAGAGTAGGCGCGGGGACTTTCGGCATCGCTTTATTCGTTTCACGGTGAGGGAGGCTCGGCGCTTTTTTTTAAATTATGTTACTTTTGCATCGAAAGAATTCACAATAAGGCGGAATTTTATATCATAGGAAAATTATTTTTTATACTACTGCTTTGCTGTCCAATTCTCTTTCGCAAATAAGTTTCTGTTGTAGATAAATCTCGATGCCGGAGATGTCGTTGAAGTTCATAAGGATTCGTTCCAGCGATGGCAAGTTCCTGTGCACCGGAATGTTTCCATGAATAATATTTAACGCAATTATATACAATTTGCACCAAAGATAAATTTGTCAATTTTTGGGAAATAAATTGTGTGCATCTTTACTACACATATACTCATCAAAGTCTGTAATTGACAACTTTGCTTCCTCTAATTTCTCCATAACTTGTGTTTTAGTAAGCATTATTCCTTTATCAATTTTTATTGGGTTTTCTACCTTATCATTTTTCACATCTTCTCCATTATTGACAAGCATAAGAGGCTTTTTGCTAAATATGACTGCTCTGTGGAGAAAATCAAATTCTTTTGAAAAGAAACCGTTACTTCCTAAAAAACTCATTAAAAATCCTGATTCTATGGGGTATTCAATAGAACTCTTTGGCGGGTGGTACTTCGACATAAATTTCTAAAATTTGGAATTTATCTAACTTCAATTCATAAGACCTTTCGGTAAGTCTTACCGCTTCTTCATCGGCAAAAATAGGAACTTTAATTGAATTTTCAGTTATTTCCCATCCCAAATTTTGAAGATTAGTGTATTTGAACCTGTGGCATAAATCCAAATACAAATGATGCTTAACAACTTCTAATACCTCATCAATGGTATTTCCCCTGCTTTGAAAATTTTGAGTTTCAGGGCAATACCCACAATACTTACCCCATACTTCTGGTTGAGGGTGTTCAAAAACAACTACCTTAATTTTTACATTTTCCATAATTCTAAATTTGTCAATTTTATAAAATTTACTATATTTGCGCCTTGTTAGAGTATTCTGTACTCCGTACTCTGACTACATAAAGCCTAATCGTCATCGGAAATACCACCTCGGATAACACAGGCTAAAATAATATTTGTCAAAGGCAAATGTGTTCTACACGTATAGCGTAGAGCCATTCCTATTGATAAATATGGCTTGTGGTAAGCCCCGATGACGTTAGGCAGTGGTTCTACGTCTTTTTTATTTGATAGCAGTATCCATTGTCTTTTTACAGGATTTAATAACCTAAAAATAATGTAAAAATGAAAAGTAAAAAGACTACCGCCGTTTTGTTTGCGGCTTTCGGGTTTGTTGGAGCCCATCGTGCTTATCTTCGTCAATATTGGGCTATCCCAATTTATGTGCTATTGTCTGTGTTATCACTTGCAGTTGTCAATTTTCCGCTTCTTATAGCCCTTGTATTAGACGGGGCTTACTTTATCGCTATGAGTGATGAAGATTTTAACGCCAAGTACAACAGCGGACAAAAATCAAAGATGCTGGAAAAATTTGAAAAACTGCACATTGTTTGGCAAATACTGATTGTTATACTTGCTTTGCAGGTAGCACTTATTTTCTTGGCGTTATTTGCTTTTTTGTTGGAGGGTTTGCTGACTGCTCGGAGTTTTGGGCGATAATCTGTAATACGGAATCTGGAAAAGGTTCCGTATTATATTGTTTATACTCCCACTCTTTTGCAGCACGTTTTACTTCCTCTGGCGGAACATTGATACAATCCTTAATAATTGTGTCAAATATGTCTTCTCTAATTTTTACTTTGTGGACAAAATCTTCAAAATCATCAACAGATAATTCTGTGCCCTCTAAAAGAGTTTCAATTTCTTCACGAGAAAAGAACTCTTGGGAAGTAACTGACACTGTTGTAGTACCCTTCTCATAAACGTTTTCACTCGGAGGAAAAAGATTTTTTATTCTAACGGGAGTAAATCCATTTTGGCTCAAAAAGTATTCCAATAGATTTCTATTACCATAAATTTCTTGGTTCTGGGACTTCGACATTGACTACAATAATTTTAGGTTCTACGATTGTCGGATATATTTTCCCTGTCATTTGGAAATATTCTTCATCGGCAAAGGTAGGGATTTTAATCGAATTTTCTGTTATTTCCCAACCTCGATTTTTTAGATTATCATAACGAAACCTATGACACAGTTCTTGATATAGGTGTCTTTTTAGGTTGTCAATTATTTCATTTTCGCTATCAGAATGAAAAAAATACCTTAATTCGGGACAATAACTGCCGTATTTTTTAGACCATAGGTTGCCCTGCGCTGCGGTTTTTTTATGTTGAAAAACCACAACCTTAACTGAAATTTCCATAAAATTTTATGATTTTAATTAAGCGATGTCCTTATATTTTACTCGGACATTATTTCTGTCTATTGATTTTTGAAATCTATTTTGGGGTGGGAAATCCCTTGTGTTGAAACAATGCTCAAATTCTGCACAGTATTTTGCGAGGTGTCTTTTGCTCGGTCTGTGATAAGTACCCATCATTGACCGTTTTAAATGCGACCACGCGCCTTCTATACTGTTAGTGTGTATATCGCCACGAACATATTCTTTTCGTCCGTGATTTACTACACAATGTTTATAGAATAATCCTAATTTTGCATAGGAATTTAACTCGTCCGTATTTACCGTTGTCCCTGTTTCGACTTTCTGAAAAATAATAGGTTCAAGGGTTTTCCGTTTAGTATCTTCGACAGGCGTGATGTATAAATCTCCTTTTCGTTGTTTTATGCCAAATACAGGTGTTTTGTTTTCAGAGCCTCTACCACGTTTACCGCCTTTCATTTTTCCACCCACATACGTTTCGTCAATTTCTACATTGTCGGACAACTGTGTTTTACTTTTGCCGTACTCCATAGCATATCGTATCTTATGTAACAGATACCACGCTGTTTTTTGCGTTACACCTAATACTTTGGATAATTCGATACTGCTAATTCCTTTTTTAGATACGGCGAGCAGGTAACTTGTAATAAACCAACTCTGTAATGGAATGTTTGAGTCTTCATAAATAGTTCCTGTGGTTACTTTGAATTGTCTTTGACAACAGGCACATTTAAAAGTCTTACCGTTTTTGTAGCGATAAATCTTTTCCGTGTGGTGGCAGTAGGGACAAACAGGCACATTTCCCCAAAATCGTCTTTCAAGGTACTTTCGACAGGATAAATCGTCTGGAAACTGCTTGAAAAAGTAGATTAAATCGTAATTTTGCATATTTTTAAGATGTTTCTCAAATATACAAAAATTATTTGGATTGAGCAAATTATTAAGAAAAAATTTTGTCGTTTTGAGAAAGTATCTTATTTAGGTGCAAAATGTATATAATTGCGATATTTAATGTCTTTGGACAAGTTCAAACGGTTACGATATTTATTGAAGCGTTCTCGCATTGTATTTTCGCCAAGGGGTTGTGTTCCAGGCTTGCCATTATGTCCAAATACATACAACTCGCTATCGTATTTGTGAAGTTGCCATTCATTAACCATTATTCTATACAGATCATTCGGTATATCAACTGTTTCTGTGCGTTTGTTTTTGGCTATTTCATTAATTACAGTGATTGTTCTTGCTTGAAAACTAATCTGCTTAATCTTCAGTAACCGCAGCTCTGTTCCCGGACGAATAGCCGTATAATAAACAAAACAACAAGCAAGCCAAAGTTGTGGGTTTTCCATCTCAATTTCTTTGCGTAATTTTTCGCGTATTTGTTCAGGCATAGCAGCCGGTGCCATATCTACCAGTTTCCCAAAACGCGGAAGGTCCTCATCGATCGGGTTTGGTATATCTATTTTTTTTACCTTTTTCAAAAAGTTGAAAAAATCAAAAATTACCTGCTGATATTGAAGAATTGTTTTGCGTGCCAATCCCCTGTCTTCTGACTGTGTACGCAAAAATTCAATTACCAATACATTGTTGTAATAAGTCAAATCCTTGTTTAACAGATTTTTTTCTTTCAAATATAATGAAAATTGTCGGAGTTTCGATCGGTAATCTTCGAGCGAAGACGGCGCCACTCTTGGCTTTTTCCAGTCCAAATATTCGGTAAATAGCGGGCTGATTAACGATGCTGCCTTTACTGTTTTTGGCGCAAATGTTTTTGAATTATGATATGCCAATGCATCTTCATACTCCACAATCGGCAATTCAAAAGGCAACCAACCGGACTTTAGTTTGTCGGTATATTCTTCGATTATAAGGTCAGCGTAAGCATAACGCTGTTTAGCAGTAGAGAATTTATCAAAACCCTCATAAATCCGTGGGCGGATTTTTTTCCCTGTCTGTGGATGTACAACAGAGTATTGGACATACCACTTCCCGCTCACATCTCCACCGCAATCGTTGAGATGTGGCAAAATAATTTTTTTTGCTGTTCGTGCCATAGTTTCATTTTTTTTTGCAGCTGCGACACTAACTTTGAAAAATAAAACTGGCTGTTTTTTTTTATAATAAATGTCTACTATTTGTCTATGTTAATAAAATTAACTGCTTTTCAGACATTTATTATTTTGTAAGTGCTTGTTTTCAAGCGTATTTTGATAAATTCGGGTGAAAAACGGGGCTCGAACCCGCGACCTTCGGAACCACAATCCGACGCTCTAACCAACTGAGCTATGATCACCATAAATTTTGCGTTTCGCGCGGCAAAGATACGAAAAGAATTAAAAACTAAAAATTTAAAATTAAGATTTTTTTTACAGACAAGCGTATTTTTTATTCCATCATATTGTGATAGACATTTTGTACATCTTCGTCGTCTTCAATTTTTTCGATAAGTTTTTCGACTTGTGCTTTTTGTTCGTCAGTTAGTTCTTTCAGGTCGTTTGGAATGCGTTCGAATTCGGCGCTGAATATTTCAAAGCCGTTTTCTTCCAAATATTTTTGAATTGCCGCATACGAATGAAATTCGCCGTAAAGTAAAATGCTGTCCTCGTCTTGTGCCACTTCGTCTACGCTGTAATCTATCAATTCCAACTCCAATTCTTCTAATGAAACGTTGTCTTTTATTGCAATTTTGAACACACATTTATGGTCAAACAGGAATTGCAGTGAGCCTGTTGTGCCCAGCGAACCTCCGAATTTATTAAAATAACTGCGAATATTCGCTACTGTTCGAGTAGGATTGTCGGTGGCGGTTTCGATTACGATTGCAATGCCGTTGGGGGCATAACCTTCGTACACCATTTCTTTGTAATCGGCTTCGTCTTTTGAAGATGCCTTTTTGATAGCGCGTTCTATATTGTCTTTCGGCATGTTTTCTTTTCTCGCTTGCTGCATCAATACGCGCAAACGGGCATTGGTGTCAGGGTCGGCGCCGGCTTCTTTTACCGCTATCGTGATTTGTTTGCCTAATTTGGTAAACACGCGGGACATGTTACCCCACCGTTTCAATTTAGTGGCTTTTCTGTATTCAAATGCTCTGCCCATACTATAGATTTAAAATTTAAGATTTATTTATTCTGATTATCAATGCGTCATATGCTTGTTTTTCAAATGTTCTGCAATAATAACGTAAATATTTTAGCCATTTGAGAAACAAATTAAGGTACAAAAGTACAAAAAATAAATGAGCGGTAAAATATATTTTACTACTCATTTTATTTTCAAAGCATGAAATGGGGGAATAATAGAATATTTACAACGAAAAAATTATTTTTTCAACTATTTCACCTTGTGATAATCATTCAAATTTATAATTGTTCTATTTCGTAATTCACAATTAGTTTCGCCCTATAATACTGCCTCGCCTCACTAAACCCCGCTTGTGCATACAGTTTAGCCGCATCAATACCCGACAGTTCTGCCAGGCGTTCCACCTCCTTCAAACGCCAGCGGTTTACAAACTGATTGAAATTCACACCATATTCCTTATTAATGAAGGAAGATACAACGGAACGGTTTACATTCATCGCCTGTACCACATCGGTTATTTTAAACTCACTGTTCAAATAAGGCTTTTCTTCGCGAAACCATCTTTCCAAGCGTTCGCGTGTCAGTTCGCCCGAAAACACCCGCCGTCCTGTTTTTTTATTTCTAACCATCTGTGTTGCAGGATGTAAAGAATAAAGCAAATATTTTCGGCGAATGATATGATAAGTCAGCAAAACATATAATCCCGATGAGCCAAGCGCAGCAATCAATATCCATATCTGGAACAATGTTTTGCCGCGCGGCAGCAACGACATAACCAGAGTAGCAAGCATCGTAATCAGAAACAAAACAATCAGAAATATCACCCATCGTGCAGGTTTACGCACATAACTTTCCTCAGCATCTGCCTTGCGGTAGTAGCGGACAAGCAGCAAACAGGTAAAAGTCAAATAAAAAATCTGAAAAAACAGGCGGATAAAAGGCTTAGAGGTAAACAACCGCGAATATGCCTCATACTCTCCGGGCAGCATCAGTTGCCGGCTTTTTACGATTTCGACCTGCACATTGAAAGGCACGAAAAGCGACCATACAAGAAATACCGTCACAAGTATTGCCGGAACCAGATAATGTACGGGCGGAAAATCTTCGGGCAACCCCAAGCGCGTCAAAAAACGGAAAATCCGGTAAAGAAACACTACCGAAAGGACAAAAGCAATCAGGCACGGTACATTCAGAATAACAAATATTTCAGGGAAAAAAGAATAACAAAAAGTAGCAATCCAACTGAAAGCGGCAAAAAACAAAAAAGCAATAACAACAGTTTTCAATGATTTTTCCTCCTGCCTCAGGCAGTCGCGATGCGAAAACCAAACCAGTATCACACACGCAACGGCAAAAAATACCGGACTAAGCAATGTGATGGCGCCCAAAAAAAATTGAAAATTTTCCATAGCGCAAAATTACGCATTTTTTTACGATCTTGCGCTAATTATTACAATTTGGCAAGTTTTTTTTGCCAAATCGTAATAATTTTTTACGATTTTTCCACTCATTGGTTGTTTTTGCCACTATTTTTGTCGCATTAATAATATTAAATCAAACATAATCATAAAACATTTTATTATGAAACAACCAAACAAAATCAGAAAGCTCGCCGCCCTCACCGCAGCGTTATGCCTTGCCGCTATAAGCCTGCAAGCGCAAGAACAAATGGACGGTTATCCCGTCATTTACGAAGAAAACTTCGACAATCGAACAGTTCCTTTACAAAACCGGGGCTGGCGTTTCTACGACACATCGTGGGGACTTGTAGGCAATGCCCGTTTTCAATGGACTAACCTGTATCCGGAATGGATTTGGAACGGGGGAAACCCGGTAGAAAAATCTGCACTATTCTTAAATCCCTCCGGTACTTACACTTCCAATTTCCCTCAAAATGGCGTCTCTAAATACGACATTTGGGCAGCAAGCGCTCCCTTCGATTTGAAAGCAGGGAACACTTATCGCCTTCATTTCGAACGGAAAACAAAAACAGTGGCAGGAAATTTATTTGTGTACATAGTTCCGGAGAGTTTTGACCCCGTAAATTGTTCCGGAAATACCGGCGTTTGTCCTGAACAGCTGCCCTTTTTTCTGAACATTGACGACAATTTGTACCCAAACCCATTGTGGGGATACACCATTATGAACCCCCTTGCATCGAGGGACTATGACTATTATTCGGATGGCAATACTTTTGAAGACTGTTTCTTTGAAATATACCCGCCGCAAACAACCGGAAAATATAAATTACTTTTCGGTTTCTACGGCAACAACGGGCAAGTATACACCCCTCCTGCGGTAGATGATATAAAAATAGTTGATGTAACCGAAGATTACTCCCACGAGGGCGAGCAGGCGCCTTATATGGATGTGTTGCTTTACCGCAATTACAGTAAACAAATGGAAAATTGCGGCAATCCGGAAAGATGCGGACCGCAGGTGGAATTTTTCTATGCACCCTGGTGGGCATTAGATAAAGACCACAATGTACGAGCCGGCGTCGGTACTACGATTAAACCGGAACAAATAAACAGTACTGTTCAGAAATTGACAGTACCCGCACGACCGGATATTTGGTACAGCGAGTTCTTTTCGACAAATCTCTATATCAATGAACAAGATGTAGTTAAGAAAGAAAATTATCCAATACCGTACCGTCCTTATTACGATTTCGTTTATCCCTTCGTCTATTTCAAAACACAGGCTGCCCGCGACAGGTTTGTTAACGGAAACACCGGTAACCTGCCGTGGCACAGCCTCAACAGAGACGAAATTATTGATGGAAGCGACGATTTTCAAGACGAAAAATTTTACGGAGATACGCGTTTTTACAATAAAGAATTAAGAAACAGGTTTAGACCCGAAGCGGGCGACAGCGTTTTTATGGTAATAGACGAGCAGCATTTTATGAATGGCGCAATCATCGTCAAATCGGAACTCGACCACGAGTTTAACCTCTCCGTATATAATGCCGATTACTTTGAAATACCCGAACTCGAAGAAGCGCTCGCGCAGGGAGAAACACCCGATATGAAAGGCTACAAACTGCGCAACAAGGTAAAAGTTACCTACACCAACGCCGCGCCCTATCCCGTTTCGTTCCGCGCTTTTCAACCAATGGTGGACGGACTTTCCGTGAACGATGCCGCGTGGCAAAACCTCGCACTTGTGGTTGACAATGAAAACAGCAGTCCCGAAGTCGCAGAAGGTTGGGGCTTCATCACAAGTTTTATAAACAATACAAAAGACACTCAACACCCAACAGTAACCGGTCAGTCTATCACAATGCTTTTGCTGCCGGGCGAAACGCGCGAACTCACCTGGGCGTTTACGGTGGAACACAAAGAAAGCGATAGTTGGGGCGTTCAGAACCCTGCCCCAAAACCTCATCAGGTAAACCCTGTCAGTTTCAGGATAGAAACGCCTGTCGTAATCGCAACCACTATTACAAAACTCCTCGCCGATTACGGCGGAGAAGTAAGCAGTCGCAAAACAATACCTTTGGTAAAACTGCCCTGCAAATTCGACAACTTCGGCGTAATAGGCGCATTCCCGCAAGCAATCAACAACGAGCAGGACGACAAATACATCTATATTGTATTGCGGAATGCAAAACTGCTGGATAAAATACAAATCTCCGGCGAAAATATAAGCGGACTTCGCGCCGCCGAAACCATAGACATTGACCCGGCAGACATCGAAGCAGACCCCGAAAAACCGGGCAGTTACAAAATTTCGTTAGACAAATACATCGGAGCCGCAGCCGGCGAATACAACCTGCTTGTCTCCGAAAGCAGGAAAGGCACCTTTATTTCCGTGCCGTTCAACACTTCGCCCGATGTAGAAGTAAAAGATTTGGACAATTTAGTCAAACGCCTGGTAATAACCCAATACGGCAACGACAACGCCTACCGGATTACCAACGACATTCCCAAAGGTTATGAAAAAAGCGACAAACTCCTGCTCGACATTGGCGGTTACGCTACCTATTCCGACGCAACGCCGAATATCCCGCAGTGGGAAATCGGTCCCGGCGCCGTTATCAACGGTATCCTCGAATTGCAGGGCGGAAACGCCATATTGCAGGCAGTCAAATCGGGCGATAACTTTCTCAATGTCAAATTAATTCCTTCCGAAACAGCCGAAATTCATTATTTGACCGAAAAAGGACATAATTTTCCTTTGGCAAAAGAAGGCAAATTCGGCATCACGCTTGCCGCAGGCGAAGAATATTTCAACACGCGCCTCCCTGACGATGACGGCGAATACGAAGACGATTTCGTACCTTGCCCGGAACTCCAATTTAATGGCGTTACCGAACTTTACGCACCCGGAATGGTGCCTTTTATTAAACTCAATGGCGTATATATCCTCAAAAGCCAACTTTCAATAGCAGGCGAAATCGCCCTTTCGGCGCTTATGGGAACCGACTTGATGAGAAACCTTATAGAAGGCGACCTCAATGTGCAGGACTTCCGCATCTCGCCGCGCGGACCTGCCGGAACAAGGGCTGATGTGCATTTCTTCTTCGGTGCAAAAGAGCCGCTGGGGGTTTTGAAATTCGGAGCCGAAGCGGATATAGAAATGAATACCCTGCCCGAAACTTCGGCGTACGACAAACACCTGAACATAGCAGCCGGAATAGAACTCTCCTGCGTAGGAGGTGTATCGGGAAAATTGGGATTTGCTCCGCTGTGGGTAAACGAAGACCACTCGGATATATGGTTTCTCAATGATATTTACGGCGAACTCAATGCACCTATCCCGCTCGGACCGCAGCCGGTGGTACAAATCACCGCATTGGGTCTCGGCATCAGCGGAATAGCAAACTCAATGCAGTGGTATCAGGACTTTGGGAAAGCAGTCGTCGGCGGAAAAGACCAGCGTATGGAAAATACAATCCCTCTCGCCAGCGTACAAGCCACATTAGGCATCGGTTTGGCAAACGATATGCTGGGCGTGCAGGGAACCGCCACAATCGGAATGAACGAAATAGGACTTATTAACGGAAAAATGACGATTTTGATGAGCTGGGATATTTTACAAGATGTGTTTTTTACACTTAAATTTCAGGATTTGGGACCCGACAAACGCTGGGAATTTAAAAAAGGCAACAATTCTATCCCAATGGTAAAAACGAGCGTCAACATAGGCGGAACGCTTTGGATTTCCGACCTCATCACCGGCTCGGTGGCAGGTTCGCTTGCCATAGACCCAAGTTATTGTCATCAAAATCAGGCAGAGGAATTATTATCAACGATTACCGAATTCTTCACGATAGACCCGTACCTTCCCCCTTCTGAAATTTCTACTGCGCTTGCTAATAAGTTGAAATTAACGGAAATCGGCGGAAGACGCGCTTTTGATTTGGTAACAACAATGCTCGACTTTAATTTGAGCGGAACAGGAAAATTGTCAATTCCGAAGTCGTTAGGCTTGGGCGACCATTCCGTATCGGGAAAATTCAGCCTCAACAAAGAGCGCGTAACCGCACAGGGCGACATCAATGTATATATATGCATAGGTTTAGGACCCTGGAAGGCTTGCCTTGATAAAAACCTTCGGGCTTCCTTTGCCTACTGGTTTTACAACAAAGAACGGGACTGGAATGTACAGTTGAGGGCAAAACAGGCGAATTACGCCGGACAGCCGCTATTTGACAACCTGCAAACCTTGCAGGATGCAGATATGCCGCGTCCGCTTTTCGTCAGCAATTCAACCTTTATACCGATGATGAAAGACGACGAAACCTCGTCGGGTATGGGTCTGAGAGCCTTTACCGAAGAATTTGGCGCAAGCAAAACGCAAACGGTAGAAAACATTTCCAAAACATTCAGCGTAGCCGTGCGCTCGAAAAGCAACACAACAGGCTTGCGTTTGAGCAACAGCGCTCCCGCAGGTGAACAGATTGTTACCGAACGCACCGCCGCAGAACTCGAATGGGAAAAAGTAGAAGATACCGATTATTATGTAGCTAATGTAACAATCACCCTGCCGACAGCAGCAGAAGTACAGGCGCAAAACCCCGGATTAACGCCTGCCGACATAACAATGATTGAAAATATGACCCTTGCAGGCGCCTGGACAATGGAGGCATACAACGCCGATGTTACCGCCATTGATGCAAACGGACTGATTGACTGCGATTTTTACTATGTAGTTGACCCGCCCGCAATCGACAATTTTGCATACAATTACGCCACAGGCGCAGCCTCTTTCTCCTATCTCGATTTGAAAGACGAAGATACCTACCGTATCCGCCTTTCGGCAGTAGACGCAGCAGACGAAACGCTTGTCTATCCGGTAACAATTACCGGCGAATGGCAGGGAGATGCGCCTTTGACCTCCCT
>Ga0099364_10010281_pt1 | contig 12877 bp, 10 predicted proteins | sample TergutTh196P3_FD_73070 | JGI IMG/M metagenome (GOLD analysis project Ga0099364, IMG submission 73070) | Microcerotermes parvus P3 segment gut microbial communities from Pointe-Noire, Republic of the Congo - Th196 P3 | ecosystem: Host-associated > Arthropoda: Insects > Digestive system > Gut ...
CCTATTAGGGTATTCGATGCCAACGGACAGTCCACAGGCGACACCATAGGCAGGTTTATAATAGGTAGTGGCGATTGGCGCAGTGCTCGACACGACTCCTTATGGCGCCTCGCCGATGGCACAAAAACCGTCAACGACCCCTGCCCTCAGGGATGGCGTATACCAACAGCGGATGAACTTAGTGCCTTGCGTTTAGCCGGCAGCACATGGACGACGAATTGGAACGGGACAGGTGTTAGAGGTCGTGTTTTCGGAACTGCCCCCAATACGCTTTTCCTGCCCGCTGCAAGCGTCCGCGAAAGCAATGGGGTGGTCGCCTACGAGGTCGCGTCCGGCCACTACTGGACCACTAGGGAGGATGTGAATAGGTACTACGCCTGGCGCCTGATCTTCGGCAGTGGCAATGTGTACTTGAGCGTCACCTACCGAGCGTGGGGGCATTCCGTCCGCTGCGTAACCTTATGTCCGCCAACATTCGGCACGTTAGATTTAGATTCCTGCGACCAAATTACCTATAACGGAATAGTATTTTTCAAGGATACGACCTTTACGGAGATCCTTGTAAATGCAGCAGGTTGCGACAGTTTGCTTACCGTAAATCTATCAATGCGTAGAACATTCGGCACGTTAGATTTAGATTCGTGCGACCAAATTACCTATAACGGAATAGTGTTTATCAAAGACACCACCTTTACGGATACCCTTGTAAACACTGTCGGTTGCGATAGTTTGCTTACGGTAAATTTAACCGTGCGTCACAAAACATTTGGCACATTAGATTTAGATTCCTGCGACCAAATTACGTACAATAGCATGGTGTTTTTCAAGGACACTACCTTTACGGATACCCTTGTAAACGCAGCGGGTTGTGACAGTTTGCTTACGGTAAATTTAACCGTGCGTCACAAAACATTCGGCACGTTAAATTTAGACTCTTGTGACCAGATTACCTATAACGAAATGGTGTTTATCAAAGACACTACCTTTACGGACACCCTTGTAAACACTGCCGGTTGCGATAGTTTGCTTACGGTAAATCTTATTGTGCGTCACAAAACATTCGGCACATTGGAATTGGATTCATGCGACCAAATTACCTACAACGGCATGGTGTTTTTCAAGGATACTGTCTTTACGGAGATCCTTGTAAATGCAGCAGGTTGCGACAGTTTGCTTACCGTAAATCTATCAATGCGTAGAACATTCGGCACCTTAGAATTGGATTCCTGTGACCAAATAACCTACAACGACATTGTGTTTATCAAAGACACTATCTTTACGGATACCCTTGTAAACGCTGCCGGTTGCGATAGTTTGCTTACTGTAAATTTAACCGTGCGACAAAAAACATTCGGCATATTGGAGTTGGATTCTTGCGACCAAATTATGTACAACGGCACAACGTTTTTCAACGATACAACATTCATTGATATCCTAACAAACACAGAGGGTTGCGATAGTTTGCTAACTGTAAATATAATCATTCACCGCTCATATTTTGAACAGCAAAATTTATCCGGCATGGATTCGGTGGAATTTCTGTCTAAGTATTATTATCGCGACACCGTTCTAACCCACGCATACCAAACCGATCAGGGCTGTGACAGCGTTGTAGAAACACATATCTTTGTATCCCGAACGCCCCGCGAGATTGAGGCTGAAATCATCGTGTATTGGCACCGCATACTTGCCGTTCCCAATTGGCACAACCTTGACGAACTCCGCTACGCCACCTACTACTGGTATAAAGACGATGCCCTACTCCCGCAAAGCAACAAAGACCACATCGAAGTAGGCACGCCCATCCCCGCCGGAAAATACAACGTTTCCGTGCAATACGGCGGTAGAGAAATTCTCTATTTGGAGCGTATTTTCGACCGTCCGTTTGGCATTTCGGCATATCCCAACCCTTTGCATATCGCTGAGGAATTTACCATAGAGTCTACGGGCAAAGCCATTAAGCGTGTGGAGGTTTTTGATGTGAATGGGGTGTTGCAACAAATGCCGATTCGCATTGGTACGGGCGTAGGGGCGTATTGCATACGCCCCGCCAACAATTGCGACCAATGCCAACGGGGCGTATGCAATACGCCCCTACGGGTATCCGGTTTCAAAAACCCGGGCATGTATATTTTGAAAATTTATTTTAATGACCATGCGGTTGAAACCTTAAAAATTATTGTAAAATGACAAACCGAATTTTGATATTATTTTTTGTATTCACAATTGCGAATTTCATCGCACCCGTAGGGGCGTATTGCATACGCCCCCATGAACCACAAACCTCCACCCTAACCGTTTCCGTCCTACCCGCCCACAACCACCTAAAATACCAAAAAAACGATGCCCAAAGCACCGGCAATTACGACATCGGTGCAGCCCTAACCTTCCGCACACCAATTCGTAATTCGTCATTCGTAATTCGTAATTTCCAATTAGCAATTGGCGTCAACTACCGCAAATACCACGGCAACATAGATTTCAGAGGTATGACAGACTCCGTCCACCTAACCGAGTCTGCCGAAAACCACAACTATTTTCTCTACCAAATTTTCAACAGCACAGAGGAGCAAACCGTCACCTACATCGAACCCAACATCCGCTTGGAATATGTACAGCCCTTATCAGGAGCGATTGACCTCATCGCAGGTGTGGGTTTGGGCTACGGAATCCACTACGCCGAAACCAATGAAATGACCGATGGTTCCTACCGTCGCTATGCTTATTTTTACGAAAGCCACAACCTTATCGACCTTTCGCCCGAACTGAATTTAGGCACTTACACAAACTTCCTAAACTCCTCACAAGGCAACACGTTCAAGCATTCCTTGTTCGCTCTCGGTGAAGTCGGTTTCCGGTTTCGCCTCTCTCAAAATTGGCAACTGCTTACCCTTTTCAATATCCAATATAGTCTATTTACTATCCAAGCCAAACAAGACCAATTCGTCCATCACGGGTCGTATTCCGGCATCGCCGGGAGTGAGATTCCGGGCGGTGTTCGTGCTGTTTCTATGGGTGTGGAAGTTGGGTTTTCGTATCAATTTTCAAAAACAACGAAACGTGCAAAACCATCTACGAAAAGACCACGAATGCACGGGGCTTATTGTCCGTATTAACGTCTTATTTATGGGTTATGATTTATGAATGATGATTTGCTTCGCCCAATCGTAAACATAACCCTCCCGCTGGCGCCGATTTGCAATCGGTGCCGACATAGCAAGGAGATGTCTCGACTTCACACGCTCCGCGTGTTTCGCTCGACATGACGGCGAAAAAATCCGTAAATCGTAAATAACAAAATCGTAAATCGAAGTGGCATATGCAATACGCCCCTACATGTTCTCCGAAATCAAATTTTGTCAAATCAAAAAAAAATTGTATCTTTGCAGAAATTCAACAAAAAACGCAATGAATAAAATCGAAAAAAGCGATTTCACTTCGTTAATCGAAAACATTTATCAAACACATCAGTATCTCAATACGCAAGCTGTGAAGTCGGTAAATGTTGCCCTCACATTGCGAAACTTCTTGTTTGGTTATTACATTGTCGAATACGAACAAAAAGGAAACGACCGAGCAAAATATGGCGAGAAACTTCTCGAAAACATTTCATCGGCGTTGTTATCAAAAGGACTGAAAAACGTATCTTTTGCGGAATTATCTCGGTTTCGACAATTTTACTGCACCTATCCCCAAATTCTTGGGACACTGTCCCAAAGATTGCAAATAAGTGATAATGTTTCTGTTGATCCAAATTCATTGATTGCAAACATTCCTTATTCGCATGTTGCTCCGTTCGGCGGAGGATTCCCACCTCCGTCGTTCTATCCTGCGAGGCTTTATGCCTCGCTTTTTTTATATTCCATAAGCCCCGTAGGGGCGTGATATTGGTAGAAAAATCATAATCCACGTCCACATTGTCCCGTAGGGACAACATATATCACGTCCCTACGGGACGTTTTTTTGGTTGGTGGTAGGCGTTTTTCTACCAATATCTGACCCCTAACGGGGTCTGTATGTATGGGTCGAAAATTTTCGACCCATACGGGAACGGTCAATAGCCGGGAGATGTCTCCACTACGCACACTTTGCGTGCTCCGGTCGACATGACGGCGAGAGGCGAAGCGTAAAACACCATGAGCGTAGCGAATACGTTATCGCAGGAAAACGTTGCACGGGTGCAACATTTTTTCCTGCAAAGAGTTTTTTTGAATACTTTTTTTGCTCTCAAAAAAAGTATTGAAGAAAAGTTCAAAAAAATTTCGTATCTTTGCACATTGAAACATGAAAATCGCATTCAAAAAATATCATTGTTTAGGTCGTGATTTTATCCTTTTGGATAATCGTGATGGGGCTTTTGACGGTTTGCAGCATACTGAAATCGCACGGCTTTGTGCTCGGCGATTCGGTATTGGAGCATCGGGCGTTTTGCGATTGGATCAAGCGTCCAAAACATTAATCCGAATAAAAGCGTTTAATTTCAATGGTGGTTTGGCGGAATCCAATGCTGTGGATACCGCTTGTGCTATGGCTTTTGCCAAAGATTTAGGGTTAGTTACGACATCAATTCATATCGACATCAACGAGCAAATCCTTTGCTGTACGCCTGTTTCAAGCCATGAAACGATGCAGGTTGTCAACATTCGAATTTTAGATCCGATTTCGATCAAAAAAATGTTTCAAAGTTTTGTGATGGAGTTGGAATCGAAATTTTGTATGGTTCCGGTGGACGATGTGAGCAATACGGACGTGCTTGAAAAAGGTCGTGAAATCTCGTACAGTAAACGTTTTCCGAAAGGTGCGAATGTTGCGTTTTATCAGCCGAATCAAGGATTTTTGGAAGTTCGGCATTACGAACATCAATCCGATCAAGAAACCTATACCAACGGATTTTGCGTGGTTGGTGCGGCGTTGAGCCATGCTCATAACAATCCGAACGACAAAAATTGTTTGGTTCGAACGAAAGGTGGAGAAATGCAAGTGTCGTTTGTTCGTTCGGAAGAAGCGTTTTATAATATAGAATTACAAGTTTTAGTGAATGTTGTGTATGACGGAACGACCCTTTGATATTATTCTTAAAGCCTTAGAGCCATCGGATGTTTCCACGTTGTTGAAATGGGAAAACAATTCGGAAATTTGGCATATTAGTGAAACCGTCGAACCGCTTTCCAAGTATAAATTAGACACGTATATCAAACAAACGTTGACGTTTGATGTGTTCGGGCTTCGTCAGCAAAGACTGATGATTCACAGGATTCTCAATTCGGATTTGGATTTAACGGAACCTATCGGAACGATTGATTTGTTTGAATTTGATCCGATAAATAAACATGCGGGAATCGGTATCATGTTGCTGAAAGAGCACCAAAATCAAGGTATAGGGAAGATTGCACTTGATCAATTTTTGACGTATTGTTTTGAAAAATTGCATTTGCATTCGGTGTATGCCAACGTTTCGGAAACCAATACGGACAGTATAAAATTCTTTGAAAGCTGCGGTTTTACAAGGGTTGCGGAATACAAGGAATTTCTTTATGAGAACAATCAGTATGTATCACAAATAACATTTCAATATGTCGACAATTCGCGTTAGATTCGCTCCAAGTCCTACGGGACCGCTTCACATCGGCGGTGTTCGCACCGCACTTTACAACTATTTTTTTGCAAAAAAACACGGAGGACAATTTGTGCTTCGCATTGAGGATACGGACAGTTCGCGGTTTGTGCCGGGTGCTGAAGAGTATATTGTTGAGGCATTCAAATGGCTCGGCATTCAATTTGATGAAGGTCCTCATGTTGGCGGAAACTACGGTCCTTACAGGCAATCCGAACGAAAAGAGATGTATCGAAAATATGTTGACGAACTTTTAGCACAAGGTTTGGCGTATTATGCATTCGACACTCCCGAAGAATTGGCGGCGATGCGTACACGTTTGGAAACCGAGAAAGCCCCGAGTTTACAGTATGATGCGAGCACTCGCATGACCATGAGAAATTCGTTGACGATGTCTCGCGATGAAGTGAAATATCGGTTGAGAGGCGGTGAACAATATGTGGTGCGAATCAAAATTGAACCGAATGAAACGATTGTTGTTCAGGATTTGATTCGTGGCGAAGTGGCTGTAAATTCAAGCCTTTTGGACGATAAGGTGCTTTGGAAATCGAGCGATGGTTTGCCGACTTATCATTTGGCGAATATCGTTGACGATCATAAAATGAAAATCACTCATGTGATTCGTGGCGAAGAATGGTTGCCCTCTGCACCGCTCCACGTCTTGCTTTACCGCTATTTGGGTTGGGAAAATACCATGCCAAAATTTTCACATTTGCCACTTTTGTTGAAACCGGACGGTAATGGAAAATTGAGCAAACGAGATGGTGACAAACTCGGATTCCCTGTATTTCCGCTGGAATGGACGGATCCGAAAACCTTAGAAATTTCGACAGGATTTCGCGAAATGGGTTATTTTTCAGATGCAACGATTAACATTCTTGCACTTTTAGGTTGGAACGATGGAACAGAACAAGAAATTTTTTCGATAGACGACTTGATTTCGAAATTCTCTCTCGACCGTGTGAGTAAGCATGGAGCAAGGTTTGATGTGCAAAAAGCAGCATGGTTTAATCATCAATATCTGATGAAAAAAAGTAATGAAGTGTTGACCGATTTGTTTATTCCTTTCATGCATGCGAATGCCGTTGTGCCGATTTTTGAGAGAAAAGTTTTAGAAAAAATCGTTGGCTTGGTTAAAGAACGTGTGAATTTTGTTCATGAAATTTGGAGTCAATCGCATTTCTTTTTTGTTGCTCCAACATCTTACGACGAAACGGTTGTCAAAAAACGTTGGACGCCGGAAACGCCCGAAATACTTGGGAAATTCGCAGAAGTATTGGAAAAAGAATCCGATTTTTCATCAGAACATTTGGAACAATTTATGGCGAATTTCATCAAATCCAACAACTATAATATGGGGCAAGTGATGAATTGTTTGCGATTGTGTTTGGTTGGTGAAGCAAAGGGAGCACATCTCAACGACATTATGGCGATTATTGGAAAAGATGAGAGTTTACGGCGCATACAAACTGCGATTATTAAAATTGGAGGATAGTTAGGTTTTTTCAATTTTTTTTCGTATCTTTGCATCCGAAAAAAAAAATTATCAACCCATAAAAAAATTATCAACATGGTAAAAGTAGCAATCAACGGTTTTGGTCGTATCGGACGTATCACCTACCGTAATCTCTTAGAGAAACAAGGCGTTGAGATTGTAGCAATCAACGATCTTACAGATGCCAAAACATTGGCACATTTGTTCAAATACGACTCGGTTCACGGAAAATTTCCGGGCACGGTGAGTGTAGACGGCGACAAAATCGTTATCAACGGCAAAGCGATTAAAATTTATGCAGAAAAAGATCCTGAAAATTTGCCTTGGAAAGATCTTGGTGTGGACATCGTTATCGAGGCTACGGGCGTATTCCGTAATCGTGAAAAGATGGGTAAACATATCAAAGCCGGTGCGAAAAAAGTTATTTTGACGGTTCCTGCCGACAAGGCTGAAGACGTTGATGCGACAGTAGTTTTGGGCGTTAACGACCACGTGATTACGAAAGATTTACAATTCATTTCGAATGCCTCTTGCACCACAAATTGTCTGGCTCCGTTTGCCAAAGTTTTGAACGATAACTTCGGTATTAAACGCGGTTTGATGAACACCATTCACTCGTATACCAACGACCAAATTATTTTAGATGCTCCACATAAAGACCTCCGTCGTGCTCGTGCTGCAGCGGTTTCCATCATTCCAACCAGCACCGGTGCTGCGAAAGCCGTAGGTTTGGTGATTCCCGAATTGAAAGGAAAAATGGACGGTTTTGCGATGCGTGTTCCGACTCCGGACGGCTCTGTTGTAGATTTGACGTGCGAATTGAACAAACCCGCTACTGCTGAGGAAATCAATGCTGCATTCAAAGAGGCTGCAAATGGTCCAATGAAAGGCATTTTGGAGTATTGCGAAGATCCAATCGTAAGTATTGATATCGTTGGAAATCCGCATTCATCTATTGTTGATGCAGGTTTGACCAAAGTGATGGACGGTAATTTTGTGAAAATTGTAGCTTGGTACGACAACGAAGCCGGCTATTCACACCGCGTTGCGGATTTGGTGGAAAAATTAGCATAATCCAAATTTATTCCGTAGAGACGCAGCACACTGCGTCTCTACGTTTTTTTTATGTCTCTATTAAACAACATATCCTACCCGCAGGATTTACAAAATTTGCAGAAAAATCAACTGCCACAGGTTTGTAATGAGTTGCGAAATTTTATCATTGAGGCTGTGGCAAGCAATCCCGGACATTTAGGTTCGAGTCTCGGAGTTGTAGAATTGACGGTGGCTTTGCACTATGTGTTCAATACGCCTGACGACAAAATTATTTGGGACGTCGGACATCAAGCCTATCCGCATAAAATTTTGACGGGACGAAAAGAAACATTTCATAGCAATCGGAAATACAAGGGAATTAGCGGGTTTCCGAAGATGAGTGAAAGTGAATTTGATGCATTCGGAACAGGACATTCGTCAACGTCTATTTCTGCAACGCTTGGAATGGCGGTGGCTTCAGCACTTCAAAGCGAAACCAATCGACAGCATATTGCTGTAATCGGTGATGGTTCGCTCACCGGCGGAATGTCGTTCGAAGCCTTGAATCATGCGGGAGTTGAGAAAAGTAATATCTTGGTTATTGTCAATGATAACGGCATTGCGATTGATAAAAATGTGGGTGGATTGAGTAAGTATTTTACCCAAATTACAAGTTCGAAAACCTATAACCGAGCACGAAATCGTATTTGGAATTTGTTGGGTGGAAATAGCGGAGGACATCAAAAATCCAGAAGTTATTTGCGACGTTTTTTTGCGGCTATAAAGGCTTTGATTTTCAGACAGGGCAACGTTTTCGAGGATTTGGGATTTCGATATTTCGGTCCGATTGACGGACATGATGTGGAAAATTTGGTCAAAACGTTGAACGATTTGAAAGCGATTAACGGTCCGAAAGTTTTGCACATTGCCACTCAAAAAGGGAAAGGCTTGGCACAAGCCAAAGACGATCCTACGCAATATCATTTTTTCGGTGCAGAACTTCCCAAACCTACCGAACCGCCGAAGTTTCAGGACGTGTTCGGAAAAACACTTGTGGAATTAGCCGAAAAAAATCCCAAAATTGTGGGCATTAGCCCTGCGATGTTGACCGGTTGTTCGATGACGTTTTTGCAAGAAAAATTTCCGGAACGCACGTTCGATGTGGGCATCGCAGAACAGCATGCCGTAACGTTTTCGGCGGGTTTGGCAGCACAAGGTTTGATTCCGTTTTGCAATATCTATTCGTCGTTTATGCAGCGAGCGTTAGACCAAGTTATTCATGATGTGGCGTTACAAAATTTGCCCGTGATTTTTTGTTTGGATCGAGCCGGTTTGGTTGGTGAAGACGGTGCAACACATCACGGATTCTTTGATTTGGCACTGTTTCGGAATATTCCGAATGTGATTATTTCTGCTCCGTTGAATGAAATTGATTTGCGGAATTTAATGTTCACGGCACAAAATACCAAGCAACCTTTTGTAATCCGCTATCCACGCGGAAAAGGAACGATTGCGGATTGGAAAAAGCCGATGCAAGAAATTGAAATTGGCAAAGGAATTTGTTTGAAACAAGGTGAAAAAATTGCTGTGATTTCAATTGGAACGATTGGACGGAATGCGTTGAAAGCGGCGGAAAAAGTGAATGTATCGGTTTACGATATGCGATTTTTGAGTCCATTGGACGAAACGTTATTGCACGAAATTTTCAAAACACATGAACGCATCATAACGCTCGAAGACGGCGTAATTGAAGGGGGTTTGGGAAGTGCTGTCATGGAATTTGCAGTGAGAAATAAGTATCATGTTCCCATTGAATGTTTAGGGATTCCCAAACGTTTTGTGGAGCAGGGAACCATTGAAGAATTGCAGAAAGAGTGCGGGTTTGATGCAGATTCAATCGTTGAAAAATTGAAAATTTAATTGTGCCAAATATAATCGCTATTGGCATCTTGTCGAATTTTGTCGTTGTCCAAAAGCCATTGTAAAAACAACACTGTTTTTCGTTCGCTAAATAAGGTTAACGCTTCTTGAATTTCCTCTAATGGCGTGGGTTTCCACTGTAATAAAGGTTTGATAATTTCTATCATGCGATCAAATTCCACATCGCTTAATTCGGCTTTATTTCGTTCGATACAATAGTCGCAACGACCGCAACGTTTGCTGTGCGATTCGCCGAAATAGGTTAGCAGCAATTGACTTCGACAGCGATTTGTGCTTTCGGCATAATTCAAAACAGCGTCCAAACGCTCACGGGCAGCGGTTTTCCGCTTGCGATAAACATTGGGGTCAAGTTGTATGTTTGAAGTTTTTTGCCGTTCATGAACAAATCGAACTTGCGGTTTGTTCGGTGTTGGAATATATTCCAGAATCTCCCATTTCATTAGATTTTGCAGGGCAAGCGAGACTTGTTCTTCCGTTGTTTTCATACGTCGTGCCAAGTCGCGTTCGTTGATTTTTACAAAGTCTGTAAACAAGCCACCATACGACCGCAGTAGGGTTTCCACGAACGGTCCGTACTTTTCATTCTTGACTTGAAACTCGTACAAATAATTTCTATCGGCACGGAGCCAAATTTTTGAAGGCACATTCAAATCTTCGGTAAAGGCGATTAATCCTTGCCGTTCGAGCAATCGTAATGCATGATAAGTTGGCGTGAGAGGGAAGTTGTAACTTTGTGAAAACTCCGATAAATCAAAATCGAAACTTGCTCCAATCCCGCTGCCGACGGGGATTTTACAATAGTCGCCCAATTTATTGTAAACCGATTTGATAAACGAAACTTCGGGATATGTCTTGACAAAATCGTCCTCTAATTTTTGCTTGTCAAGGTTTGAAAAAAGCACAATTGCATGAGCGCGTTGCCCATCACGTCCACCACGTCCTGCCTCTTGGAAGTAGGCTTCCAGCGAATCGGGCAAATCCAAATGTACTACAAATCGGCAATTCGGTTTATCGATACCCATGCCAAACGCATTGGTTGCAACGATGATAGGCGTGCGATCTGCAATCCAATCGGCTTGTCGAACATTTCGCACGGCAGTGTCTAATCCAGCGTGGTAACACGCCGCTCGAAAGCCTTGTGAATTCAGGTAATCCGCTATTTCTTGTGTTTTTTTTCGATTGCGAACATACACCACGCCCGCACCATTCACTTTTTGAATAATTCGAACCAAACGACCCAACTTATCCTCCTCGTGAAACACGTAATACGTGAGGTTTTCCCGTGCAAAACTTTTTTGAAAAACACAAGGTTTTCGAAAGGCTAATTTATCTTGAATATCGATCACGACAGAAGGAGTCGCAGTCGCTGTGAGAGCGATAACCGGAATGTTTGGCAACAAATCTCGAATTTTGGCAATTTTCAAATACGGCGGACGAAAATCGTAGCCCCATTGCGACACACAATGTGCCTCATCAATCGCCAACAAACTAATTTTCATCAAGGGTAGGTTCGCCAAAAAGGCTTGTGTTTCTAAGCGTTCGGGCGACACGTACAAAAATTTCAACTGACCCGTAATGGCTTTATTCATCACCAATTCCGTTTCGAATTTATTCATATCCGAAATAATCGTTGCTGCCGGAATACCGCGTTTTTCAAGGTTATCGACCTGATCTTTCATCAACGCAATGAGCGGAGAAATCACCAATGTCAAGCCATCTAACGCCAGTCCGGGCACTTGAAAACAAATCGATTTTCCGCCACCGGTCGGTAACAAGGCAAGCGTGTCATTTCCTTTGAGAACCGACAAAATAATATCTTCCTGCATCTCGCGAAAACGCGGATGTCCCCAATATCTGAGCAATATATCGCGAACGGCGACACTCTCTGCGGAATTGAATTCTTGTTGCATGGAACACAATTATTTTTGCAAAGTTACAAAAAAAAACTCAAAGAAAAAACTTAAAAAGTGTTAAATCTTTGCCTAATGTCTTAATACTTTTTTGTTTTCTCAGAAAAAAGTCGTATCTTTGCAAAAAAATATGTCACATGCGACAACGAATTTACATAGACACCTCCGTTATCGGTGGCTACTACGACGCAGGGTTTGAGGAAGCAACCAAACGACTCTTTGAACGCATCGCCAACAAGGAATTTGAGGTGTACGTTTCGGAAATAAACGAAACAGAACTGATCAACGCACCACAGCGGGTTAAAGATGTGAAAAATTTGATACCTGCCGAATGTTACCACTACATTGTAATAACCGATGAAATCGAAACATTATGCAAGAGTTATATTTCCGAAAACGTACTTGGCAAAGCCAGTGAAAACGACGCCTATCACATCGCATTGGCTTCTGCAAACAGAATAGATTGCTTGATTAGCTGGAACTTCAAACACATTGTAAATTACGACAAAATCAGAATGTTTAATGCTGTCAATATGCGTTTAGGTTATCCGCTAATAAATATACGCTCACCATTAGAATTTATAAAGACATGAAAACAGAATTCAAAACAGAGGAAAAAGCGTTTGACACAGTCGCCTTTTTCCGTTCCGTGAAAGAAAGGATGGCAAAAGCCACCGAAGGTATGACATTGCCGGAAAAGCAAGACTATTGGCGGCTCATGCGCGAAGGCAAAGTCAAATTAGCATAGGCTCGACCAAACCAAATACCAAAATGCAACTACATTTCCAAATATCACCCACCACACCACCTATCAAAGGGCGGTTGGGTGGCTATAGTTACCCCCCCCCCCCATTGATAATCAATTAGTTACATTCTTTTCAC
>Ga0099364_10010282_pt1 | contig 12876 bp, 13 predicted proteins | sample TergutTh196P3_FD_73070 | JGI IMG/M metagenome (GOLD analysis project Ga0099364, IMG submission 73070) | Microcerotermes parvus P3 segment gut microbial communities from Pointe-Noire, Republic of the Congo - Th196 P3 | ecosystem: Host-associated > Arthropoda: Insects > Digestive system > Gut ...
GGCGGCGTCGACATGAACGCGCAAATGCAGGAATTGCGTCGTGGCGTGGAGATCGTGATCGCCACGCCGGGGCGGCTGCTCGATCATGTGCAGCAAAAGACGATCCATTTCTCCCAGGTCGAAGTGCTGGTGCTGGATGAAGCCGATCGCATGCTCGACATGGGTTTCATCCCGGACATTCGCCGCATCCTGGAAATGCTGCCGACAAACCGGCAAAGCCTGCTGTTTTCCGCCACTTTTTCGGAAGAAATCCGCAAGCTCGCCGACCGGATGCTGAAAAACCCGAAACTGATCGAGGTTGCCCGCCGCAACACGGTCTCGGAGACCATCACCCATGTGGTGCATCCGGTGAGCGCGGGCATGAAACGCAACCTGTTGGCCCACTTGCTGCGTCACCAGCCGGACATGCAGGTGCTTGTATTCGTCGATACCAAGATCGGTTGCGGGCGGCTCGCCCACTTTTTGACGCGCAACGCGATTTCGGCTGATGCCATCCACGGAGATAAAAGCCAGCAACAACGCACGGAAACCCTGGATGCGTTCAAGGCAGGCCGCCTGCGCGTACTGGTTGCCACCGACGTTGCCGCAAGGGGGCTGGACATCGACGAGTTGCCCTGCGTCATCAATTTCGAGTTGCCGCACACCGCCGAAGATTACGTCCACCGCATCGGGCGCACGGGCCGCGCTGGCCACAAGGGTCGCGCGGTCTCGCTGGTCAGCCCGGAAGAAAGGCATTGGCTCGCAGAAATCCAGAAGCTCATCAAGTTTGAAATTCCGCGTGAATCCGTGCCCGGCTTCGATCCGGAAGCCGAACCCTCCGGGTTGGGCGCAGGCACGCGCGATCGCGTGCGTCGTGACGCGAATGCTCGCGTCGAACGCGAAGGCGGCGGCAGTGGAAACGCAAAACGCGAACGCTCCCTGCGGGCCGCGCCTCCCTCTCCGATGATCGCCGCCGACGGGTTCGATTTCTCCAGACCCTACGAACCCTCGGCCAGCCTTGTTCCCCAGGAAGAAAAACAGCCTGCGCGCGCCGCTTCGACCCCGCCCGTCAAGCCGCAACGCCCGCTGGCGGCATTGCTTGGCGGACTGGGCAGGAAATGAGAGCGGAAACAAAACACGAATAGCCGCCGTCTTGCCCTGCTATTCGGTCGATCCAGTCCCTTTCCGGCGGGTATGCTGGCGCACGGTGTTTGAACATGTGCTCCAAAAACTTCTCAGTGACGTTCCTTGCGCGCCGAAACGACGATACGACTGGACACCCTGGCATGCAGCCCCCGATGAAATCCGCCCCTCCATCGCGGAACAACCACGGCGAAGAGTTGTTCATTCCGGACTTGTCGGAAGGCGCGGAAGTCGGGGTTTACCTCGCGCTGCTCGAACTCATCGATGAGGGGCTGCTCATTACCGGCGACGAGTGCGTCATCGACGCCAACAGCGCCGCCTGCCGTCTGCTTGGCCGCAGTTACCGACAGCTTGCCGGACAGCCGCTGGCCGATCTGTTCGCCGATGGGCATGCGTTTCTCGAAGCGCGCGAGAGAGTGTTGATCCGGGGCGAAGCGCGGGGCATGCTCGGCCTCGTTTTGCCCGATGGCCGCGTGCATGACTTTCCCTATATCGCCGCGCCCCGGCTGCGTCCCGGCATACACGCCATCGTCCTTGGACACGAGCGACTGGCTGCCGAGGCCGCGCCCGTCGGCTGGCCGTTGGCGCTTCATTTTCAGCCCCAGGTCGATGTCCGTAGCGGCAGGCTTCATGCGGGCGAAGCCTTGCTGCGCTGGCAACCGCCCGGACAGGACTCAAGGATATTCGATCATTTCTCTGCCGCGACGGCTGCCGTTGTCACGGCACATACCGCCGGAACGCGGGAAGGGGAAACCCCGGTCGATGCCGCCGGAACGGAACTCGATGCCTGGGCGCTGTCGGTCGTCTGCCGCGCTGCCACGACCTGGCCACACGTTCTGGGGCACGCCCCGGTCGTCAGCATCAACATCTGTGCGGCGCAGCTTCCCGGCGGCGGCCTGCCCAAACTGATCCGCACGGCGCTGGCCGTGAGTCGGCTCGATCCGCGCAATCTGGAACTCTCCATCGACGCCCGCGCGCTCTTGCTGCCCGAGGCCGACATTGCGCCTACGCTACGCGCGTTGTCCGACATGCGCGTTCGGCTGGCGCTCGACAATCTTGGCCGCGATCCGACCCCGATCACACAACTGAATCGTTACCGCTTCAGCGTGCTCAAGCTCGATGCCTCGCTCACTGCACAGGTTGGACGCAACGACGAGGACACGGCGTTCATCGAAGCCATCATCCAGATAACCGCACCGCTCGGCATCCGAGTCATGGCGCGTGGCGTACAGAACGGGGCGCAACAGGCTTTCCTGCTCGCCCTGGGGTGTGACCTGCAACAAGGCCCGTTCATTGGCGTGGCGCAGGCCGAACATATCTTCACAGGTTTTCTATCGGAGCGGCTTTTTTGTTAGCATCGGGCATTTCCACCATTTATCCGCGTTTTAACGCGATACGGTATTCACGATGCTTGAAAAGGTACGCTATATCGCCGTCGAAGGTCCGATCGGCGCGGGAAAAACCTCCCTGGCGCAACGTCTGGCCACTTATCTTCCGGCGACCAAGTCGATTTTTGAACGACCGCAGGACAATCCATTCCTTGCCCGCTTCTACCAGAACACCGAACGCTGGGCGCTGCCGACGCAGCTTTCTTTCCTTTTTCAGCGTTTTGACCAACTCGCCGCCCTGGCCAGCGAGGGCATGGGCGAGAGCCAGTACATCGTTTCCGATTTCATGCTGGAGCGAGACGCGCTGTTTGCCCAACTCACCCTCGCGCCGGACGAACTGGTTCTTTACGAGAAAATCTTTGAGGCCATGAAGCCGCCCTCGTTGCCCGTGCCGGATCTGGTCATCTATCTGCAAGCGCCGGTCTCGGCGCTGGCCGAGCGCGTCCACAAGCGCGGCATCGACTCCGAGCGCCGGATCAACGAGTCCTACCTCGGAAAGGTAGCCAGGCATTACGCCGATTTTTTCTTCCAGTACGAAACATCGCCGCTATTCGTCGTCGATGCCGCAGTGCTCAACCCGGTCGATAACGAGGACGATTTCAAACTTCTCATCGAACGCCTGGAGGAAATGCGCGGCCACCGCGAATTTTTCGGATACGCGGGCTGACGGCTCGTGGAATTCAGCCTGGCGACAGAACCCAGGTTTTTATGACTGCCGGTATTTCCCGTATGTAATTTACTGGAATATTGTACCAACCGGTATTCGACCCAATGTGACGAACGGTAATTCCTGTGGTTTGGGCCATTTTTTCGGCGCGATAAACGTGAAAGTCACTGGTAATGAAAACGGTGGAGCATCCCTGTGGAAATATCTGTTTCAGCAACTCACCGGAGAAAAGAAAGTTCTCATAGGTGTTGGTGGATTTCTCTTCCTTGACGATTTGTTCGACCGGGACTCCCCTCTCCAGCAGGTAGCGTTCCATTGCCAGCGCTTCGGTAATATGCTCCTGGGTGCCCTTGCCGCCGGAAACGATCAGTAGCGCCCCTGGGTTTTTCTTGTGATATTCCACTGCCTTATCCAGCCGCAGCGCCAGGGAAGGGCCTACTTTTTCACCTCGAATGCCTGCGCCCAGGATGATGACCACGTCTTCATCATATTGTGCATTGTCCCGATTGCCATAAACGGCCAGGAAACCGGAAAACAGAACGAGGATAAAACAGACACCGATGAACGCCATGCGAAGCCACCTTATCCGAACCAGTCTATGCCAAAAGATGCCGTATGCCAAAACAGCGGAAGAAAAAAGCCCCAGCGCAATTACGCCAAAGTGGAAGTTAGCCACGATAGCCATCACTGCTGCGTTTAATAATAAAAGCGCCCCTATGATGGTTAATCCTCGCTTAATCAATTTTTTCTCCAGAACATTCCATGCAACCCAGGAGCCACAAGCATAAGGCAGCGCCTGGTTTACTGCTGTTGATTGACATTTCAATGGTATCACAAAATCAATTTAGCCTGGAGGATGTATCATTCGCTGCAAGGCGTTGCTCGCCAATAATCCTGGAACATGTTATCGTTTCAGCATGTGGCGGAACGATCGAGGTCGTTTCACTGATGAAGACAAGGAGATCGCCATGAAGCAACCCACTCTTTCCCTGAATGACGGATCGCAGATTCCGCAACTTGGATTCGGCACCTGGCAAATCCTGGAAGAACAAGCCGCTTCTGCCGTTTCCGCTGCGCTTGCGGCAGGCTATCGCCTGATCGACACGGCCTCCATTTACGGCAACGAAGTGGGGGTCGGTGATGGGATGCGTCACTCGGGCGTGCCGCGCCAGGAAATCTTCGTGACCACCAAACTATGGAACAGCCACCAGGGGTACGATGAGGCGTTACGCGCTTGCGACGAGAGCCTGCGACGGCTGCGGCTCGATTACGTCGATCTTTATCTGATCCATTGGCCGATGCCGCACCGGGGCCGATACCTCGACAGTTGGCGCGCGCTGATCAAACTGAAAAAAGAGGGGCGTGCGCGCTCGATCGGCGTGTCCAATTTCCAGCTCCCGCATCTGCGCCGTTTGCTGGATGAAACCGGCGTGGTTCCGTCGATCAATCAGATCGAGTTGCACCCGTATTTTCAGCAGCGTTCCCTGCGTGAGTTTCATGCTCTACACGAAATCGTCACCGAGTCCTGGAGTCCGCTCGGACAAGGAGGAGCCTTGCTGCGCAACGAACGGGTTCTGCGCACTGCGCAAAAGCATCGCAAAACGGCAGCGCAGATTGTGCTACGTTGGCATCTCGACAACGGTCTGGTCACGATTCCGAAGTCGGTCGATCCGGGGCGCATCCGCGAAAATTTCCATGTGTTCGATTTCCGGCTCGATGCCGAGGATATTGCCCTGCTGAACGATCTCGACGACCCGAAAGGGCGTATCGGCCCCGATCCCGATACGGCGGATTTTTAGGGGAGATTTGCCTGGGTTTTTGAGTCACGCCGCCAGGAACCCACCAACTGATGGCGCAACCCCCTCAACCCAGGTGCCTGATCCTTGACATTGAGACGACCGTTCCCGCGCACGAGGGAGCGCGCGCGCAGATCATCCATAGCCCGATCCACGCCCATCGAAACTCAAAACCGCCAGGTCACGCCGGTGGTTACGCCGTGGAGCATCGCCCTTGGGTGCCTGCTGTCAAACGCCCGGATGTACCCGACCGCTAGATCGAGATTCTGGCCAGGCGAATAGATGGCGGCTATTTCAGCGAACCTCGAACGCACTGTATCTTCGCCAGAACGTGCCAGATCAATGCCTGCGTTCAATGCCAGTATCCACTTCTCGGAAACATCCCAGACAGGCGCCACGGAGAAATGTCTGTTGGTGGTGTTATCGTCCGAATAATGGTATCGCTCGCGTCCCGCACCGGCGTTGAAATGCACCGAACCGAACGGTACTTTCTGGCTCAGGATCAGAGTCAGGCTGCCGGAAGTCTTGCCGCTACCCAATCCCCTTCTCTCGCGCCCCGAACCGACGGGAAACAGCACCTCCGGCTTGAGAGCCAAACGGGTGCCGGAAGCTTCGCTCTCAAAAAACAGCCACTTGAACCCGATCCCCGTATTGCCGAAGCCGCTGCTGCGCTCGCCGGAAATCCGAACGTGCGAGTAGTCGATACCGACAAAAACATCAACAGCCTCGGACAGCCCATAGGTGTAGGTAAGTGGCAGGGAATCCCTCCGTTCAGTCTCTCCGTTCCACCGGGTACGATCCCAGTTGTACGCCACTTCGAGTTGATGGCCTCCTGAACCCAGTGTATCCACGTCATCGGTAATCAGGGGCTGCATGGCCGGGGCCGAGAATGCGGCAAACAGCGTAAGAGAAGGAAAAAACACTGTGCACTTGAAAAGTGAGCGCGACATCCGACAATCCCCCGATCATGATGAGAATAATTCTCATTCTCATGATAGAGGTTTGGCTTGTCAAGAGCCTCAGCGAAAAATGAGGGGTTCAACACCCGTTCACGATTTGGCGTCCCGATCTAGCACAGTGAAATACGAGAAAGGAGTTCCCCCCTCACCCATCGCCACAGTCGTAGCCCTGCGTGCAGGCCGGACCCAGCCTTCGCGCCGCTCTGAAGAGCGAGGTTTGATCAACATGGAAAGCAAGCCTTTGTGGCAAAGCCCGCGACCTAGTCCGTAGTTGCACGCGAAGATGTTATGCTCCACAAATCGCGCACTGAATGGGCGCTGTGCATGACATTGCGTTCAAACAGACCCGCCTGTCCGCAGGCTGCTTATCATTGGTAGTTAAGCGCCGAGTCCAAAAGCGTGCTGCACGAAACTTCTACCTGAAGAGCATTGCTGTAGTATCATGCGTGCAGGGTGTTACACACAAATGTCACATACAAGTGACATTTGTGCACTGGGCGTAGCAAGGCCGCCCGTTTTGCCTGGCTAATTTAAGGGAGGAAGCTCACATGCGATCACAGGAAGATATGGACTTTATCCTTAGCATTACAGACTGGTTTAACGGTCGTTGGGAAGACCCGGATTGGGGAAAGCGGCCCACAACTCAAATATTAGTAGCGTTGGTTGTGCGCGAGCTTGCCATGGTGATTCAGGACGCGGAACTTCGCGGACAAATCCATGCCTCTGTCGACAAAGTCATCATAAATAGCGGTCAAATTGCCATAAAACAATGACCGCCTGATTGTACTCAACCAGGTCAATGCGAAAACCCGCGCAGATCGGTAAGATCTGCGCTACTCACCCAACCATCGAGGGTTGATTTTTCGTGAGATGCCTCATATGGACTGAAATGGCAAACATGAGGCAAACATGAATAAATGGGCGCTGTCTCAAACTTTGCGCTCAAGCCGGATAGCCCCGCCTGCGACGGGGCTGTCGTTTTGTTTTGATGTCAGGCATAACCATGAGTGGGAAGACGTGTTATCAGTGTGGGCAGGAGATAGGTTTCTGGAGCGTGTTCAAATCCATGTGGCCGACTCGCATTTTCTGCCCTTACTGCAAGACCAAGAACAGCTACAAATATGGCCACATGATCGGGCTGGCCTTCGCCGTCGCAACGATTCCTCTCGCGTACATAGCACTCGTGATTGCGAGTTTGTCCATCCAAAACTCCAATGAGTTCCTCCCCGTATATTGGCTCGTGATCTACCTTGTGCTGCTCGAGCTTCTACTTCTTGTAACCACATGGTCATTACGAAGGCATGGCCAGCTCATCATCCGTAAGTAGTTACCCAACAAAACCATGCAACCAATGAATGAAGACGCTCGCGGCTGATGGTTGGCGTTGGGTGATCAAGATCATGCCGCTTTCACGTTTTCCACCTCTTGCTCTACGTTCGTTCAATGTGTAGCTTCGCAGTTGCATCTCGCACCAGCGTGCGTAGCAGTTATGCCTCATGAGTTGCGCACTGAATGGGTGCTATACCTGACTTTACGCTCTAGCCGGACGGCCCTTTCTGGCCGACGCATGGCTTTTACGTTAGGCTCGTCCTCGCAAAATTCCCGTTTAATCACATTCAGGAGATTTCAGCGTGTTTCACGAAACCAGAATCAATGAGCTTTGACCTGGGCTTATCCCGTTTCCGGAAAATATTTTCACTGATGACCAACCATGGCTGGCCGACCATCTGCTGCCTTTACTCTCCATTGACCTGGGCATTCTACGGCCCGAGTTGGCAGGCACCGTAGTGCATATGCTGCGCCCTGTGGGGCCTTACGAGGGTTATATCGGCGACGGCACAGAGCAATTTCACAACGAGTTCGCATCTTCCAACTGGTTTGCCCTGCAACTGACTGAGGACAACCGCTATCGCTTCCTGGGTCAGGAAGGGTATTTTCCGCCTCGCATCCACCCTGACGAGGAAAAATACGCGGCGCAGAAGAAAGAAGACTATGCCAAAGCACGCGCCTACTTTGAAAAACATGGTCGCCTGCCCAACGACCCGATGTACGGCGATGGTGAGGAGAGCAGACCGCAGGACTGGCTAGACGATCTGGGCGGAGATTTCTGGGCTGGCAACTGGGTAACGGAGGCCCCGCCGAGCGCTTTCACACTCATCGACGACGAAAAAAATGACCGCATAGAACTCACCTACCAAGGCAGGCCATTTTTCCCCGTGGCCAATGCTGATGACCTTACTACCCTGCTGTTCTACGAACCCGAAAGCCGCACGGCGCTGTTTACTTTTGACTTCAGTTGAGTCGCAACGTGTCATTGCGCGCGGAGCCGTCAGGCGTAGCCGCTGCAATCCATAGGCCGTGTGGATTCTGCGACTTCGCTTCGCTTCGCGCTGCAATGACAGGGGAAAATTTCAAACTGAGGCACTACCCGATTATCGGCAAATTTCTCAGTGTATGCAAAAAAGAGTAAGATGGCGGCGTCGGGGTTTGCAAGCATAACTCAACCTCTACGCGGGCTACGGCCTCGGGCCTTGCCTGACCAACGCTGATTCTTTCACCCGGTTACTCTTTAATCATAAATGGTGCATCATGAACAGAATCGTTATCACATGGCTTGCCGTCGTTCTTTGTGCCTTGAATTTCCCCGCCTACGCCAATATGAACGAGATGGAACGTTCAGTTGAGGCGGGTGCGGCTATTGACCCTGTCAATGGCGTTGTTACCGCCCAGGCTAACAGGCACAGGAGAGAGCGTGCGCATACCCATGCCCCTACGCGAAGACAGGCTCCCGTAGTGGTCATCGTTCCAGGCAGGAACTACCACTGGTCGAGGCACATGCAGAGGCAACAGGAGGACATGGTACGGGCCACACGGGGAACCAGGATCAAAGTAACGCGAACAAAGGATAACCGGCTCAGACTGGCGATTCCGGCTGATGTTTCGTTTGATACAGGACGCTACGATATCAAGCCTAACATGAGGCCGATCCTCAACCGCTTCGCGGCTACTCTGAGGAATCATCCGGCCACTCAGATAGCGGTCGTCGGACATACCGATAATACCGGCAGCGATGAGATCAACGATCCGCTATCGATCAATCGCGCCGCCTCAACGCGGGATTACCTCGCGGATCGTGGTGTGTCGGAAAGACGCATCGCCATCGACGGGCGCGGTTCGTATGAGCCAATCAGCACCAACAACACAGCGGCAGGACGCGCCATGAATCGGCGTGTCGACATTTACGTTTGGGAATTGGTACCCTGATACCAAGCCCGACACGCGCAAGCAATGGGGCGCTGTGCAGGCGCGCCGCTACGTTGCTTTCGGCCCGCCCCCTGCCTGAGCAGAGGGCGGGGTGCTGCAAGGGGCGGATTACAAGCTCTTGTCGCAATACAGAAGCAGGACTATAATTAGAACTGCCCTAACAAGGCGCTTGAAACCCTTCTCGAAACAAGGTTTCACTTTTTAATCACCTCCTTTTGGGGCGGTGATTAGCGCGGAAGCCCCGTCGTGAGCGGGGCTTTCTCACGTCCGCCCCGCGCGTATTCTCTCACACTTTCCGTATAAAAATACATATCGGATAATCAAATAGATTTAGACCACGATTACAACGTGGTGTTGGCGCTGCCAAGGACAGCCACAATTGACGAGAGAACACGCCCGCGTCGATCGTGGCGATTTTCCATGAGCGCATGGACTCGGTGACACGACTGGCCGACAGGCTCTATTTGTAATCAGCGTGTAGCCTGGATAAGCGAAGCGCCATCCAGGGATGGCTTTGTCCATGCGAAGCATTGCCAATCTTGAATTGGCAATTTTGGAGTTTTGTAGCGGTTGGGATCATCCCTCTCATCCAGCGACGCTCCGCGTCGGAAAGCAAGAATCCCTGGATGGCGCTTCGCTTATCCAGGCTACGCATGCTTCCTCGCGGAACTGATGCGGCTGCCAGCCCGCCCGCTGGATGGCGGGCGTAATGAACTTGGTGCAAATATCGCGCTCACTGAGCAGGTATTTGTCCATTCATTCTCCCGATGAGCTGCCTGGATCTTTCGTGCTTTTCCCGCGAAAAACACCAATCCCCGAATCACTTCGCGCGGCTGGCTCCGCTTCAACCCTCCGCGCCTACTCTACCTCGAAACTGCGGGTAGACAGTTCCGCATAATAGCGCCCCGAAGCGGCGGTGAACTTCAGCACGCAATAATCCGGGTCCGTCACGCCTCCCCGGTAATAGAGCGTATCTCCCTCACGCCAGATCATCTCCTTCGTGGCCGCGTCCTCGCATACCTCCATGCTGCCCTGTAGCATCACGCCCCGGAAAGTGTCACGGTCGAAAAAATAGATGCACGCCTTCGGGTTGGCGCGAAATTGCGCCACGCGCATGCTGGATGTGTTGGTCGTAAACCAGAAGGTCCTGATGCCGTCACGCTTGCGCGGTTCGAGCATGGCCTTGATGTTGGGGAACCCGTCCGGATCGACAGACCCCACGATCGACACATTCCGGCGGTCGATCAACTCGCCGATCATTTGAGCCGTTATCTGCACTTCGCTTTCCTCCTCTTCATTCCTGTTCAGGCTTCTCGCCCTCGGCCGCCGCCTCGGAAGCAACAGGCGTCGGGACATCCTTCTTCCAGCAGCCCCCCTCGATCCACGCGGAAAATCCCCGGCTCGACCAGCGAATGAGGACGGCTGCAAGCCAGATCGTCCAGGCCAGCATGAGTACGCGGTAGACCCAGATGGGCAGGCTGAATACCTTGACGACAGGCAACAACGAATCGCTCTTGTCGGCAAACCACGCCAAATCGTTGCCACGGGTGACGTAGCCGCTGATGCCCATGTCGGGTACGCCGTTCAGCCCTTTCACGACGTTGCCGATGAGTCCGTTGAGCATCACGACGGTCAGGATGACGATACCGACCTGCATGGCATTGAACCTGCCTGCCGACCAGTTCCGGCAGGACTCACTGCGCACACGCCAGTCGATGACGATCAACCAGAGCGCGATGGTGAACAGCGCCATCCACGAGAAAGTGGAAAACCCCAGCACGAGCAGGAACCACTGCCAGCCTTTGAACGAAGAGACGCCACTCCTCGCCAGCAGGAAGGCCAGCAGGAGCGCCAGGAGCAGTTCGCCCCAATAGAGCACCGCCGGGCCGACCGCCGGGCCGCTCACGCCAAGAATCCAGCGGTCTTCGCCGAAGACGGTACGCAAGTCGATATTGGCGGTTGGCAGGCCAAGGCCGATGTCCGGGCTGGACGTGATAAGGCCGATGCCCCCCTGACGGCGCAGCTGGAGGGTGTAGGTTTGTACTCCTGGCCCGACGGGCAGGCTCAGTTCGTGCTGACCCTGTTCTTTTTCGCGCGGTTGCAGGTTCAGGGGCGCGCCGTCGCGCCGCACTTCGAGCACTTCCAGTTCCTGCGGCAAGGCAATGAGATGCTCGCCCACCTGGCTCGCCCGCAGGCTGAATCCCAACTTGACATCGCTGGCATGTCGACCTGCCTGGTGCTCCAATTCCACACGATCGATGGCGCGGGTTTCGCCCTCGGCCTTGGCAGGTTGCTTCAGGGTCAGCGTGAGCCTTTCGCCGGGCAGGGGATGAAATTCAAAAACCACTTCCTGCCCGTTGCTGGAGAGCACCACCGGCACACCTTTCATTTCCAGATGCCAGGAGGGGTTCACGGTAATGCGCCAGACCTCCGCATGATCCGTCAGAGGCGGAGCGAGCAGTTCGATGCTCTTCTTCGTCTCGTCCAGCCGCGCCGTCCAGCGAGTCTGATGGGTCCTGGTTGAAAAAACCGCCGAGGCGCGACCGTCCTGTACCTTGACCTCGGGGGTGGTGATGTGCTCTCCGGGCAACAGCGGCACATGGTAAGTAAAGCCGCCCTCCCCCGGCGCTATGCGCGTCACCTGGGTATGGACGTTCCAGTCGAGGCCGAAAACGAGGTCGCGCTGCACACGCACGAAAGGCGGGAACGGTTGTGCGGGCAACGAGGAAGCCGCGTCGGCGCGCTCCCGGTCAACGGAAAGCGCGGCAGTGTCCGCACGCAGAAAATTGAGCGTCTCGCCCAGGAGACGATCCTCGTCGATCCCATCGACCTGCCAATGCGCGCTGCCAAATTCGATCTGCGCGGGGCGAATCGGAAAACTGAGCGAAGCGGCATCGCCGCTGATCGTGTATTCGAGTTGAACGTGATGGATGCCGCGCGGCAGGGCAACGTAGTTTCTCCCCCAGAGGCGCAGCACTGGACGCGCTTCACCGTTGACGCGCACGCCACGCAGAGTCATGTGTTGATCCGGTTCCGGCAACGCCAGCGAACCCGCCGCCTCGATGTGCGCCACGAGCACGGCTTTCAATCGGGACTCTTCGGCATCCATGCGCACGCTGGCAACATCGGCGCAAGCAGGCGCGCACGCGGGCGCCTTGAGCAGGCGGGTTCTCAGTTCCTTCAGCAACTCATCGGGCGGAAACACGCCTCCGGGCGCAGCGGCGGCAGGCACGGAAACACCCAGCCCGGCAGCAACAAAACCGGCAAGGCACAACGCGAAGAGCGCCGCCGACACGCGAGACGGTGAATCCGGGCGGGGTTGTTTCCACGGGGGGAGCGTGCACGACGAGGACGCGCTCAGGCAGGGGAAGACCTCGAGGATCGAACGCCAGATGAACCAACCCAACAACGCGATGACCAGCAGATGCAGCAAGCTGGTCAACCAGGGCGGGCTGATCAGCAGGCGCACGCTCTGCGTTTCGCTGACGGGCCCGGACCAATGCAACTGGTAGTGATGCCCCAATTCCCAAGCCGGTTCGCCGTCGCCGGTCTGCGTGGCGGGGGGGTTGGGGGGGGGGGGGGGGGGGGTTTCCCCCCCCTTGTGCTTTACCCTCACCATCACCCTCCTCACCTTCTCTTTTTATCCCAGGACGCCCCCTCTGTTCTTCTTCTGTTGCTTT
>Ga0099364_10010283_pt1 | contig 12876 bp, 9 predicted proteins | sample TergutTh196P3_FD_73070 | JGI IMG/M metagenome (GOLD analysis project Ga0099364, IMG submission 73070) | Microcerotermes parvus P3 segment gut microbial communities from Pointe-Noire, Republic of the Congo - Th196 P3 | ecosystem: Host-associated > Arthropoda: Insects > Digestive system > Gut ...
AAAAATTCGCTTATGTTGTCGTTCAATCCAAAACTTTTTTAGATGAAGCTAATATTTCAGCAGGGACAAAAATGCCAAGAGCGGATTGGGGAAAAATCGCCGAGGCAACTATATTCTCGCCCTCCCTCCCTGAACAAACCGCCATCGGAAACTTTTTCCGCACCCTCGACAATCAATTAACAAGCCAGAAAACTACTATCGAACAGCTAAAACAGCTAAAAGCGGCGTATTTGCAGAGGATGTTTGTCTAATTAAAATTGGACTATCATTTATCAAAAAATGGAGGTTCTGATATGATTACTTTACAGTCGCAAATTGATAAAGCTTCACGCACAATCGACACGGACAGTTATCCAATTTCGATTGGCGAACTTATCAATATGTATCAAGAAGATGAGATTGATGTTCATCCAGAGTTTCAACGTGCATTCCGCTGGGAGATTGAACAAAAATCTGCCTTAATCGAATCAGTTTTACTAGGTATTCCTATTCCGCCAATTTTTGTTTTCACGCGTGATGATGGGGTTTGGGATGTTATTGACGGACAGCAACTGTTGTCCACAATCTTTCAGTTTGTGGGGATTTATAAGGATAGTAAAAGAGAACTATTGCCTGCAATAAAACTAACAAAAACAAAGTTTTTATCTTTGTTGGAAAATATCGTTTGGGAAAATGAAGAAGAGTCAGTCTATCAACTTAGTCGAGCCCAGAGAATAATGATAAAAAGGGCGAAAATCGATGTGAAAATTCTTAAAGCTACAAGCGATAAAGACTCAAAGTATGACCTGTTCCAACGTCTTAACTCTGGCGGTACAAGCCTAACACCGCAAGAAGTGAGAACTTGCATAATCATCATGGAAAATGAAGAGTTTTACCGTAGCTTACTTGAGATGAGTAACAACGAAGATTTTAAAGATTGTTTACCCCTTACTGACAGAGCTGTAGACGAGCAAGAAAATATAGAGTTCGTTGTGCGATTTATAGTATCTCGTCATGGTGATATAAAAGATATGGAGCAAAGTCTTCATGATTATTTAACTGAATCTATTGTGAAAATCATAAGAGACGATGAATTTTCTATGGACGAAGAAAAAAAGATTTTTAATGCTCTCTTTAATTACCTGAACCAAAATACAGTGGAAGACACCTTCAAAAGATATAATACTAATAAGGAATCTTTTCAGGGGCCACCAACAATAAGTGCCTTTGAGGCGATTATTCCTTTTATTAGTAGCAATTTAGACAAATACTCTCAAATAACTGGAGACGAGTTTAAGCAAAAACTTATAAGTATGCACCAGAATGACATCTATAAAGATGCTTACAGAAGAAGGTCAACGGATAGATATAAAACGCTTTTGAAAATCGGAGAGGAGATTTTCGGGGAGAATGCGAATAAGGAATCTTGAAGAGCTACAAAATGAAATAGATGCTGATATTGCATGGCGAAAAAAAGAAATAGTAGATTTTCATTTGCTATGCAGTTCGAACGATACCCTTGAGTACTTGAGAAGAGCTTGTTTTGTTATGATGTGCGCACACTTTGAAGGTTCTATTCGATTTGCCTCGAACGCCTACGTCGCATATATTTCCAGTCAAAGTATAAAAGGCTCTGACTTAAGAACTGAAATAAATGCCATTGCTGTACGCAAGAAGAAACACCAATTATTCAATCAAACAAACACAAAAAAAGTCAAAGTATCATCTGTGAGCGATGTATTGAAAGCATACGATGATTTATTTAACGGGAGTTTTTATATAAAAATCAACGAAGATGATTTGATGCCTGAAATAGATGATGCTGACCCAGCTTTACCTACAGAAGGAAATCCATCTCCAGACGTATTGAAAGAAATAGCAATGATTCTTGGTCTTAACTATAACGCCCTATTCCGATTAAGAGAGAGCTTCATAAACTCTGAATTACTTAATCCGCGTCACAGTGTTGCTCATGGTGAGAAGAGACCGATTCATGCAAACGAACTTAATGCGGCTAAAGAATTTGTGGTAAAAGTTATGGATGATTATACTGCTGCGATTATGGATGCTGCTATAAACGGTTTACATATGAAAAATCGTGAAGTTGAAATTGAATGATTAACATAAGTATTACGAGTTAGACAGCCACAACGCAGCTCTTATACCTGCACAACCCCAACGGAATAATGCCCGATACGCTAGTTAGCAAGCAGAGCAAAGGTCAAGACCTTTGCAGCGGCCCCCCTTACGGGAGCCGCGCTTGTTAGGGTTCCACCCTTAGACCCGGAGCGCGGGAAAACGGCGATGCCGTTCTCCCGCTTGAAGCCTCGCTGAGCTCGTCTGCCATGTCGCCGGTTTGTGTCCGGTGCGTGACCTGCGGGGAGAGAAAAACCGCCTCAGATTGCGATGTCAAGCCCGTGCGGGTTTTCGCGTTTTTTCTCCACGCCGAGCATCCGCGACGCATTGGATTTCGCCGTGCAAAGGTCTTTGAATTTTTGATTCGCCGTCTTGTATTCGGAGCGGAGCGGACGGCGATGTTTTTCGAGTTCCGCCCACCGCTCCCTGAGTTGGTTTATGCTCGGCAGCTTGCCGTTTTTCGCGGAGCCGTGTTCGTTGAAATATTTTTTTGCCGCCTTATGGAGTTCGATGTCGGCGCGGTGCGCTTCATAGAAAGAATTATCCCAACCGCTTGCCCTGTACTGCTGATAAATCTTCCGCGTCTTGCCGTACTGGCCGATATATTTCTGCAACTCGTTTATCTCTTGCTGCTGCTTTTCAATCTCGCGGATTTTGCTCTGAATCGCCATGACTTCGCCGCAGGCGGCGGAGCATTTTTGTTCGAGTTCCTCATAGCTGTCGATGCCGGAATCTTTGATATAGATGAGCGTTTTTGCGGAGCGTTTCAAGTTCTCCACCGTCGCCCAATGCTCAAAACCGCCGCCGTATCCGGCTTTCAGTTTTTCTTGAATGTCGATGAGCAGTTGCGGCGCTTTCGCCCCGGTTTCGCGTAGCGGCTTCGGGTCGAATTTCATCCCGCCTGACAGACGCGCGAGGATTGAATCCTCGTCGTAGCCGTCGGGCATGGAACTGAGCCGGGCGAACCGTTTTGCTTCGGGTAGTCTGATTGCGACATTCGCGTTCTGTTTTACTTCGCATCCGATCGACAACAGCGCTGAGATGAAGTCCTCCCACGTCTTGCATCCCGGCAGAACGCTGTCGATAACATACGCCAGTTGCTCACGGTTTCCAAGCGGCTTGTTGTTGCCGAGCCACTTGTCATAGCTCTTTCCTTTTTCCTGCGGGTTCTCGATAATCGAAAGCCCATGCGCCAAACAAATCGTGTCTGAAATCTTCTGGAGCGCCATGCCCGACTGCTTGAAGTTATGCCACTTGCGGGAGCAGTCCAAAGTGGTTGAATTGAACACGGTATGGGAGTGGATATGGGCGCGGTCAATATGAACCGCGATCAAAAATGCGTGGCGGCCTTTAGTCAGAGCCATCGCCGTTTCCCATGCGATTTTCCCGGCGGTCTCCGCGTCCGTTTCGCCGGGCCGGAATGACTGGCGGACGTGGTATCCGATTATATCGCGGTCGCCTTGGTCGCGCCCGGTTTTTATTGCGTACTGCCGCTTCGCCAGCGTGAACTCCTGCGGCGCGGTCAGCGGGTCGCATTGGTACGATAACAGCAACTCGCCGCCGTCCGTTTTTTCGCCGTCGCCGATATAATCGGTGGAGCGCCGTAAAGCGGATTCTATTGAACCCGCCCCGGCGTGTAATGTTATCAGTCTTGTCGTAGCCATATATCCTTAAACCACAATTTCAGATTCGGGGGTTTTGTTCAAAACTGAACGGAATATAAGTCAAAACATAAAGTATAGAACTATCAGATATGTTCAAAACCTGCGTCCCCTATGTGGTTATCCTCCTCTCAAAAATAATGCTCGCCCGCAAATGCCTCAGCACACTTGCGGACGAGTGTTTTGAAATCAATGCTAACTGAGTATCCTCAAATTCGGTGGGCGCTTACCGGCGCAATAAGGACAGCCGGAGCCCTTGCTTCGTCCAAACGGCGCGACCTTCCATGAATGACCTCGTGAACATCGCCACCAGACTTTTAGGCGCGAGGTAATCGCCAGGGATTCGGGGCGTAAGCCATCGTTTTTCGAATAGTCCCACTCCGCAGCCAGGTGAGGTGCGACCGTCAGCATATCGTTGTATCCGGGCAGAACGGCTTTTCCTGCACAGTACGGGCAACCGCTGCCTCCGTTGCGGCTTGCGATCACAGCCTTCCATTGATGCCCTTGCTCGCAACGCCACCACGCCTTCAACCCGGAGTTGGCAGACACAGCCTCCGGGCGCATATCGCCATTATTCCCGCCGTCCCATTGTGCGGCAAGCGAAGGGTTCGTTGTGGCTAAATCGTTGAAGCCAGCGAGAACCATCTGGCCTGCGCAATACGGACAGCCATATTTCTTTCTTGTCCTGATCTGGGCTTTCCAACTGTGGCCTTTTTCGCATTTCCACCAGACTTTCTTGGATGATCCGATGTAGCAGCCTTCAGGGGTTGCTGCGCCATTCTTGCTGCCATCCCATTCGGCGGCAAGGCGCGGATGAGTCGAGGCCAAGTCGTTAAACCCTTTGAGGACTTTCCTGCCGGAGCAGTATGGGCAAGAGCTCCCCCTATGCCTGTGAGCAATTGAAGTATGCCAGCTGTGGCCGAGAGGACACCGCCACCACACAATCAGCCCTGATGAAACCGTAACCATTTTCGGCGTCAACATGCCGTTTTTCTCATAGTCCCATTCGGCTGCAATTGCCGGTTTCTTCGTAGCCAGATCATTGTAGCCCGCGAGAACCGCCTGGCCGGAGCAATATGGGCAACCATTGCCGTTTGCCCTGTTCCGCACCGCAGCCTGCCAACTGTGCCCATCGGGACATATCCACCAAGCCTTGCGGCTTGAATAAGACACGATGCGGTCAGGGGACAAATCTCCGTTCTTGTCGAAATCCCATTGTGCCGCAATCTCCGGAAAACGGGCAGCCAGATCGTTAATACCGCTGACTATTTGCTTTCCGGCACAGATATGGCAGCCTGATCCATTGTTTCGGTTGCCGATTGCAGCCAGCCAACTGTGGCTTTTGCCGCACCGCCACCATACTTTCTGCCTTGAGTTAGCCCCGACGTCGGTTGGCTGCAGCGGGTGGTTCTTGTCATAATCCCATTCGCACGCAAGTTCGGGGCGCAGCGTCGCCAAGTCATTGTACCCGACCAATATGGCCAAATTAGCACAGTAAGGGCAACCGCAGCCGTTAGCGCGGCTGTAGATAGCTGCCAGCCAGCTGTGCCCTTTATCGCACCGCCACCATGCTTTTACGGCAGACTTGCTTTTCACCTGATCCGGGCGAAGGCCGCCATTTTTCTCATAGTCCCATTCGGCGGCGAGCATAGGGTAAACTGTCTCCAAATCATTTGCGCCTTTAATCACGGCGTGGCCGGAACAGCAGGGGCAGCCGTGCCCATCTGTCCTCTGCGCAACTGTTGTCTGCCAACAATGGCCATGTTTGCATTTCCACCAGAATTTGCGGGACGATGACTTGGCTTTAACCATATCGGGAGTGACTCCGTTATTTCTATCGCAATCCCATTCCGCTGCGAGTATTGGGCTGACGGTCGCCAGATCGTTAACGCCCATTATTGCATTGCGCCCACAGCAGTAAGGGCAGCCGCTATTCAAATTCGAACGGTTTGAGATTGGCGCTGCCCAACTGTGGCCTTCATTGCACCGCCACCAAACGCGCCTGTTCGATTTGGCAGCCACCTGGATCGGCGCGAGGCCTTTGTTCTTCTCGTGATCCCACTCGGATGCCAGCTCAGGGAATTTGGTCGCCAAGTCATTAAACCCGGCAAGCGGGGTACGCCCGGAGCAGTAGGGGCATCCGTTCCCTTTGTCTGTACGGTTGCAGATGCTGGATTGCCAACTGTGTCCGAGGCCGCATTTCCACCAGGCTTTTTGCTTTGATTTCGCCGTAAACTCTGACGGGCGGCTCCCTGCGTTCTTTTCGTAATCCCAGTCTGCCGCGACATCCGGAAACCTTGTTGCCAGGTCGCTGACGCCAGGTACGGCACGAAGCCCGGAACAGTACGGGCAGCCGTTGCCATATGTGCGGTTTCGCACTGTAGATTGCCAGCTGTGGTCTTCGGTGCATTTCCACCAGACTATGCGGGAACTGCAAAATCCGGTGTTTTCAGGCGTCAAGCCGCCATTTTTCTCACGATTCCATTGTGCGGAAAGATCAGGGTTTTCATCGCTTAACATACGTGCCATCATTCTTGCCCTCCCCGTTCGATTTGCTGCTTCATTCGCCAAAGCAAAGATTGTTCGCGGGACAATTCCTGCATATCCGGCCCTATTGCCTCTGAAAATGATATTGGCGTTGCAGGTTCGGACATCTCTGCCATCGCCATTTCCGTGACCTCGGTGTCAGTCTGTTTGAGGACTCCGCCGCGATGCAAAATCTCATTGGCTATCGCCGGGTAAAGATAGCGCGACAGCGCGGATCGAAGATAGCGGTTTTCAAGCGTGAGCGCATTGTTTTCGCCCCGAAGCTTTCCAAGCCCGTCGCGCTCAGCAGCCATTTCGGCGGCAGATTTGCGCAACGCCGCGTTCTCTGACAACAAGCGCAAACTATTTTCAGCCGCTTCGACTGAATGGTCGTAGATTCCGCGCCAGTACAAATCCAAATCCATCAACGCCGCTTTCAGAGCCGGTTTGGTTGGGTTGTTTGCAATCAGCGCATCGGCGTCGAGATTCTTGTACGCGAGGGCGAACGCCCCCATCCCGCCGCCTTCCTTTAGTTCTTCGATGCGTTTGCGTACAGCGTCGCTTCGCCTGAAATCATAGGCTTTTATGTCAAACCCAAGCGTTGCGGAGAACTCTTCGAGCTGGCTGCATTTCAGTTTCTTAGGGTTGCCGTGGGTTTCCCAATACGCATTCACAATCCTCAGCATATCGCTGCCTGCTGCTTTTTTTGGTCTGGCCATACTAAAATTCCCCCTCATTAGAATAATGCTCAGCAAGACAGTCCGTGAGCCGATGGCAGCTATGCTGCAGGCGCAGGATTGCGGCGCCGACGTCCTCCTGGCACCCCAATCCCCGCCGCACGAGCTCAATCATACGAATAAGATGTTGGCTGTCTGCGTCAACGAGTTTCTTGTTGGCGCCGGCATCGCGAAACTGCGGACGTACGCCAGGCGTGTCCGGCCAAAAGTGCCTGCAGCTTTCGCAGTCCCCAATACGCCCGTCATCGCTGATGGCTTTTACGCACTCGCGCACGTCGCCGTTTTCAACCTGCATTGCGTCGCACCCGCCTCCTGACACGCGGCGGGTGCCGGCAGGGATTGCAGTTGGGTAATGGTTTGCACCATTGAACCTTGCCGTGCCGCCCATCGCCCTGCGGAATCGCTCTACGGAAATGCACTCGACGAAAGTGGATATGTTCGCGTAATAGCTGGAACTGATGTTTATGTCGGCGTGACCTGCCAGCTCCCTGCAAATCACGGGTGAGCCGCCACTTATGATGAGGCTGATCATCGCGAGATGCCGGGTATCTCCAAGCCGGATTGATTTAATGCCCGCGTTTTGCCCGGCGGCATCTTCATCGAAAAAGCAACGCAGCGTTTCGCTTAAATCGTCATAGCTGTAATATCGGTTGCGTGCCTGTGCTTGTTTGCCCAGCCCTGCGTAATGTGGCTCAAGCAGCAAAAGCGTGCCCAAATCCGTATCCCGCATCTGTTCCGTTTCATGTAAATACCATCGTATTTCAGTGGCGATCCTTTCTGAAACGCTGTACCGGCAGCATTCATAGTCGTCGGCGATCCGATAGGATATCTTGGCCTCTCCGCCCTTGAGTTTTGTGCGCCGCACGGTCAGTGCGTTTCCTTCAAGGCAGTTGCGGGGAATCAGCAAAAACTCCGTGACCCGCAAGGGGAGTATCGCCGTCAGGTTCCACCAAAAGTATACGGGGAAGTAGAACAGCTTCCGCTCGCGGCTTGCCGTTTGCCAAAATGCGTCCATAGCTTCTTGGAAACGCAGGTAATTGCTGAACTCCGCGAGTGTGCGCTGATGCTTGCCGCCGCCACCGCCTGAGCCGGATGCCCCGCATCGCACTTCAAGCGCTTCAATAACGCTGTCGCGGTACTCGGAATTGCCGGGCAGCAGTTTCAGGAACGCAAGCGCGTGATGGGCGTCGCGCACGATTTCGGAAGCTTCCCCCGCATTCATGGAGGCTATCCGCTTGAACAACCGCAACAAACACTGGAGCGTCTTCAGCTGCAACGACCCCAGATGAAGGACGATGTATCCTTTCATGCAATCCCGGTAATCGTCTGCCCGGCATCCAAGCCACCCCGCTGCCGTAAACGCGCAGTCGGCAAAGGACAAAGCCAGCCTTATGTCGCTTGTTTCGTTCGTCAGCGTCCAAACATCATCGCCGAAGCATGCGTTCAATATGACCTTGCGGGAGCGATAGCCCTCGAACACGGATTTCAATTTGCCTTCCGCACTCATGTCGTCCGCATTGATGACGCGGATACGGCTAACGCCTGTGGAGAGAGGTTCAAAGGATTTCGTCAACATGGCTGACTCCTTTCTCCGCAATGGCCAGCAGTTCGGAGTTGTCGTTTTCGGGGTAGAGCGCCCGCGCCGATGCTAGGATTTCCATAACAGCCGGCAATATCGCGGTTTCAAGAATTTTCGTGTGGCGCAATCGTTCGACGTGAGTGGCGCACGCGCGCAGGCCGCTTATGCGCGCGTATTCTTTCACCAGCGTGTGCATGGCGGATTTCGTGTATATTTCATACCCGCAGCCGAGGCAGCAGGCGCGCTCCGGATATGGGCAGCCGAAACCTGCGGCGGTCATAAGGCAAAGCCACTCGTCCTGGCGGCTCGGGGCGTTGCCTGAAGCGATGTTTTGCAGCACCGAGAAAGTGTTTTCCGGTATCCCGGCGATTCCCCCGAAAATGTGACGGACGGCTTCGCGGCTTCGTGCCAATGCGTTTTCCGTAGCAGTTGCTATGCGCTCAATGGTTTGCGCCGGCAACCCTAACTGCGCGATCAGCGACGTTTGCGCGCGCACCGGCAGTTGCCTGTACCGATCTCCCCCGTATATCTCCAAGAGTATGGCGGGGATAAAACTGAGAACCCCTCGCTCAAACATTTCTCTTGCGATAAACTCCGGCGAATAGCCGGCAAAGCGGGCATCTCTCAGATAAATGTCGGTAGTCTGCCCTAGCGTTCCAAATCCTCCTTTGTGGCTTCGCGCAAGCGCGGCGAGCATATATCCTTTTGGCTTGCCCGGGGCGTTGTCAGCGCCGCCAATGGCATCGATGCCTTGCAAGTACGCCTTGTTGCACCGCCGGGGGACAAACCTGCCAATTGCGGACACGAGGTCTTTTCCGAAAAAATCCTCTGTAAGCTTGTGATTAGTGCTTGGAACAACGAAGCTGTCGCCCGGGCTGATTTCGGGGCGGTGCGCCAAGGCTATGGCGATGATCGTCCCCAGCGGCCCGCGCAGGCTCTCCGGCACATGCAGCTTCAGTGTCGGCACATTAGTGTGTTTCGCCGTTTTTGACGGTTTAAGCCCTAGCAGCTTTACGCGCGACTCCAAGTCATCTGTAACTGCAATAGCGTCCCGCACGGAGAAGATGCCACCTAGCGCAAGCTTATGAACTTCGCTTGCGGCGACCGGCAATCGCGGAGCCGGGAGACGTTTCAAATCTCCAACACGCAGGGCGCATATGACGTTGAATGCCGCAAATACCCACAAATCCGCATGGAGCCTGTTCCCGACAGCTTTCTGTATCAACCCCTGTTCCGCCCATGCCAGGTCATTAAACACGAAGTAGGCCGCACTCGAAAACTGGCGCATGGTGTACGCTGTATGATCCACGCCAGGCTGTTCGCGTCGATGGAAACTGTATTCCCAGTCTGTAATGCCGTTGCCGCTCAGCGACAGCCATGAGAGAAAATCGCTGAACGCTTTGGCGGCATTCAGCGGCAGCTCGTCGCCAATCCGCATGGCAAGCTGTTCCACTTCTGCTTCTGAATATTCCGTGATATCCTTGGCCATCTCGCTGAAAAGATAATCGAGAAGGTGCCAATAGGCAAAAGTGCTTTCGACGTCCTTGCCGTCTATGAAGTCGCTGAAAAGAAGGCAGAACTTGGGAAATGAGCATTTGAAGTTCTTCAAAAGCAAGGCAGTTTTCGCACCGTGCGATTGCTCCAGCCCTGAGAGCCACAGCGTGAGGGACGGCCTGATCTGTTCCAAGCCCTCTGGGGATACCATCAATTCGGCGTTGCTTTTGGTGAATGGGCTGATCCCAAACCAGCCGTTCGATTCCAAGAAGTCCCGCAGCTTACGCCGCTGTTCCCGGTTATTCGAGTATTTGGAGCCGGTTTCCCCCGCAATTTCCAAAGCGGACAGGTAGAGATTAATAGAGCTCATTTATGCCTCCCTGTCCGCCCTCGGAGAGCAAGATTTCAATTAGTCTATCGCTTGCAGTTTCAAGTTCTTTCAGCAAGTCGCCTTTGTTTTGCAGGTAGGTCAGCGCACTCTCCGGGCTGCTGTCCCCGCGCCAATACTGCACTTGCGCGATGTCTTCTCCGCGCAGGACCAACTGGACGGAAAACCAGTGGCGGAGGGAGTGAAGCCCGAGGTTGTTCTCGCATAAAAGTTGCCCATACAGCCGGAGTTCAGGGTCGCCGCTTTCCAGCAGCGCGGGCCGAAAGTGTTTCTCCACAAGTCCCTTGAAGCGATTCGCGTAGACCGCGTACGTCATAGCCATACCGTGATTGTTGACAAACATCGGGCAGTAGCCCGGTTCGTACTCTCGCGTCGACAGGTGCTGCTTATGGTGCCGGTATGCGAAAGCGAACGCATCGAGAAACGGCGGATATACGCTCTGGATGCGCTCCTTCTTGATTCTGCCGCAGACGATGCCATCGCTGCGCATGGGCAACTCACGGGACAGATCAATCTCAACTTTTCGTGTGTCTCTGCCAATGACGCTTATCGAAAGGCCGCTGCCAAGCGGGCTCCCCTCCTGCCGTACATTGCAAACCTCACCCGCTCTCAGCCCGGCAAATGCCTGCAAGCACATGGCAAACGCGATGTCCGGCGCATACCGGAATGCGTGGCTCATCAGAATTTCAAATGCTTTGGTGGGCAATTCGCGGAAGGTCGGCTTCGTCTTCTTTACCCCGCGCACCTGTAACGCCGAAACAGGTTTTGCAACCATTCCGCCGCGCCTGCTTCGCACAAGCTTCTCAGCGACAAACTCTGGCTCCTTAAGGCTCATCTGCGCATTAAACTTCCGGCACAGATATCTGAAAAACTCTGTAACCGCTGCTATGCAGTGCTCAATGCTCGCCGGGCTGCGATACTCGCCGTTCGACTGTGGCGTACCCGCGTAATCCCGAAAGAATTGCTCCAGCATATCGCGGCTGACCTCGAAAATATGGTCAGCCCCGAAGTCCGGATACCGCTCAATCATTATGTAGTTGAGCATCTTGCAGACGTAGTGGAGCTTTGCCTTTGCGTCTGATTGCAGCGGCGCGAACGCCTTGCCCGCATAGACCCCGGCGTAGTCGTGAAGGTTGGTGAACCTGACGATCACGCCGAAGCTGTTCTTGATGACGATGAACGGGCGGGAGTATACTTGGCCGTCCGCCGCCATCAAACGATGCTGATACACGGCGTAGCGGTATTCGCCACGCCGTTCAGCGCTGACTGTGTTTGCCTGTTGCATTGTTCTCCTCCTTATGAAAAAATGTACCATCATTATCATAAGGTTCAGAACTGCCTGCAAACAAAATGAACAAAACCCCGTCTATGTCTTTGACAGAGTTCCGTTCAATATTTCATCTATTTGTTTTGTTCATTCTTAGTGTTTTGTCTATTTTGAAATCCGTGAACAAAACCGTCCAACGCCTTGCTGCGCAACGCTTTCCAGCGTGCTGTCAGTTTTGTTTACGCAATTTTTGTTTAGCGCTCTAAGTAACCGGAAAATTTTTCTAAGCGAATTTTGTCTATTGCAGTATTTTTACCACAATAACCTGCAATGAGAAACTCGCTTTGTTTTGTTCATATACAGACACCCAAAATTCCGGTTACACTCCTTTCCTTGTTTTTTGATGTAAAAAAAGCGTCTGCAAGCGTACGTGATAGCAGGTGCTGCCCTAATCGGCGGCAACAATGAACTCATTTCTGTTCCTTTCCGCAGCCTCACCTCGGTTACATATGCAATTGATAAGCAAAAAGGCAACCCCAACAAAATGGTTGCCTTTTTGAAGTATCCAATGTAAAATTCCTAAAGTGGTACAATGACATGGTACATATTCTCAGCATGTAAAACTATTTGCGATTTTAAACTACCGTCATCAATAGGAGCGAATACTATGGGATTTGAGTACACTATTTTAGAAAATGGACTTGATTTTATCCTGACAGCTGTCAAAGACCTATTAAGCATAGATGAAAATGCTCCGGATAGCAAAGCCAATAAACGGCACATTAAGTATTCACTTCTGCATTTGTCATCGGGAATTGAACTGGTGCTAAAGTACAGGTTACTGCAAGAACACTGGACGTATGTGTTTAGTGATATGAACAAAGCAACTAGCGAAAAGCTGCAATCGGGCAATTTTGAAAGTGCAGGTATATTTACAATAATTGAAAGATTAGAGACCTTTTGCGATATCAAGCTGAAAGGAGATAAGAAGAAAAAAGGCAACGGCAAAGCAGAGATTTTAACAGATCTCCGTAAAAAGCGAAATCGGATCGAGCATTTTATCCTGATTGATGATAGTTCAATAATGATAGAATTGATACATAATTGCA
>Ga0099364_10010284_pt1 | contig 12874 bp, 12 predicted proteins | sample TergutTh196P3_FD_73070 | JGI IMG/M metagenome (GOLD analysis project Ga0099364, IMG submission 73070) | Microcerotermes parvus P3 segment gut microbial communities from Pointe-Noire, Republic of the Congo - Th196 P3 | ecosystem: Host-associated > Arthropoda: Insects > Digestive system > Gut ...
TATGGGTTAAGATGGTTCTGGACTATCTGCTAAAGGAAAAAAAAATAATTCCCTTTTCATTCCCCCGCCACAATGATTATGTAATGGCCTGGTACGAGGATATCTTCGACGAATTCACCAAAAAGAAAAACCTGGAAAATGAGCAGGAAATAAAGGACGAAATCGTAAGGAACCGGGTTCTCATGAGATTTACCCAGGAGAGCCTTACAGCGGAGCAGATCCTGAAAAGCCTAAGGGCCATGATCAAGGACGGGGGCTTTAACGCTGAATCGGTAATCATCGACGGCTTTGACTTTTCCGCCGTCAACAGAGACTATCTAAGCCAGGTAAAAGCCTTTGCCGCAGAGATGAATTTGTCCTTCTGGTATTCCTGCACGGTCAATGGCGAAGGACCTCTTTACGACAAACATAACATCCCCCTTGTCATCCAGGACTATGCGGAACTGTTAGACGTGATAGTCGTAATGGAGCCCAAACCGGATCATGTTAAGCTCACAGTTTCCAAGGACAGGGAAACCTACAACCCAAAACATCAGGGACTGAAGCTGGATCCCAGGACTTTGTTGCTTCTGTAGATCGCGGGGGAACGCCTACAGAACAAAAGGTAGAGGACGCGGAGGGGATGCGGGCATACATCAATATATGCGAATTAAATATGAACTAATTTGCTAGACTTTTTAACTGTTTTCTTCCCTGTGGTTTTATTACCGTTAAAGTAAATCAATAATTCTTTGGGGGACATTCCTTTTGTTTCAGCGTATATTTTTTGCTGTATATTACTTTTCATTTCAAGACAATCAAATCTTTTATCTGTCTCCATACTTCAATAACTCCTTGGGGCTTCTTATTTCTAAAACAGAATAACCGCATTTCAAATTAACTCCATTATAGCCTTTTATCCTTTCCAAATTTACAATGTGCCTGAAATTCCAACTTACAAGAATATCAGCTTTATTCAGTGTCGCTATAGCAATATGACGGCAATCATTTACGCTTGTTTTTCCAACAACTTTTTCTGCGATGTATCTATCAGACAGTTCGATGGCTTCTTCGGTCAATTCAACATATTCAAAACATAATTTGTCGTATTGGTCGAGTAATCTCCGTACTGGTTCAGGTGCTTGATTTAATTCTTGTCTGAGTACACTGGAAATAATGAATATCAATTCTTTGTTCTCCAGGCGTTTAAACAATGCCTGCGTATCAACCGAGAACATATCGTCAAAATATCCGCCAACGATTGATGTGTCAATATAAACTTTGAAAATCATACACCCTCTAAAAAAGTATATATTGATAAAAGGTTAATGTACATACTGCCCTTAAAATAAAAATGTAACGGGATAGGGTGAAAGTGACGGGCTGAACAACATCAACAAAATGATTGACAGCTTTTTGGGATCAAAGGTTGAGAGCTGAACGATAAAACATCAGTGTCGTGTAGAACAGTGTTCACAAACGGTAGAACACTGTTCTCAAGATCAAGGCTCTTTATGAAAAAATAGTAAGACCCGGCAAGGCATCACCAGCCTCTTACCACTCACATCTTAACACTTACCACCTGCCACCCGATCCCTGTAACCTGTGCCCTGCTTACTGCAGACCCCGTTAATCACCCTGATGATATTCCAGTTGTGGAATCCTTCAGTCTACCAAGTAACTGCAGATGTAAAGGCACTTTGAATTACTCCATAGTAACCCATACGGTATACCCTTAGTTGTATTCTTTGTCCCACTACAGCAGAAGTAAGATGAAAAGTAGAATAGATATCGGTATGAGACCAAGTAAGAACGCCTGCTCCCTCTCTAAACCATTGGTATCGAATTTCTCCTGTTCCATTAAGATTGCTTGTATTTGCCGTTAAAAATTGTCCAACGCTGGATATACCATCAATAGTGATTGACCCCGATAAATCAGGTGCTGTTGAAGGCAGAACTGGATTTGGTAAATTGTAACTTACAAACCCTGTGTTGCCGGATCTACTTACTTCTACTGTAATAAGTTTCCCAACATCATCTGATATTAATGTATAACTGGATCCCGTGGCTCCTATAATTCTATCACTGCCGCGATACCAAAAAAAAGAAAATGTTCCGCTTCCGCCAAGATTTGTTGTAACAACAGTAATTGTGTTTCCTTCTTTTAGTGTATCAACATGAGGAACAGATACACCTATACGCCCAGTCAACGCGGATTGAGTTTCACTATCATTCGTCAATCCGTTTTTACAACTAACAAACGTTATTACGAATGCGATCATCGCCATAAGTAGGATAGTCCCTAAAAACCTAGTTTGCTTCATGATGAATCTCCTTTCAAAATATTACGCTTAAGCCAATCGGCATAATAAATAAATTATAATACAGCTTAAGTGAATAATGTCAAGAGGGAATTTATGCTGTTTAGCTTATGCTTATTAAAATGGGATTCAGGGAAAATTTAAAGTCCGAACTGGCTTATCAAGATATACTGGTCAAGGAACTGGCTCAAAAAACAGGGATAAGCCGGCATACTCTGGATAATTATCTAAATGTAAGGGAACGTATGCCAACTGCCGATGTGGCTGTAAAAATAGCGAAAGTTTTGGGGGTTACGGTAGAGTATCTGGTACTGGGAGATGATAACAACATGGAAAAACCCCTGATCAACTCAGAAATTCGGGGATTAATTCAAAATTACAAGCAGTTAAATGAAGATGACAGGAAAAAGGTCATTGCAATTATCCAGATATTTAAGAAATACAACGCTGTATGATACCAAAATTCTTATTGTTCGTGTTGGTTCGTGTAGTTCGTGGTAAAAATATTAATATCAATCAAAACCGAAGGTAGAGATCCATATCACCGCTTGACATTACGTAAATTACGTAATATATCTAAATAGGGGGTTTTATGGAATATGTTTATCCTGCTATCTTTCACAAAAATGAAGATAAAAGTTATACCATTATTTATCCTGATTTACCCGGTTGTATTAGCGAAGGAAAATCGCTGGGAAATGCTATCCATATGGCTCAGTCCGCCTTAAAACAATGGATAGGCTATCTGGCAGATAAGGGTTTGGAAATACCTTCCGCTTCTGCGTTGGAAGATATTAAGCCTTCTGATAACGAATTAGTTAACTTTATATGCGTTGAGTTGAAGGACAGTAGGGCAGTTAAGCGAACAGTTAGCATTCCTAAATGGATGGATGATAAAGCAGTCCAGTACGGGCTAAGTCTGTCCCGCGTGCTACAAGATGCTTTGTCTGAGAGGCTGATTTAGTCGGAACGTTCCAACTAAATTGGTGATGATTGGTGTCAACTATATGGCTGACAGGGATTACTTGCTGTTATCTCACACCAAGGCACGGAGACACGGAGAGAAACAAATTACGCCTATCTCAAAATTTTTTGGAAAATGAAAATATGTCAGAGAATTACTATACTTGTATATACAAAATATTTATATACGTTTTGTTTCATTTTTCTTATCAATATTATCTAGAATTTCTTTCTTGATTTTGGGTATATTTAAATTCTTAATAATTCTTGTAGGATCTCTATAAATATATATTCCTAGTTCCAATTTCATGCTTGTTTCAACTTCACCTAACTTTTCTATTAATTCTATCTCTTGATCTCCTGATAGTTCAAACTTTTCTTTGCAACTGATCAGATCTGTAATTTTTTTTATTAGCTGACTAGATCTAAGTGTTGTATGGGAAAACAAAACACCGTACTTAGAATCAAGTATCGAATACTCTTCATAAAAAACTATCAATTCTTCCTTTGTGATTCTTTTTCTTTTTATTATTTTAATAAATCCACTTATTAGATTATATATATCTAAATAAGCTTTTAACCTTTCAGAATATAATTGACCGATAAACTCACTATGAATTCTAATTATTTCTAACTTATTTTGGTATTTGCTTATAATAAAAGATAAAGTCACAGAAAAAACAATTCCTAAAAATGAAATTAAGGATATAATTATTTTATCTTCCATAGTTTTTATCCTAATTGAGTTAAATATTAAAAATTAACTTTGCCATTACAAAAAAATGTAAAAATGCTATATTACTCGATATTTCCAAATGCAGAGGACAGGGAGAAGTATTGAAGTACAACTCCGTCCCTGAAACTTACATCCTAAAAACTCGCCAAAAATATTCTGTTCGCATCTAATGGAAAAACTCAACAAGAACTCTAGCCACTTGCTTACTGCCTCCCTATTACAGTGTTATCTAATCCGCTTCCGGTGCCAACAATAACAGCACCATCGCCGTAAATAACCTCACTTTCACTTCCAGTAACATACAAGGCCGCTGTCAAATTATGGTTATAAACGCCGCCAACAACGGTGTTAGCGAGATCGGACGGTACTGCGTTAATTCCGTGAATTACGCCACCTTGCATGGTGAAACTGCCATTATTTATGTAAACTCCTCCACTACCAACACCGTTGTCGCTAACGTTAATAGAATTACCGTGTACAGAGGCATTTCCTCTCATGGCGAAGCTTCCATTATTAACGCTTACACCTCCTCCGCTGTTGCTAACGTTGGTAATATTGCCGTATACTGAAGCATTGTCTTGCATGATGATGCTGGTGTCAAAACTGTTGCTGGAAATTCCGCCTCTTCCATTATTGTATACTGAAGTATCGTCATGCATAGTTAAACTACTATCAGTTCTAAGAAAAATACCTCTATCAATATTGTTGTGTACCGAAGCGTTGTTATACATATTAAATATTGCAGAAGAAATATTAACTCCAATACCCATGCCGCTATGTACTGAAGCGTTATCTTTCATCGTAAAGCTACTATCACGGGAGTTTCTTGTATCGAAACGAACACCGGTAGTATCACCATTACCATATATCTCAGAATTATCTTGCATTATTATATTAACTCTCAGTCCTACGTGAATTCCACCATAATTTCCATAAATCGATGAGTTCCCCTGCATAATGAAATTACATCTAGATATGACAACCCCTGTTCCAGTATTATCATAAATTGATGAGTTCCCCTGAATGTAAAAAAAGTCGTCCTGATGGTTATAGCTACCAGAATAGGAAACTCCTCCATTCGTATTACTATGTATAGAAGAGCCATCTTTCATATTCATAATAGTAATAGCACTAGATGTTATCGGAGATTGAACGCAAACCCCACCACCAAGTTCCGCTGTATTACCATAAACAGAAGAATTGTCTTGCATTATAAAATTGCCTGTACTAATAAAAACTCCACCACCACTGGATTGACGGATACTGCTTGCAACAGTATTGCTGTGTACCGTGGAGTTTTCTTTCATTGTAAAATTACGGCCATTAACATAAACTCCACCTCCAGCGACTGCCCCACTGCCAGTCGCTGTATTACCATAAATCACTGCACTCCCCTGCATGGTAAAGTTACCACTACTACCAATAAAAACTCCAGCCCCGTTTCGGGAACCAATTATATCAATCAAACCATTGCCCCTTATGCTTCCTTCAGCCATGGTTGCATTACCATTATCTCCAATAAACAGCACTGGTGCATCGTTGTTATCCATCCCTACCATGTCCGGCCCCTGTATGTTCAGTATTTGGTTACCACCAATTCGTAGTATGCTACCTTGGCCATTAAGAGAAAGCTTTCCGTTATTTATGGCATATATTATTACGGTAATACCGCTTCTATTGCCAAAACTGTTATCGTAAGTTCCCGGGATTGAAACATTACCGTCCACGGTTATGAAGTAGGTGTGAAAATCATCGTTTCTGATAAAATTAAGAGCGTCATTCCATTCATTGGCATTGGTAACACGTAAATGATTCAAACCTATTGTTGGTTTTGGAAGCTCATCTAAAATTGAAATATCCAGTTCAAAGTTTGTATCATTGTTTCTGTTGAAGGAAGGATCTTCGGAAAAATCAAGGCTCCAAACAGGCGGTAGCGGTGTTATGTGTTCTTTGAATTCGTAATACCACTCACCTGTTGAATTATCCTTCAAAATGTGCAAATATACATCAGAAACTGCAAACAATGTATACCTGTAAAAACCTGCCCTTCTGTTTGCAAGGTTAAACCCATGACTAAGTTGTGTGCCTTCGGTAAATTCTGTAACATGGCTCACTGTATTGGTAAGGGATGTGGTTAGCAGAGAGGAATTTCCTTCAACATAAGAAATATACTCGCTCCAAGACTCTTCGGCCTTAACTTTGGTCTGGGTTGATATCATATCCAGAATATTAGCTTTTATACTAACTTCCACGCTTAAATTTTCCCCGGTTGTTTCCGATATAGTCCTTTCCCTTACCTGACCTATTGCAGTCTGACTATTATTAGCAATTTCTTCACCTCTCCTGTCCATCCTTTGCTGCGACATTGTAACAGTGTATGTATCCGCTGACATACCGTCATGTTCAAAGCCGTCAAAGTGGAAAATGGGTATGTTTGCCATGCTGCCTAAATATATATAGTAAAAATCGTACTCATCATAAGAAAATGAATACCTTATCCTGTCATTTCCGGTATAGGAATTTGCCTGAAACCTGTTGACAGACCTGTCTTCCGTTGCTGGAAAAGTAAATGACAGCATCACCGCTGTGCCGATATTGTTTGATACTTCCGCATTTTGCACATTGACGGTGGCAGTATCCAGTTCGGAAAATGTGTAGCCGCTGTCCGCTGTCAATACGACAGTGGCGGTGTATTGTGTCCCGTCCCGGAACGGGATATGGGACGGAGACCATGACACTGCACCTATGCTGAAATTGCCAGTGCCATACGCCGTTGTTGCGGGAGTGGCGCCCATAACCGGGGCCATTACCAGTATCTCAACGTTTGTAATGAGAGCTTGATTGATAGAAAACACCGCACTGCCAAAACTGCCCGCATAGTTGCCTATGCCGGTTACAGTTACGGCAGCGTTGGTTCCAACATTTACGTTATTGCTGAACGACACAGTATAGTCAGTGTTAAATGCGAGTATAGCCTCTCCATCCCTAACGATAACTGCCGGCGTAAGTACGCTTCCGGTAAATGTCTGCGCCAAAATTGGGTCAATAGTAAAGGAAATAACTTTGGGATTGACGGTTAAAGCACCAGTGGACAACTGGGGTAAACCGCCGTATGTGATCCTGACAGGCTGACCGTTATGCGTGGAACGTACTAAATGGTTACCTTCCGCTGGGCTTGCGGTTATATTTTTCCCTGCAAAACCGGCAGCGGGCACGTCTTCCACAAAACCGTCACTATAAGTCAGTGTAACCATAAGCCCCGACAGATCCAGCGGATCCCCATGAGTGTAGGTTAATTGGTTAGGTTGTGTTTTAATTGCTATGCTCGTAACCGTAGCTTCTATAGTTACCGGGAATTTATACGACAAAGTAACAGACGTTTCCGTGCTGTTTGATACCGTTGCATCCTGCCCGTTAACGGTCGCAGAAGCCAGCCCGATAAAAGTAAAGCCGCTGTTTGCCATAAGCGTGACTACGGCGGTATACTCAGTGTTTACCTGAAATGGGTTATGAGACGGCGACCATACCACCTCGCCAACGGTAAAATTACCTGTCCCGCTTGCAGACACATTGGGTACTGCCCCGTTTACCGGGGCTATTACGATGATTTCTGCGTTCACAATGGGTACTGGTATATCGTCTTCATCAGCCGGAGCCACAACTCCCGTACTAGCACTTAAACTCCCAATCTGATCTGCATAACTCACATGAACTGTGAGCACTCTGCCAAGATCCTGAGCCCTTACCTTGTACACATTACTATTGGCACCTGAAACCACTTCATCACCGCTGACCCACTGCCAGGCGGGAATTCCCGTGCCATTACCGGGGTTGTAGACGGCGGTAATGGTGTCGTCCACTTTAGGGGATGTATTGTTAATGGAAACATTTCCTGTTAGAACGTTTCCAGTAACACTGCTTAAATCATCACAGGCTGAATATGCAAAAGCCATGACAACAGTCATGGCAATAAGGCCAAAAAAGTTGATTTTTGAGTTTTTCATAAAAACCTTCCTCTTTATTTTTACTGAAATAAATCAAAGAATGCCCTCATATCATTAGTATTTTACTATTATGGTTATTACGTGTCAATGATTAATTGGAAGAATATACGATTATTAGTATATGGTGGCAAAAAAGCCCGAATTACGCAGAATTTTAGCGGCAAACTTAAAAGAACACCGAAGATTACTCGGTCTTTCTCAGGAAAAACTGGCAGAAATGGCAGATTTATCATGGCAAACGATAAACAGCATTGAATGTCTCAGAACTTGGGTTAGCGATAATACCTTGCAAAGCCTTGCTGACGCTCTTAAAATTGATAGTTATCAACTATTATTACCGATAGAGGATACTCCAATTGTTGCCATAAATTCAGACGAGGCGGTCAGGAAACTGCTAAAAATTAAACGAAGCTACGATGATTCATTCAATGAAATTGTGAATTTAATCAGATAGAAAACCCCAAAAATCCCTGCTTTGCATACCTGTGCCAGATCCCCGCATTTTTAGGGGCGTCTTCATACCAAACGAGATCGCCTACAGAACCGAAGGTAGAGGGGATGCGGGGTTAAATTTCGGTAAGGCGTTCTTCTTTTATAATACCATCAAAAACTTCTTGACAATATGTAATTTACAAGTTACAAGTATATCATGGATAAAAAACCGAATAATATTCGGGAAACAGAAGAGTATAAAGAATGGTTTACAGACTTAAAGGATAAGCAAGCGCAATACCGGATACTGACCCGGGTTAAGCGGCTTGCCGGAGGTAACCCGGGTGATCATCGTTTCCTTGGTGATATTTCCGAAATGAAAATTGATTTTTGGAGAGTATTATATGAAACCTGTAAAAACTACCGTATGGGATATGGCAGACCATATCAACACAAAAGAAGATGTACTGGGTGTTTTGGAGGCAGCCCTCGAAGAAAACGATCCCGAATTTTTATTTGAAGTAATTGGTGATATTGCAAGATCAAAAGGTATGGCACAAATAGCTAAAGATTGTAACCTTGCCAGAGAAAGCCTGTACCGCTCACTTTCGCATGACGGAAACCCATCTTTCAACACAATCGTCAAGGTATTGGACAATTTAGGCTTCCAGTTAAGCGTCAAGCAGAAAATACCAGCGTAAAAACTTGCAAAATGAGGGGTATTCCAATGACTAAGAAAAATTTAGATTATTACCTGAACCTTCCTTTCACTTTTGTTATTAATTGGTCTGATGTAGACGAATGTTTTTTAGGCAGTATTGTTGAGCTTGAACGCAACATGACCTGCGGACAGACTCGTGAGGAAGTTTTGTCTAACCTAAAAGAAGCTCTGATTTCTTATGTTAAAACAAGTATTGATAATAATATGGAAATTCCTGAACCTATAAATCTAAGGGATTTCAAGGGAATCATCACCTATCGTACAAGTAAAGAACGTCATTATATGCTTGCAAGACAGGCAAAACTATATGGCAAGAGTATTAACGCCTTTATTGACGAAGCAATTGCTGAAAAGTTACGTTATTAGTTCGCACGGTTGACAGAGATTACTTGCTATTACCTCACACCAAGTCACCAAGACACGAAGAAAATCATAGTTTGATGCCTTTTTAATGACTTTTTTCATTTTTTCCTAAAAAACACAAGTGCCACGCATCCCGCGAACCTACGGTTCGATGCAGTAAGCAGGAGAGCTCTCCATGTTTATATCTGCGCTAAGCAGTATTTTTTGAATATTTGACTGACCGTAGCATGCAGGACGAAAAGATTGAACTGGATTACCAAAGCATGATGGTCACCGCCAAACGCGAGGGGCATAAACAAGGGAAAATCGAAGGGAAGATTGAAGGCCAGGAAGAAGAACGGCAGAAGATACTGGAAATGAAAGCCAGGCTGGTTCTTTGGACGAACTAAAGCAGCAACTGTCAAATGCTTAGCGAAAGCAAGTCGAGTAAATTATAAAAGTATTATCCTTGTGTAAACATGAACATAAAGATCCAGCGGAACAGGCGATGATCAACATAAGCTAAACAATTGACAGTGACAGGTATCAGCGCAGACACAAAAAAGGGGTCAGACACGGCATTCCCGCACTGACCCCTGTACTTACTTGTTTAACTCAGTGATTTACGGTGCTTTTACCTTGACCCATACAGTTCCATCTATTGAAATCAGGGTGTCTGAGTCGGGAACATACCAATCCTGAGATTGTGCAAAAATTTCTGAACCTACGTGTTCGGGCGTTCTTAGGGTTAAAAGATTACCTTCCACCACAAAAGTCCCTTCTAACACTACTGCGTCGGTCTTATCCTTTACAACAAATTCATCCTTCTCAAAATTAATAGAAGCGCCTTCAAAGTCGCCTGTTTTAGCCGTCGAATTATACGTACCTGAAACTCTGACCCCAGAATCGCCGCAGGCGACCATTGAGAATACGACTACCGCCACCAGCGCGACAATCCCTAATAATTTAACCTTGTTTTTCATAGAGAAAATCCTTTCACCACGAGATCCTCCTTGGCGGAGTATATCACGGCTTTTCGTTTATTTACATGCTCACAAGAACATGAACACGAGAGATTTTCCAAAAACACCCTCATGCTACCGATATTCTACTATCAAAATGATTTCGTGTCAATACATAATCTTGAATATTTTTAACCACTAGCCACTAACCACTATCAGCCAAAAAACCCAAAAATCCCCGCTTTTTATAGCTGTGCCAGAACCCGGCGTTTTTGGGGGCGGCTTCATCAACAATCTTAAAAAGCCAGGCAGCAAATTCTTCCTCCTGGCCGGCGCCGGCGCCGGAAAAACCCATTGCTTTGTAGGGCTCATTGGCCGAGGAGGCGACAATGCTCCGGCAGTAACTTTGAAAGGAGGCGGCTGCCGGGGGGCCCAGGAGGTCAAGCTGGCCGCCTGTGTTTGGGGTGTTTTTGCTTTTTTTATCTCCCGCCGCACTTATCTCCGGCGCGACCAGGGCAAGAACCCCGCCCCCCGCATTACGGAAATAAAGGACAAGTTCGCGGATCAGGAAAAACCAGCCCTTTATATGATCATCCACAAGGATCTCAATCTCCCTGGGGGTCAGGGAATAGGCGGTTTTATAGACGGCGGGGGGCATGCAGATCAAAACTGCATCATCGATTTTTTTAAGCCGGTTTTCGGCAGCCAGTACAAGGGTGCGGGCGGATATGGCGCTGGCGGGATTCCATGACAGGGAAATTGCCCCGGACTCAGGATTCTTGCCTTCAGGTTGAGGCACGGCGGAGTTTCCTGCGGCAAAACGGTTGGGTATTAAAGCACATGCAAAGGACTGCACCCGCTTTGCCGCTTCGCCAGCGGCAGCGGTAAACAGGGATGATTCATTTCCTGCAATTAAAATTCCCCGGGTCATGGTTTATATTACCCGAATACAGGTGCTTGGTGAAGCTATGATTGACAATTTACATGGATCAATTAAAATAATACCATGGAAAACCACAATATGAATGATTCCGGTACGCCGGGAAAATCAGGAAAATTTTCATTAAAGATCGTTTGGATTGTTTCTGTCATCACGTTTTGCCTTATATTCTCTCTTACCCTGACGCCAAGACCTCTGGCTCAGAGCAGGACTCAGCAGGAATCAATCCATTACACAAATACAATCAGAAGTGTTTTTGAATTTATTCAGCGTAATTTTATCGAAGAAGTAGATCCCAGGGTTCTCTTTGAGGGAGCCATGACGGGGATGTTTGATTCTCTGGGGGATCCCTATTCAGCCTACCTCCCCGAATCGGAGATGACCAGTCTGGGCGATACCACCCATGGAAATTTTGGCGGTGTGGGGATGAATGTTTTCAAGCCCGCTCCCGGTATCGACGGCAGGCTCTCTTTTCTTGAAGTTGCTTCACCAATAGAGGACACTCCGGCCTGGAGAGCGGGTATTATGCCGGGGGATCAGATTGTCAGGATAGACGGTGAACCCACGGACGTGCTGAGTTCCGATGAGGCTGTGTCCAGGTTGAGGGGTATTCCTGGAACAAATGTTGACATTATCATCCGCCGCGGGGAGAGCATTGAGTTTCCCATCACCCTGACCAGAGCTATAATCGAAGTCCCTACGGTCAGGCACGCAATGATAGGTGATATTGGCTACCTTAACCTTCTTACTTTCACACCCATGACACTGGATCGTTCCCGGGAAGCCATAAGGGAATTCGATGCCGGATCTTACAGTGGATTGATCCTTGATCTTCGAAATAATTATGGCGGCCTTTTGGATTCCGCTGTTGCCATTAGTAACCTCTTTGGTGATGGAAGGAATGTGGTAAGCACAAGATCAAGGGCTATGGGAAACAGGGATTATATGGCCCGCTCCACAGCCATGGTTCCCTCGCATATTCCAATCATTGTATTGATCAACCGGGGCTCTGCTTCCGCTTCCGAGATTGTAGCCGGTGCCCTTAAAGACTGGGGACGGGCATATTTGATCGGTGAAAGAACCTTTGGCAAGGGCTCGGTTCAGCAGGTTTTCCCCGTTGACAATGCGGGTATTAAAATTACCACAGCCCGTTACTTTACCCCCAGCGGTGCTGACATAGACCTCGTCGGCATTCCCCCCGACAGGGAAGTCCGTCTGCCGGAATTTTCTGAAGCTGATGCCCCACGGTTAAATGAACTCATAAATTCCAACAGGATTGCGGACTTTGTAAGGGATAACCCGAATGCAAATGCGGCAGCGGTAGAAAATTTTGTCCAGACACTTTACCGGGAATACGATCTGGAACTGATCCTCCTTAGAAGAATGGTCAGGAATGAGCAAAACCGCAGAACCATTGCTCCCATTTTCGATCTGGAATATGACCTTCAGCTCCTTGAAGCGGTGAACATTCTGC